>ERZ889078.1055-NODE-1055-length-22941-cov-11.378572_pt1 | contig 22941 bp, 16 predicted proteins | sample MGYA00521266_ERZ889078 | MGnify/ENA primary metagenome ERZ889078 (study PRJEB32303, sample SAMEA104408618) | aquatic metagenome | biome: Brackish water; feature: Pelagic; material: water | place: Baltic Sea | collected 2014-06-16T06:34:00 | depth 76,534 m ...
CTTTAAATAACTAATTTTCAATATTTGTATCTTTGTCCAGAGATATTCATAAAACCACATCAAATCAGTTCGATCATGAAAAAGTTCTTTACACTATTGGCCGTTGCCAGTTCGATGTTTCTGTTTATTCCTGTGATAACAGCACAGGATAATATCATCCTTCCTCCGGGTTACCAACCTGATACCCGGATCGACAACATGGGATACTGGCGGGCCATGGCCGAACTGGGACTGGTCCCTGTGCAGCCATTTATTCCGATCCCCCATGCAAAATTCAGCGGGACAAAGGTTCTGATTGATGGAGTGCTGGTGGATGACTCACCGGATGTACCGGTTACGACTGAATCGTCGCATCAAAGTGAAAACTCCATTTTTGTAAATCTGAATAATTCATCCAATGTTCTCAACTCAAACAATTCCGGCAACTGGCCAAGTACCTCGAACTTTTATGGAGCCGACCGCCTGGATTCCCATGATGGAGGGCTTTCCTGGGGTGGATCAATCCAGGGGCCGGTTGGTACTAACCAGGGCGACCCCGTTTCACTGATCAATACGAATGGCCGGTATTTTATTGGATATATCAACAACAGCTACGGGCAGAGTGTTGCCTGGTCTGACGACGAGGGTGCAACCTGGAGTGCATCAGTCACAGCCAACGGAAGTATTTTCAACATCCTTGATAAAAACCATTTATGGGTAGACAACAGCCCTACTAGTTCCTTTAACGGATACATGTACAACGGCTGGATGGAGAGCAATAACATCCAGGTTTCAAGATCGATCACCTATGGAACCAGCTGGGAGCCCAAGATCAACATAAGCCAGGGCACCAGCGCCGGCAGTCACAACCAGGGAATCAACTTCAAGACCGGCCCTGATGGGGAGGCATATGCTGCATGGTCTGTTTATGACAGCTGGCCGGGAGATGAGAAGGCAATCGGGTTTTCCAAATCACTTGACGGCGGAATAACCTGGCAGCCCGGGTTCAGAGCGCTCAACAACATTCGGGGCATTCGTACGTCAGGTGTTCCCCAGAATCAACGCGTAAATTCCTTTCCCTCCATGGCATGCGACATCAGCAACAGTCCTTACCGGGGAACCATTTACATCGTATGGCCGAATATCGGAGTTCCAGGCATCAACAGCGGTTCAGGTTGTGATGTTTATATGATCAAATCAACTGACCAGGGAGCAACATGGTCAACTCCGCTAAAGGTAAACCAGGATCCTATCGGGCAGGGAAAAACACATTATATGTGCTGGATGGCCTGTGACCAGGCGAACGGGAATCTCGCTGTGGTCTATTATGATAACCGCAATGTGAACAACAACCAGTGCGAAGCCTGGATGGCCTGGTCGCAGGACGGTGGCGATACCTGGGAAGATATGAAGGTAAGTGATGTCTCCTGGACCCCTTCACCCATTCCCGGCATGGCAGGAGGATATTTCGGGGATTACCTCGGTATCGATGCTTACAACGGACAAGTTTATCCCTGCTGGACTGACAATCGCCTGGGATATGCCATGACGTACGTCTCCCCTATCTCCCTTGTAGTTCCGGCATCCCAGGTAGTATACCAGGAAGACTTTATCAACGATTCAACATCGGTTCACATAAACGGAAGAATGGATTACGGAGAGACGATCCTGTTGGGACTTGAGATGATCAACAACGGAGACCTGGAAGCCGACAGCGTCACTGTAACACTTTCTACAGAGTCGCCTTACATTACGTTTGAAGACAGTACGGAGTTTTACGGTGATTTCGGCATCGGTGAGTCTCTTACTATGATGGATGCCTTTAAATTCGAGGTTTCAAGCTATATTCCTGATGGGTATTTCGTGACATTCCGGGTAACATCAGTCAATTCCCTTGACAGTACCACTGTCAGTTTCTTTGACATTGAGGCCCATGCACCAGCGGTTACGATCCTGAGTATGTCGATCAACGATGCTACCGGAAATAATAACGGAAGGCTTGATCCCGGAGAGTCTGCTGTGATCAGTTGCCTGACAAAAAATACCGGGGAGTATGAAGCCAACGACATTGTAAGTATGCTGGCTTCCAGTAATTCGTTCGTAGCCATCCCAGATGATACTCAGGAACTGGGGGCGCTGTCGCCCGGACAATCGGTCAATGCCGACTTCTCCGTTGTTGTAAGCCTGGATTGTCCGTATGGTTCTGCCACAACATTCCACAACATAGCTACCTGGGAGTTCGGTATGGATGAATTCTATAAAAACACGAAGATCGGACTCAACGTAGAGGACTGGGAAACCGGTAATTTTCTGAAATTCCCATGGAGTTTCAGCGGTAACCAGGACTGGGTGATCGATCCGGATGTAAAATGGGAAGGAAACTATTCAGCACACTCGGGCGATATCAATGATGACCAGATGTCAGGTTTGGTTATCAGCTACAACGTTCTGCTTGACGACACGATCTCATTCCACAGGAGGGTCTCATCGGAGATCTTCAACGACAGGCTGAATTTCTATATCGACACCCTGCTTGTTGGTACCTGGGCCGGGAATCAGGATTGGCAATACCAATCCTATCCTGTGATGGCAGGCCCTCACACCTTCACATGGGAATATGTGAAAAACAGTTCCGTTAGTTTCGGAGATGATCAGGGCTGGACTGATTACATCATTTTTCCGCCTGAGTACCAGACGGCTGCCTCAGCCGGGAGTGATGACGGAATTTGTGCCGGTTCATCATTTCAATTGATGAGCGCTGCAATCGGTTACGATTCAGTTCTCTGGACAACCAGCGGAACAGGTATATTTGATGATCCAACCATCTATAATCCTCTCTACACACCAAGTCCGGAAGATATTATCGCAGGCAGTGTGATACTGACTATTACTGCTTACGGTGATGGAAGCATCATTGTCACAGACGAGATGACTCTAACCATTGAATCACCTCCTCAGGCCGATGCCGGATCTGATGCTTCAGGATGCCCGGCAGGATATGAACTGAGTAATGCAACAGCATCAAACTATACAGAATTAACCTGGGAAACTGAAGGAGACGGAACATTCAATGATATTCACATTGTCAACCCAACCTATCTTCCTGGTGGACAGGATATTATTACCGGTTCAGCTACTCTTAGACTAGTGGCAGCAAGTTCCGGAATTTGTGATCCCGCCGAGGACATGATGGTCCTTACCATCTCTCCCACACCTGTGGTCGATCTTGGCCAGGACACGGCTGTTTGTGCCCAGCTGAGTTATACCCTCGATGCTACCACACCGGATGCCGCCGGTTATCTATGGGCACCCGGAGGAGAGACCACAGCGATGATTACGGTCGACTCTACCGGTGTTGGAATTGGCAGCCAGCTTTACCAGGTTACAGTCACCAGCGTGAATGGTTGTGACGGATCAGACGAAGTGACTATTACGTTTAAGGATTGTACGGGCATTAATGAGCTTGCAGATCAGCTGAAGCTTACACTCTTCCCCAATCCTAACAACGGTTCATTTACGCTACATATGACCACCCGTTCAAACGAACAGGTGAACATTCGTATGATTGGCGCCACAGGAGAGGTCGTTCACGAACTTCAGAACATTGATGTAAGAGGGGAGTTGAACCTTCCTGTTGACGTCAAACACCTGCCACAGGGAAGCTACATCCTGGAGGTCTCGAATGCCAACGGGAAATTGTTCAGTAAGGTAGTGGTGCAGAAGTAACACACCTCACCCTAACCCTCTCCTCAAGGAGAGGGAACAACTCCCCTTCTCATTTAGGAGAAGGGGCCAGGGGATGAGGTAAATTAAAAATAGTACCACATCGACTGATACTTGCTGATATCCTCTCCATCTTCATGAAGCCTTTTCAGGTAATCATAGATAGAGATGTCAGTGTAGAGATAGTCATCAACGATGGCGATTCTTGACTCCCAGGGATAGAACCGGTAGATACGTTCGCCTCTGGGTGTAATCATCACAGGTTCATGATCCTGCCATGCACGCAGGTGCGATTTTCCAAGTTTCGGTACATTGAAAACAGGTTCATCGGTTCTTACGATACCAGGGAGTAACCGGGCCTCCTCTTTGCGCTCCTGTTGTATGCGGGCAATAGGTATCCGGAAATCGATTGTCTCCTCTTTCCCTTTCGTATTGAAGGTGTAGTAGGGATCAATCCCCGAGAGTTTCATCATCCTTCTCATGTAGCAAAGCTCATATTGTTTGCTGTTATAGTATGTGTACACAAGCTGGTTATAAATGCTGATCCCGGCTTTCCTGATTCGTTTGATAACGGAGAGAACCTCGGGGGTGATCTCCGGAGGGTATTCAAAATGGGTAATGATACAAACTTCACGTTTCCCAAGCACATTATATTGCTCCAGTTTATCGATGAATTCCTGGTCCCAACGATATGGAAGTGTCACCAGGGTACGGGTCCCGATACGGATCCGCTCCACATGGTCAATTTCAGCAACAGATTGAATGATCTGAAGGAGGACCCTGTTGTTCATGGTCAGGGGATCGCCCCCGGTCAGAAGAACCTCTGTAATGTATTTATGGTCCCGTATCCATTCGATGGCGTCCTGAACCTTTTGGTGCGTGACAATGGCTTCATCAATATCCTTGATCTCCCAATTCCTCTGGCAATAGACGCAGATCTGCGGACAGGTGTCAAGCGGCTTTAATATCACGATCTGTGGATATCTGCGGGTTACGGCATCAATGGGGCTGGTTGATTGCTCACCCATGAAATCCATATCGGTTTTTTCCAGTTGGTTCCTGTTGACATTTTCGCAGTAGGTAACACTAGGAATCACCTGTGCCCTGATTCCCTCATCGAATTTATTTCTGCCTCTTTCGCTAAAGAGGGAGAGGTAATAGGGTGTGATTTGAACAGGGATCCGGTATTTCTTTGCAAGCTTAAGTCCCTGGATCTCATCCTCATCCAGGTGGACCAGATCCCGCAGGGTGTTAAGATCCTTGATCACATACCGGAGCTGCCACTTATAATCTGACCAGTCTCCTTCGCTGGCATCAAAATATTTAAGGATCTTGTTTCGTAGCTTCAACCGTCTGTCAATAATATCCTGATCGAGACCACTTTTCATTTTTGCGAAGCTGCTCATCAGGAGTTTCGAATATCGGTCGAGGATCCTCGATCTGACCTTACCGGCCGACTTTCCAACGGTATCTAACAAATCCACTTTGTCTGCTACAAACAGGTCTCCACTGATACCACGAAAGAGATACAGAAATTCAGCCAGAAATCCTTTTCTGACAGAAGAGAGAATATCTGTTTCATTCTTAGACAGTTTGTAGAGTACCATAAATGCTGAAAAACCGGTGAGGTTTTCATTCTCTGTCCGGATGATATTTTTCAGCACCCGGATGCACTCCTTAGCCATGTTTTTTTCTACCTGGTGAAAATTATATGGCTTTTCAGAATAAATATTGAAGAAACTCCGCTCAAGATCATTCAGATAATGAAAGAATTTATCCCTGGCCCGTTCCGGGTCCCCGCTATTCTCAAGGATACTCTTTATTATGGGTGCTGCCTTCCACATCTCTTCCAAAAGATCTTCTTTTGAGAGGTCAATCAATGTATGATTCGTATCTGTCATATTCTTAAAAAATTAATTGATCTAACCGTGGGGATGGTCTAAGTCGCAAAACTACAAAATATATGGAGGAACGCCAAGTTTAACTACCTTTACCCGTTCCATCCTGACAGGGAAACCGCTTAATGACCGGTGAAAAGATTTTCTCTGATGAACACATGGACGTCTATTTATTTCTTAGTTTTGTGAATTAATTAACTTTAAAAAAATTTTATTTGCCATGGCAAAAATTACAAAATCAGATGCACTGAAGTATCATGAACAAGGACGCCCCGGAAAAATTGAGGTTATCCCTACCAAACCACACAGAACGCAACGAGACTTATCACTTGCATACTCACCGGGAGTTGCTTTCCCCTGTCTTGAAATTGAAAAAAATCCGGACGATATATACAGGTATACCTCCAAGGGAAATTTAGTGGCAGTCATCTCCAATGGAACTGCGGTACTGGGATTGGGTGATATTGGAGCGGATGCGGGAAAGCCTGTAATGGAAGGGAAAGGCTTGCTTTTCAAGATTTTTGCTGATATCGATGTCTTTGATATTGAAATCGAAACAAAAGATATCGACGAATTTGTAGAAACGGTAAAACAAATTGCTGTTACATTCGGTGGAATTAACCTGGAAGATATCAAGGCACCGGAGTGTTTTGAGATAGAGGAGAGATTGAAGAAAGAGCTGCGAATTCCTATCATGCATGATGATCAGCACGGGACTGCCATCATCACGGCTGCAGGTTGGATCAATGCAGTAGAAATCGCGGGTAAGAAGAAGGAAGAGGTCAGGATCGTAGTAAACGGAGCAGGGGCATCTGCCATTGCATGTACGAACCTTCTGGTCTCCATTGGAGCAAAAAAAGAGAACATCGTCATGCTCGATACGAAAGGAGTTTTACGTAAAGACAGAACAGATCTTAATAAGTACAAACAACTTTTTGCCACTGACCGGGATATTCATACCCTGGAAGAGGCTATGAATGGTGCGGATGTATTCCTGGGTTTGTCCACCAAAAACGTTGTCTCCAAAGAGATGGTCCGTTCCATGGCTGCAAATCCTGTTGTATTTGCTATGGCCAACCCCGATCCGGAAATTACTTACGAAGATGCCATGGATGCCCGGAGTGATGTGATGATGGCAACCGGACGTTCCGATTACCCGAACCAGGTGAACAACGTTCTGGGTTTTCCGTTTATTTTCAGAGGAGCCCTTGATGTCAGAGCTACATGCATCAACGAGGAGATGAAGATTGCCGCCGTTTATGCTCTGGCAAAACTGGCCAAAGAGGATGTGCCTGAGAATGTTAGCGAAGCATATAATGTGAAAAATCTGATCTATGGTCGCGAATATTTCATTCCAAAACCATTGGATATCAGACTAATCACAACTATTTCTCCAGCTGTTGCCAAAGCAGCTATGGATTCCGGTGTAGCACGTAAACCAATCACCGACTGGGATGCATACAGATCCGAATTAAGTCGTCGGCTTGGTCTTGAAAACCAGCTCCTGCGGGGAATTACCCTGAAGGCAAAACTTGATCCTAAGCGAATCGTTTATCCGGAAGGCGCCAATCTAAAGATACTTAAGGCAGCTAATGAAGTGTATCACGAAGGGATCGCCATTCCGATCCTGCTTGGGAATAAGGAGCAAATCCAACAAATCCTGACGGAAAACAACCTGGACCTCAATGGAGTAACAATCATCGATCCAAGGGGGAAGGAAGAAGAGGCTCGCAGGTATCGTTTTGCAGAATTAATCTGGCAAAAAAGGCAGCGAAAAGGTATTACGAAAGATGAAGCTTATGAGTTGACCTTTGACAGGAATTATTTCGGGATTATGATGGTCGAAACAGGAGAAGCTGATACGATGGTTTCTGGTATTACCAGTGAATATGGAGCGGTGATGGGACCTGCGTTGCAGCTCATCGGACCGAGGTCGGACAAGGGCCGGGTCGCCGGCATGTACATTCTCGCTACTAAAAAAGGGCCCTATTTCTTCGCGGATACGACTGTCAACCTTGATCCTGATTGGAAAACACTGGCAGATACTGCGTTACTGACTGCAGAAACGGTTCGTCGGTTCAGCATAGAACCTGTTATCGCAATGGTTTCCTTTTCAAACTTTGGTTCGATCAAAGCGGCAGAACATACCCAGGGACCTGCCAGAGTTCGGCAAGCCACTCAGTATTTACATCAGAATTATCCGGATTTACTGGTTGACGGAGAGATGCAGGCAAACTTTGCCCTGAACAGGGAGCTCCGCAAATCCAAGTTCCCTTTTTGCAAGATTGCAGACCACGATACGAATGTTTTAATATTCTCAAACTTAAGCTCCGGCAATGCAGCCTATAAGGTAATGCAGGAAATTGGAGGCACTGATGCCATTGGTCCTATCCTTATGGGAATGAACAAACCTATTCACGTAGTTCCGTTGGAATGCAGTGTTCGGGAAGTTGTTCATATCACTACTATTGCTATCGTTGACGCACAACATGCAAATAAGGGGGATTGATTTTTATTTAAATAATTTCACATATATAAAATAATATTTATATATTTGCCCCCAATTAATTTTTAATATAATACTATTATGTCAACAGGTAAAGTAAAATTTTTCAATGAGAGAAAAGGTTTTGGTTTCATCATTGATGACGAAAGTCAAAAGGATCTTTTTGTTCATGTCAGCGGTATCATCGACAAGATTCAGGAGAATGATGATGTTGTTTTTGATATTACAGAGGATCAACGTGGTAAAAAAGCAATCAATGTAAAGAAAGCATAGTTTAATTACTATTGATGCAAAAAAAGGCGACCCGAGGGTCGCCTTTTTTTTTTGTATGGGCGACCTGGCAGGTCGCCCTTACTTCGCCAGCATTACCGGCATCACCAGCATCAGGATATCTTCTGCTTTGTTTTCGTTATTGACCGGAAGAAGGATCCCGGCACGGTTGGAAGCTGACATTTCGATCAGCACCTCATCGGTTTCGGCATTATTCAGCATCTCAACCATGAACTTGGAATTGAAACCGATCTCCATATCGTCTCCTTCATATGCACAGGTAAGACGTTCTTTCGCCTCGTTGGAAAAATCGATATCTTCTGCAGAAAGGACAAGCTCCTGACCAGACACCTTAAACCGGATTTGATGCGTAGATTGATTGGCAAAAATTGACACCCTGCGGATTGAAGTAAGCAACGACAACCGATCAATTGTCAGTTTGTTGGGATTGTTTGTCGGGATCACCGCTTCGTAATTGGGGTACTTGCCGTCAATCAGCCGGCAAACAAGCTCAATGTTGCTGAAGGAGAAAAAAGCATTGGCTTTATTGTACTCCAGTTTAACAGGTACATCCTGCGTTAACAAAATATTTTTCAACAGGTTCAGAGGCTTCTTGGGAAGAATAAAGTTAGCCGAATCGGTTGATTTAGCATCCGTACGGGTATACTTAACCAACTTGTGGGCGTCAGTGGCAACAAACGTAATGTCGTCAGGAGAAAGCTCACAGAAGACACCCGAGAGTACAAGTCGCAACTCATCGTTTCCGGTAGCAAAGAGCGTTTTATTGATCGCCTCTGCCAGGACATCAGATGGAAGTTCTATCGAAGTAGTTTCTTCAAGTGAGGGGGTTCTTGGATATTCATCGTTTTTATGTCCAGAAAGCTTGTATTTCCCTTCGCCTGCTGAGATCTCAATCAGTTGGTTTGAATCGTTGATGGTGAATGAGAGGGGAATATCAGGAAAGGTCTTCAGGGTATCCACCAGAATCTTGGCTGGGATAGCCACGCTGCCAGGCTCTTCAGCCCTGTCGGGATTCATGCTGACACTCATAGTTGTCTCAAGATCCGAGGAGGTCACTTTCAAGCCGTCCTCTTTAAGCTCGAAAAGGAAATCGTCCAGGATGGGCAAGGTGTTATTGCTATTGATCACACCGATTATTGCCTGCAGATTCTTCAGCAGCAGCGAACTCGAGATGATAAATTTCATAATTTGTATAGTTTAAATTTCGGTCAAATATACAATAATCCGGTTTGATAAACAACAGATGCTCCGGGTTGGTTTTTATTGGTTCTTAACATTCTTTCGCCGAAAATCGAACCTGTTCTCCTCTCCCCGGAAAAGCCGCTTGATATTTTTCCGGTGTGTCAGAGGAATAAATATGGCGACAAGGATAGCGAGAGCCAATAGTGCAATGTTTCTCTCATGTGTGATAAAAAAGACCACAAAGGGAAATGAGAATGCCCCAATTATTGAGGAGAGAGAGACATACCTTGTGATAGCCAGCGTTAAGATGAAGATACCAAGCACAATCAATAAGGCAATGGGATAGAGGGCCAACCCAACCCCGGTAAGGGTTCCCACCCCTTTTCCTCCACGGAATCCGGCATAAACCGGGAATATATGCCCAACTACTGCGGCTATGGCACAACCTATTCTGACATACGTTAAGCCATCGAAGGTTAAGTCGGGAAGCGGGATCCATAAAGCAACCTGGACTGCCACCCAGCCCTTGAACACATCAAAAAGAAGAACCGGAATGCCAGCTTTATAACCCAAAATACGTATGGTATTGGTTGCACCGGCGTTTCCGCTTCCATGTTCCCTGATATCAATTCTGTAGAACACTTTCCCAACCCATACAGCTGTAGGGATAGAGCCGATTAAATAGGCTGCCAGAATGACTAATATAATGGAGAACACAGTCATGTTATTTCAGTTTCAGGTTTCAGGTTTCAGGTTCATGTTGTTCATGCCTTATGTCTCATGCCTCATGGCTAAAAGTTTATTCCTCTCCCAACTCATAACGCCGGATGAAATCCCGTTTTTTTCGGTCGGTGGAGAGGGTATAGCGATATCCCCGCCATATTTTGTTGACCCGGTTTTGTTCCTTGCGACTTAATTGTGCCTCTTTGATTTTATCATTCAGCTCAAGATCGGAGGAGAGAAACTGCATCACATTATTCCGGTAGTTGAAAAAGAACCAGTCATTTGGGGATATCTCCAGGTAGAATGTGAATTCATCGCCGTTTCTCTTTTTCGTCATCTCGATTTTTCCACTGAGATACCGGTTGACCATCCCGTCAAGGATAGAAGCGATCCCAATGGGGCCATTGGAGACAAAAGAACGTGAAAGGGAATCGTAGCTCATTTTCACATCCCCGATAATCAGCATCTTTGAAAGCTCATCAGGGAATCTCCTGAATCTCCCGACAGTCTCAAGTTCCGACTTCAGTTTATCCCGATCCTTTTCATCGACCAGCTCTTCAAAAACGAAATTAAAGGGGGAATTGAACAACTGGATTCCCGGAAGGTTTGTTGAGGTCATCTGGGTTCGGATTCTATCCGGCACATCCTCTTCAAATGGAAAATCAAAGGTCATCGCCAGCCGGAACGTAGAAGAATCAGGCAGGATGAAGTACTCCATAGACCCATAACTCTCCATCCGCAAAGGACCAGAATTAAGACCCAGGTTGATCTTTCCTTCCGAACGCATTGTACAGGTATAGGTATTGAGGGATACACTGGAACCAGTTGTCGTTGTATTATCCTGAGCTTCAGCATGTTTAATTCGAAATGTATTGGTTGAGTTCTGGTAATCCATCATCCCGGAAGCGGTAATCATAATTGTATCACTGAAGCTTCTTCGCGGAGTAAAAAAGGCAGGGTATATTACGTTCTCGGTGTTGGAATAGGCCATCCCGAGAAGCAGTTTCTCTGAGTTCCGGTTTTGCGGAGGATCGGAGACCGGCAGTTTAACATTGTCGGGATCAACCATAGCTGAGAACTTCACCCAATTAGTACCAAGATTATAACAATCCACCGCTGGTCTGAAAGTCCCGGTAAAATTCAGTGCCTTGACCGGGGCATTCAACCTGATATTCCCGGTAAAAGCGAACTCAGGACTAAGCATGAAATCCACTGAATCTGAGATTCTTCCATTTCCAACTGTATTTCCTGAAGTATCGACAGAGATTTTATCGAAGAAAATTTTCTGGTGACTGTCTATCCTGTCCACATAATCATACGTTCCTGAACCGGAGTATTTTTTTCGTCCCAGGATTTTCACCGAAGCATTGTAGAAATTATGCTCGCGGGTAGTAGTATTAGCTATAATATTTGCATTTGTTAACAAGCTTATATCTGCGCTCTTCCGGATCTCCACCTTTCCGCTGTCAGGATAAATAGCTGCATCACCTACTTTGATGATCTTCACCTCCTCGGCATTGATCACATTGGTTCGGATGCTAAACCGCGCACGAAGGGCAAAGAACCGTAGTGAGTCCTGCCTGGGATGGACTGAAATAAACTCTGTTCCGGTATAGCCCACATCAATCAGCTCCGATAGGCTAAGGTTATCGGGAATGGCATATTGCTGGTTCTCTTCGTTCGAAAGAACGATCTCTTCGTTATCGATCATCCAGTCGAACCGGTCCATGGAACAGATGTACTGGTTTATCGGAAACTCCATCCTGGAGATCCCGATGTTGGAGCGAAATTCGCCCCGCCGTTCTTTAAAATCAAAATGGGTCCGGTAGTTCTGGGTTGATATCGCCAGCGCATTCAGGTCATATGATTTTATCCTGAAATCCGCAATCAAGGCATCAAACGTGTGTTGTTTGAAATTAAATCCTTCTGAATCCATCTCAGCATCTTCAATTCTAACGGTTCCGGAGCCATTCAGCCCGTGCGGTGTTAATCCAAGCGATCCGTTAAACAGCGCCTCGTTGTTGTACATCACCATATTTCTGACAGTGGAGGTTACGACCATTGAATCCTGATAGGGAAGCCAGAACTCTTTCACGCTGTCAGCCATTACCGAGGGATACTCCACAGCGGCAATCTGCTCTGTTGCAATAAATCCCCTGGCAAGTGACTTCATGCTGTCGGGGTAAAAGATAAACTTGTCTGACACAGAAGTTGAATTCAGGTATAAAAGCTGTCCGTCTCCCTGCAATCCCTGGTTACTCAAGTCAATTCTGGAAACAAAGGTTCCTTTTCCACCATATACCGGATAGCCACCTGCCTCCGTAAATTTCTCAAAACCAAGGGAGAAGTCGGGACGTATTGTAAGAGGCTCCGGAATCTCAGGAAAGATCCCTGCTGAGACCAAATGTCCATCAAATTTGAGACTGTCGGTATCAATATAATCCAGACTGGCGATCGTGAAGGGCAGCACCTCAAAATAGAACCGCTCCTTATCATAAACTCCGTGATGAATATATGGTTGATCCCAGTTGACATGAGCTGTATCACGGTTTGTGAAGACCGGGTATTCGGGATAATTTTTTAATCCGGCTTTATTTCCAGGGTCGTCGATCAATAGGAAGCCGCTAAGATCGTTGAGAGCTGTTTGCACCTTCTTCATTGGATACCGACCGGTTTTGGGATCTATGTTCCGGCTGACTGCATAAAATTCAAGGGTATCGATAGCCGGCATATTGAGCCTGAAATTGTTATAGTCAAATGAGCAACTATCCGCGTAAAAGTCGAACAAACCTGCCATTACCTTCCCGGAAAAGAGGAAGTTGCAGTTCTCTTTTAAAATCAGTTCCTGATTCCTGGGTTCAATATAAACATGTTGCGAATCTGACAACGATACGCCGGGAATCCCCTGCAGTTTAAGGTCAAAGCTTTCAAGGTTCAGGACAGCATTGCTTTTCCCCTTCACCTCTGAAAAGAAAAATATCTCGTCATAATCGGTCTTCTCATGGCTTGCGTTCACGTAATGAATCAATTTATCTTTCACTACAGCCTTTTTGTCCTCCTGGTCATAGATCAAAAATCCTTTTGCACTTAACAGCAACAGCTGTGATTCAACCTGTTCAGGAGGCATTCTCCAGAATTCTACCAGCTCTTGAAGCGTAAACTCATTCGAAGCTCGTCTTTCCGTGAAGTTTTTAATGATCTGAAGAGGATTCAGTACATCAATACCCTGAAGTTTTTCGTATCGTTGAAGCGAGTAATAATTGCTTGACTCGAACATCGCCTTGCTGGAGGTTCCAGGTCCGGGCATCGCCTCGAAATTGATTTTTGATTCATTCAGTTTCCAACTGAGTGCTTCACTGTAGATCTCAATGTCATGGTAGGTATCAAACCAGGGACTGATCACAGCAATACGTTCATTCTTATTCAACGAAAGTTCTTTGGCCTCATCCAGGTATTTCATCACCAGTCCGGGATGGTAGATTGAGTCCTGTTCGAAGTGGATGGTCACAGAGGCATCTGCTGAGTTGATCCGGTCTGGGCGAATAACAAAGGTTTTGGATCGTATGGTCACAAATTCAAGGTTGTCCCGTTTGAATATCAGTTCCGCATCCCGGTCGGGAATCCCAAACCCTACCACTTTTCTTCCCACCATGGAGAACCCACCCAGGTAATCTATATTTTTGAAAATATCCCGGATCCCAATCAAATTTTCGTAGGAATAAAACCGTGGATAAGATGCTTTTTCCTCATCAACATCGGCCTGAACCTTATCGACCAACCGACCTGTGAGCGGTGTGGGGAAATAACTTTTGTTGTAAAACTCAACCGAATCAGCCTCAAACTTGGAGAAGTTCATCTGGATTTCATAGTTGACCAGGTTAGCAAAAACCTTCGAAGCATCAATACCAGCACGTTGCCAGTCGACCCTCCCGCCCGATCCGGTCCACTTTGTCTCCAGCGGCAGATAAACCCCCTGTGTATTGTAGATCGTAAGGCTGTCGCGGTTAGAGTAGCAAATGATATCGGTTGGAGAGACTTCCAAAGCAGGAACCGAATCATTCCGGAACCGGTAGTCAGGAGTTACCAGTTTCCAGGCCGTGGAAGAGGATTTGTAGATCATATTCTCTTCGAAAAGATGAATGCTGAACTCCAGAAATCTGATGAAATGCCTGCTGTATTTCCCATCGGCCAGGGTCGTCATGACAGTACTCCAATCAAAAAACAGCTGATCGGATAGATGCGCATCGTACAAGATATTCAATACGTTGATGTAGTTGTATATATCGGGAAAAGCCCGCATCCGCTTCTTCAGCATCTTGTTGCACAAAGAGTAAATGACTTGCTTTTTCGCCGGATCAAAGTGCTCAGATTCCCAGTGCTGAATAAACGGGATCATCGCTTCGTTAATAATCTTCTGGTCGTTTTTGCTGACATTGGAGAATAGCAGGTTCAATTCGCCGACAAATTTGGTTGAATCGCCTGAAAAGCTCTTCAGTTGCTGTGCATTCAATGAGATGATGATTCCTGAGAAAATCAAGAGGTGAATAAAACGAAACCAGGCAGATCTTTTCATCGGTTAAATTTGGCTGCTGTCCAATTGTTTTCCTTCCGGGAAGCTGAGAAGCTGAGACCATGCCGTGCTGCACACTCTTTAATATCAGGCAAATCTTCACTATAGAACCCACTCAGTATTAACCTTCCTCCTGGCTGCAGAGCCTCTGAATAGACAGAAATTTGCTCAACCAGTGTATTCCGGTTTATGTTGGCCAGGATCAAATCAAACAATTCCTTCGGAATAGCATTTACATCTCCTTTGATAACATGGACAGAGACAGCCTCATTTTTCAACACATTTTCTGACGCATTTTCAAATGCCCAGGTATCGTTATCAATGGCAACAACAGTGCTGGCGCCCAGCTTGTGAGCAAGGATTGCGAGCACACCGGTACCGCAACCCATATCCAAAACATGTTGCCCTTTCAACTCTTCTTCGAGCAGCGCTTCAATCATCAGTGCCGTGGTTTCATGATGTGCTGTGCCGAAGGACATTTTTGGTTCGATGATAATCTCGATAACGGATGCTACCCCCAAACCCCCTGAAGGGGGCTTTCTCCCCTCCCTTAGTGGGGAGGGGTTGGGGGTGGGGTATGTCGGATGAAAGGGGGCGCGGATGTAACATCGGCCGGCGATCAGGACAGGTTCGTAAGAGCTTTCCCAAACTTCATTCCAGTTTTTATACGGCATCCGGGTAACGCTCCATATAATATCTTTAAGCACAGGATATTTCTGAACCACCTGGTGAACGGCCATTTCATTGAAGTCAGCTTCTGGAATATATGCCAGAAACAGAGGCTCCTCTTCGCTGAAGCTATCGAATCCTATCTCTGCCAGTTCAGCGGTCAGAATCTCATCAAACCCTTCAGGAACAGAAGAAAAAGAAACCTCAAGATATATAATAGGATTCATGCTTAAGAAGTTTGTGCAAAGATAACGAATGTTGGTAGCTTATAGGAATTGATCAATTTATGGGCGTTGGTCGATACTAAGTTGATTTTGTATTTGCATAGTTGAAGGTAATCGGTACGAGGTTGCTTCGTCGCTCTGCTCCTCGCAATGACACGGCGATTGGTGGTAAGAAGGGGGAAGGGTGGCGGGCGGTGCGATGCACCGCCCGCCACCCTTCCCCCTCCCTTCTTTTAATCGGCTCCCGTGTCATTGCGAACGAAGTGAAGCAACCTCTATCTGGCGGAGGATGGTGGATTGCAGGAGGAGAACCGGAAAATAAAGTAATTAAAGTAGATACGAGTCGTGAGATTAAAATTCACGGCAATTCATGTGCAATTGATGGCAATTTTAACGATCTCCACAAACTCATCCGCCTTCAACGAGGCTCCTCCTATCAATCCACCATCTACATCAGGTTGTGAAAAGAGCTCCATGGCATTGCCGGGATTGCAGCTGCCGCCATAAAGAATGGTAGCATCCTGCGCCACACGTTCACCATATTGCAGGGTAATCAGCTCCCTGATGGATGCATGCATCTCCTGGGCCTGTTCAGGGGAGGCAGTCATACCCGTTCCGATTGCCCAGACAGGCTCATAGGCTATAACCACGTTCCTGAAATCCTTCTCTTCAAGATCAAAAAGGGACTCTTCCAACTGATTTTTTACCACTTTAACATGGTTGCCGGCTTCCCGCTCAGGGAGTAGCTCCCCGCAGCAGAAGATCGGAATTACACCTGCACGAAGAACCGATTTTACTTTCCGGGCAAGCAGGTCATTCGACTCCTGAAAATATTTTCTCCTCTCTGAATGACCGACGATGCAATATTCCACCTCCATTGACCGGAGCATCGGAGCAGAGATCTCTCCCGTATAGGCTCCGAAATCAAACTCACTGACATTCTGGGCTCCGACTGCAACATAGGTTTCATCCGTGAGGTCCAGTACCATCTCGAGAAAAGGAGCAGGTGGACAAAGAATCACCTCGACATTCGGTGCTCCCAGTTTCTCAACGCCTTTCGTGATTTCAGCAGTCAGATCTTCGGCTTCCTGGAACGTCTTGTTCATCTTCCAGTTACCGGCAACAATCATAGTGCGCATAGGGATTATAATTTAGGGGTTGTTGCAAAGATAAAGATATTGCACATCATTGCCACCATTGCCATCATTGCACATCATTGCTGTTATTAGTTTTGATAGAGATTGTTAATAACTTTTGGGGGGCAACGTATAACCTTATGGTTGGTTTCCGGATTAATGAGAAAAATATTATGAATCCACAACAACTTATCTCAAGGACAAAACTCCTGGCAGTTGGTATTTTTAATCTGGTTAAGGAGTTGCCAAAGGTATATCCTTCACAAGCTATGGGTAATCAACTTATCAGAGCCGGTACTTCCGTTGGCGCAAATTACCGGGCAGCTTGCAGATCTAAATCAAGAAAAGATTTTATCTACAAACTGAAAGTGGTTGAAGAAGAATTGGATGAAACGATCTATTGGTTAGAGATGATTGGTGAGACCCACCATTACATTCAGGAAAAACTTATACCCCTAATTAATGAAGCAGTTGAGTTAATTAAAATTATAGGGAAAAGCTTAAGTACTGTTAGAAAAAATCAATATAAACCAAGAAAACTTGCCCAATGATGGCAATGATGGCAATGGTGGCAATGATGGCAATTATTGTACCCTGATTCTCGGGTCCAACATCCCATACACAATGTCCACCAGAATATTGATCACGATAAGTACGACCGAGATGAATAGAACCGCTCCCATGATAACAGGAAAGTCGTATTTATCAAGTGCATTGACGATCACCACCCCGATCCCTTTCCAGTCGAAAACATACTCTACAAAAACGGCTCCGGCAAGCAGGGAAGCCAGCCAGCCAGAGATAGCTGTCACGACAGGGTTGAGAGCATTTTTCAGAGCGTGTTTGAATACGATGCTGAAGTTACTTAACCCTTTAGCACGGGCTGTGCGGATATAATCCTGCGATAAAACTTCGAGCATAGAGTTCCGGGTAAGTTCGACAACGATTGCCAGAGGCCGGATACCAAGAGTAAATGCCGGAAGAATCAGGTTCTTCAGATCCAGATACTCTCCCCTACCCAGATCATCCACAGAGTACAGGCTGCCTACCATATTCAGATGTGTAATGTCGACCAGGACAAAGGCAAATATCCAGGCATTGAGGATCGCGGCAAAGAAAGAGGGGACAGACATCCCAAGAACAGAGAAGACAAGAGCAACCCGGTCGGTTATGCTATTCCTTTTCAACGCAGTCAGGATACCAATTGCAATCCCGATCACAACGGCGAAAGTCATTGCAACAATGGCAAGAATCAACGTGTTGATAAGCGCTTCAGAAAGGATTTCCGTGACGTTGCGTTTTGACTGATACGATTTCCTGAGGTATGGTTTTTTCAAGACCAGTGCACTCTTTCCTAATGGAACCAGCATAGTAGCTGATCCGTATTTCCCCCTATCGAGATACCAATAGTTTGAAGAGTCAACACGATTATGAACAGACAGCGGGGAGAGATCATTCAGGTAGCTGATGAACTGAACTGCCAGGGATCTGTCAAGGCCCAGGTCTTTGTTAATAGCCTCCACCGACGACTGGTCAGCACGTTGCCCAAGCATCATCCTGGCAGGATCTCCGGGAAGAACGTTAAATAGAAAAAAGATGACAACTACTACCCCGAGAAGAACGAGAAGTCCGTAAAGAAGACGTTTTAGGATAAACTTAAACATAGATGCCAGATGCCTGATGCCTGATGCCTGATGCCAGATGTAAGAAAGATTGGAACCTAAGCTAAAGTTTTATCCGGTATCCGTTATCCGGTATCCGGCATCCGGTATCTGGCATCTAATTATCAATATACCTCTCCCTGATCTGCTCCCACCCGGGGAAGTCGTTATAGTGCCATTTTTTTACGACGACCCCATCCTTGAGGAGTATTAAGCCAGGATTAGAGCGAATCATGCTTTTCAACACCACATCGTCGGAGCTGTAGAACTCAAACCCAATGCCTGATTCTGCTTTAAAGGCAGCTACCTCCTGTGGGAGAGTACTGGTTAGTCCGATAAACGAATAGCCGGCCTGGGAGGCGGCAACTGAAAATGGTTTCAGTCGGATCAGTGCAGGTTTGTTGGATTCCTCAAGGCTGTAGACAACCACGAAGAAATGGTAATCCGGGATCTCCAGAAAGTTCTGAGCCAGATCGTTTCCAAGGGAATCTTCAATCATCAGGGTAATGGCATCCTGGTTTGGATCTTCCACACGCTGGCTGTCAAAGATCCAGTTAGCCAGCCACGTGGAGTCGTTCCAGGGATAGTTAGGTGTAAGAAACTCCTGTCTTTCACCTGTATTCTTATTCTTGTAGGTAACAAAGAACTGTACGGCCTGATCGCTGGTTTTATTCACCTCGGACCCTGTTTTCCAACCCCGGAAATCGATGACAGGCAGATGCCAGAGACAGTAAAGAGACAGACCGGTAAACAGCACCATAATTGCTCCAAGCACGATCAGATCCCCAGGAGGTTTCAGCATGCCCTTGAATTTTTTTCGCCATAAGAATATAGGAACAACCATTCCCATAAGAACAACATTCTTGAGAAATGTTTCAGTGTTGGTCATCTTGATCGCATCTCCGAAACAACCACAATCGGAGACAAGATTGAAGAAGGCATCGAAAAAAGTGAGGACGGTGAAATAGGTCATCATGGCAATCAGCATCCATGCACTTTTACGGATCCATAGATTGAACAGCAGGCTGATCCCGAGGGAAAACTCCAGAACACACAGAAAAATGGTAAGGGGGAGGGCCAGGTCGTTTGCCCAGGTGGTACCAAAAGCGAGGAAGTAATCCTGCATCCGGTAAACAGTTCCAAGAGGATCAATTCCTTTAACGAACCCGGAAAAGATAAAAACAATTCCTACTATGACCCGAAACAGAGTTCTAACTACCTTCATAGTCAATCTTTATTAATGCAAATACTGCATAGTTGATTATATCGTAATAGTTGGCATCGATTCCTTCAGAGATAAAAGTTTTTCCCTGATTATCTTCAATCTGCTTCACGCGCATCAACTTCATCAGGATGATATCAGTAAGAGAACCCAGGCGCATATTTCTCCACGCTTCACCATAATCGTGATTTTTATTCAGCATCAGCTCTTTGGCAGCCTGGATATAGAAATCATAAAGCTTTTCACCTTCTGCGGTTGGGAGCTCTTCCCGGGTTCCCACGGGTCCTAATTCCAGTTGGATCAACGCTATCACCGAGTAATTAACGATCCCGATAAACTCCGACCGTATCCCTTCATCGATTTTCCGGGCTCCTTTGGTATCAATGCTCCTGATTCGTTGCGCCTTGATATATACCTGGTCTGTAATAGAAGGGATCCTCAATATCCGCCAGGCTGTACCGTAATCTTTGAGCTTCATGAGAAAAATATCACGGCATACGTTGACTATAGAGTCAAATTGGTGGGAAGTTTTCTGGATGTCATCCATGTGCCGGGCTCTCTTGAAGCGGCTAAAATTAATGAATTTTGACTTATAGTGTATCGCTTATCCTGTATCTTTGGAACAAATTCGTATTGTGGTTCTCTCGTATAACGGTAAAAGATTAGATCTCAATTCTCCCAGGGTGATGGGGATCCTGAATCTCACCCCGGATTCATTTTATGACGGCGATCCGTTAAACTCCGTTGATACTCACATTGCGCGAGTAGATCAGATGCTGAAGGAGGGCGCTTCCATTATCGATCTAGGGGCAGTTTCTACCAGACCTGGAGCCAGAGACATATCCGAATCAGAAGAGGCCGACAGGTTGTTGCCTTCGCTGAAAGCCATTCGACTCAACTTCCCCGATTGCTTCATTTCGATCGACACATATCGTTGTTCGATAGTGCAGAAAGCAGTGGATGAAGGTGCTGATATGATTAACGATATCTATGGTGGCCGGTTTGACTCCGACATGCTGAAAATTATCGGGCAAATGGATATTCCTTATATTCTGATGCATATGAAAGGTACACCGGATACCATGCAGCAAAACCCGGAATACCATGATGTGGTAGCCGAGATAGCCTATTTTTTTCTGCAACAGACTGAAAAGCTCAGGGAGTTTGGAGCCCGCCAAATATTGCTTGATCCGGGACTCGGATTTGGAAAGGCAACAGCGCATAACTTCGAAATACTTAATCGTTTGCAGGAATTTGAGGCCATTGGATTTCCCTTCGTTACCGGAGTTTCAAGAAAGTCATTCATTCAGAGAACACTGGGAGTAGACGCTATGGATGCCCTTAACGGTTCCACCGTGCTCCATACCCTCGCGGTACTGAAGGGGGTAAAGATTCTCCGGGTACATGATGTAAGAGAGGCCGTTCAGGTTGTAAAACTGGTGGAGTCAGTAACAGGGTAGAATTGTTTAATTTTGTGTCGAAAAAGTGAGTAACGTGGATAGCGTGAATAACGTGAGTAACGTGAGTAACGTGAATAGCGTGAGTAAGTAGTATTGAATAAACTTTGGGATTTGGAGCCTGGAGCTTGAAATTTGAATCTTAACTAGTTGTCGTGGTAGTACTTGAGAGTCTGTTTTCCCTTCGCATTGTGGATGTTATCGACATCCTGCTATTTGCTATTCTTCTTTATGAGATTTACAACATTGTAAAGGGAACGGCCGCCATCAAGATCTTCATCGGAATCATTGCCCTGTTTATCATCTGGAAGATTGTGAGGGCTTTGCAGATGCCTTTACTCAGCGAGATCCTGGGACAGTTCATCAGTGTAGGAGTTATTGCTCTCGTTGTTGTTTTCCAGCCCGAGATTCGTCAGTTCCTTCTGATGGTTGGGAACACAAGAATTATCCGGGGACATCGACGGAGGATCCTTTTTTGGAAATATAATCTGAATACGAGTGTAAACCTTGACTTTGACAAGATCGTGAAGGCATGCAAACGGATGGCAGATATAAAAACCGGAGCATTACTTGTGATTGCACGGGAGAATGAACTGACACCCTATGTGGAGACCGGGCAAACGGTAAATGCCAGGATTTCCGACCTGCTTATCGAAACCATTTTTTTCAGGAACAGTCCTCTTCATGATGGAGCGATGATCATTGTTGATGATATGATCAAAGCAGCCAGATGCATCCTCCCTGTATCCAATAAACCGGATATACCTGACTCTTGCGGACTACGTCACCGTGCTGCTGTGGGGCTGACTGAGAAAACCGATGCGATAGCCATCATCGTATCCGAAGAGACAGGTGAAATTTCCTACAGCGTTGAGGGTAACCTGTTTTTAAAGATCAATCCTGTTCAACTGAAAGAGATACTGGAGAATCTGCTTAAGGCAGTTTAGGGTCGTTGGCCTGCATTGCTTCGAATTCCAGGATCATCTCTTCCGGAGTTTTTCCCAGGTTGTTTATTGACGCCTGAGCATCATCCACGAAGTCGTGCTCAGGATAGGTATCAATGAAACGCTGGTAAGTATCCTTTGCCTTGTCAATATCTCCCATCACATTCTCCTGGACATAACCTGTAAAGAAGAGGCACAAAGGTGCTTTTTCATAATCGGGATAAGATTCCCGGATCTTGTCAAAGAGAGCAATAGATCCGGGGCCATCCTGCATTGTCATCGTCATGGAGGCAGCTTTGAAAAGGTATCCCGGCGAAAGTGAATCGTTCGGATAGTTTGTTGCAAAATCCCGGTACAGATCAATTAGTGAATCTGCTCCTGCAGTTGTGAAACCGTTTTCGGCGGAGAACATGCGTTCCTCCATCGAGGTAATCTGCTGTTCGACCTTGGTTTTCGACGGGCTACATGCCGTTGTCAGTCCGGCCAGGCCAATTAGAATAATGTATATTGATTTTTTCATTGTTGAAATGGTGAAATGGTGAAATAGTGAAATGGTGAAATAGCGAAATGGTGAAATAGTGAAATGGTGAAATAGTGAAATAGTGAAATAGTGAAATAGCGAAATGGTGAAATGGGTTGGTAATTCACTCATAATCTTATATCTTATATCTTACGTCCTTCGTCCCTCGTCCTTCGTCCCTCGTCCTTCGTCTCTTCACTCCCGGGAAAATCATTTTGTAGTGGACATCCACATTT
>ERZ889078.1058-NODE-1058-length-22889-cov-15.794824_pt1 | contig 22889 bp, 21 predicted proteins | sample MGYA00521266_ERZ889078 | MGnify/ENA primary metagenome ERZ889078 (study PRJEB32303, sample SAMEA104408618) | aquatic metagenome | biome: Brackish water; feature: Pelagic; material: water | place: Baltic Sea | collected 2014-06-16T06:34:00 | depth 76,534 m ...
ACTTTTCCTTCCTGAACAAGGCGCGTAAAATGCTCAAAAGAGCGATCAAAGGTCGCTTCTTCCGCCGAAGAAAAACAGCATCCCGGCAGCTCTCTCATTTTCAGATGATAGGAAATGCACTCACAGCATATCCCTTTTTTAGCGCAGGGTTCATAGGAACAGTTACACCTCTTCAGATTCCTTTCACGATTACATTCCATGAACAAATAACTCCTTCTTCAAAATCCCATTTTGATAATCATAAAACCGGTTGGCACGAAGGTCATTAAAAAAGAGGAAATCATAAAGATCGAATGGACAAATGTCAAATTATCCTTGACAAAAACGTTCAAATATTGAACATTGGCCTTCATTTTCATGGTGTTGTTGTTTACCGAGAGTGGCCAGGCTGAAATTGCGTGTAATTGGGTCAGAATGAATAATGAAGACATTCATATGCTCCGTTTGATGGGCGAAATCGACAGGGAAGGGAATTCGAGCCAACGCGAGTTATCGCGTCGTCTTAACCTGTCGCTCGGTTTGGTGAATACTTTTATCAAAAGACTTATAAACAGGGGATATTTTACCGTTACAACCATTTCAAAAAACAGGCTACAATACGGCCTGACGCCTGAAGGAGTAGCAAAAAAAGGGATTCTTACGCTCGAATATTTCCGCTATTCCAGTCATTTCCACAAGGAAATCAAAAGACTGCTGGTAAAGAGATTTGACGAGATGAAAAAAAACAGCATTCATTCCGTTATTTTTTTTGGGGCCGGGGAAACAGCGGAACTTGCCTATCTTTATATGCTGCTTACAGATATCAAACTGGTAGGGGTAGTTGATGAAACGCGCTTTGGAAAAAGCTTTTTCGAACACAGAATTGAAGGAACGGAACGTTTGGCTGGAAATGATTGGGACGCTGTTTTGCTGATGAGGCTGAACAATATGGAAATGGACAGGCAATATCTTATAGATAAAGGGATCGATATCGATAGAATAGCGACTCTTTAGTGCCTGAACGGAAATCACGCCTTGGCGTGATTCAGACACGATTTTGGATTTTGGATTTTGGATTAATGGAAACAACGCCAACACGTAGGGCCGAAATTTTAAATACAGACAGCAATGGTTTGAATATATGACAATAGAACAAGGAATAATGGGCGAGGAACAATGTAAAAAATGGTATGCGCTCCATACCAGAAGTCGTTTTGAACAGAAGGTCCACGATCAGCTCTGTCTCAAATCTCTTGAAACCTTCCTGCCGCGCATTGAGGTCTGGAGCAGAAGAAAAGATCGGCGAAAAAAAATACTGGTACCTATGATTCCAGGGTATGTTTTTGTTCGTTCTCAACTTGAGACAGAAGAATATTATCACATCATCCAGACTATCGGGGTTGTTCGAATGATCGCTCTCAAGGGAAAGCCCATTCCCGCCAATGATGATGAAATCTCGTCGCTGATGATCCTTGACGGAACCGACCGAACAGTCCAGAATCGATCTTATATGGCGGAAGGGAACCAGGTTATGATTATGGAAGGACCCCTTAAAGGACTGATAGGAATTTATCTGCGGCACAAATCCAAGAACAAAGTAGTGGTTAGCCTTGAGCTTCTGCAACGCTCTCTGGAAGTTGAAATCGAGGACTGGGCTCTCGAAAAAGTACAGATATAATGAAAAGCTTACACGGTTCAACAAGCTTTTCTTTAATAGCTTACAAAGTGATGATATCATGATCGTATCTGCTTGAAACCAACCATAACCGCTTTGGAATCCTGTAACCGAAGTTGCGGAGCTGCTGGTTGTGCGCAAATGCCCTTGCATTTAAGGCATGAATTTTGCATGTTGATTTGGGGTTAGAGTTATTTGTACGGGTCTTTTTGAGACCCCTGATCTTTGGAGGAAAAATATGAAAGCGTTAATTACCGGCGGTGCTGGTTTTATAGGTTCCCATCTCGCCGAGAAACTCTTGGAAGATAATCATGAAGTGTTTGTGATCGACAATCTCTGGACAGGGAAGCTCGCAAACCTGGAAAAAATTCAGAACCATAAAAAGCTGCACCTGGTCGTGGACACTATCTTAAATGAATCTGTCATGAATGAGCTCATATTTAAGGCAGACCAGATCTATCATCTTGCTGCCGCCGTTGGCGTCCGGAATATCATGGATCATCCCGTGGAAACGTTGGACATTAATGTTAAGGGAACAGAGGTTGTTCTTCGACTGGCCAATCGATTCAAAAAAAAGGTCTTTATCGCCTCCACCTCAGAGATTTATGGAAAACATATGGAGCACGATTTGTCAGAGGATAATAATCGCGTAATGGGTTCCGTCAAAAAACGACGCTGGGCTTATGCATGTTCAAAAACACTGGACGAATTTCTGAGCCTCGCCTATTTTGATGAAAAAAAATTACCAGTGCTTATTGGCAGATTATTTAATACAGTGGGACCGAGACAAACCGGTCAATACGGCATGGTTCTTCCCAATTTTGTACAGAGTGCGCTTTTGGGCAAATCGATTACCGTTTTTGGGGACGGAAACCAGAGCAGGAGCTTCACCCATGTCAAGGACGTGGTAGAAGCGGTCACCAGGCTGATGGCTGAGCCTTCCTGCGAAGGGGACATCTTCAATGTTGGCAATAATCAGGAAGTAACCATCAATGATCTGGCTCAGATGGTAAAAGAAATGACCGGCAGCTCCTCGGAAATAGAACATATTCCTTATGAAAAAGCATACGGCCCCGGTTTCGAAGACATGGAAAGGCGATGCCCCGATATCAGCAAACTGAAGAAGGCCATAGGTTTTGAACCCACACACGACCTGAACACAATCATTCAGAGCGTGATTGATTATTTTAAGGAGTAAGGGCCTGCCCGCATTGCTTGCGCAAATGGCGCTGCAGGCGGGCCAAGGCCCTAAAGGCTATTTTTATCAAACCTGGAAAAGCACGATGACGCCAATACCTTTCAGCGACTATCCCAAAGAACCGGTTGTTCTGAACAACCTGTCTGAGAAAATGATGCGGGAATCGCGATTCGTTCCCTTGGAAATAGGCAAGGACTATCTTCGCGTCGCCATGGCTGATCCCGGTGACTTCTATACCGTCGAATCATTGGAAATGGCCTATGGCTTGAAGATAGATGTGACTTTCGGTAAAGAATCCGACATTCTTGATACCATTGAACGGCTTCACGGGGCAGGGAGTCAGTCCCTTGAAAACATTATCGAAGAAGCGGACAAAGATATCTATGACCTGTCCTCAGAAGGGGTTGAAGATGCAGATCATTTGAGAGACCTGGCCTCCGAGGCGCCCATTATCCGGCTGGTGAACCGCCTAATACTCAACGCCGTAGAACAAAAAGCCAGTGATATTCATTTTGAACCGTTTGAGAATGTGTTTAAAGTGAGATACCGAATCGACGGTGTTTTGCATGATGTAGATTCACCTCCGAAACGTTTACAGGCTGCCATTATATCCAGGGTCAAGATTATGGCAAAACTGGATATAGCGGAGAGACGTCTTCCCCAGGATGGGAGGATCAAGCTTAAAATTGCAGACAAGGAAATCGACTTCAGGGTTTCCACTATCCCCACGCTTTATGGAGAAAGCCTTGTCATGAGGATACTGGACAGAGGCTCCCTGATTCTTGACCTTGAAAAAATTGGCTTCCCCGGCGGTCTTCTGGAAAAATATATGCGATTGGTGAAACAGCCTTATGGAATGATACTGGTAACCGGTCCCACGGGAAGTGGTAAGACTTCCACCCTCTATACCACCCTTGCCAAAATCAACGCCCCTGAAAACAAGATCATTACCCTGGAAGAACCGGTTGAATACCAGTTGGACGGTGTAAACCAGATCCAGGTGAACCAGAAAATAGGCATGACTTTTGCTAAAGGACTGCGTTCGATTGTTCGACAGGACCCCGACATCATCCTGGTAGGAGAGATCAGAGACAGGGAGACGGCGGAAATCGCAATCCAGTCAGCCTTGACCGGTCATCTGCTCTTCAGCACCCTCCATACAAATGATGCAGCCGGAGCTGTGACCAGGCTCCTTGATATGGGGGTGGAAAACTTCCTTTTGAGCTCCACGCTGTTAGGAGTGCTCGCCCAAAGGCTCGTGAGAGTGATCTGCTCAAATTGCAAGGAGGAGATCATGCCGGACGGAAAACTGATCAAATCGATGAACCTTCCTCCTGAAGAGGAAAAAACCATTACTTTTTATGAGGGCAAAGGGTGCGAGGAATGCAGGTATACCGGTTTCAAGGGACGGACAGCCATCTTTGAATATCTCGCTGTAGATGACGATATTCGCCGGGAAATATCAAAAAATTCCCCAACGGAAACCATCAAGGACGTAGCTTTAAGGAAGGGAATGATCACTTTACGGGATGATGGCTGGCGAAAAGTTAGGAAGGGGATGACAACCATCTCCGAGGTGCTGAAGGTAACCTTAGAGAAATAGAATGTCGAGATACTCATACAAGGCTGCGGACGATTCGGGAAAGGTAGTCGAAGGCGTCCTTGAAGCTACAGAAGAAAAGGAGGTAGTCAAGGAACTTCACAATATGGGTTTGATTCCCATACGGATCAACCTCTCAAAAGGCGGAAGTGAAAAGCTCAATATCAACATCTCGCGCCAGGTTCTTTCTCTTTTTAAGGGAATTTCATCTAAAGACCTGATGATCTTTACCCAGGACCTCCCTTCTCTGCTGGAGGCCGGCCTGCCTGTGGACAGGGCATTGGCCATTTTGATCGACGCAGCAGAAAATGAGAAGTTCGCGGAAGTGCTTGGAGGGATTCTCAAAACCATTCAGGGTGGAGGATATCTTTCAGATGCCATGTCAAAACATCCGAAGGTCTTCTCCTCTTTTTACGTGAACATGGTCAAGGCTGGAGAGGCAGGCGGGGTTTTGGAATCGGTGTTGGCAAGGTTGGGAGAATTCCTGGAAACTTCGGAGGAGCTGAAGGATTATATCAAATCCTCTATGGTTTACCCTCTCTTCCTGGTCTTTGTCGGGGGGGCTTCTATTATTATTCTCATGACTTTTGTTATTCCAAAGTTCTCCATGATCTTTTCTGATATGGGGCAGGCCATACCATTCACGACGAGGGTTCTACTGGGCTTGAGTGGGGTATTGAGCAATTACTGGTGGGTTATCCTCATCGTATTGGCCGTTCTTGTATATTTTGTAAGACGCTACTTCAAATCTCAGGCAGGACGTCTGGTTCTTGATCACTATAAGCTTACACTTCCGGCCGTCGGAGACCTGGTCAGAAAAATTGAAGTGGCTCGTTTTGCCAGGACCCTCGGAACCCTCACGAAAAGCGGGGTGCCTATTTTGCAGGCTCTGGATCTCGTCAAGGACATCATGACCAATCGAATTATTACCCGTTCCATGGAAAAAGTCCATGAGAGGGTAAAAGAAGGGGAGAGGCTCTCAAAACCGCTGAGCGAAAGTGGCGTATTTCCTTCCCTGGCAATTCAGATGATAACGGTTGGAGAAGAAACAGGAAGACTGGACAACATGCTCTTGCGAGTGGCTGCAAACTATGAAAAAATGGTGCGAAATAGTGTCAAGAGGTATATCAGTTTTCTGGAGCCGGCAATGATCCTGGCCATGGGACTGGTAGTCGGATTTGTCGTGTTGTCCATGCTCATGGCCATATTCAGCATGAATGACATGCCGTTCTAATCTTGCTGAATTCGATAAAAAAATTTCAAAAACCTCCGAGGTATTTTTCACGGGACTAATCGGTTAAAAGGAGTGGTTATGAGAAGAAGGAAAGAACGCGGTTTTACGTTAATCGAATTGTTGATTGTAATGGTAATTCTGGGCCTGCTGGCTGCCCTTGTCGGTCCGCGTATGTTTGGGAAAGTTGGAAAATCCAAACAAAAAGCGGCAAAAGCACAGATGGCATTGTTTGAAACCGCCCTCGATACCTACAGGCTCGATGTTGGAAAATATCCCACAACAGACCAGGGCCTGAACGCCCTCAGGGCACAGCCAGACGGCGCCGAAAAATGGGATGGACCTTATCTGTCCAAAGAGGTGCCGCCGGACCCCTGGGGGAACCCTTACGAATACCGAAGTCCTTCGGAAAACGGTGACTTTGAAATCATCGCCTATGGCGCGGATAAAAGTTCCGGAGGAGAAGGGGAAGATGTTGATATCTTTAACTGGAAGGAAGTGGCGGAATAGTCGGGGATTCACCCTTTTTGAGTTGCTGATAGTCCTGCTGATCATCAGTGTCGTTTCCGCTTTTGTGGGTCCGAGGCTCGGAAGTTCCATGAGCAATATGGAACTGAAAACCGCGGCAAAAAAAATTGCAGCATCTTTACGCTATGCAAGAAGCCAGGCAACATGGGAAGGGACAACCTACGTGGCGGTCTTTGATTTTAGCGGGAATCGCGTGCTTTTTTCCCCGGTCAAAGCCCCGTCGGACGAAATGAATGCGGACGCTGCAGCTGATGAGAGCAAAACCACGGGCGTCTCAAAAACCTATGATCTGCCCAAAACGATTCAGCTTGAAAAAGCCATTTCGGACAGCGGGGAATTTGATTCAGGTCTTTTTACAATTTCCTTCTTTCCGGCAGGTGGAAGCAGTGGAGGAGAAATCACCTTGATAAATGATAGAGAACGGCGCTATTCTATCAAAGTGGATTTTATTCTGGGAACGGTTGACTTGATTGAAGGTGAAATGACATAAGCATGAGAAGGCATGGGCTCACTTTCTTTCAGGCTGATGGCGGATTTACTCTCCTGGAAATTCTTGTGGCCATATCGATCATGGCCATCTGTCTCACAGTTATCCTTCAGCTTTTCTCAGGTGGCCTGAAGGCAGGCAGGCTGTCAGATGATTATACGAAGGGAGTGTTTCATGCCAGAGAAATCATGGAAGAAATTCTTTTGTCAGACGCTCTGGCGGAGGGCGTCAGTGAAGGCCGGTTTAATGATTCCTATGCCTGGACAGCAGAGGTGATGCGGGTTGAACAGACCGAGGAGGAAGAATCCAAACTTCCGCTGGATACTTTCATCATAAAGGTCCATGTCACGTGGGGGGAAACCGAAAGAAAGAAACGTTTTGAACTGGAGACCATCAAGGTCCAGGAAAAAGAGAGAGATGCGACCACTAAATAGTGTCTATCCATTCCTTTCGCAGTGGGTCTGCAATCCTTAAAGAGCCCTTGAATGGAGAAACATGCATTCGAAATATTCCCAATTTCATAAGACCTCTCAATCCGGTGTTCTCCTTTCAGCTTCCTTCGGTTTCACCCTGTTGGAACTTATGATATCGTTTACCATCGTCGGATTAATCCTGGTAATCGTGTTTGGTGCTCTTCGTATCGGGGTCAGGGCCTGGGAAAAAGGAGAAAAAGACGTTGACATGCATCAAAGGGAACGCATCGTTCTCGATCTTGTTAAGGCACAGATTGCCTCCGCTTCCGCAACTGAGATAACTGGAAAAGAAGCAGAACAGTTTCGCTTTAAAGGGGAAGCAGAAACGATGTCCTTTATCTCCGACCTTCCGATCGTCCCAACCAACATATACGGTATGGTTTTTGTGAAATACATGATTCGGAGGGCGGATGGGATTAAAGGGTACAAACTCGTGGTTTATGAGAAAAATCTTGCCTTTATTGACAAAGAAAGGACTATGAAAGATCCGGATGAATCGGAATTTTTTGATCTTATTCCGGTGGCAAAAGATATAAGGTTTGAATACCTGCAATACGCGGAAAATGGTCTGGAAACACCTGAGTGGCAGGAATTCTGGGATTCCGAAAAAGATGAAGGCCCTCCGATTGCGGTTAGACTCGTTATTCAAATGGATGAAACGGCTGTTCCCTTAACCACCATTGCCCGCATTGAGGCTGCTGAGCAGTAAAAACACCATGTCAAAGACCCTTAAAAATGAGAATGGCATTGCCCTGTTTATGGTGCTCTGGGTATTGACGCTGCTCTCCGTCATTGTAGGGGAGTTTTGTTATGCCATGAGAACAGAGGTGAATGTTACTCGGAATTTCAAAGAACAGACGGAAGCGTATTATATTGCCCTTGGAGGTGTGAACAGGGCCATAAGCGAACTGGTGCGGAACGAATTCATTCCGGAAAAAATTAATGAAGGTGAGAGCAAGGTGTCCGGGGGAAGCGCATTTGGACCAGTTGACCCATTCGCCGACAACGAAAAACCAGATGAAGAAGTGGAAGCAGAAAGGCCAAGGTGGAAGATTAACAGCCAAATTCCTGCAGTCCCCTTGGGGCGTGGCTATTTTGAAGTGATGCTCGGCAATGAAAGCGGGAAGGTGGACATCAACAAAGCCGGAGAGACCCTGCTTAAAGCCATGCTGGAAAATTTAGATATCGAGCAAACAGAAAAGGACATCATTGTTGATTCTATTCTCGATTGGCGTGATGAAAACGACCTGCACCGTCTAAATGGCGCTGAAGATAATTATTACAGGTCCTTACCCGAACCTTATGAGTGCAAAGATGCAGACTTTGATACAGTTGATGAACTCCTGGTGGTCAGAGGCGTAACCAAGGAGATTTATTTCAGCAGGCTGAAAGATATGGTAACGGTTTCAAAACCAAAAAGCGTTTCTTCCAAAACGAAAACGCGGTCTAAAAAACCTGGGGGATACAGGAAACCAGTGGCTGAGATGAATAAGATCAACATCAACGCCGCATCAAGAGCCATGCTCCTTTCTCTCCCGTCCATGACAGAAGATCTCGTTCAGGCTATCATGGACTACAGGAAGGAGGCCGATTTCAGATCGCTGACCGATATTTCCGCACTGCTTGGATCAGAAGTCTACAATGCCATTTCCCCCTATATTACATTGGATTTAAGCCCTTTTTTCACGATTACTTCCGAAGGAAAACAGAATGACAGCAAGATCAGAAGCGGAATTGAAGTGATGGTTGAAATTGGCAAAGATTTCAAATCCGGTTATAGGGTCGTCAAATGGCGCGATCGTATCGGTTTGGAATAGGTTTGGATTTTGTTTTATCCCCGGGTTCTGTGATCGTTTACTCTGGATAGGTGATTTGTGCCTGAAATTTGCTTGTTTACAGCGTGCAGCATTCCTCATCCGGCATGATCGGGAAATTGGGTTTATAATAGTAAAAGGAGATCTGTTTTGCTTTTTCAGACGAGCCTTGGAATCGACTTTCAGGATACTTCGGTTTCCGTTGCACTCTTGAAGACTTCCATAAATGACGTGAAATTAGAGTCTTCTGGAACTTTTCCCTTTTCAGGTGAAAACACTGCCACAGAAAGATTCGATCAGGCGGCAGATTTCATTGGCACTTTTTTGAAAAAGGCCAGGATATCTCCAGCCTGCGTTTTTTTGAGTCTGCCGCGCAACGTCGTCATCATTCGATATGTAGATTTGCCAGTTGCATTGAAAGAGAACCTTCAGGACAGTCTGCGATATGAAATGGAGAAATTTATTCCGCTTCCTGAAAATGAAATATTTTATGATTTCCAGATAATCTCCGAAGAAAAAGAGACCGGGAAACTGAGAATTCTTCTCGCAATCATCAAGAGAACCACGTTAGATCCTTATCTCACTTTGCTGGGCCAGTTAAATCTAAGGGTTTCGGGGATCGAATTTTGTTCCACTGCCATATCCAATTACTTTTCAGACCAAAAAAAGACGGGGAAAGCGAACGGAATGGCTGTTGTGTCAACAGGGGATGGATTTGTTCAACTGGATTTCGTGAAATCCGGCTTTCTGCAGTATTCAAGATGGTTTAACCGTGGTCAAAATGAACCGGATTTCACAGACCGTTTGTCACAGGAAATAAGGAAACTCGCTTCGAAACCTCATGGAGAGAGCAATCATCGGTTGGAAACGGTTTTCCTGGGGGATGCATCGGAGGAAAAGCTGTTAGAAGATTTAAAGGAAATGGACGAAATTGAACTTCACATGGTGGATCTCTCAAGAAATAAAATTCCTTCGTCTACTTTAATCCCAGCCTACGGACTCGCTCTCAAAGGCATCCGGAATGTTCCCACAGACATCAATCTCATGCCTGCGGCTTTGAGAAAAAAGCCTAACAAAGCGGGACACTATGCCATGCTGGCTTTGGCCATGCTTCTTATTCTTTCTGCAATGGCCTGGGGAGGAGGCGTTATTATCTCTAAAAGGGTCTATCTTGGGAAACTCAATGAAACGATCAGTCAGTTGGAGGCTCGGGTCGCGACCATTGAAAAATCAAGGAAAAGTATCAAGGAAGTTGAAAATCAGATCGATTATCTAAACACCCTTTACAGTAAAAGCATAAGTGCACTTGATATACTGAAGGATTTGAGTGAAAGGGTCCCAAAAACCGCATGGTTGAAGAAATTCAGTTTTTCGGAAAAAGGCGTGACTATCGATGGCTGGGCTGATTATTCCTCAGAATTGATCCCGGCCCTGGAAAGCTCTCCTCTTTTCAAAGACGTGTCTTTTCTATCGTCCATAACAAGAGACAGAAACGGCAAGGAAATTTTTCGGATCGGCTTTAAGCTCAATTGATCATGTTGAACAGCCACCATCTATGGCAGGCCCCAGTATTTTTGGGACTGCAAGGAAATTGGTGTTCCATTGCCCAAATTAAAACTTGATAGACAGAGAAAATATCTGTTTGCCGCCCTGGCAATTTTGGTATTAGCGGGACTTATCTATCGATTTATGCCATTTCTTCAGAACCTGGTTCCATCCCGGGAAGAAATAGAGTTACGGGAAAGGACGCTCACAAAGTACCAGAAAATGGTTCGCGCTGGAAAGCAGCTGGACGGCCAGCTTACGTCCTTAGAAGGCGTGCTTTCTCGCCTGGAATCAAAACTTCTGGTAGGAGAAACGCCTTCCCTTGCAGCGGTGGAAATCCAGAAGATTCTGCACGATATTGCCCAGAAGAACAATGTTGAGATAAAAAGCGTAAAGGTCTTAAAAGCAGAAGATCCGGATCAAAAAGGATATTTGAGCATTCCGGTCACCTTTCAAATGATTGTGAGCGTCAGACAGTTCAAAGAAATGCTTTATTCTATAGAGAATTCAGAAAAAATCCTGTCGGTAATTAAAGTGGAAACCAGATTTCACACACGGAGATCGAGCGATATACGCTGCAATATAACCGTGGCAGGGTATATGAAGCAGAAGGATCTGATGGAAAAGGGAATCCTGACGAAAAATTGACTCTTCCATCGGAAAGGTCCTTTTTTTCCGTTCCCTGAAAAGGCAGGCGTTATGTTTTCAAAAATATGGTTGATCAATCTTTTTCTAACAGCCATGGTTGTGCTTGCAGGGTTTCAGCTATACAGGGCCTGGTGGGGGGAGGAAAAAGAAATTCCTCCTATCAGCCCTGTTAAAGAAACATCTTCAACCTTTGAAAAAAAAATGTATAAGAAAAAAGAGGTTGCCTCAGCAGAGTACGAAACGGTTGCCACAAACAATCTGTTTGCGGAGGACCGATCTGAGAGCAAACCCGAAGAGAAGCCAAAGGCACCTGATGTAAAGCCTAAAACCGACGCAAAATTAGTGGATTTCACAGAAAAGGAAGTGGAAAAAATTGCTCTTTTCGGCGTACTTATTTCCGCGAGTGAGAAAAAAGCCCTGGTGAGCAACCTGGAAGTGAAAACCCCAACGGTAAAAGCTTCGAAGGCCTTTGGGCCTTCATTGAAATTCCTGCAGCCGGCCAGAAGAACAAAACCGGCAACACTGGCTCCAGTTCCATCCGGAGACAAGCAAAAGTGGGTGAAGGAAGGCGATCAGATTGGCAGATTTAAGGTAATAGACATAAAAAATGACAGCATCTTTCTAAGTGCGGAGGGCATGGAATTTACGGTTTTCCTTTATGAAAAGAGGGGACAAAAGAGTGCGGCTCCTTTGAAAAAAGAGACCGGACCAGTCATTGTTAATGTGGGAACCGGGACCAAGAGTGTGCCGGGACCGGTAAAGACCGCGCCGGCAAAACAGGCTGACCTGATAAAGACCATCCAGGAAACGCTGAAGCCTCCAGCCAGAGAACCCGCCGCAAGTGCACCCACAAAGAAGAACTAAATTGAAAAGGATATAAGGAACCATATGAAACCATCAGGATTTTTTTCCCCACACCCTTTATGGGCATTCTTACTTCTAATGACCTTTTTCTCAGTCGGTTGTGCTGGACAAAAACCGAAGGATAATGTCGATCAGGCAGTAAGACAGAAACCTTCCGGGCAGGAAAGGGTTCCTGAGGTAGCGGCAAATCCAGACAATCGGGTATATACGGATGAACAGGGCCGATTCGAACTTGTAGAAACTCCTTCCGGCTATGTAAAACGACGCCTTGATGAACCTGAAAAGATTCCTGAAAAAAGCTATTCGAGAGAACCGAAAAATTCTGAACCTGTTTCGAACAGAAAAGATACGCAGAGGACCAAAGCTCCTGCGCCTGCACCAAGCAAATCCCCCCCCGGGCAAACATTTTCTGAAAAAGCTTCCAAGAAAGAGGATCCGGGAGACAAAGGGCAGAAAATCGTTCTTAATTTTGATAATGCCGATCTGAACGAAGTCATTATTACCATGGCGGACATCCTGGGAATCAACTACATTGTCCTGCCGGGTGTAAACGGCACGGTTACCATCCACACGGCCCGGGGATTGAACAGGAAAGATCTTTTTCCTGTTTTTTACCAGATCCTTGAAGTGAATGGGCTTACTGCCATCAGAGAAGGAAGTCTTTATAAGATCATGCCCATGAAAGATTCCCCACAAATGGCTATCAATCCAGTTTCTGCGCTCGGACAAAAAGACATCTCCGATGAGGAGAGAATCATTATTCAGATCATTCCACTCAAGTTCATAAGCGCAGCGGAGATGACCAAACTCATAACACCTTTCATGACATCGGGGGGAACCGTTGTGTCAGATACGGCCTCCAATACGATACTGGTGGTGGACAAATGGATGAATATCCTGAAAATATTGACACTTGTGAGCACTTTCGATATCAATATTTTTGAAAAAGTGGATTACCGGTTTTACCGACTCAAATACCTGGACGCAGAAGAAACAACAACAATGTTTGCCGGTTTTGCTCTTACCGACAGCAAAACGTCGAGTGTACAGGTGCAATTTATTCCCATAACCCGGCTCAATACCCTGCTTGTTGTGAGTACCTCGGAAGCGATTTTCAAAAAGGTCGACGAAATACTCAAACAGATTGACGTGGTGGTTGAAGAAACCGAACCGAGGATCTATGTGTACTTTGTCAAAAATGGAAATGCGGACCAACTTGCAGGACTCATGAATCAGGTCTTTCCCGGGGCAAGCTCAGAAAGCTCAGACAAAAAAACATCAAAGACCGACAAAAGCAGTTCCGTATCAGCCCCCGGGAATCCTTTTTCCAGGGCGCGCATGGAAGAAAAAAAGGAGCAAAAGGCAGCAGAAAAGGCCGACGTCAAAGAAAGTGCAAAACCGGAATCCTCCAGCAAAGGGGGGGATCTGTCCGAAGGGGCCGGTACTTTAAGGGGCAAGATCAATATTACGGCGGACGAAGTACGCAATGCCCTCATCATCGAAGCCATCCCATCGGACCATAGAATCGTAGAAAACATACTGAATCAGATAGATATCCTGCCTCGGCAGGTGTTGATTGAAGCAACCATAGCAGAGATCACCATTGATACGAGCACAGAGATTGGAATGCAGTGGGCCTTTGGCCAAGGCGCTGCAGCGGGAGAAGCAAGTTTTGCCGCTACCATAAACAAGTTGGTTTCAACCGCCGCGACAACTGCCACCTTCTCAGGACTCAACGCTGCCGTAGGCGTGACGGACAGTTGGTTTGCCGCACTCCACGCTCTGGCCAGTGAAGGAAAGGTCAACGTCATTTCCTCTCCCCATGTGCTTGCTTCAGAAGGCATAGAGGCGAAAATCGATGTGTCGAGAGAAATCCCCGTGGCCAGTTCATCTTTTACTGCCAACAGCGCCACAACGGTGACCGAAACCGCCATTGAATACAGGGACACGGGCATTATTCTCACAGTCACTCCACACATCAACGATAAGGGGCTCGTAACCCTGGAGGTTGCGCAGGAAGTCAGCGATCTGGACACTCCTGTTCAGGTGGGGGATAAAACCTATCCTTCCTTTTTTAAGCGTAACGTTACCACAACGCTTACGGTCAAACACGGTCAGACAATTGTGATCGGGGGACTGATAAAGGACAGAGAACAGGAATCGGAATCAGGCATACCCTGCTTGATTAAACTTCCCATTTTAAAATATATTTTTGGCTCAAATACAAAATCAACAACAAAGATAGAACTCGTTGTGCTTATCACTCCAAGAGTGATTGTTAATCTGGAAGACGTAATCCAGGTAACCGATGAGTTCAAACAGAAAGTGAAGAGTGTCGTCAAGCGATTCAACCCGTAAGCAGCCCGTTGTGTTCATTCCACAAATTTATTTCTGAGAGAACCTTTGGAAGTCGTTTTTTCGACTTATTACAAGGGGTCCTACTGTAAAATCTGCTTATAATACTGCACAGGTTTCATGGCTACCACGAACGGGACACAACTATTTCCCTATTTTGTAGGGGCAATCCGGTTACTTTTTTTCTTCATGCTGATTCCGTGGTTTCTCACCCTGCAGGAATCGCGTACGGTGAATGCTGAAGAAGCTGGTGTCCGTCGTATAGCCGTGGTCGTTTCCCAGAACATAAAACCATATCTGGAAGCGGTCGATGGAGTCAATCTCGCTTTGTCAAAAACTTCTGAGGCAACCGTAGAAGTAGTGAAGCTCTGGAGGTTTCAAACTTCTGAAAGGCCATCGCTCGCCAAGACTTTATTGGAAAGGCATTTCGATCTATACCTTGCGATCGGCCCCGAAGCTTTTCGATTTCTTTGGAATCACTTTGATTCAAACAGCGCTTTAAAACTCTATTCCATCGTCTTGAACCCCCAGACAATCCTTGGTCCCGGTAACAAATTTTGCGGTATTCCGCTGAACATCCCGGTTCAGGAGCAGCTCAGAATTATTGCTGCGGGAATTCCCAATGCCAGAAAAATTGGCCTTCTGTACGATCCTTCTTACAATGAAGAATTTTTCAAGAACGCTGCGAACTTCGCATCCATGCGCGGCATTGAAATCGTTCCACTAAAAGTTGACAGCAGAAAAGAGATTCCTTCGCTGCTCAAGAATTACTTGACGGATATGGATGCCTTATGGCTTATTCCTGATCGAACCGTTATATCTGAAAGCATCGTTCGTTATGTGATCAAAGAGGCATTTATGAAAAACGTTCCCACAATCGGATATAATCGTTTTTTTTATGAAAGCGGGGCTCTTATGGCTTTTATCTTTAATTATCAGGAGCTTGGAGGACAGGCCGCCCAGAAGGTCTTGGCCGCCCTTTCCGACCGGGCCTGCAGTGATTCCGTGCCTTTGTTTCAAGTCTGGATCAACAAACGAGTTGCTGAAAAGCTGGAAAGAAATGTACCTGAAACCATTTTACCACCTTTTGTCTTTGGCCCATGAATAATCGTATCGGAATACATCTGAGGCTCCTCCTTGGAGTTTTTGCCATTATAGGCATTACGACTTTCCTGCTGGGATATGTTGGGGTGAGCCTTACGAAACAATTTGTCCATGATCGGTTTGAAGATCGTATTTCTTACCTTGCAAGATACCTTGCACTGAATGCGGAATTAGGCATATTAATAGATGATAGAATAATGTTGAAACGGCTTGCTTACAACCTTATGACAGCCAATGATGTGGGAAAGGTAGAGATTTTCAACAAGGAAGGAGTAGGAATTGCGTCCGTATTCAAAGACATTCCGGGCCCGTTTTCCGTGGTAGAGACCCCCGTTCTGCCCAGTGAATCAGGAACTGAAAACCGGTTTTTCGATCTCTTTGAACAAGGCTTAAAAATTCAGGAACCTATCGGTACGATTCAAATCACCTATAGCACATGGGATCTTGAAAGGCTTCTCAAGAAAATTGAAAACCGTTTTGTGTGGCTCTCTTCCGGACTGGCATTTTTTGCCGCCCTGGTTTTTTATTTCCTTTCACGATCTCTGGTTGCCCCTGTAACGCAGTTGGCCGAAGCAGCCCGGCAAGTTGAACAAGGCAACCTGGGTACTCGTGTTTATCCTTGCGGGCCCCCTGAGACCAGACGCCTTGCAACATCGTTTAACTCCATGCTCGACTCACTGGAAAAAAACCGGAAAGCCCTTGAAGATGTTTATCAGGAATTGATCAAGCAGAATGCCCTTGCTGAAATAGGCAAATTTTCCATGATGATTGCGCACGAAGTGAAAAATCCATTGAGTATTATTAAAAGCTCACTCGATATTCTAAAAAAAGACTGTGATCTTTCTTCGGGCGAAATCATGGTTGATTATATGGAAGACGAAATAAAACGTCTGAACCGCTTGATTGAGGATTTTCTGGCTTTTGCGCGTCCCGCCAAGCCTTCGTTCCGCCACGTGGATTTAAACGCTCTCCTCAATGAAATTGTAAAGAGATTTCAAATGCAGGAAGTTCATTCTTCCGTTGAGATTGAATCTCATATTCCCTGTGAACCCTTTAAAACAGATGCGGATCCCGATTTGATTACGAGAGCAATCAGCAACATTTTAAGGAATGCGCTTGAAGCGAATGGCGCCAAAGGCATCGTGCGAGTAAACGTATTTTGTGGAAATTTAACCTGGAAAGTGGCCATTGAAGACCAGGGAGGGGGGATTGATCCGGATAAGTTGGAAAAAATCTTTGAACCTTTTTATACCACCAGATCAAAGGGTACTGGTCTTGGACTTGCTTACGTCTTCCAGGTGATCCTGGCGCACAGTGGAAATGTATGGGCAGAAAACGGAGAATATGGAGGAGCGGTTTTCAGTGTGGAACTGCCAGTCCGAAAAATTAGAAAAGGAGAGATACATGGCTCATATTCTCATCGTTGATGATGAAGAAAAAATGCGGCATCTTCTGTCCATTATGTTAAGCAGGAGGGGCTATAACATAGAACAGGCAGCAGACGGCGTTGAAGCACTGGCACTGATTGAAAGCACGCCTTTTGATATGATCATATCAGATATAAAAATGCCCCGAATGGATGGCATTGAACTTCTTAAGGAGATTCAGGAAATGGATGTGCCTTGTCCCGTCGTGTTTATTACTGCTTTTGCGACGGTTGAATCTGCCGTGGACGCCATGCGGGATGGCGCCGTTGACTATATCAGTAAGCCTTTCGATGAAGACCGCATTGTACTGACCGTAGAAAAAACGCTCAATTTGTCGCGGATTCTTGCGGAAAACCGGGATTTGAAAAAGGAACTCAAAAAAACTGCAGGAAGTGAAAAAATTGTTCACGCTTCTAAAGAAATGAACGCAATCATAAACCTGGCTTACAAGGTGGCACAAGGCGACACAGCCGTTCTGATAACCGGGGAATCGGGTACTGGAAAAGAACTCCTTGCAAATTTTATTCACGCCGTATCACCTCGGAAAAACATGCGATTTGTACCTGTTAACTGTGCCGCCATTTCACCAAATCTTGTAGAATCGGAATTGTTTGGCCATGAAAAAGGCTCATTCACAGGGGCTTCTACAAAAACGACGGGCAAATTTGAATATGCAACAGGCGGAACTCTCTTTCTTGACGAGATTGGAGATTTATCTCCTGAAGCCCAGGCCAAACTTCTGCGGGCACTTCAAGAGAAGAAAATACAGAGAGTCGGTGGAAATAAAGAGATTTCCATTGATGTAAGAGTCATCTGCGCTACAAATCAGGACCTTGAGAAACTGGTTGGAAATGGTGCTTTCAGGAAGGATTTGCTATTTCGAATCAACGTTTTTCCCATTAAGCCGCCTCCCTTGAGGGAACGAAGTGAAGACGTGGTTCCCCTTTGCCTCCATTTCTTGTCTCAATTGGACCACACGAGAGAGATTCGTTTAACGGATGGCGCCATCAGAGTCCTTATGGGATATTCCTGGCCTGGAAATGTTCGGGAACTTGCCAATGTAATGGAGCGGGCAGTGATCCTTTGCGATGGAAAGACAATAACGGCACAGACGATTTCTTTTTTGAAAACATTTACGGAAACCAGCAACGGTAAAGCAGATTTCCGACTTCCGATGGAAGGAGTATCCTTGGAGAAGATAGAGGAGAATCTCGTGGAACAGGCCTTGAAATTCTCCGGAAACAACCAGACAGCTGCCGCAAGGCTTCTTGGGCTTACCCGCGCAAAATTCAGGGTACTGATGAAAAGGCTAAATGGGTAAATTGTTGTTGTACGAACCGTTCAGGAACAATTCTGGATTTCAATTTTAGGTTGGATACATGATCCACAGACATTCAAAAATCTATTCCCTTTTACTTTTTGTGGTCGTTGTTTTTATTTTGACGGCAATGTCGGATGCATATGCTGTTGAAGGGGGTAGTAGTACCAAGAAAAACGATACGCTTTTAATGTTTGTGGGTGAAGATATTGACGTGCTCTCCATTGCGTCAAGACGTGAAGAAAGCGCGTGGCAGGCTCCAGCCGTAGCAACGGTTATTACACGGGAAGAAATTTGGGAGAAAGGCATCAGGACTCTCAGCCAGGCATTGGAAAAGACCCCTGGTTTCTACATGGCTCAGAAGGAATGGGGATCAGAATCCTATCTGCGGGGAATTCCCAATAGTGTATTGTTTCTTTATGATACGGTTCCCATGGGTTCGGATGTTACAAAATCCCTGCAACCCCTTGATCACGAACTTTCCTTGGTATCCGTTAAGCGAATCGAAGTAATAAGAGGGCCCGGGTCAGTTCTCTGGGGTCCTGATGCCTTTGCAGGCATTGTAAACATAGTTCCCATGACAGGAAAGGATCTTGATGGCGTCGAGACCGGTGTGCTTTATGGAGCGCCAGGAAACCAGAGCGCCCTGTATGCCAATATGGGCCATGACGGCGGAGATTGGGATCTTTTCCTGTCGGCGCGCGGTCGGAGCGGCGAGGAAGACGACACAACCTGCAACATTGTGAGATTCTGGGGAGATAATGGAAAAAATGCCTATCCTTATGAAGATCGTTTCGGCGAAGAACAACCGGGCAGATCTCGCTACGCTGAGGCATCTGGTCGTTTTTCGTTTAAAGACTGGTTTTCATTGTCAGGCCTGATATCGGATTACAGAAAGCCTTATGCCATTACAGGACCGTCTGAAAGCAGTTCTCAAAAGAACCTCACATGGCCGGAAAGCAGGGGCGGACCGTTCGGATATGTTAAACTTGAAGCCAACAGAGATCTCGATACTTTTTCAGGCCTGCGATTTACCGGATACTATAACTGGCAGAATTCTGAATATGAGATTATTGACCGGACTTTCGATCAGAAAGAAAGTTCCCTTTATGGTGAACTCATATACAACCGCTCCTTTTTTACAGGAAAAGGAATTTTTACAGGGGGGATGGCTTACAGGAAAACCGATGTGAAAAATGCTCCCCTATGGGAAAGTTATTTTCCGGATTACGTTGCTCAGCAATACACGACCTTTTTGCCTGTTTATACTCTGGAAAACTATGACGCCCGGCTTTGGTCTTTATTCGGCCAGTACACTCACAAGATAGGCAATTTTGATCTCTTGGTTGGTTTGAGAAATGATAACCATGACCAGTATAAAGACGCTTTGAGCTACAATGCGGGCATTGTATGGAATCCGCGCTCGGAATGGGTATGCAAATTGTTGTACGGAACAGCTTATCGAACTCCCTATGCAAAACAACTTGTCGATGGCCAAGAACCGGAACTTGAAGAGATCGAAACGTTAAATCTTCAGGTTTCCTGGAAACCAACCGAAAAGGCCAATTTGACCGTTGGCGGATTCACCAGTCAGATTGAGAACCACTTGATGGAAGACCCTTATGCCGGCCTCTCAGAACCAAATCATCAGAAGATTTACGGTGTTGAGCTGATGGGAAATGTTTTTCCCATGAAACAATTGAACTTTTCCGCTAATCTTACCCTTTTAAATAACAGTGGTCCTGATGAAACCTACAACTATATCAAATATTGGGATCCTCAGCCCCACTACGAGCAATTGAACTTCCCATTCAATACCGGCCCGAAAAGTCTGTTTAATCTGATGGGAACCTGGCGGCCAATAGACAATGTGACCCTTTTTGCCCGGCTTGGATACCATTCTTCCACGCAACTCATTTATCCCCGGGCAGACAGCTTTACTTCGATTTCCGGCGCGTGGCTCCTTGATATGGCCGCTACTTTTAATAATATTGTCATTCCGGGTCTTGATCTTCAGATAACCATCAAAAACCTGACCAACAACCACTATGAAATTCCGGGGACCTATAGTTCGATAGAAGGCGAACCCATTTCAGTGGCGGCAGTTCTCAGGAAAAGATGGTAGTATGTCAAGTCGGAATCGAAATGGCCACATCTGCTCAGCATTGGCTGAATTCAACCAACATGTGGGTGCAAGCCAGACAGGAACATTGTTGTTTTTGAGGGTTTTAATTTTTATCCCGGGATTTTTACGATGGTAAAGCCAAGAAGAATTCTCGCAATTGTTCCAAGTTATAACGAAGAAAAGAGTATTGCCCATGTGATTGGGTCCATAAAGAACAGCGATCCCTCCATTGATATTCTTGTGGTCAATGATGGTTCAACTGACAACACCGGCTCTGTAGCCAAATCTACTGGAGAAGCCTTTATTGTGAATCTACCCTGTAATATCGGTATTGGGGGTGCGGTACAGGCCGGGTTCAAGTATGCCAGCAGAAACGGCTATGACGTTGCCTTCCAATTTGACGGGGATGGGCAGCATCTTGCTTCAGAGATTAAAGCATTACTGGAGCCCATTTTTAAGAATGATGCGGATGTAACCATTGGATCACGATTCAGTGCGAAAACCGCGGGTTTCCAATCTACTTTGTTGCGCCGTGGTGGAATCAAAATTTTTGAACTACTGAATTCTCTCCTCATCAAGCAAAAAATTACCGATAACACTTCCGGATTCAGAGCGTATCGCAGAAAAGCTATTCATTTTTTAGCGAATCATTACCCTTCAGACTATCCAGAACCGGAAGCGGTACTGCTGCTTGGCAGAAATGGTTTCAGGTTAAAAGAAGTTTCTGTGTGCATGCAGCAAAGAAAAGAAGGAAAGTCTTCCATAACAGGTATGAAATCGGGATATTACATGATAAAAGTTTTGCTGGCGGTCCTGGTAAGCGCATTGCGAACCAGGATTGGATAGGGATAGATGACCATGTTGACAAATTTTGATGCATCAACCATTCAATATATCTCCATTTTAGGGAGCATTATCTTTATTATACTGATGATCCTGCTGATTCGGAACAGAAAAATAAAAGAGGAATTTTCTATTCTCTGGCTCTTTTTCGGAATCGTATTTTTTGTTCTTTCCGTCTGGCGGGGCAGTCTTGAAGTCATCGCACGCATTCTCGGAATCGCCTATGCTCCTGCCGCCATATTTCTTATACTAATTATCGCCATTATTTCCATATTGATTCATCTCTCCGTGATCATTTCAAAGATCACGGATCAAAATAAGATTCTCATTCAGGAAGTTGGACTTTTGAAAATGGAGTTCGACATTTCGAAGGGCAACTGCAAAATTAGCGATCCGGAAAATTTCAAAGCAGATTAGTTGTATCCCATGATGAATTCTCAATCCTCACTACGCGTATTACACATCGGCAAATTTTATCCCCCCTTCGTGGGAGGGATGGAAAATTTTGTCGGCGACCTACTACCAGCTCTGGAAAGATGTGGCATCACCACTGCGGCATTGGTTCACGGGCACGAATTCGGGAGAAGACGCACTTATACAAAAGATGAGGAAAAAAGGATTTTTAGGGCACCATCCTACGGTAATCTCTTATTTGCACCGGTCAGTCCCGTGTTCCCCATATATCTTCTTCGAATAATAGCGGATTTTAAACCCCATATTCTTCACATGCACCTTCCCAATATTTCTGCATTCTGGGCTATACTATTTTCCAGAACAAGGAAAATCCCATGGATTCTGCAATGGCAATCCGACGTTATTTTTTCTAAAATCAACTTTCGTTTAAGTGCAGCTTACAGACCGTTTGAACAGTATCTTCTTGGAAAAGCTAAACAGATCATTGTGGCAACCCCTCCATACCTTTCGTCCAGTGCAGCTCTCTCAAAATGGCACCGAAAATGCCGCGTAATTCCCCTTGGGCTGGATGAAAAGAGGTTTGAAAAGCCGGGCGCCAATTTGTTAAAATGGGCAGAAACAATTTGGCGACCTGGAAAAATGAGGGTGCTTTCAATCGGAAGGCTGACCTATTACAAGGGCCATGAGATTCTCATAAAAGCCGCGACCAAACTTCCAGAAACGCATACGCTTATTATTGGAAAGGGGGACCTAAGGGATAGGCTGGACAACATGATGAGAACATGGGGTCTGAACGAAAGGGTGGAACTGGTTGGATTTGTATCCGATGAAAAACTAACGGCCCTCCTTGCCACATGTGATGTACTCTGTCTGCCTTCCATAGAACGAACCGAGGCATTTGGACTGGTTTTGCTGGAGGCCATGACCTTTTCCAAACCGGTCGTAGTAAGCAATGTGCCTGGTTCCGGAATGGGTTGGATTGTATGCCACGAAAAAACAGGGCTTCACGTAGTTCCTGGTGATGCCGACGACTTATCCACAGCATTACAGCTCCTGTGCGATAAACCGGAAATGAGAAAAACTCTCGGAAACGCTGGAAAAATGCGATTTAATGAGTTTTTTCGAATAGAACAAACTGCCGAAAGAACTGCGAGTTTGTATCAGGAGATGATATGAATGCAAGCTGCCCTACCTGACAGAATCGGCTCATCACAGATTAGCGTGATACGAAGGTTTGTTCGCAATTAGACCGTGTTCATGC
>ERZ889078.1061-NODE-1061-length-22867-cov-13.970060_pt1 | contig 22867 bp, 17 predicted proteins | sample MGYA00521266_ERZ889078 | MGnify/ENA primary metagenome ERZ889078 (study PRJEB32303, sample SAMEA104408618) | aquatic metagenome | biome: Brackish water; feature: Pelagic; material: water | place: Baltic Sea | collected 2014-06-16T06:34:00 | depth 76,534 m ...
GTAAATCGTATTCTGTTGCTTCTTCTCCATTTTTACGCATAATAAACAATGGAATGTACTCCATTGGTCCTGGGCGATATAATGCATTCATGGCAATTAAATCTGCAAATTCAGTGGGTTTTAAGGATTTCATATGTTTCTGCATTCCGGCAGATTCATATTGAAAAATACCTATAGTTTCACCTCGTTGAAAAAGTTCGTAGGTTTTAGGGTCGTCAAGAGGGAAATCATCAGGAATTAATTCAATACCATGTTTTGCTTTAATAATTTTTACAGCATCTTTAATTAGGGTTAATGTTTTTAACCCTAAAAAATCCATTTTAAGTAAACCAGCACTTTCAACAACATTATTATCAAACTGCGTAACGTACATATCGCTGTCTTTTGCAGTAGCAACAGGTACTAAATTTGTAATATTTTCAGGTGTAATAATAACTCCACAGGCATGTGTCCCGGTATTTCTTACGGAACCTTCTAAAGCAATTGCTTGCTTAATTGTAATAGCTTCTAAATCATCTCCTTCAGCAATAGTTCTTAGTAAGCTGATATTTTCAAAGTCTTCAGCTCTTAATTCTTTAACTTTTGCTTTACTTTTTTCATCATCACCAAAAATATTTTTTAATTTAATTAAAGGAAGTAATTTGGCAATTCTATCAGCATCATTTAAAGGTAAATCTAATGCTCGCGCTGTATCTCTAATAGAAGATTTGGCTGCCATTGTACCATAAGTAATAATTTGAGCAACTTGACTTGCTCCGTATTTTTTAATTACAAAATCAATTACTTTTTGACGACCTTCATCGTCAAAATCAATATCAATATCGGGTAATGATACACGATCTGGATTTAAGAAACGTTCAAAAAGCAAATCGTATTTTATAGGATCTATGTTGGTAATCCACAAACAATAAGCAACAGCTGAACCAGCAGCAGAACCACGACCAGGACCCACAGCAACACCCATTTTACGAGCTTCTAAAATAAAATCCCAAACAATTAAAAAATAACCAGGATAACCAGTCATTTCAATAATAGACAATTCAAAATCTAAACGCTCTTGAGTTTCTTTATCTAATTCATCTCCATACCTTTTTTTTGCACCTTCAAAAGTTAAATGTTTTAAATAAGCATTTTCACCTCTTACTCCACCATCTATTTCATCTTCAGGATTTATAAATTGTGGAGGTATGTTAAATTTAGGAAGCAAAACATTGCGTTTTAACGTGTAAATTTCTACTTTATCTACTATTTCTTGTGTATTTGAGATAACATCAGGAATATCAGCGAACAAATTTTTCATTTGTTCCTGCGTTTTAAAATAGTACTCATTATTTGGTAATCCGTATCTAAAACCTCTTCCTTTTCCTTTTGGTGTAGCTACTTTTTCGCCATCTTTAACACACAATAAAATATCGTGTGCTTCAGCTTCGTCTTCTGTTGTGTAAAAAGTATTATTGGTGGCTATTAGTTTTATGTTGTATTTTTTTGAAAATTGAATTAGTACATCATTCACGTGATTTTCATTTTCTTGGTCATGACGCATCACTTCCAAATAAAAATCATCTCCAAATTGTTCTTTCCACCAAATCAACGATTCTTCGGCTTGTTTTTCACCTATATTTAATATTTTACTTGGTATTTCACCATATAAGTTTCCAGATAAAACAATTAAATCTTCTTTATACTGCTCAATAATAGTTTTATCAATTCTTGGTACATAATAGAAACCGTCAGTATGTGAGAGAGAAGACATTTTTGCTAAATTGTGATAGCCATTTTTGTTTTTTGCTAAGAAAACTATTTGGTAACCATTGTCTTTTTGTGACTTGTCTAAATGGTTTTCGCAAACATTAAATTCACTCCCTAAAATAGGCTTAAATAATTCTTTAGGTTCTTTATCTGCATAAGATAAATCTATTTTTTCTTTTTCTTCAACTTCTTCAACAGGTATGTTTGTAGAGTCTTCTATTCTTTTTAGCTCATTTTTTGCTTTTTCTATTTTACTATTATAAGCTTCATTAGGTTTGTTATATGCTATGGCCTCTTCAATAAAATAAAAAGCGCCCATCATATTACCCGTATCAGTTAAGGCTACAGCAGGCATCTTATTTTTTATGGCTGCATTTATAAGGTTGCTAGTGCTGGATGTTGATTGTAAAACAGAAAATTGTGAGTGACAATGCAAATGTGAAAAACGAACTCCATCAAGTTGCTCAATAGCTTCATCAGAAATTATAGGAGTTTCAACTTTTTCTTTACTCTTTGTTTTTAGTTTTTTACTTTCTTTTTTAAGATTTAAATGTTTTAAACCAATAATATTTATGGTAGTCGGATTTTTAGCATCAAAATTTTGAAAATAATCACTGGTAACATTTAGTTCTTCTTTTGTGTAATTTCTTCGTCTAATTAATTCTAAAAAACAACGTGTAGTGGCTTCAACATCGGCTGTAGCATTATGTGCTTCACTAAAAGGAGCATTAAATAAATGTTCATGTAATTCAGTTAAAGTTGGTAGTTTAAATTTTCCATATCTTCCACCAGCTAATTGACATAAAGTTGCAGTAGTTTCTGTACAAGTATCTAAAACAGGCACACCACTTAAATTAGATGTAATACTCGTTCTGTGAAATTCACAACCCATAATATTAAGGTCGAACTTTACATTTTGGCCAACTACAAATTTAGATTTAGCTAATGTTTCATTAAAAATTTGTAAAACGGTTTCTAAACTTTCTCCTTTTTCTTGAGCTAATTGAGTAGAAATACCATGAATTTGTTCAGCGTCATAAGGTATATTATACCCTTCTGGCTTAATTAAAAAATCTTGTTGTTCAATTAATTCACCATAAATATCGTGTAGTTGCCATGCAATTTGAACACACCTTGGCCAATTATCTGTATCGGTAATTGGAGCATTCCATTTTTTTGGTAAACCAGTGGTTTCTGTGTCAAATATTAAAAACATGTACAAGAATATTTTGTGAAAGTATGAGTTTTTAAAAGTAGTAATTTATAAAAGTTTAGTCTTTAAAAGAAACCATTTTTTATTAACAAATTAAATTTTGTTTTTAAATATTGAAGTAATAATAAGTTTAATTTACCTATCCTTATTTAAAACATCTGATAATCAATAAGTAACCTTATTTAATCTTATGGTTTTAAAAGTAATTAATTTACTTTAAAATATACTAAATTTGAGTGTGATATTTAATAATATGTAGCTATATTTGCACACTTAATTAATAACCAAGGTTTCGTACCTTAAAATTTTAAAAAAAATGCCAGTAAAAATTAGATTACAAAGACACGGTAAAAAAGGAAAACCATTCTATTGGATAGTAGCTGCAGATGCACGCTCAAAAAGAGATGGTAAGTATTTAGAAAAAATTGGGACGTATAATCCTAATACAAATCCAGCTTCTATTGATTTAGATGTTGATGTAGCCGTAAGATGGTTGCAAAATGGTGCAGAACCAACTGACACAGCAAAAGCAATTTTATCTTATAAAGGTGCTATGCTAAAAAATCACTTAGTAGGTGGTGTTAGAAAAGGTGCTTTAACAGAAGAACAAGCTGAAGTAAAATTTCAAGCTTGGGTAGATGAAAAAGCTGGTAAAATTACTGCTAAAAAAGATGGATTAACAAAAGCGGAAGCAGATGCTAAAGCGGCAATATTAGCTGCTGAAGTAAAAATTAATGAAGAGCGTTCAGCTGCTGTACATGAGGCTGAAAATGCTGCAATAAAAGCTATTGCTGATGCAAAGGCTGCTGAAAAAGCTGCTGCAGAAGTTGTTGAAGATACAGCTCCAGAAAGTATTGATGACGCACAAGCTGCTGCATCAGAAGAAGGAAAAGCAGAGTAAATTAAATTTCGATAATGCGTAAAGAAGATTGTTTTTATTTAGGCAAAATCGTAAGAAAGCATAGTTTTAGAGGTGAAGTTGTTGTTAAATTAGACACTGATGAACCTGAACTTTATCAAGAATTGGAATCAGTATTTGTTGCTTTAGGCAATAATCTGGTTCCATTTTTTATTGAAACTATTTCTCTTCAGAAAGGAAATCAACTTCGTATTCGTTTTGAAGATGTTGAAAATGAAGCAGATGCTGATGCGATAATGGGTGTTGAATTGTATTTGCCACTTAAATTTTTGCCAAAACTTACCGGAAATAAATTCTACTTTCACGAAATAATTGATTTTGATATGGAAGATGTTAATTATGGGTATGTTGGTGTAATTACTGGAGTTAATGATACTTCAGCACAACCTTTGTTTGAAGTGAACTCTAATGGAACTGAAGTTTTTATTCCAATGATTGATCATTTTATTAAAAAAGTTGATAGAGAAAATAAAAAAATTATTGTTGAGACACCAGAAGGTTTAATTGACATGTATTTGAGTACATAAATAATTTAGAGAGGTGGCCGAGTGGTCGATGGCGCACGCTTGGAAAGCGTGTATACGGCAACGTATCGAGGGTTCGAATCCCTTCCTCTCTGCGAATAAACAACCAAAAAACAAAAAAACCCTATAAACATTATGTTTATAAGGTTTTTTATTTTCGTAATTTTCATATAAAACCAATATAAACCAAATAAAAAGGGACTAAATAGGGGTCAGTAAAAATTTAATGTCAACTGACTCCTATTAGCGCTGTAGCTACTGAAAAAACAGGTAGCTCATAATATTTTTTGTATTATTTTTTGTATATTTATACTGTAAAAATTGCTATAAATTATGAAAAATTCAATTTCACAACTATTTTACATCAAAAGGAGCAAGGCTGATAGTAACGGGAAAGTTAATATTTACTTAAGAATTACTGTAAATAGTAAGCGTGCAGAGCTTAGCATTCAAAGGAAGGTAAGTTTAGATAAATGGAACTCTAGTGCAGGTAAAATTAAAGGTTTCTCAAATGAAGCTCAAGAAATTAATCAGTACATCGATTTAATATCAAATAAAATCAATAAAATACATCAACGATTTGTACAAGAAGATAAGCCTTTTACTTCAATTAACATTATCGACACGTATTTAGGTAAGAATGAAAATCGAAAAATGTTATTAAAAATCTTCCAGGATCATAATAATCAAGTTGAAAAACTAATTGGAAAAGATTTTGCAGCGGGTACAGCGTTACGTTATAGAACAGCAAAAAGCCACGTAGAAGATTATATAAAATATGAATATAAGCTCGATGATATACCAGTACAAGAAGTAGACCATAAATTTATTACGGGTTTAGAATATTATTTAAAAACAGAAAGAAGTTGCGCTCACAATACAGCTATTAAATACATCACTAATTTTAAAAAGGTAATTCGTATTGCTTATGCAAATGACTGGATAAGCAAAGATCCTTTCTTTAATTGGAAGGCAAGGTTGAAAACGGTTGATAGAGAATTTTTATCAGAAGAAGAAATTCAAAATATGATTGAGAAGAAATTTCACATTTCACGTTTAGAACAGGTTAAAGATATCTTTATTTTTAGTTGTTTCACTGGCTTGGCTTATGCTGACGTGAAGAAACTTACAAAAGATAATATTGTAATAGGTATAGATGGTAATAAATGGATAAATACCAAAAGAACAAAAACCAATACGATAAGTAATATTCCGGTTCTGCCTGAAGCTGCAACTGTAATTGAAAAATACGCTAATCACAAAGAAGTAATATATGGCAATAAGCTACTCCCAATACTAAGTAATCAAAAAATGAATGCTTACTTAAAAGAAATTGCCGACTTATGTGGCATCACAAAAAACCTAACATTTCATTTAGCACGTCATACTTTTGCAACTACGGTAACTTTAACTAATGGAGTTCCTATAGAATCTGTAAGTAAAATGTTGGGTCATAAATCTTTAAAAACCACACAGCATTATGCTAAGATTTTAGATAAAAAGGTGAGCTTTGATATGAATATTTTAAGAGATAAATTAAATCTTCAAAAAAATAAAGATAAGCAAGCTTCAATTGAGCAAAGTAAAAAGGCCTAGTACTTAAATGTAAATCTTTTTTCAAAATACGGTTTAACCGTAATAAATCAAATTTTAGGTCAATTAATTTTAACTGAAATTAATCGATTTTACTATTGGGGGTTTATTCAGCGAAAAAATATAATTATATCATTGTTGATTCAAATGAAGAATCAATAAATCAATTACAAAGGCTATTAGAAAATTACCCTCATTATACTTGCTGTGGAATTGCAAGATCAACTGAGGAAGCGATTAATCTAATTATAGATCAAATCCCTCATGTAGTTTTTTTTGATCCTGTTCTTGAGTTAAATGGAATAAAGGAATCTTCCTTCAATATGATTCCCGAAGTATACCAACTGTTAAAAAGATTACCTCATTTTATAGCAATGAGTAGTTCAAATGAATATGCTTACAAAGCAATAAACAGTGGAGTGCTTGCATATATTCTAAAACCAATTAATCACTATGAATTTAAAAAGGCAATAATTAGGTTTGAAAATTCCCAACCACAGCAATCATCAATTTGCTTAAAATCCTTCACAGAGTTCAGGTTTATAATAACTAACGATATTGTTTATTTAAAAGCCGATAACAATACTACCGATTTCTTTCTGAAAGATGGAACAATAGTAACATCATATCAAACATTAAAAAAGTTTGAATCAGAACTTCCACATATTTTTACAAGAATTCACAAAAGCTACATGGTGAATGTAAACTACATTAAAAAAATTCATTTCAGTAAGTTTCAATGCACATTAAAATATACCAATGTAGTCATCCCATTTTCAAAATCATTAAAATTTAAAATGACTGAGATTAAAAACCGATGGTCAAATGACATACATAATGGGTATTCACAACAAATAAATCTAGCATAGCTCCATTCACCCTTTGAATTAGGACTTTTACTTTTCGCATAACTCCACTCACAAAACACACAGTAAATTAGCATAATCCAGTATCAATTTTAAATACTTTTGAATTGTACAAAACGATTAATCAATCATTTCGTTCAAAAATTTGAAGCTTCAAAAAAAGTAGAATTACAATGTCAAGCTGCGTTGGGAAAAACGGTTTATCAAAGTAATTCTAAGAGAATCAATGACTTCCCACATTGATTAGTTCAGGTCATCCCTTCGTGTAATTACAACCCATTTTAACTATTGGGCAGGGAGACAATTGTCTAATTTTTAAAAGTAAAATAATGAAATCCATAAAATATTTAGCAGCTTTCATGTTGTTTAGCACCCTATTTATATCTTGTTCAAATAATGAAACAGATGAAGATTTACAAATGCATATTGATAACCAAGAATTGAGTGCTGATGATTCAGGCGGTGTTGGAACTCCACCACCACTACCAACCGATCCTGGTGACGATTAAAATATATTTAAAAAAACCTTGTTTTAATTTTCAAGGTTTTTTTTATTTATAATATTTAACATTGCTAATTAATTAAATTTGCACTAATTTGCCTTTAATTACAATTGCAATGATAAAAAAAGTACTTCTCTTAATCATATTTACATTAGTAATTGCCTGTAAAAAAGAATCACCTATAATTAATAACAATAGTCTATATAAAAATATAAGTGATCTCATTAAAGATTCGAAAAACTCTTTCAAATCCGATTCTTTGAGAAATGTCTATTTAATTGAAGCCGTTAATAAAATTCAAGAATTGGATAATGACTCGTTAAAAACAAGGTTACTTATTAAGGTTGCATACAGTAATTTACGCCTTAGAAATTGGGATAATTATAAAACAAATAGTTTTGATATTTTGAATAGATGTATTTCATTGAAAGACACGGTTAATTTATCAAGGGCTCAAGCGTATTTAGGATATTATTATCAAAGTAACTATACCCCTGATAGTGCATATTATTTTTATAATAAAGCATTAAAGTCATATTCTTTAATTAATAATGAATTGGAAAAAGGGAAGATGTTGCTGAGTATGTCAACTATCCAGGAAAGTGTGAAAGATTATACGGGAAGTGAGATTAATGCTATAAAGGCAATTTCAAGTTTAATAAATTCAAAGGATTATAGAAGTTTATATCTGGCTTATAATACTTTAGGTGCAGTACAAAGTAAAATGAAGAATTACTATCTCGCTATAGATAGTCATAATATTGCAATAAAATATTTGAAAAAGCAAGATGCTAATAATTTTTTAGGAGCTATCTCCTTTAATAATATTGGATGGATTTATAATGAAATGAATGAGTATCAAAAAGCCATCATTTATTTTAAAAAAGCGTTAAAAACTAAAAATTTATTAGTCACTAATCCAGAAACTTATGCGATGGTTATTGATAACCTAGCCTATTCCAAATTCAAACTTGGTGATGAAACAGAATTACCAAAACTTTTTTACAAAGCATTAAAAATACGTGATAGCCTTAAAATTTATGATGGGATAGTTGAGAGTAGCCTTCATTTATCAGGATATTTTTTATCCAAAAACGATAGTGTTAAAGCATTTAATTTTGCTCAAAATGCAGAGAAAAATGCTGTAAAGTCAAATTACAATGAAGGTTTACTCGAATCCTACCTTCAGCTATCTAAACTTGAACCAGGAGAAAAAGGGAAAACCTATTTAAATAAATACATTAAACTTTCCGACAGCCTTCAGCAAAAAGAGCGTGAGATACGTGAAAAATTCACACGTATTGCCTATGAAACTGGTGAAATAGAAAAAGTAAATGTAGTTGTAACCAAAAAAAATGGGCTGTTAACTATCCTAATATTGGTTGGCGGGGCATTGTTTACAATGATATTCATATACATTAGGCAGCGATCAAAAAACAAAGAACTAATTTTCAATCAAAAACAAGAAGAGGCCAATACAGAGATTTACAATTTAATGATATCTGAGAAAACGAAATTTCAGGAAGGAAGCTTAAAAGAAAGGATCCGTATTTCTGAAGAATTACATGATGGTATTGTAAATAAATTGTTTGGTACACGTTTGTCAATTTCTTTAATGAATTCAGGTATACCAGAAGAAGAAATTGAGCAATGGGATGGTCACATAGAATCATTACGTGAAATAGAAGAAGATATTAGAACGCTATCTCATGAGCTGAAAGTAGAGGTGTTTAATATTGACAATACCTTTGAAAAAATGGTGGAGGAATTGGTTGAGAAAAGAAGTAAATTGTCTAATTTTGAACCAAATTTGGACTTTAACATTGTTTCTGATTGGGAAAATATATCAAATAAAATTAAAATTCATTGCTATCGTACCCTACAAGAAACACTTCATAACATACATAAATATGCTAAAGCAACCAAGGTTGGTATTCATTTTTATGAAATAAATGGTATGTTGCATTTTGAAGTAACAGATAATGGAATTGGCTTTAATCCAAATAATAAAACAAACGGAATAGGTCTAAAAAATATTGAATCTAGAATTGAGAAATTAAATGGTGAAGTTAAATTTATTTCAAGCCAAGGTAATGGGACTAAAATAACGATGACAATTCCAATAGTATCATAGCAATTAACAATATGAACGAAGAATTTAAAGTATTAATAATTGAGGATCACCCACTGGTTTCTGAAAGCTATAAAAGTATTTTAGTATCTAATATAGAATATAACTTTCAGATATTAAAAGCTGCTAATTGTGGTGATGCACTAAGAATAATTAATAGATCCAAACAAGGGAAGCATTTTAATTTATTTTTAATAGATATACAATTAGATGCTTCTGAAGATGGCACAATTACATCTGGTGAAGATCTTGCGGTATATATAAAAAGTGAATTTCCAAATTCTAAAATAATTATTTTAACAGCAATTGATAATACTGAAAGAGTTAAAAGCATTATTAAATCTACGCCACACGATGCGTTAATGATAAAAACCGACATCACTCCCAAAACCCTTTTACAAGCTTTTAATAGCGTTATGAATGATAATTCATATTATAGTACTAGAGTAAAAAGATTAAATGTGTTAACACTTGAAAATGAAGAATTATTAGACGATATTGATAAAAAAATAATCTTTCATTTATCAAAGGGAGTAACTACAAAAAACTTACCTAGTTTTATTGATTTAAAGTTAAGTATGATAGAAAAACGTAAAAGTACTATCAAACAAATTTTCAATGTTTCAGGAGGTGATGCCGAATTATTGCTAGAAGCAGAAAAAAGAGGCTTTATATAAATATCATCACACGCTACCTAAATCTTTCAAAATGCTATTCTTATAATTTTAAAAAGGTTTAGTTCAATTTTATTGTTTTTTATCCATTACGGTTTAACCGTAATGACATTCAATTTTACAACTTTACATTGCTTTAATTAAATAGTAAAATTGCTCTATGAACAATCAATTAATTTTTTTGCTAAATCAATTGGCTATAAAAAATAATATAAGCCTTGATATTGATGAAACTAAAATACAATTACTTAGTCACCCTTATTATCCTAGCATCAACAGTATTACCGATTTATTTAATCATTTTGAAATAGATAACCTCGCTTTAAAAGTTGAAAATGATTTAGAAACTTTTTCTCAATTACCAGATACCTTTCTTGGACAAATCAAAGATAGTAAAGTTGAAGAGCTCATATTGGTAACAAAAGCTAATAATGGTGTTGAATTGGTTTTTAATGAGAAGAAATCTGAATTTAAAAGTATCAATGAATTTTTAGAATTATGGACTGGTATTTTAGTAGTTATTGAAAAACCAGATAAGAAGATAAAAGGAAAATCGGGTATTGCAAACTATGCTAAGAAAGGTATTATCATAACTTCATTTATTTGTTTGGGATATGTTTTTATCAAATCTCAACCGTCATTATTTCAAATAATACACTTTTTATTATCTGTTATAGGTATATATATTAGCTATTTAATAGTTCAGCATGAGTTAGGTTTTCATTCTAATATTTTAGATAAATTTTGCTCTGGTCAAAATAAAAAAACAAATTGTGATGCCGTCTTAAGTTCTAAGGGAGCAACGCTATTTGGATTATTTAAATTGAGCGATGTAGGTTTAGCTTATTTTGTCAGTTTGGTTGTTGGGTGGTTAATGGTGGCTCTAAATGGATTTCAAGCTAATTCAATATTTTATTTGCTAAGTACATTGACAGTTCCTTTTACTTTTTTCTCTATATATTATCAGTGGAATGTTGTAAAAAGTTGGTGCCCGTTATGTTTAACTGTTGTTAGTATATTATGGTTGCAATTCGGGTCGCTATTTTTTATAAACTCATTTTGGGAGCAGTTAATTATAATTGATAATAGCTATGTTTTATTTATGGGAGGTTTATTGGCTGTAATAGCATTATGGTCTTTAATACAGCCTTTATTAAAAAAAGAACAAGAGTTTGAAAAATTAGAAATAGAACATATTAAGTTTAAAAGAAACTTTAATCTATTTAAGGCTGCATTAAATTTAAGCAATCCTGTTAATGTAATTATCCCTGACACAAATGAATTAGTTTTTGGAAATAAAAACGCAAACTTTAATATAGTTATTGTTACCAATCCAATGTGTGGTTATTGTAAAGAAAGCCACCAGCTTGTAGAAAAAATCTTAAGTAATAAAGAGTTGGATTTGAAAATAATCATACGTTTTAATGTTAGTCCTGAGAGTATTGAATCTCCAGGTACAAAAATCACTCTTAAAATATTAGAATTATATCACACATCAAAAGAAGAGCAATGCTTACAGTCACTTTCAGATATTTATGGAGAATTGGATGCTGAAACCTGGTTAAAAAAATGGGGAGAAACAAGTGAAAGAAGTTATCTCGAAATACTTAAAAATGAAAAAACATGGTGTACTGCAAACAAAATTAATTTCACTCCTGCCATCTTAATAAATGGTAAGCAATATCCTAAAGAGTACGGTAGAATGGATCTATTATACTTTTTAGAAGAATTAATAGAAGAACAAGAAGAAATAGCAAGTGCTCACCCTAGTTTAGTTGAAATTTAAACAAAAAACAACCCCTTATTTAATTAAAAATAAAGGGGGTTGACGAACAATATTCTCTCGCGAAGAATAGACACAAACCTTGAGTGTCTTTAAATGTTCAGGGCAAATATAATTATTAAATTTTTTATTATGAAAAAACAATTTTTAAATTTAGGAAAAGCTTTAAATAAAGCGGAACAAAAAGAAATTTTTGGAGGGACAATGGCTTATGGGGCTTGTACAGTAGGTTGTAATAGTGGTGCTCAAATAGGGAGTGCTCCTGATTGCTCTGAGTCTACAATGAATTCAGCTTGCGCTAATCAGGGCGGGTCTTCAATTTGTAGCTGTCTGTATTAGATATTTACTAGAACTTGGACCAAGTAAAGCTTGGTTTAAGTTCTTAAATTAACATTTAAACACTTCTAGATATTATAATGTATGAAAAATAAAAAAATATATAGTACCATTATTTCTTTTTTTGTAATATCTATATTTATCCAATGCGATATTAAAAAATCGAAAAATTTTAATGAATCTGATTCAATAAAAAAAAATAAGGATAGTACGGTAATTCTCAATGTCATGTCAGATGATTCTAAAGCTTTAACGTATTTCAATTTGATAGATTTTTCAGGAACATATGGTACAACAGAAAAATCAAAAAACTATATAAAAATAAATGGATTTCCTCTTGAAATTGAAGCTAAACAACCAAAAATTTTAGAATTAATGTGTTTCGGTGATAGTTATTACAATACACGAATATTAATTTCACCAAATGATAGCATAACAATGGTTATTAAAAAGGGTAAACTTAGCTTTAAAGGAGCAAATGCGAGTCATTATAATTTCTTTTTAAGTTTAGATACTTTAGGTTCAAAATGGCCAAATTATAAAGGAAGAATAGAACTTTATAAGAATGAATGTAAAGATATCTATAATCAAAGAAAAGTTATTTATGAAGATTATATTAAAGTTAATCCTGATGTATCTCAGGAATTTAAAACAATAGTTTCAGAAGAGTTAAAATTTGAATACTTATTTAATTTAATTTCTCCAAGAGCAGGAAAAGGCTTTAATACTGAAGAAGTTTTGTCTTTTATTGTTAATGAGGTTAATAAAAATGAAACAGGGTTATTTGATTTGGGAAATTATTTTGATTCGGTTAACCTTAAAGATTTTAACAGACCAGAACTTATAAATAACGATTATTTTAAAAGGAGTTTAATAAAATATATTCGCTATTATTTTGCTAATAATGAATTTGAAGACTATTCTCAAGAAAATTTGTTAAATGAAAAAGAATTTATACTTAATAATTTAACGGGACAACTACAACAGTTTGCTATTACTAGATTAATTACAGACTATTATCAAAATTTAAAGCCAGAGACAAATAATATTATTAAATTACTGATTGAAGACTACAGGCCTAATATTAAAAACAGCTCATATTTAGCTGAAATTAATAACATTGATATAAGTCTTAAGTTAATAAATACACATCTTACTAAAAAATCCTTAAATTCATTAGTAATTAATTTAAAGGGAGATACATTGCAAATAAAAAAAATATTAAAATCAAAAATGAATGAAATTAATGTAATTGATTTTTGGGCTAGTTGGTGTTCACCATGTATTTCAGAAATAAAAAATGGTAAGTTAAATAGGGATGAACTTACTAAATTAAATAATATTAAATGGATATATTTTTCAGTAGATGAAGACAAAACAAAATGGATGAAAAAATCTAAAGATCTTTTTAAATATGGTTTAGTAGAAAATCAATATTTAATACTTGACCCAAAAAATTCAGAGTTAATTTCTCAATTAAACATTAGTACTATACCACGTTATGTATTATTAGATGAAAAAGGGAAAATAATTACTGAAAATGCTCCTCGTCCATCATTCAAAAATGAATTTCAAAAAATTATTAATGAAATAGTAGAAGATTAAAATATTCTTTCGCGAAGAATAGACACAAACCTTGAGTGTCTTTAAATGTTCAGAGCAAATATAATTATTAAATTTTTTATTATGAAAAAACAATTTTTAAATTTAGGAAAAGCTTTAAATAAAGTTGAACAAAAATTAATTAATGGTGGTGAACTACAGGGTTATTGTACAGATCAATGTGGTTCTGCAGCTGGTCATGATTGGGGTTGTAGTGCAAGTAATTGTCTAACAAGATATTGTGGAGGAGAATCAGGTTGGCGTTATTGTGCTACAATGTAATTTTTAATCCTAACTACTAGTTTCTAAGTTTCTATTGAAACTAGTAGTTAATTCAATTCAACTTAAAAAATTAACAGCTTTATGAAATTATATAAATTAGTACTTTACATTTCATTAACGATATTATTATCTTGTACAAATAGTAAAAAAGAAATCGACTACGTTGTTTTTTCTGGAACAATTGAAGGCGAGAATATTGACAGCTTGCAATTAATCAACAAAAATCACAAACCTATTAAAACAATTTCACTTTCTGCAGATAATTCATTTAAGGATACATTATTTATTCCTAATGGATATTATTTTTTAGGTGACTGGAATACAACAAAACAATTGTATTTACGTCATTCATTTAATTTAGTTGCAAAAATAGTATATCATGAAAAAGAGACTACCCTGTCTTTTAAAGGAATTGGAGCCAATGAAAACAATTATTTATATCAAAAAAAAGAATTTGACACAAATTTTATAAATTACAGAGACTATTTAAGTCTAAATGAAGAAGATTTTTTAAAGTTGTCTGATTCTATACATATAATTAAAACTAATTTTTTTAATACATATAAGAACCTTGATAAAGATTTTAACTTATGTGAAACTTTTATAATTGAAAATGATAGAGTAAAATTATTAAATAGATATAGGCAAGGAAGAGGATCTATTATTGGGAAAAATGATTTTCAAGTTTCAGATAACTTTTTATATAATTTTAATAGCTCTTTTTTATCAAATGAAAAATTGTTAATGCACCCAGACTATTTGAGTTATGTAGACTCATTTGTAGGATTTAAACTATATAAAAACAAATATGAGTGGAATAATTTCTTGGCATCACTTGAAATTATTGATACTGAAATTAATAATCAAAAGATTAAAGATGAACTAGCATATAACACAATGAAGTTTGCAATAAATAGGACTAGAAATTTTGATGAAGTTTATAATAAATATATGTCAATTGAAAAAAACGAAGATTATCGTAATGAAATTGAAAAAACGTATTTAAATCTTAAAAAAATATCAAAAGGAACAATTTCTCCTACGTTTGAATTATATGATGTCAATAATCGTATAGTAACGCTTGAAAGTTTAAAAGGTAAATTAGTATATATTGATATTTGGGGAACTTGGTGTGTACCTTGTATACAAGAAATTCCTTCATTAAAAAAGATTGAAAAAGAATTTAGGAATAAGGATATACATTTTGTAAGTATTTGCACAAACGATAAAAAAGAAAATTTTGAGAAATTTGTAAATGATAAAGAACTTTCTGGAATCCAACTTTTTGCTCCGGACTCGAATATTTCATTTTTTAAAGATTATCAATTAAAAACATTCCCAAGATTTATACTAATTGACAAAGAAGGTAAAATAATAGATGCCAATGCCTTTAAACCTTCAGACCCTAAATTGAAAGAGTTAATACTCGAAGAGTTAAATTAATCATTGAGAAATAATCAATATTCTCTCGCGAAGAATAGACACAAACCTTGAGTGTCTTTAAATGTTCGAGGCTCTATTAAATATAAATTTTTTAATTATGAAAAAACAATTTATGAATTTAGGAAAAGCTTTAAATAAAGCTGAACAAAAACAAATTATGGGAGGTACGATGCCTTATGATGGTGGACCTTGCTCTGCTTGTTCAACAAATTCAAATTGTAATTCTGGTGTTTGTGCAAATTTTGGCGGTGATTGTTCTCATCCATGTGGATGTGGTAAAATGTGCTTATAAGTTATAGAATTTTTTAATTGAAGAGATAGTTACTTTTAGTAATTATCTCTTTGACTAACGTAAATACAAATTTAGCTTTTTATGAAAAGAAAACATCTATATATTTTGCTCTCATTATTTTTAATAATTAGTTGCAAAGATCAAAAAAATATAAAATCATTTACATTAAATGGTACCATTAATGGGGATATTCCTAACTATATTTATCTTGAATATGGTAGAGTTAGAGACTGTACTGTTGTAATTAATAATAAATTTCAGTTTACAGGTTTAGTAGAAAATCCAATAGAAGCAATTTTAACAATTCCTCCTATTTCTTCAATGGTGGATGATTGGTTTTATTTAGAGAATAATATCGTTGATATTGAAATTTATGTTGAAAAAAAAACAAAGAAAGCCTATGAAATAAATTTTATTAAAGTCCATAATATTACTGGCGTTAATACAGAACTTATTCGAAGTGATTTTGAAAGATTTAAAAGATTATATGTAAGTGAAACCAATTGGAATTCAAAACTATTTCAAAAATTAAATAAAATTATTGAAAAAAACCCAAGCAATAACTATAGTGGATATATATTAGCTGAACAAGTTAGTAAAGAAGATCTAAATATAGATCAGATTAAGTATCTGTTTGAAAAAATAGATAGCAATGCATTATCAAATACCCAGCTTGAATCAATAAGAAGAGTTGTTTACCCAGATTTAAGTTTAGAGGTTGGGAAACAATTAGTTGATTTTAATTTGCCCAATCCTAAAAATGAAATAATAAGTACTAAAAATTTTAGAGGAAAAGTTTTATTGATTGACTTTTGGGCTTCATGGTGTTCCCCTTGTAGAAAAGAAAATCCTGAACTCTTAGAAATTTACAGACAGTTTAAAGATAATAAGTTTGAAATATTAGGAGTTTCTTTAGATTCAGATGTGAAAAAATGGAATAAAGCAATAGCAAATGACAAACTCATTTGGAAAAACAGTATAGATATTGAAGGCTTTAATGGTGAAATTGCGGCAAAATATAATGTTACAGGTATTCCTACTAATTTTTTAGTTAGTGAAAATGGAAAAATAATTGCTAAAAATATAGCTGTAGATGATTTAAAAATTCAATTAAGCAAGTTATTAAGTACAAATAATTAAAACATTCTCTCGCGAAGAATAGACACGAACCTTGAGTGTCTTTAAATGTTCAAGGCAAATATAATTATAAAAATTATTTATTATGAAAAAACAAATTTTAAATTTAGGAAAAGCTTTAAGTAAGGCTGAACAAAAATCTATTAATGGAGGTGTAATAGATTGTCCATCAGAATGTATAACAGCTCTTGGCTGTGATATACGTTGTGAAATTTTAGCGCCGTAAATAATATTTTTAGCTAAAAAGTGTGGGACTTCTCTCATTGCAAACAAGTAATAATTCATGTAATTATTGCTTGTTTTTATATATATTATTTTAAAAAAGAAAGAATAATTAAATCCATCAAATTTTAAAACCAAGTCATCTATGAAAAAAATTACATTTCTTTTATTTGTATTATCATTTTCATTTTCTTTCTCTCAAACAATTATTGAAGGTTTTATTTTTGATAGAGAGACGAAAACTTCACTACCGTACGCAACCATGAAAATTATAAGTAACAATAACTATTATACTATTACTAATGAAGATGGGAAATTTGAAGTTTCTGATAAGTTTATTTTAGATTCTTTAGAAATTAGATTTATTGGATTTAAAACTAAAAAAGTTGCGGTATCCTATTTTAGGGAGAAGTCAAAGTTTTATTTAACTCCAAATACATTTCGTTTAAATCAAGTTTTAGTTGTTGCAAAAAAAGATAAAAACTATACCTACAACCTCTTAAATAATTTAATTAAGAAGTATAGAAACAAACAAACAATTACTAAAAGTAAAGTATTTCTTTCGTTAACCTCATCAGCAAGAGGTATTCCAATAGAAACTATTGAAGGGTTTTATAATAGCAAGCACAATGTATCAAAAGGAATAATAGATTTAAAATTAAAAAGTGGTCGCTTTGGTCAAAATGCAAGTTTCCCGTTTTATAGTTTAAACAATACTGATATTTTAAAAGATTTTCAATTTTTTAAAAAGCACAACCAAATACTACCTTTATATCCTGGTAATTTATCTTTAAGTGCTATTAAAGGTAAGTATCTTATAAAAATTGATGAGTGTATTTCCTGTAACTTAGAAGATATTTCAATTTCATTTATGCCTAAGAAAAAAAACGGTAGGCTTTTATCAGGTACTATTATTTTTAATAAAGAACAATTAATCATTAAAAAAATAATAGTAAGTGGTGAAAATTTAATAACCGATAGGTTATCATCTATAATTGAAGACGATACTGTAACTCCAAAAAGTATGCTGTTGAATATTAATTTTAACCCTAATGATTATGATAAAATCCAATCATTAGATTTTGAGTTTAAAATGAATTATCGTTCTAAAGATAATTTTGAAATTATTACATCGCATTCACTTCTCTATTTTTACGATTATAATACCTCTTTTAATGCTCCTTATTTTACGAATAATATAAACTTTAATAATGATTATGATAAAATTAGAGCATTACAAGCATCAGATGAATTTTGGAGTTTAAATTATCAATTTCCGAAGAGTTATAAGGAGAAAATGTCTATAGATTTTTTTAAGAAATACGGATATTTAATTAATTACAACACCTCAATCCCTTCAGAGTATTTACAATTCATACGCCCTTCAATTATCACTTGGCAAGAAAATAAGTCCTTAAAATGGCAAGATATTAAGTTAAGTTTATTGAAAAATAAAGAAAGTACTATAGACCACAAAGCTTATAAACAAGGTGCTACAAAAGCAGTTGACAAAGAAGCTTTTTCTATATCAGAATTTAAACAAAAATCTAATAAATCTGAAATTGATGAACAATTAAATTTTAGCTATATGTTAGATGCATATACTAACAAATTAGGAGAAACACAATTTAGCACCAAAACTTTGTTTGATAGAAACGCCTCTTTTTGCTCATACAATCGTATCAATCATAAACTTATGTACATCAATTTAATTTTTGATGTTTACGAAATTTATAACAGAGAATTAAAAACAGAGCTTTCTAAAAACAGGTCTTTTGAAGAAGCTAAAATTTTATGTGAACAAAAATTTAATGAAGCTACTTTAATCATTAAAAAAATGGCTGCAGACACCAATAAAGGCACAAGTTTCCAAAACTTAATCAGGTGGTCTGAAAAAGTAAAAGTAAAACTTGCTAATTAAATGTAATAAATAATGAAAACTAAACTTATATACTTAACTATTCTATTTGCTGTATGTTACACGTCCATTTTCGCCCAAGAAACGGTTTTTAATACAATTATTAAACCTCTTCAGGAAAACACTTTATACAGAGAAAAGGTTTTTTTACATTTAAATAAATCTATTTATTTTACAAATGAAACAATTTGGATAACAGCTTATGTTGCTGAAGACGCTGAAAATAAACCCTCAATTTATACTAGTAACCTCCATATTAATTTAATTAATCTCAAGGGAGATTTAATTCAACAAAAAACCATTTTTATCCAAAATGGTGTTGGAAGTGGAGATTTCTTATTAGATAACAACTTAGTAACTGGTAAATACTTCATTCAAGGCTTTACAAATTATATGCGGAATTTTGGTGAAGAGAATTTATTTATTCAAGAAATTGAAATTATAAATCCTTCTGAGAAACAACTTATAAATAATACTAATGGAAATGCTAATTACGACATTCAAGTATTTCCAGAAAGTGGCTACTTATTAGAAGATGTAGAAAATGTTATTGGAATAAAAGCCCTAATTAATAATGCGGGTTTAACCTTTACCGGAAAAATTATAAATGCTAAAGAAGAAGAAATTATAAATTTTACAGGAAATAAATTTGGGATGAGCAAGTGTAGCTTTACCCCGTATAAAGGAGAAATATACACTGCAATAATTTCCATTAATAATACAACTCAAAAAATAAGTTTACCAAAGCCAAAAGAAATCGGAATTATATTTAGCATCGATAACACTTCAGTTAGTGATGATTTAAAACTAATACTCAAAACAAATAAAGCTTCTTTACCTATATTAAGAAAAGATTCATTAGCATTGATTTTTTACCGAAATAATACCATAAATGAAGTTGTAACTTTAACCTTGAAAAACATTGAAGAAACGCAACAAGAGTTGTTTTTTGATAAAAGTAAAATGCAACATGGAGTAAACGTTGTTACTTTATTTAAAAACTACCAACCCGTTTCGGAGCGAAAATTTTTTGTGAATAAGCAAGAAAAACAAACAGCTATATTAATTGATGAGCTTGAAACTGAAAATGATTCTACGAGTTTTAAAATTAGAACAATCAATTCAACATTAGATCCAATTAGTGCTCAATTAAGCCTATCTATACAGCCAAAGAATTCAAAATCATTTCACGAAAACCAAACTATTAAAAGTGCTTTCTTATTAACCCCATACATCAAGGGTAAAGTTGAAAACCCTGCTTATTATTTTAAAAATGGAAGTGCTAAAGAGGCTCAACATTTAGATTTATTATTATTAAATCAAGGTTGGAGCACCTATTCTTTAGAGGAAAAAATTAAAGAGGTAAACCCTAATAAAACAGTTGATTTTGAAAGTGGATTTACAGTGAAAGGAACCCTAAAAAAAATTAAAAAAGGGTATGATATTGGAATGTTATCAAAAGAAAATAGACTAGTTGATTTTAGTAAATTCAATGAACATAAAGAGTTCCATTTTAAAAATGTATATGCTTACAAAGGTGATAACGTAAAAATTGCCTTAATTAAAAAAGGGGAACCTATAGTAAAGCCTACTCAAATTAGTTTTATTAAAGACAAACCAGAAACAAAAAATTACAAGCCTCTTATTACTAATTATATAAAACCTGATTATGTAGTTAATAATAACTTAATAGCAACTTCAGAAAACCTAGCTGTAATCAACTATAAATTATACCCTAATATTGAAGTGCTAGACCAAATTACACTTAAAACCGTTGTTTCAAAAAAGGAGAAAACTTTTTATGATAAAGAAAGTGAGTTGGCACATAAACATACTATAATTGCTGCAGGTTTTTATCAAAATAAAAAAGTGACAGAACGTATGGAAACAACGTTTCAAACAGTATTTGAATACTTTACATCTTTAGGTTATATAAAAAGAACTGCTTTGGGTAGATATTTTATTTCTCTTAGAAATGCACGTGTTACTTTCGCAGGTAAAAATATGAATCCAGATAATACATACCCTCCTAAAATATATTTAGATAATACAAGTTTAAACCGTGATGGTGATATTGAAAAGTTAAAGGAATTGAGTATGAAAGATATTGATGAAATTTTAATTAATAAATCTGGTGCAGGTGGTGGTATTGATGGTACAGGCGGAATTATTAAAATTTACCTCAAAAAAGGAAATCATAAATACTTTGAAGAGGCTAATGAAAACCTATACGAAGAACTTATATTACTTACAGGGTTTGATAGAGCAACTAATTATTACAAACCACAATATAACATGTACACAAAAGAAGCGTATAGTTGGTCAGAAATAGATTGGAAAAATAATCTTCAAACTAATGAAAATGGTGAAGTTTTTATTAAAATTCCAACTAATGAATTTTCTAATGAATATCTATTTATAATTAATGGATTTTCAGAAAATGGATTGCTTTTTAATATTAATTCTAACTTAGATAATTTTTAACAATTCCTTTTCATACAAAAATTAAATTTCTTAATTTATGATCCCTTTTTAATGCAAAAATTCCCTTACTACAAACAAACCGAAGCTAAAGATTGCGGTCCTACTTGTGTTAAAATTATTGCCAAATATTATGGTAAAATTATTAATACACAACAATTACGTACGTTAAGCGAAACTACACGAGAAGGTAGTAGTTTACTAGGATTAAGTGAAGCTGTTGAGAAAATGGGCTTTCGTTCTCTGGGGGTTAAACTTACATTTAGTAATTTATTAGAAGCTACACTGCCTTGTATTATACATTGGAATAAAAACCATTACGTGGTTGTATATAAAATTAAAAAAGGAATAGTTTACATCTCCGATCCAGCTCACGGATTAATAACATATACAAAGGTTGAATTTATCAATCATTGGATTGGTAATAATGCCGATGAAAACACTGAAGAAGGTATTGCTCTTTTGGTAGAACCAACGCCATTATTTTATAAAGAAGAATTTGAGGAAGACGAACCTTTTGGCTTCAGTTTTATTTTTAAATACTTGTTTAAATATAAAAAGTTTATTGTTCAATTAATAGTTGGCTTACTGGCAGGTAGTTTATTACAATTAATTCTTCCGTTTTTAACGCAAAGTGTAGTAGATGTTGGTATAAAAAATCAAGACGTCAACTTTATTTATCTAATACTGTTTGCTCAGTTATTTTTATATATTGGAAAAGCGAGTCTTGAAATTATTAGAAGTTGGATTTTATTGCACCTAAGTACACGTATTAATATTTCGTTAATTTCCGATTTTTTTATAAAATTAATGAAATTACCAATTTCTTATTTTGATGTTCGTATGACAGGTGATTTACTGCAACGTATCAATGATCATAAACGGATTGAACGAATCTTAACAACTTCCTCGTTAACTATTTTATTTTCACTTTTTAATTTAGTTGTTTTCAGTTTTGTATTAGGCTATTATAGTATTCAAATTTTTGGAGTTTTTGCTTTAGGTAGTGTTTTTTATATTTCGTGGGTATTATTTTTCTTTAAAAAGCGAAAAGAACTCGATTACAAACGTTTTTCTCAAGTAAGTCAAGAACAAAGTAAAGTAATTGAATTGATTAATGGAATGCAAGAAATTAAATTACACAATGCTGAACGGCGAATGCGCTGGAATTGGGAGTACGTTCAAGCACGTTTGTTTAA
>ERZ889078.1063-NODE-1063-length-22853-cov-35.745811_pt1 | contig 22853 bp, 20 predicted proteins | sample MGYA00521266_ERZ889078 | MGnify/ENA primary metagenome ERZ889078 (study PRJEB32303, sample SAMEA104408618) | aquatic metagenome | biome: Brackish water; feature: Pelagic; material: water | place: Baltic Sea | collected 2014-06-16T06:34:00 | depth 76,534 m ...
TATTGTTTACAGCTGTCCGTTTGGTTACCTAAAGTTATTCTTATCAAACGTTTCGCAACCGGAAGTTACCTATATTCTTAATGTTTAGCGTATTTAGGTGTCAATAATCAGTTAGGTCACTCTGGTTGCTCTAGGGAAATGAGCGCTGGACTATGATTATCAAACACGACTTTGGACTTCCTCGTGACGGCAGAATAACGTCGAGCGCCTGTTCGTGCGGCAATTATTTGCCGGAAACCGCGACAAGATTGCTCCTCGGGTTTAATCCTGTCTGCCATTCGCTGTTTGACAACGGATTTTTTGATGCGTCTCTGATCCTGTCGATGACCCGGTTTTTGGCCTTGCAGCCGAAACAGTTCGCCCATCTTGCAACGTCCCTAGTGATGTCGCCGCTTGTGGTCGCGGGCGGTAAAGACGCGATGGATATTGCTGCAAAGCTCGAGGAATTTGGTTTTTGCGGGCGTTATCTGGCATTTGTCAGCGTCGTGCCGTCGACCTCTTTGATCGCTAGGGAAATCCGGTTGGTCGCCCCTAATGTTGACTTCGAGCTTATTGAATTGTCCAAAACAGATATAAATCAACCGGTCTTCAGAGGCTGAAATCACCGAATAATTCGGCTTTGTGGTCGCGCAAGCCTTCAATCAGGCCGTCCCGGACGATTTTAATCCGGGCAACTTCGGCCATATCTGCATGCGTTGCGACCCAAATATCAACAACGATATCCGGGGCGCGGTTTTGCATTCGCACCAAGCTTGTGCATGTGTCGCCAACACAACACGGCAACATCACCAGCCCCAAACCGGTTTTTGCAAGATCACGCAGTGTCAGGAAGCTGTCGGCTGTGCCAACGACGCGGGCTTGTGGCACATTTTTGGCCAGCCATTGTCCCGGTAACGAATTTTTCAATAATGTGCCAACCGTAAGCCACTGTGCCTCGGGCGACGTTTGCCCGCGCAGTCCTGATACGTATTCTGCGGCCCCGTAAACTGCAAACCCCAGTTTGGCTGCGGCAATCCCGTTCAAGTCGGGCGGAAGTACAACAGCCGGTCTGACTGTGATATCGGCGTCCAGTTGCGACAGACTGAGATGGGCCCCGGTTGTTTGCATGTCAATGCTGATCAGAGGTTCGCGTTCGCGCAAATCTTTGATTATTCCCGGCAAAATCAGACTGCTAAACGTGTCGGTTGTTGTCAATCTGACCACACCGCTGGCCTGTTCGGATTGCCCTGAAATTGCTCTCTCCACCGCCTCGATCGAGGTTTTTACCGCTTCGATTGCGCGAATGACCTGTTGGCCCGAGGGTAAAACCCGATATCCCCGCGCATTACGGTCGAAAATCCGCACGTCATATTGTTGTTCAAAGGCTGCGATGCGCCGCAGCACCGTCGCATGATTGACACGTAACTTGGCGGCCGCTGCATTGACCGATCCGGCCTCGACAACCGCAAGTACAATTTTTAGATCGTCCCAGTTTTTGCTGTGCATGAACGCACAACTAACCTGCAAAAACAGCCAGTGGTAGTGGCTTAACTTCACAAGTACGTTAGTGGCATCGCAACCTAGGGAGGTTCCCATGAAATTCACGACACTTATCACGTCAACCACTCTGTCTTTGGGCATTTTGGCGGGCAGCGCGTTTGCCCAAGATCCGATTTCCAACGCAATTGGCGCACGCCAGTCGCTAATGCGGCTTTATGCCTTTAACATTGGCACCCTTGGCGGCATGGCAAAGGGCGCAATCGCCTATGACGCTGCTGCGGCCACAACCGCAGCGGCCAATATTGCCAAGCTGGCATCAATCGATGGTCGCGCAATGTTTCCGACTGGCTCGGACGATAAAGCCGCTGCAAACACCGCTGCCAAGCCGGAAATCTGGTCCAACATGGCTGATGTCGGCGCTAAATTCGGCGATTTGGTAAAAGCGTCGCTTGCAATGGAAGCAGCAGCCGGTGGTGGCCTTGATGCGATGAAAGGCGCGATTGGCGCACTTGGTGGTGCATGTGGCGCTTGCCACAAGGCCTATCGCACACCAAAGTCCTGATATAATATGGGCAGGCGCGATCCTGCCCATATCCTTCCCGGAGAATTCGCATCCGAATCCCTTTGAAACGCCTGCTTTTACTCTTGGCAGCCGCCGCCGTTATTGGCGCCGCGGCCCTGTGGCAGCTTAGCGCTGTTTCCCGCGTTGATCCAAGTCTTGTCGAAGGCTTAAGGGGCGACGTTGCGCGCGGCGAATTGGCCTTTAACCTTGGTGGTTGCGCGTCATGCCACGCGCCACCTGATGTCCGCGGTGAAGGCCGGTTGGTCCTGAGCGGTGGCAGAAAGATTGCGTCACCGTTCGGCACTTTTCTTGTTCCCAATATCTCGCCTGATCCGGTTAACGGCATCGGTTCATGGAGCAATCTTGATTTTGTTAACGCGATGGTTTTTGGCACCGGACGCGATGGCCAGCATTTATATCCAGCCTTTCCCTACACTTCGTACCGCCGCGCAGCGATCGGCGATATCGTTGATCTGAAAGCCTATATGGACACCCTGCCCGCGATTTCTGTTCCAAGCCAACCACATGAATTGCCGTTTCCATTTAACATCCGGCGCAGCCTTGGCCTGTGGAAACTGATGTTTCTTCGCAGTGGCTGGGTGATGAACGACGACGCCCTTTCGCCGTTAGAATTACGCGGTCGCGAACTTGTCGAAGGGCTGGGTCATTGCGGCGAATGCCACACGCCGCGCAACATCCTTGGCGGCGCCAAAACCGGCCAGTGGCTGCAAGGCGCGCCCAATCCAAGTGGCAAAGGCAGAATTCCTGACCTGACTCCACATGTCGGTGGTCTTGAATGGTCCGCCGCTGATATAGCCGAGTATTTAACTTCGGGCTTTACGCCAGAATTTGATACGGCTGGCGGCGAAATGGCAGATGTGGTCGAAAATATTTCGAAACTGCCAGCAGAAGACCGCACTGCAATCGCCGCCTATCTGAAGGCCCTGCCCGGCAGATAAACCGGTCTAATTGCCGGAAATTCGCGCAGCCCGCAGCCGCGCAAAATCATCGCCCGCATGATAGCTTGACCGCGTTAACGGCGTTGCCGACACCATCAGGAACCCCTTGCCCCGTGCCGCTTTTTCGTAAGCGGCGAATTCTTCCGGTGTTACAAACCGGTCGATTGCGTGATGCTTTGGCGTTGGTTGCAGGTATTGTCCGATGGTCATGAAATCAATTTCGGCTGCACGCATATCGTCCATGACCTGCAAAACGCCTTGGCGATCTTCACCCAATCCGACCATAATCCCAGATTTGGTGAACATTTTCGGGTCAATTTCTTTTACCCTTTGTAACAGCCGCAAGCTGTGAAAATACCGCGCGCCCGGGCGCACTTCGGGGTAAAGACCGGGTACAGTTTCAAGGTTATGGTTGAAAACGTCAGGCTTTGATTCCACCACAATTTCAAGTGCTTCTGGTGCACAGTTCAGAAAGTCTGGTGTTAGGATTTCAATGGTTGTATCCGGCGAACGATGCCGCACCGCGCGGATCGTTTGGGCGAAATGCTCTGCTCCGCCATCTTTGATATCATCCCGGTCAACGCTTGTGATCACAACATGCTTTAGTCCAAGTGTCTGGACCGCTTCGGCCACCCGACCCGGTTCAAAGACATCAAGCCCCTTCGTGGGCTTACCGGTTGCGATATTACAGAAACTACAGGCGCGGGTGCAAATCTCGCCCATGATCATCATCGTCGCGTGACCCTGTGACCAGCACTCGCCGACATTTGGGCACCCGGCTTCTTCGCAGACTGTCACCAGCTTGTTTTCGCGCAGGATATCGCGTGTTCGTTTATATCCCTCGGAATTGGGCGCTTTGACCCTGATCCAGGATGGTTTTTTCGGCTGGGCATTGTCAGGCCGATTGGCCTTTTCCGGATGCCGCTGGGCGGGAATGTTCAAATCGCGCATGAAGACCTCGTTTCACCATTGATATAGGCCGTCACATGGCAAATGTCCCGCCTTTTTGCCCATTTATACATGCAATTCACACACAGTAGACATGCGCCATTGAGGCAAACTTAGAATCATTATAAAAAGAATTCGAAACAACGGCATCACTGGCCTGTGATTTAAGCGCAGGTCAGTCATCTAAACGCGATCGGAGAGTATTATGGATGGAAATGACGCAAGCACCGGGGGCAAATGTCCGGTTATGCACGGACACGCGACCTTGGGTGCCAAGTCCAATCGCGACTGGTGGCCAAATCAGCTTAACCTACGGCTTTTGCACCAGAATTCCGCACTGTCCGATCCAATGGGCGACGGTTTCAAATATTCCGAACAGTTCAAGAAACTTGATCTGGCGGCACTGAAAAAGGACATCTTTGCCCTGATGACAGACAGTCAGGACTGGTGGCCAGCCGATTATGGCCATTATGGACCGTTTTTCATCCGCATGGCCTGGCACAGCGCCGGCACTTACCGTACCGCTGATGGTCGTGGTGGCGCGGGTTCAGGTACGCAACGTTTTGCGCCGCTGAACAGCTGGCCTGACAACGTAAACCTCGACAAGGCGCGCCGGTTGCTTTGGCCCGTAAAACAGAAATACGGCAACAAAATCTCGTGGGCTGATCTGATGATTCTCGCGGGTAACTGCGCGATTGAATCAATGGGCGGCAGGACTTTTGGTTTTGCTGGTGGCCGCGCCGATGTTTGGGAGCCCGAAGAAGACATCTATTGGGGGGCTGAATCTGAATGGTTGGACGACAAACGCTATAGCGGCGACCGTGATCTTGAAAATCCGTTGGCAGCTGTGCAGATGGGGCTGATTTACGTCAATCCTGAAGGTCCAAATGGCGAACCAAGCGCTTTGGCATCAGGGCGCGACATTCGCGAAACTTTTGCCCGGATGGCAATGGACGATGAAGAAACGGTGGCCTTGGTCGCCGGTGGTCACACGTTTGGCAAAGCCCACGGCGCCGGGGATGCGGCATTGGTAGGCCCCGAACCCGAAGCGGCACCGATTGAAGCAATGGGACTGGGCTGGAACAGCGCCTATGGCACCGGCAAAGGTGACGATACGATCGGCAGTGGCATCGAAGGCGCCTGGACCGCCAACCCGATCAAATGGGATAATGGGTATTTCGACCTTTTGTTCGGTTATGACTGGGATTTGACCAAAAGCCCTGCAGGCGCGTGGATATGGGTGCCCGTTGGTGTAACCGAAAATGACATGGCCCCGGCAGCACATGATGCGTCGAAAAAGGTAACGACGATGATGACCACCGCCGATATGGCGATGCGGATGGATCCGATCTACGGACCAATTTCCAAACGGTTCCACGAAAATCCGGAAGATTTCGCCGAGGCCTTTGCGCGGGCTTGGTTCAAACTGACCCACCGTGATATGGGGCCGCGCACCCGTTACCTTGGTGCCGAGGTTCCTGCAGAAGTCCTGATCTGGCAGGATCCGATCCCGTCTGTTGATCATGCTTTGATCGACGCAAAGGATATTTCGTCGCTGAAAACCCAGATTTTGGCATCCGGCCTGTCGGTCTCTGAACTGGTCGGGGCGGCCTGGGCTTCGGCGTCAACCTTTCGCGGGTCAGACATGCGCGGTGGGGCCAATGGCGCCCGTATCCGTCTGGCGCCACAGAAAGATTGGGCCGTAAACCAGCCTATGCAACTGACGAAAGTTCTGGCCGCGTTGGAAAAAATCCAGTCGGCCTTTAACGGTGCGGCTTCTGGTGGCAAGAAAGTGTCCTTGGCCGATTTGATCGTTCTGGGGGGCTGTGCCGCGATTGAGAAAGCTGCGAAAGCTGCCGGTCAAGATGTTACAGTACCGTTTACGCCGGGCCGTATGGATGCAAGCCAGCAACAAACCGATGTGGAAAGCGTTGCCGTTCTCGAGCCAATTGCCGATGGTTTCCGCAACTATCTGAAAGGCGACTATTCGGTTTCAGCTGAAGAACTACTGATCGACAAGGCGCAGCTTTTGACCCTGACTGCTCCGGAAATGACTGTATTGATCGGTGGAATGCGCGTGCTGAACGCCAATGTTGGCCAAGCCGTGCATGGCGTTTTCACCAAACAACCTGGCGTTTTGAGCAATGATTTCTTTGTAAATCTGCTTGATATGGCGACCGAATGGAAACCTGCCAGCGGGTCGTCAAACCTGTTTGAAGGACGGGATCGGGCCAGCGGTAAGGTGACGTGGACAGCAACCCGGGTTGACCTTGTGTTTGGGTCAAACTCGCAATTGCGCGCCATTTCCGAAGTCTATGCACAAGATGACGCCAAAGCGGCGTTTACCCGTGATTTCATCGCTGCATGGGTGAAAGTGATGAACGCAGACCGGTACGATCTGGCCTGAGGCACAGCGTGGCGTGGATTTGCCCGCGCCACTTTGCGCCATTTGAAATACCAAGGGGCACCTGCTAACACGCGGGTGCCCTTTTCAATAGGAAAACCATGACACTCGATCTTCAGAAACACCGCGCCGAAGTGCATGGGATTGGCCGTTTGCAGGAAAACCTGCGCCAAATCGTTTACGGTGGCAACGACGGTATCGTCACCACTTTTGCCGTGGTGGCGGGCTTTGCCGGCGCGCAAGCCGAGGGTGTTTTGCAGATTGGTACGGTTGCCGTGTTGTTGTTTGGCTTTGCCAACCTTCTGGCAGACGGCGTTTCAATGGGGTTGGGCGAGTTTCTGTCCGCCCGGTCGCAGCATGACGTTTACCATGCCATACGCCATCAGGAATTGCGGGCCATCGCCAAACGCCCCAAGGCCGAAGCCGACGAAGTTCTGGCCATTCTTGCCCATCGCGGCGTCAACACCGAAGACGCGACCGCATTTGTCGCGGTGCTGGAACGCAATCCTGAGATGATGGCCGATTTTATGATGTCTTATGAATTCGGTATGTCTGATCCCGACGAAGAAAATCCGGCGATCAACGGTTTATTCACCTTTTTCTCGTTTTTAGTGTTCGGGGTGATCCCTATCCTGCCCTATGTATTTCTGGAGGCGACCCAAACTACGTTCCTGATATCCGTCCTCAGCACCTTTGGCGCATTGTTCAGCCTTGGACTGCTACGCTGGTTTGCAACTCTTGAAAGGTTGGTGGCCTGTTTGGCAGAAACCGTTCTGGTCGGTGGCATCTGCGCCTCCGTGGCTTACGGCGTCGGTTTGTTATTCGGTGGTTAAAGTATACGGTTGTATACTGTCTTCCCCTGCCCGTCCGTTTGGTCTAAACACGGGGCCAAATCGATTCCCATTGAAAAGGTGACCCGCATGACCAAAATCAAAGTGGCCAATCCCGTTGTTGAACTTGACGGCGATGAAATGACCCGGATTATCTGGGACTTCATCAAGAAAAAACTGATCCTGCCTTATCTTGATATCGACCTGAAATATTATGACCTTGGTATCGAGGAGCGTGACCGCACGGATGACCAGATCACCATTGATGCGGCTCATGCGATCAAGAAATATGGCGTCGGCGTCAAATGCGCGACGATAACCCCTGATGAAGACCGGGTTAAAGAATTTGGTCTGAAACAAATGTGGCGCAGCCCCAACGGCACAATCCGCAACATTCTGGGTGGGGTTATTTTCCGCGAACCGATCATTTGCAAAAACGTCCCGCGCCTTGTACCCGGCTGGACCAAACCAATCGTGGTAGGCCGTCACGCCTTTGGCGATCAATACCGGGCGACGGATTTCCGCTTTCCCGGTCCCGGCAAACTGACCATAAAATTCGTTGGTGACGACGGTGCGGTGATTGAACGCGAAGTGTTTCAGGCGCCCGGCTCCGGTGTCACGATGGCGATGTATAATCTTGACGAGTCGATCATCGATTTCGCCCGCGCCTCGCTTAACTATGGTCTTCTCAAAGGCTGGCCGGTTTATCTGTCTACCAAAAACACGATCCTTAAGGCCTATGATGGTCGGTTCAAGGATCTGTTTCAGGAAGTGTTTGATGCTGAATTTGCCGACAAGTTCAAAGCGGCAGGCATTACGTACGAGCATCGCCTGATTGACGACATGGTGGCAGCAGCGCTGAAATGGTCTGGTGGATATGTCTGGGCCTGCAAGAACTATGACGGCGATGTTCAGTCCGACACCGTTGCGCAAGGATATGGTTCACTTGGTTTGATGACATCGGTTTTGATGACGCCCGATGGGCAAACTGTCGAGGCCGAAGCCGCCCACGGCACCGTAACCCGCCACTTCCGCCAGCATCAAAAAGGCGAGGCAACGTCGACCAATTCAATCGCCTCGATCTATGCCTGGACCGGTGGCCTCAAGCACCGTGCCAAACTTGATAGCAATGCAGAACTGGCGCAGTTTGTTGAAACGCTGGAGAAGGTCGTCGTCGATACCGTTGAAAGCGGCGATATGACCAAAGACTTGGCGCTTTTGGTCGGCCCTGATCAGAAATGGTTGACGACTGAAGGTTGGTTGGAAAAAGTCAGCAGCAACCTTAGCAAGGCGCTGGCTGGCTAATTAGTCCACATAAAACGAAAAAAGCAGGGGCAGTGTCCCTGTTTTTTTGTCTATAACCTAAGTTTTCGACAACCTAAGTTTTCAACCATCGGTGATTTCGGATACTGTTTGCGTCACACATTTCAAGCCGCAGCGCCCACAGGCGCTGCTCAAATGTAATGTCCCGCAGGGACTCCGTTAGATACCTTCAACAAAGGTATATTCGCGTGAGGCGGCAGGCAGTCCGTAGGACAATGCCTCCTGATATTCAGGCCCGTTATAAAACGCTTTGGCTGTTGCCATATCGGCAAACCGGATGATCACGTTGCGCGCACGCCCCTGACCTTCCATATGGGCGTATTCCCCGCCCCGGGCCAGAAATTCGCCGCCGTATTTTGCTACGGCGGGCCCGGCTAGGGCTGCGTATTTCGCGTATTCCTCTGCATCATGCACATCGATATGTACCATCGCATAAACTGCCATTTATCCCTCCAACAGGTTTTTTACCGCAGCAATTGCCGCATCAGCATTCTGCGCACTCGGCCCACCGGCCTGCGCCATATCCGCCCGACCACCGCCGCCTTGTCCACCCAACGCTTCGGCTGCTACCCGCACGATGTCGACCGCCGATATCCGCGCGGTCAAATCCTCGGTCACACCGGCGGCAACTGCGGCGCGATTGTCCGTATCCGCGATCAGCAGCACCACTCCCGACCCAAGGCGGGTTTTTTGCGCGTCGATTAGCCCGCGTAAATCCTTGCCGGAAACCCCGTTCAGTACCTGCGCCAGAAACGAGACCCCGCCAACCGTTTCCGCATCAGCCTCAGTCTTACCAGAGCCGCCGGCCAGCGCCATTTGTCGCCGCAGATCGGCCATCTCGTTTTGCACGGCTTTGCGCTCGTCAAGAAGGCCGCGAACCCGTTCTGCGACGGCGTCCGGACGCGTTTTCAAAGTTGCAGCGGTTGCATCCAACACAGAATCGCGGGCGCTAATATACGCCAGCGCGCCAAGACCGGTCAGCGCTTCAATCCGCCGAATTCCACTTGCCGAAGCACTTTCACTGACCAATTTGAACAACCCGATATCGCCCGTCCGCGAAACATGCGTGCCGCCACAAAGTTCCAGCGAAAAAGTGTTGCGCGCAATACCCCGGCCCGATCCGGCCTCGATACCCATCGAAACAACCCGGACTTCATCGCCGTATTTCTCACCAAACAAAGCTTGCGCACCCAGTTCGCGCGCCGCATCGGGGCTCATTATGCGCGTTTCAACCGGACCGTTCTGCCGGATATAGGCGTTTACGTCCGCTTCGACCCTTGCCAGTTCCGCCGGCGTCATCGCTCTTGGGTGGCTAAAGTCAAATCGCAATCTTTCATGGTCATTCAAAGAGCCACGTTGTGCAACATGTTCACCCAAGGTTTGGCGCAACGCTTCGTGCATCAGGTGTGTTGCCGAATGGTTGGCACGGATTGCAGAACGCCGGCTGTGATCGACACGCAGAGCCGCTGAGGAATTTGCGGTGATGATACCCTTGGTTACTTTGGCGAAATGCACCAACACTCCGGCGCGTTTTTTAACATCAGTCACCGTGGCAGTTCCGGTGTCGGTTTCGATTTCGCCGCAATCTCCAACCTGACCGCCGCTTTCGCCATAAAACGGCGTCTGGTTAAAAGCCAGCTGCACCTCATCACCAACGTTTGCAGCCGGGATTTCAACCCCCGACTGGACCAGCGCCAAAATCTGTGCTTCGGCAATTTCCGTGTCATAGCCTAAGAATTCGGTCACGCCGCGCTGCTCGGCAATTTCATACCAAATAGTTTCCTCGGATGCCTCGCCAGACCCTGACCAGGCGGCGCGCGCTTTGGCTTTTTGCAACTGCATGGCAGCGTCAAAACCGTCCGTGTCAACCGACCTGCCCTTTTCGCGCAGCGCATCTTGCGTCAAATCCAAAGGGAATCCAAAAGTATCATACAATTTAAAAGCTGTTTCGCCGGGCAGCTCTGCCTCTTCCGGCAACTCATCCAATGCGTCATCCAGCAGTCTCAATCCGCGATCCAGTGTGGTTTTGAATCGGGTTTCTTCCTGTAACAAGGTTTCCTGGATCATCGACTGTGCATGGCCAAGTTCAGGAAATGCCTGCCCCATTTGCGCCACCAAAGCTGGCACAAGTCGGTGCATCACCGGGTCTTGCGCCCCCAAAAGATGTGCATGCCGCATCGCACGGCGCATGATCCGGCGCAGGACATAACCGCGCCCTTCATTGCTGGGAAGCACGCCATCCGCGATCAAAAACGAAGTTGATCTCAAGTGATCCGCTATCACCCGATGATGGGTTTTACCCGGGCCATCCGGATCAGTTGATGTTGCATGCGCCGAGGCTTCAATCAAATCGCGCATCAAATCCGTGTCGTAATTGTCGTGCTTGCCTTGCAGCAAGGCACCTATCCGCTCAAGACCCATACCCGTGTCAATGGATTGGCGCGGCAAATCTTCCATACGTCCGTCTGCAAACTGTTCGTTCTGCATGAAAACCAGGTTCCAAATCTCGATGAACCTGTCGCCATCCTCGTCGGCAGATCCAGGTGGACCGCCCCAGATTCTGTCGCCGTGATCGTAAAAAATTTCGGTGCAGGGGCCACAAGGTCCGACCGGGCCCATTGACCAAAAATTGTCATTGGTGGCGATGCGGATGATGCGATCATCCGGCAGGCCGGCAACTTTTTTCCAGATATTCGCAGCCTCGTCATCGGTATGATAGACGGTGACCAGCAGTTTATCTTTGTTGATGCCAAATTCACGGGTCAGCAGTTCCCAGGCATAGGGAATCGCCTCGTTTTTGAAGTAATCCCCAAAACTGAAATTCCCCAGCATTTCGAAAAAAGTGTGGTGGCGCGCCGTATATCCGACATTGTCGAGGTCATTATGCTTGCCACCTGCCCGCACGCATTTCTGCGAGGTTGAGGCCCGCACGTAATCGCGATGCTCGACTCCGGTAAAGACGTTTTTGAACTGCACCATGCCCGAATTGGTGAACATCAGCGTTGGATCATTGCGCGGTACCAAAGGCGAACTGTCAACGATCTGGTGATCGTTTTCCTTAAAGTAGTTCAGAAATGTCGAGCGAATGTCGTTCAGGCTGGGCATAGCGGCTTTGTCCTAGGTGCGTAAATCCATTTCGGTTTACTCAAGCCCCGTGCAACTGTCCATCGGCCAAAACAGGATCAGGCCGGAACAGCGAACCGTTCCGGCCTGAATTGTCGTAAAATTCAGTATTAGGCTTCTAATACATCACTCACTTCGCTGGGCATATTGAATTCAAGACCGTGCGCAGCGCGAATTTTGTCTTCTATTTCCATGGCGATCTTTGGGTTTTCCTTTAGGAAGGCTTTTGCGTTTTCGCGTCCCTGCCCGACACGCTGGTCCCCATAAGAGTACCACGAACCTGATTTTTCAACGATCCCCGCTTTGACGCCCAAATCAACCAGTTCGCCAACCTTGGAAATGCCTTCGCCGTAAACGATGTCAAATTCCACTTCTTTAAACGGTGGTGCCACCTTATTCTTGACGACCTTTACCTTTGTCAGATTGCCGATGACTTCATCACGGTCCTTGACTTGCCCCAAACGCCGGATGTCCAGACGTACCGAGGCATAGAATTTCAGCGCGTTGCCACCGGAAGTGGTTTCCGGCGAACCAAACATCACACCAATTTTCATCCGGATCTGATTGATAAAGATTACCATGCAACCAGATTTTGAAATCGAACCGGTCAATTTGCGCATGGCCTGGCTCATCAGTCTGGCTTGTGTGCCGACCTGATGGTCGCCCATGTCGCCTTCAAGTTCCGATTTCGGTGTCAGGGCCGCCACCGAATCAATAACAACCATCGACACCGCGCCGGACCGGACCAGTGTATCGGTTATCTCAAGCGCCTGTTCGCCGGTATCTGGTTGGGAAATCAACAGATCGTCAAGGTTAACCCCGACTTTGCGCGCATATTGTGGGTCAAGCGCATGCTCGGCGTCAATAAACGCACAAATTCCACCCTTTTTTTGCTCCTCAGCGATTGCGTGCAGCGTCAACGTGGTTTTACCCGAGCTTTCCGGGCCATAAATCTCGATGATCCGGCCTTTCGGCAGACCGCCGATGCCAAGCGCAATATCCAGACCTATGGAGCCTGTTGAAGTCGATTCAATTTCCGCGATTGGACCGTCGCGCCCCAACCGCATGATCGACCCTTTGCCAAAACTCCGCTCAATCTGACTGAGGGCTGAATCAAGTGCTTTTTGTTTGTCCATGTCGCGTCTTTCACTAAAATCCAGAAGGGCTGTTGCCATGTTGTTACCTCTTATTTCACATTGGTTATGTCGCGGCAATCACTGCTCATGTTCGCCTCTTGTTCTCATTTGTATGGGACCAAAAGAAGAACATTTCAAGAAAATTCTTCGCATCTTTACTTTTCACTCTGAAGGTTAAAGAGTGGTTTACAAGTTCAATAAGCTTACATTTGTTTCAAGGACGCGCTGTAACATGATGATTTTGTGGCGAGAACGGTTGGCTTTCCTTGCTGTCCCCAAGACCGGAACCACTGCAATCGAGTCCATTTTGGCGCCTTTTGCCGCAATTACCTATTCACGGCCGCCGATGGTCAAACATATGACTCTAAGTAAATTCAATCGATTCCTTCGCCCCTACCTGGAAAACTCGGGTCTTTCTGACGTGAAAACTTTGGCGGTTATGCGCGAACCGGTGTCTTGGTTGGGCAGTTGGTATCGATATCGGCAACGAGATGGTTTGAAAAACACCGCCAAAAGCACGGCGCATTTAAGTTTTGACGAGTTTGTGCTCGCCTACCTTTCCGACCGCGGTCGGCCCGATTTTGCCGAAGTTGGCTCGCAGGCGCGATTTTTGTCTGGCGGCAAAAATGGAAACGGTGTGGATCATTTATTTTGCTATGAAAGAATGGAACCGTTGGTTGGTTTTCTGACAGAATTGCTGGGGCAACCTATGGAGTTCCCAAAACTAAACGTATCTCCGAGAATGCCTTTAAGTCTGTCAGAACCGGTGGAGCAGAGGTTGCGCGAAAAGCATGCTGATGATTTCGCGCTTTACGCTAGTTTATTACATTAATATGTAATCGTATCTTATTGTATTTGTTTATGAACACGTGATGTAAGTTCGTTGAGTGAAAATGGCTTTGGCAGAAATATTGAATTGGGGATTTGGGCCTGGTTCTCGGCAAAAGACTCCTCGGCATACCCTGAAACGAAAACAACTTTGACATCAGGCCGCATTTTTCGGGCTTCGCGTACCCAGGTCGGACCGTCCATACCAGGCATAATCACATCCGTTACGAATATATCAACCTTCAGGCTTTCATCAGATAAAAGCTCAAGCGCTTCGGCGGCGTCACTGGCTTCGATCACAGTATAGCCGCGCATTCGCAAGGCGCGGGCAGCAAAAGCCCGCACCGGAGCCTCGTCTTCGACCAAAAGCACGACGCCCTCTTCCTTTGCTGTGGAAATCTGGATGACAGGCGCAGCCACTCGCAGAATTTCAACGGGTGCTGTCAAAGATGGCAACAGAATTGAAAATGTCGATCCGTGGCCAACAGCACTGTCAACAAAGATAAACCCGCCGGTTTGCTTAATAATCCCATATGCCGTGGAAAGCCCCAATCCGGTCCCTTCGCCTTGCTTTTTGGTGGTGAAGAATGGTTCGAATATTTTGTTAACCTTGTCGCTCGGAATCCCAGCTCCGGTATCGCTGACCGTGATGGATAAATAATCGCCCACAGGCACAATCGCCCGATCACGGTGCAGTTCTTCGATGATTTTCAAGTTCTTTGACTCAATAACAACCTGCCCACCGGCCCGCATGGCATCCCGCGCATTAACCACCAGATTGATCAGCACCTGTTCAAGTTGGCGTTTGTCCACTCTGACCCGCGCCAGATCATCAGCATTCTCGACAAGCAGTGTCACCTTTTCACCCAGGAGCCGGTTTAACAAATGGCTAAGGTCGGAGAGCGTATCTCGGAGATCAAGGATTTCAGGTTGCAGGTTTTGCTTGCGTGAAAATGCCAGTAATTGGCCGACCAGACTGGCAGCGCGATTAGCGTTTTGGTGGATTTGCACCAAGTCTCCATAATCAGGATCGCTTTCGTCGTGGCGCAAAAGCAGAAGTTCGCAATAGCCGGAAATTGCCGTTAACAAATTGTTAAAATCATGGGCGACGCCGCCGGCCAATTGGCCAATGGCCTGCATTTTCTGGCTTTGAACAAACTGCGCTTCAAGGGTTTTCAATTCAGTGGCGTCAATAAGAACTACGACCAAAAAAATCTCGCCGTTTTCAATTATGCGACTAAGACCAACTTGCAAAAACACCTCTTGTTCTGTGTGGGTGGCTTGCATGACTTCAGATTTGTTTAATCCATGTCCCATTGTTGCGTCTTGCAGCCAATCTTTGATCGATCGACCCAAGCCTTGCACAAGATCGCTGAACTGTATTTGCGCATTCATTGAATGGCCCAAAAGCCGACGGGCAAGCCGGTTTGACATCAAAATCGTGCCTTGTGCTGACAGTTTCAGCATAGCGATTGGCAGATCATCAAACAATCGTCCGGTCGCGGCACCAGCGACCTCCTCGGCGTCACAGGGTATTATCAAGACCTCGCGGCGGCCATTTTCCCGATCACAGACCATAACGCGCGCCAAGATACTGCCATCAGCGGTTTTGATTTTGTGAAGTCCGTTACTGCGCAATGGCAGATCCAGGAATAAACGATCCAAATGTTGCGCGCGAAGTCCGGTCAAAGTGAACATTGCTGCATTTGAAAACTGGATGCGACCGTCCTGATTTATCAGCAACATTGCAAACCCAACCGGTCCGGTGGCATTTTTGTCGTTGCTGTGTTCAACCAGATCCTCAAGCCGCCAAATGAAGTTTTTCTGGTTAAGAAAATGCACTGACAGGCGAAGATGGCCGCGGGTCGTTACGATATCTTCTTGCGCGTACCGGGCAAGCCGCGCCTTGCGTTGCAGTCGAAAAATGACGTTTACCGGGTTGGCTGCGTATTTGCCAAGCACCAGAACCATTGACGATTGCGTCACCTCACCAAACCGTTTTTGCGCGGCGTAATTGGTGTAAATTATTGTCCCGTCATCCGTTGTGCACATGGTTGGTGCGGCATCATTTTGAACGAACATATCCAACGAGTCGTGAAAATGGCGAACCGACCCAAGATAGCGCCGGTTCAGTCCAACCAAAAGCAGGGCAACAGCGAACAGCGTGCAACTGATGACTGTAAATCCCAAAGCTATAGACCCGCCTGTCAAATTCAGAATGGGTATATGCGTTGTTTTCGGAATGATAATGCCCGGGACCAATGTTCCCAAGCCCAGCCAAACTAATATCCAAATGCGCGGCATCAGCTTGTGGGCTGTGCCGGTGACCTGCTGGTCAATTGCCAATGCGTCACTCAATTGCCGGACCTTACAAAAGATTCTCCGGCCCCAGTGTTCCCTCGCTTTTGGTTACGATTAGGTTAATCGCACCCTTAAGTTGAGTAAAGAGTTGGTTGTATTTTTTTTAGAATCGATACAAACATGCCATCGGCACCCAAAACGGGCGAAAATACAGCTGTATTCTGTTCTTCAAAGGTGGGAGTTTTGGCAATAAAGCTTGAAACCTGATCTTCGTTTTCGCACTTAAGAATTGAACATGTGGCGTAAACCAGTAGGCCGCCGGGGGCGACGAGATTTGCAGTGCGCAGTAATATGTCTGCCTGAAACTTTTGCAATTCGACCAGTCTTTGTGGCGTCAGATCCCATTTGCTTGCTGGGGAACGGCGCCAGGCACCGCTGCCCGAGCAGGGAACATCGCAGAAAACCAGATCGTAAGGGCCATGCTTTGGGATATCGTGTTCGGCCAAAATGGTTATTTTGGTATCTGCGCGTGCTGCCCTTGCGGGCAAATCCTGCATACGGGCGGGTGCGAAATCATATGCGAAAAACTTAGCGTCGGAAACAGCTGCCATTGCCAAAACTTTGCCACCGCCGCCCGCGCAATAGTCAAGCACCCGGCCGTTCTGCGGCAAATCAAAACACTCGGTCACCGCTTGCGAAGCGGCATCCTGTAGTTCAACAATTCCGTCAAGGTATACCTGGCTTCCAACAATTTTTCGCGCGTTTTCAGTAACATCCAAGGCAAAGCTCGTTAACGGAACTGCTGACGCGACAATACCAAACGCGCCGAGCGCATCAATCGCCTGGGCCACCGTGGATTTTCGTGGGTTAACCCGCAAAAACACCTTTGCGCGGCTCCGCAGGGCGCCCATTACTGCAGCCAATTCGGTCCCCAACGAGGTCAGCAACTGGTCTTCTAACCAGTCCGGATAATCAAGCCTGACGGCCGTTGTCTGATCTCCCAGTTCCATTGGCAGTTGTTGCTCGGCAGCGTCAAGTTCTGCAGGCGCATATGCATGGCCTGTAAATAGGTCGTCAACGCTTTGGCCGGTCTGTTTCACATGCCCTAAAACCAGTCCGCGTCCGGTTTCGCCGCCACCCAGTACAGCCAAAGAACGCTTGCGCCGCAGGCAATCAAACACCAGATCGCGGATCGTGACCCGATCACTTGAGCCAGCGTAGCGGTTTTGTCTGGCCCATCTGGTCAACACTTTTTCTGCAGCCCCATTCGCAAGAATGAGATCGAGAATATCAATTCCCGCCGATAACCGTGCCGCCGGCGTCATTGCGTTAACACATAATACATAAAGACAAATACACCTTGTTCAAATCGCACCTGGTATTTAACCGTTTGCAATTCAGATAGAAACCCATCCCAATACATTCAATCCCAACACCAGCCATGCCAGACTTAACAGGACAATCCCAACCAAGAAAACCTGGAAACGGCGCACGACATCATTGCTGGTGACGTGGATATATCGATGCAAATATCGTGTAGCGACAAATCCTATGCACAGCCATGCGAACGCCAGGGAAAAGGCATCATAAACCATTGCAAAAAGCACTGCTACATAAAGCAGCATCGGAAACTCGAACTGGTTGGTCAGGTTATTCGCAAACTTTTGCGCGTCTTCCGGATACCGCCGCGCATCAAGCGCTATATCTGAAATCCGGATTCTGTTCTGTCGGATTGACTTGATCCTGACCTGCGCCATACGAATAACCGCATAAAACGTTAGCGCAACTTGCAGGAATACCGCGACTAATGCGAGTTTCTGGTCATATGCATAGTATTCCATCTGTCTTTCAACCTAATGTTTGGGGGCCTGTGCTAAATTGGGAAGATGTTTAACGCAAGCGATAGTTCGGGCTTTCGCGGGTGATCTGGACGTCATGAACATGGCTTTCGCTAAGGCCCGCATTGGAAATCCGCACAAACTGACAATTCCGGCGCATCTCGTTGATCGTGCCACATCCGGTATAGCCCATAGCGGCGCGCAGGCCGCCGACCAATTGATGAATGACCGCGCTTGTGGCGCCTTTGTACGGCACTTGCCCTTCGATGCCTTCGGGCACCAATTTGTCGGACGAGGCTTCTTTTTGGAAATACCGATCGGCTGATCCCCGTGCCATTGCCCCAACCGATCCCATGCCACGAAAGGCCTTAAAGCTGCGGCCCTGATAGAGGAACACCTCACCCGGGCTTTCATCAGTGCCCGCCAGCATTGACCCCAGCATTGCGCAGCTTGCGCCGGCTGCGATAGCCTTGGCAAAATCGCCGGAATATTTGATGCCGCCGTCGGCGATCACCGGCGTGCTGGATTTCATCCCTTCGTGGGCGCAATCCATGATCGCGGTCAATTGCGGCACGCCGACCCCTGCCACGATGCGTGTCGTGCAAATAGATCCGGGTCCGATCCCGACTTTAACGGCATCGGCCCCAGCGCCAATTAACGCTTTTGTCGCCTCAGCCGTCGCGACATTACCAGCGACAACCTGCACTTGATTGCTGAGTTTTTTGATCCGCTCAACTGCGTGCGCAACAGAAATCGAGTGACCGTGTGCCGTGTCAATTACGATCAAATCGACGCCCGCATCGATAAGCGCCTCTGAACGTTCAAAACCGGCGTCACCGATGGTGGTTGCTGCAGCTACGCGCAAACGGCCCAATTCGTCTTTTGTCGCATTAGGGTTCAAAACCGCTTGTTCCAGATCTTTCAGCGTCAAAAGCCCACTAAGTTTGTTTTCACTGTTGACGATCAAAAGCTTTTCGATCCGCCGTGCTTCCATCAGGCTTTTGGCTTCGGCCAAATCGGCGGGTTCGCGCAGCATCGCAAGATTGCTGTTGGTCATCATCACCGAAACCGGTGTGCTGTCATCCGAGGCAAAGCGCATGTCGCGATTGGTCACAATACCTAAAACCCGGCCCTGTGCATCAACTACTGGAAAACCCGTGATACGGTAACGTTCCTGCAAAGCTTTGGCATCCGCCAGTGTTTGGTTGGGCGAAAGTGTAATCGGCGCATAAACCACGCCACTTTCAAAGCGTTTCACCCGCCTGACTTGCCGTGCCTGTTCTTCAATATCCAGATTTCGGTGCAAAACGCCCATACCGCCGACCTGCGCCATGGCAATGGCCATTTCAAATTCGGTCACGGTATCCATCGCCGAACTCAGCAGTGGAATGTTCAGCCCAATGGCCTTGGTCACTTGGGTTTGGGTATTGGCATCCGCTGGCAAAACGCTGGACGCGCCCGGCACAAGCAGAACATCATCAAAGGTAAGGGCCTCACGAATTTCCATTTGGGGGACTCCATTATGGGGATCGCTGTTGGCCCGTCCCTATTTCATGTGCCACGCCAAATGAAAAGGCCCAGAAGGCGTTTAGGCAACAGAAGCGCCTGTCTTTTTCGCCAAATCGCCTCGGCTCCAGGCTTTTGACGACTTATAGGCCACAAACAGAATCAGCGGCGTTGCGACAATCAGACCAAGGATTGCACCTGCGGTCGCCACCAACCCCATACCTAATAGTGCGGCGGTGATCTGCATGCTAGTGAAAGCCGCCACCGGAAAAGTGAAGGCGCCCCAAATTGGTGTCCAGCCTCCGCGCGTCAGCCAAGGGGCCAGAACCATGAACAAAACAGCCGCGATCCAACTGGCCCAGAAAAACGCTTGCCCAAGCAGCTGCATGTGCATTTGCATTTGCAGATACATCAGGGCAAAAAGGCTGAGGGGTGACAAAACAATTACCAACGACGGGCGGAACGGTTGAACCGGCATAACACGCATCAAATTTGCCCCGTAACCAATTGTAATAACAACAAATCCAACGAGGGAAATCATCGCCAGCCAAAAGCTAATTTGTGGATAACCCAAAGAAACACCACCTATCGGCGCAACAATCAGGCCAACAAATGTCAAATACTGGAACGGATTAAAACCGCGCGACGCCGGCGCATCACGCGAAATCAGAACCGAAACCAGCGCCATGACCGCGATCTGTGTAAGAACACCGGTCCACCATACCCACGGCAACATCCAACCAAGGTTGATCAGCATCGCACTTAGCAACATAAGCGCCATGCCAATGGCCGAAACCCCTGCCCGCCCCGGAGGCGTTCTCATGTCCTCGATCAATGCCGCTGGTCTGGCGGCGAGTTTCGCCAGATAAGACGCCAGAAAAAACACAAAAAACGCAGTGGCGATGCCCATCAAAAGATCACCTATCAATGTTGGCACCGGTAAAATGCTGGAAGATTTCCGCCAAATCATCCCCAGCCCTAAAAATCCCAAAGCAACCGAAAAGATTGCCGGAGGAGTCGATCGCCAAAGTGATGTTTTAAAAGCCATTTTCTGTTCCGTGAATTGGCAATATTTCAAGCAGAAATTAAGCTGTATTTAACGCATTATTCCTGACAGTTTGCCTAAATCACCCGGCCAATCCAAGAGGGGAACCGTCGTAAATGCCGAGTTCATCAAAAATGGGTGGTTACGTCGCATCTTTCTGAGGCGGCCAAGGTTATGAACCTGTTTGATGATGCGCTGTCGGAAAAGCTGGCTGCAACTATTGTTCTTTCCGGTATCCTGCCCGCCTATTGCGCCGGATATGACTTTACCTATTATGCTGAAGTAAGTGATGTCGATTAACGGATTACGCAAAGGAAGAGCATGACAAAACACGGATATGAAGCCGGTCGCCTGAACCTTCCCTTTGTCGGCATCGCGACATTCGCCAAAAAACCCTATGTGGCGGATTGGGATACGATTGACGCTGACGTGGCGATTCTTGGTGCACCGTTTGATGCCGGTACTCAGTTTCGCGCTGGTGCAAGGTTCGGGCCACGCGGCGTGCGTGAAGCTTCAACGTTGTTTTCATTCGGCCATGCCGGAGCTTACGATCACGAGGACGACGCGACCTATCTGCCGGAAAGCGTTCGCATTATTGATATGGGAGACGCCGATATCATCCACACCGACACTGTGAACAGCCATGCCAATATCGAATATGGCGTGCGCAAAGCACTTGCTGCCGGTGCGCTGCCCGTGACCATCGGCGGTGATCATTCGATCAATATTCCCTGCGTGAATGCCTTTGACGATCAAGGCCCGATCCATATCTTGCAAATCGACGCGCATCTTGATTTCGTCGATGAACGCCACGGGGTTCGCAATGGTCACGGCAATCCGATGCGCCGGGCTGCTGAAAAACCCTATGTCACCGGGCTTACCCAACTTGGGATCCGCAACGTGTCCTCGACCGCCCGCGAAGGTTACGAGGCGGCACGTGCCATGGGATCAGATATTCTGTCGGTGCGCCAAATTCGCGCGCTGGGTGTTGCTACGGTGGCCGAACGGGTGCCAAAGGGCGCGCGCCTGTATGTTACCATTGATATCGACGCATTCTGCCCGTCAATCGCACCGGGCACCGGGACGCCCAGCCATGGCGGGTTTCTATATTACGAGGTTCTTGAGTTGCTGCAAGCCGTTGCAAAGACGCACGAAATCATCGGCATTGATCTGGTCGAAGTGGCGCCTGATTATGACCATTCAGGCAGTACAACCGTTTTGGCAGCACAGTTACTGATGAATTTTCTGGGCTTCATTTTTTACGAGAGGGCAAAACGATGACTGATCTTTCCAAAGGTGCCGCCTGGATGAATGGCGAGATTATACCGATTAGCGAGGCCAAAATCGGCGTCACCGACTGGGGCTATACCCATTCCGACAGCACCTATGATGTCGCGCAGGTGTTTGACGGCGGGTTTTTCCGGCTTGAGGATCATCTGGACAGGTTCGACGCCTCGCTTGCCAAGATGCGTTTCAGCGTCCCACAAAGCCGTGATGATATTCGTGCAATTTTGCATCAGATCACCGCTGCCAGCGGCTTGCGCGACGCTTATTGCGCCTTTGTGGTGGCTCGGGGGCCGCAACTGGTACCGGGTTCACGTGATCCGCGCACCTGTGTTAACCACTTTTTCGCATGGGTTGTACCTTATGTTAACGTAATTCACGCTGACGCGGTTGCCCGTGGGGCAAAGATGAAAATCGCGGAAAGTGCCGAACGGATCAGCCCGCGCAGTGTTGACCCGACCGCCAAGAATTACCATTGGGGCGATATGACAACCGGATTGTTTGAAGCCCTTGAACAAGGTTACGACACCGTGGGACTGGCCGATGCCGACGGTAATATGTGCGAAGGACCGGGATTTAACATTTTTGCGGTGATTGACGGCACTGTCGTCACCCCGCGTGCCGGTGTTTTGGAGGGCATTACCCGTAAATCCGTGCTGGAAATCGCCGATGCACTTGGCCTGCCAAAACAAGTTCGCGACATGCCAGTGGCCGAATTTCTTGAGGCAGATGAAGTGTTTGTATCCACATCCGGTGGCGGCCCAACCCCGATCATTCAGGTTAATGACCGCATCTATGGCAACGGAGCGCCCGGTCCGATCACCGAGCGTATTCGCCAGACTTATGTCGATTGGCGTGCCGACGGTCCTTTGCGAACACCGATAAACTACGACGTTTGATAGAAAAATGCCCGCCGCAGCCCCGGCAATTGATCACAAAATATTTCTGGCCCGGATTCCGCCCAAAACGCGGCAGCTATTGCTCGGCCGCTCGGACCGCGCCGGACTTGTGCATCTTGGCCTGCATTGGGGTGCAACGGCGTTGGTTTCTGTACCGATTTATACGCAAGTCCCGTTTTGGTGGGCCCTATTGCCGGTGCAGGGCATCCTGATCATCTTTAACTTCACCTTATTGCACGAATGCACCCATCAAAGCCCGTTTCGCAGCCTTTGGCTGAACGAGGCCGTGGGATGGATCACCGGTGCTGCTGTCGGCCTGCCGTTTATCTGGTTTCGTTATTTCCATCTGGCGCATCATCGTTTCACCAACGATCCGGCGCGTGATCCT
>ERZ889078.1064-NODE-1064-length-22793-cov-10.509895_pt1 | contig 22793 bp, 18 predicted proteins | sample MGYA00521266_ERZ889078 | MGnify/ENA primary metagenome ERZ889078 (study PRJEB32303, sample SAMEA104408618) | aquatic metagenome | biome: Brackish water; feature: Pelagic; material: water | place: Baltic Sea | collected 2014-06-16T06:34:00 | depth 76,534 m ...
TGATTGGGAATATTGGCTCCATGGTAGTTTCAACCACTAACAATGGTATGGTGAAAAGATACAAGTAATATGGCGATTGTGTAAAACGTTGTCGTAACCATTGCGAAAAAACATTGTTATCTCGACGCAATTTTAAAAAAAGCGGTGTGGCAACGATAGACATAACCAATAAATAGGGCAAAAACCACAAGTGATGCCAACTCAAATTGCCTTTCGGATAGACAGGTTCAAAAAAATGTGGATAAAACGCCCAAAAGCTACCGGAAAAATCGCCATCAGCCAATCGTTCTACATACACCTGTGGTGGAACTATCACCAATATCCCCACCAGTAGCGGTATAAACAGGCGTATAAATCGCTCTTTGATGTACTGACCGCTGGTTCGACAAGAGAGGGCAAACCGTGTCCCCATACCTGACACCACAAATAAAATAGGTAGTCGCCAAAGGCTTGAAAATTGCATCGGATATGCCAGCCATTGTATGGTGACGTTGTTTTTAACCTGAGAATCCCAAGTGTTAAAAAACATTCCAATATGGAAAATAATCAGCAAATCAAACACCAAGACTCGTATCCAGTCAATATCGTATCGTCTCACACTTTTCATTTTTAATAATTGCTAACGGTTTGACAATGTGTAGTGCGTACTATTTTTTTACCTTTCGTCTCATTTCAATCGACTTTAATAATTCATAGGTTATAATAGTAATGATCGAACCCACTGCACTTGCAATTATATCAAATGTGTCATAATGCGTACTTGCTCCCCACATTGGTTTAAATTCCTCCACCATTAGAATGGCAAAAACTGCTATTGAAAATGTATAAACAAATAATCGACCATGTTTAAATTTTCGAATCAATACTGCTGATACTGAAGCTAGACTAATAAGGTATGCTGCAATAAAATTTGGAAAGCAACCCGTTAAAATTTCCAGTAAACTTGAATTATTCAAAGCAGGTCTTAAGATTTCTTTGTTCAGCGATACCAAGCTAAATAATGCTGCAAAGAGGATTGCATTAATTATAATTACTTTTTTTTTGCTTTGCCAATTCATATTGCAGATTCAGTTATCTATTCTATAAAATGCATTTCTTAAATGCACTACAACTTCCCGCTAAACTCTATTATTGTGCCAGCCTGTCGGCTGACAGGTTTATCCGGCTACCTCCTCTTTGTTTAACGGAGTGATAATATGTTAAAGAGAAAGCTTCTACCGAATATGAAGAAAATTTAAACATTCAAAACAATCGTGAACAAACTATTCGTTCGAACAAGTCGATGGTCAATATATTTTTACATTATCCCGGGAGCAGTTGGTAGTTGCAGGAACCCCATCCCAGCCCTTCCCCTTGTCATGGGAAGGGTGACAGTCCGGCTAAATATTTCCGGAGAGATTTACGATAATATTGATTGTCCCGTGTGATATTGAATTCTCAATGCTATCGATAAATCCTGGAAACCGATACCATAGCATAACACAATTAAATTATGATTGGACTCCATCCTCTGTGTGGATGGAATTGCAGGATATTCTTTTAGTAGTGCTCTCATTGAAAGAGTGCAGTCCCGATGAAGATTCCAATGATGAGTAGAGAGTTTGGCTGTTGGCTGGGACCCCATCCCCGGCCCTTCCCCTTATCATGGGAAGGGTGACCGTCCGACTAAATATTCCCGGAGAGATTTACGATAGTATTGATTGCCCTGTGTGATGTTGAATTCTCAATGCTATCGATAAATCCTGGAAACCGATACCATAGCATAACACAATTAAATTATGATTGGACTCCATCCTCTGTGTGGATGGAATTGCAGGATATTCTTTTAGTAGTGCTCTCATTGAAAGAGTGCAGTCAGGTTAATTTTTTCAAGCGAACCTTGCGGATCTGCAATATTTTTACAATTCCTATCGGTTTCAGCAGGTCGGGTTCTGTAATTTTGCTCCTCAAATGATGTATCAGAATAATCAATATTGCGAAGATTTAAACCACACGATTCGCCGAAAAACACGAGTTGTGAATATCGGTGATTTACCTTTAGGTGGATCTTATCCGATCCGTATCCAATCCATGACAACTACTGACACGATGGATACTCACGCAACGGTTGCACAAAGTATTCGCATGATCGAAGCAGGGAGCGAATATGTGCGCATCACCGCCCCCAGTATCAAAGAAGCTGAAAACCTGGCGAATATCCGTGATGAACTCCACCGTCGGGGGTACAAAACGCCTCTCATTGCAGACATTCATTTTACACCCAATGCCGCAGAAACCGCCGCCCGGATCGTTGAAAAAGTCAGAGTAAACCCCGGGAATTATGCTGATAAAAAGAAATTTCAGATAACGGAATACACCGAACAATCTTACCAGGATGAACTGGATCGGATCTATAAACGATTCACCCCTCTGATTAAAATTTGTAAAGAGTACGGCACCGCCATGCGCATTGGCACCAATCATGGCTCTCTGTCAGATCGTATCATGAACCGGTATGGCGATACTGCGCTGGGGATGGTGGAATCTGCGTTAGAATTCCTGCGGATGTGTGAAAATCACAACTACTATGACATCGTGTTGTCCATGAAATCAAGTAATCCTCTCGTGATGGTGGAAGCCAATCGTTTATTGGTGAACCGAATGGACGCGGAAGGAATGAATTATCCGTTGCATCTTGGTGTGACAGAAGCCGGCGAGGGAGAGGACGGACGAATCAAATCCGCTATCGGCATTGGCACTTTACTCGAAGATGGTCTGGGAGATACCATCCGAGTTTCACTCACCGAAGAACCGGAAGCAGAACTCCCCGTAGCACAAGCTATCGTCAACCGATACCAGACGAATGCTGAAACTAGCGTGGAGAATCCTACTCCAACTTCGCCCATCAATCCATTTGAATATTCACGACGCAAAACCGTTCAGGTGGGGAAGACCGGAGGACTTTTTATTCCTCAGGTGATTGCAGATATCCGTCCACAATCTCATAATCCATTATCGGTTATCCCGGATTTTCTGATGAGCCAATCCGACACAGCAGTGGATAGCATCGCCGTTGGATGCACACTCCCGGATTTGATACCGTTTGAAAAACAGATCATTTTAGATTATCAGTCATGGGTGTCCCAGTCACATCCCCAAGGTGTTGTCCCGGTAATGGACTGGCAGACGTTTACAGAGATGCCCCAACCGCCGGATGTTCCTTTCTACATTTCGATCGATGTGGAAACACAAATCCCGACCGAATTGATTTTTCCTGCCAATGCGATTTTAGTACTATCCTGTAATGAACCTCGGAAATTTCATAATTACAGGCGATTTATATTTTCATTAATCGACCAAAATAAAAAGATACCAGTGCTCTTCAGTACCGGGCATTTTGATGGAGTTGAAGAAAGTGTCCTGATCCACCATGCAATCGAATTAGGGGGATTATTCCTTGATGGACTGGGTGATGGCATTTGGATCGACCAACCCACGCCGTATCTGTTAAATGTCGTTTTTGGGATTCTCCAATCCACACGTTTGCGAATCACACGCACAGAATATATTTCATGTCCATCCTGTGGAAGAACGCTTTTTGATTTGCAGGAAACCAGCCAGCAGATTCGAAATGCCACCGGACATCTGAAAGGATTAAAGATCGGTATCATGGGTTGCATTGTGAACGGTCCCGGTGAAATGGCAGACGCAGATTTTGGTTATGTGGGCACAGGCAAAGGGCAGGTGTCTTTGTTCCGGGGTAAAGAAATAGTGATGAGGAATATTCCGTCCTCCTCCGCAGTAGAAGCCTTGATTAAACTCATCAAAGATGAGGGAAAGTGGGTGGATCCCGCATGAGCAAGATGTTCGCCAAAGTATTGTCAAGTGCCGTGCTGGGAGTGGATGCGTATATCGTGAAGGTGGAAGCCCATTTAGAGAACGTATATCCCGCTTCATTCATGACAGTAGGACTGCCGGAAGGTGCCGTCAAAGAAAGTAAAGAACGAGTGATGGCTGCCATTAAAAACACCGGGTTTCAATTGAAACAAAAGCGTATCGTGATCAATCTTGCACCTGCGGATATTCGTAAAGAGGGAACGGCATTCGATCTGCCTATCGCCGTTGGAATCCTTGCTGCCCACGGAGTAGTCGATTCCACATTTCTGGATAAGGTTATTCTCATCGGTGAATTGAGTCTGGATGGCAAACTTCGTCCGGTGAAGGGGATTTTCCCCATCTGTTTAAAAGCCCGGCAGGACAAGATCAAAGGGGTGATCCTCCCTAAAGATAATTTGCAGGAAGCCTCATTGGTAGAAGGGATTCGTATTGCCGGTGTTGAAACATTAAATGATGTGGTGGATATTCTAAACGGTGTAAAGACCCTGGACTCCACGGAACGTCCCTCCAAAAAAATGCAATTGGATCAGTACGAAAATATTCAAGATTTCGCCGACGTAAAAGGACAGGAAAATGTCAAGCGAGCATTTGAAGTGGCAGCAGCAGGAGGTCATAATCTATTACTCATCGGACCTCCGGGAAGTGGTAAAACCATGCTGGCAAAACGACTACCGGGAATTCTGCCGTCGATGACTATCGATGAGATTTTCGAAACCACCAAAATCCATTCTGTTGCTGGACTCACTAGCGCAGAAAATGGCGTGATTGTTAGCCGTGCCTATCGTTCTCCACATCATACCATCAGTGACGTGGGATTAATCGGGGGAGGACAAGTCCCCAAGCCTGGAGAAGTGAGCCTGGCACATAACGGTGTCCTTTTTCTGGATGAACTACCCGAGTTCAAAAAAAGCGTTTTGGAAGTGATGCGCCAACCGTTGGAGGACGGAAACGTTACGATCACTCGTGCAAGGATGTCGTTGACCTACCCGGCGAACTTCATGCTTGTGGCTGCCATGAATCCGTGTCCATGTGGATATTTTACCGATCCATCTCACGACTGTTCTTGTCATCCGGTTGCCATTCAAAAGTATTTATCGAGAATTTCAGGTCCACTACTGGACAGGATCGATATTCATATTGAGGTTCCGGCGGTTCCGTTTGATCAATTGGCAGATACGCGACAAGGCGAAGTGTCAGCAAACATTCGAAAGCGAGTGGAAGGGGCTCGTGCCATACAAACCAAGCGATTCAAACCCTTTGAGCGACTTCATTCCAACGCAGGGATGGAAAAGAAACAGGTGCAGGCGTTTTGTGAAATCGATTCAAAAGGATCGCAATTATTAAAACAGGCCATGGATAAGCTTGGGTTATCTGCTCGGGCTTATGATCGAATACTAAAAGTATCCCGCTCCATTGCAGATTTGGCGGGAGAAGACCATATTTTACCAGTTCATCTGGGCGAAGCTATACAGTACCGAAGCCTTGACCGAAATAACTGGGGAAGTTAAAAATAATATAAAGGAAAGACATTGAAAATATTGCTTAAACCGCACAATGCGATTGCAAGAGAATTTTACACAAATCATGGGCATTTTCACGATGGAGACGCTGGCTTGGATTTGTATGTACTTGAAGACACAACTTTTTCACCTGGTGAAACCAAAGCCATAAAAATGGGAATATCCTGCGAAGCTGAAAATCAAAGTGCCTATTATTTGTTTCCCAGATCAAGTATCGGTAAAACGCCCCTTCGGATGTGTAATTCCATTGGCTTGATAGATGGCGGGTACCGGGGCGAAATCATGGCGATGTGCGACAATATTAAAGACATCACATACACTGCGCACAAAGGTGATCGGCTATTTCAACTGGTAGCGCCTGACTGCTCGGCGATCCATTACAAAATGGTGGAATCCCTTTCCGAAACCAGTCGCGGTACGGGAGGATTTGGCAGCACGGGAAAATAGCGTTATTTTCTTTTTCCACAGATCCGATATTTACTTAACCTTCTAAATAACCTACTGTTATTTAGAAGGTTATTTTCCTTCCAAAAAGTCTAATTTAATTTGACTGTCATATCGTCATGCAAATATTTCATGGCATCACTTTTGTAAAATAATGTTCACAATTTACGTTATGAATTTGAGTATTAATTTTTAAAAAAAATAGTAAAGGAGTGAAATCAAATGAATATTACACCTCTATCGGATAGAGTCGTTGTTGAGGCTGCACAGGCAGAAGAAAAAACCAAAGGTGGTCTTTATATTCCCGATACCGGGAAAGAAAAACCCCAACAGGGTAAAGTGGTTGCAACTGGTCCTGGAAAATCCAGTGATACAGGCAGCCTGATCAAGATGGAAGTTAAAAAAGGTGATGTGGTATTATACGGGAAGTATTCTGGTACCGAGATCACAGTGGATGGTGTTGAGTATTTGATCATGCGCGAGAGTGATATCTTAGCCGTATTATAAAAGTTTAAGAAAAGGAGAAAATCTAATGGCATCAAAAGAAATACATTATGGTATGGAAGCCCGGACAGCCTTAAAAAAAGGTGTGGATAGTCTTGCCAACGCAGTTAAAGTTACGTTGGGACCAAAAGGTAGAAATGTTATTATCGAAAAGAGCTTTGGCGCTCCCACCGTTACAAAAGATGGTGTGACTGTGGCAAAAGAAATTGAGCTTGAAAACAAGATTGAAAATATGGGTGCTCAGATGGTTAAGGAAGTCGCTTCCAAAACATCTGATAAAGCCGGTGACGGAACCACGACTGCAACGGTACTGGCACAAGCAATTCTGACCGAAGGTTGGAAGAACGTAACTTCAGGCGCTAATCCTATGGACCTGAAAAGAGGGATCGACATCGCCGTACACCAGGTAACTGAATACTTGAAATCCATCAGCAAAGAAATATCCGAAAAGCAGGAAATCGCCCAAGTAGGTACTATTTCTGCCAATAACGATAACGAAATCGGCGATCTGATTGCCGACGCGATGGAAAAAGTAGGCAACGAAGGCGTCATCACTGTTGAAGAAGCCAAAGGGATGGAAACCTCTCTTGAAACCGTTGAAGGTATGCAATTTGATCGCGGTTATCTTTCACCCTACTTTGTAACCAATGCTGAAGCAATGGAAGCTGAATTGGAAAATCCCTACATTCTGATCTATGACAAGAAGATCGGCTCTATGAAAGATCTTCTGCCGATCCTTGAAAAAACCAGTCAGGCTGGAAGACCTTTACTGATCATTGCTGAAGATGTTGAAGGCGAAGCATTAGCAACTTTAGTTGTGAATAAGATTCGCGGAACGATCAAAGTAGCTGCAGTAAAAGCACCGGGTTTCGGAGATCGAAGGAAAGCCATGTTACAGGATATCGCCGTGTTAACCGGTGGCACACTAGTTTCTGAAGAACTGGGTTATAAGTTGGAAAATGCTACTATCGAATATCTGGGGCAGGCTAGAAATGTGACCATCGACAAAGACAATACAACAATCGTCGAAGGCGGTGGTAAAAGTGATGAGATTATGGCACGAGTTAATGAGATCAAAGTACAGATCGACAAATCAACTTCTGACTATGATAAAGAAAAACTGCAGGAAAGACTTGCGAAATTATCCGGTGGTGTCGCTGTGTTACACATTGGCGCTGCAACCGAAGTTGAGATGAAAGAGAAGAAAGCTCGTGTTGAAGACGCTCTTCATGCCACTCGTGCAGCCGTTCAGGAAGGTATCGTTGCTGGCGGTGGTGTTGCTCTTTTAAGAGCAGCTGCAAAATTGGATAGCTCTGCAATTTCAGAATCAGATATTGTTCTGGGTTTAGAAATACTGAGAAAAGCGCTGAGTGCTCCTGCTCGTCAGATCATCGAAAATACCGGTCTTGAAGCCGCTGTGGTGGTAAACAAGATCATGGAAGGCGATGTGAACTTCGGATTTGATGCACGCAAAGAAGTATACGGTGACATGATCAAATTCGGTATCATTGACCCGACTCTGGTTACTCGTACGGCTGTAGAAAATGCTGCCAGTGTAGCTGGATTATTATTGACTACTGAAGCAGTGGTTTCTGAAAAGAAAGAAGCCAATCCTCCAGGCTCAGGAATGCCTCCGGGCGGAATGGGTGGGATGGGTGATATGGGCGGAATGTATTAATCCGTTTTCTTCCTAACACTATAAAAAAGGGGCTGATTTTTCAGCCCCTTTTTTTATTTCTACCCTGATAATTTATAAACTTATAATTTACCTAAACCTCTGATGAATTTTTCCGGGGTGACAGGCAGATGACGGATACGAACGCCACATGCGTTGTAAATAGCATTCACCACAGCAGGCGCTGGTCCGTTGATAGGGATTTCCGCAACCGCTTTGGCACCAAACGGTCCGGTGGGTTCATCGGTATGAACGAACTCGCTAATGATTTCCGGCATGTCAATGGGATAATATACATGGTAGTTTAAAAAATCAGTATTGACTGTTCTCCCATTGTCGTCGAATATCATGAATTCACTCAATGCCATCCCCAGGGATTGCGGAATAGCCCCTTCTACCTGTCCTTCCGCCATTGACGGATTGATGATCTGCCCCGCATCGGTTACAGACACGACGGTGAGTACTTTTACTTCACCGGTATCAGTATTTACGGATACTTTCACAAACGTGGCATTAAAGGGTGGAGGCGAATCAAAACTGGTGTGGGATGCAGTTGCCATCAGTTGTTGTTGATGATCTGTATAAAATGAACGGGTACAAATATCCGAATAAGTGAGTGATTCACCGGATGAGGTTTTTACAATACCATCTGAAATATCAGCGTCGTCAACCTGTAGAATTCGTTTGCCCTGTTCCAATATTCGAAATTTTAAAAGTTCTGCTGCTTTTTTAACGGCTCCACCAGAAATAAAGGTAGTGCTGGACGCATAAGCGCCTGTATCAAATGGTGTCATGTCCGTGTCGGATGAATAGACAATGATCTTTTCAACGGGCACTTCCAGTACTTCTGCTGCAATCTGTGCTAAAGACGTATCTGATCCTGTACCCAGATCTGTTGCACCTACCTGCAGATTGAAACTCCCATCTTCATTCATTTTGATGAAGGCAGATGCCATATCGATACCGGGGATTCCAGATCCCTGGCAGACGGCAGCTACGCCATATCCGGTTCGGATGACACCAGTCTGTTCTTTTCCTCTATGGTGATCCCATCCAATAAGTATTCTTCCACGCTGAAGGCATTCCTCTATTCCCGTGGTATTCAGTACGGTTTTGAATCCTTCACGTCCTTCGCCCAGAATTTCCGCAATGGGAATTTCATCACCGGTTCGAAAAAAATTGTTCAGTCTAAATTCAATTGGATCGATATTCAGTTCATCAGCAATTTCGTCCATCATGGATTCTAATGCGAAAAATCCCTGGGGAGCGCCATATCCACGATACGCACCGGCGATGGGTAGGTTCGTGTAAACGGCATCACCGTGAAGCCGAATATTTGGGATGTTATATAACGACAGTGTTTTCTGTGACGTTACTGACATCACTGTAAGTGCATGGGGGCCGTACGCACCGCAATTCTCCAGAATGTTCAAATCGATAAACCGGATTTTATACTGTTCATCCAGCCCCATTTTTATTCTGATTCGTTGCGGATGACGGGATCGTGATGCAAAAAACTCCTCTTTTCGGGTGAGTTCAATCCTGGCTGGACGCCCGGTTTTCAATGTGACAGCTGCACAAATTTCCTCGTTCAGAATTTCCTGCTTTGCACCGAAACCACCACCGATCCGTGGTTTAATCACACGGATTCTGGAAATGGGGAAGTCCAGGACCTCTGCAACAATCCGCCGGACGTGAAATGGAACTTGGGTCGCCGTTCTGATTACTAATCGATTGTTTTCATCCATCCAGGTGAGTGTGATATGAGGTTCCACGTGTGCATGTTGAACATAAGGTGTGGAATATTCCCGCTCAAACACATGGTGCGACTCACGCTCTGCTACTTTAACGTCGCCTACATCAGCCGTAATACGGGCAGCAATATTGCGTTTGGAGTCAAACAAAAATGGATCATCATTGATCTCCGGATGAAGCACTACCGTATTGTCGATGGAAACTTCCGGATCGAAAATGGCAGGATACTCTTCATACTCGACGGTGATCGATTTTAATGCCTGCTTCGCTATTTCAAGAGAATCCGCCACCACTATGGCTACTTTGTCACCCACAAATCGAACAGTCGGATTCAATATCAGCGTATCTCTGGGTGAAGGTTCAGGGTATCCCTGACCAGCAGTAGTATAGAAGTGCGGCGGGAAATCTTTATGAGTCAGTATTGTCACCACACCGGGTATCGCTAAAGCTTTTTCCGTATGAATATTGATGATGCGTCCATGAGGGATCGTGCTGTAAAGTATTTTTATATGGAGGACATCGGATAACCGGATATCATCAGCAAAAACAGGTTTACCTTTTGCCAATGCATTGCCGTCTACGCGGTTGGTGGGTTTGCCGACGATCTTCATTTCAGCATCGCCTTTATCGGTTTCACATATCCTGTGCAACGGCAGTAATTCCCTGAAATAGCGTCACGAATATCAACTTCGGATGGTTCTTCGTTCTCCCTCAACAAGGCAGTCAGTGACAGGATCATGCCAGGAGTACAATACCCACATTGAATAGCACCTTCTGTGAGAAACCGTTCCTGAATTGATTTGACCAATTTCTGTTCATTCAATCCTTCAAGGGTATCGATTGTTTTACCTTGAAGAGTCCCTACCATTGTCAAACATGCATTTTGGGTTTTCCCATCAATCAATACGGTGCAAGCGCCGCAAGTTCCGTCATCGCATCCGTATTTAACGCTGTACATTTCCAGCTGACGTAGATATTCAAGGAGAGTCGTACCCGGTACACACTTGACTGCGATAATTTTACCGTTCAGAGTAAATGTTACTTCTGTCATGGAATAAACATTTCTATTAATGTGTGCTGAATGAGATACTGTTTATAATCCAGCGAACCATGTTGATCCGCTGAAAATCGATTAATGATATTCCGTGTAAGTGAATCGATTTGACCTTTCCCAATATCAACCATTGATCCGGTTTGTACGAAAATATGATCGATATTTCCACCAACACTGATAGTGAATTCACCTTTTAAAATGCTAACACAAATGATGAGATATGCTGGCGCAGATTCAAGTACTGAAAATCGTTTTAAAGCGAGGTTGTACTTAAAGTATAAGTTGAAATGAATTCCTGTAATAATTCCAATACCATCCCATAAATGAAGTAGTATTTCGATATTATCTCCGTTAAATACGTGAATCACAGGATTCAAAATCCGAAGAAAAACCATCAATTCAGAATTTGCCCGGTTCTGTGCAATCTCACCCCCGAGAGTTCGTTGATTACGGATATTTTTTGAATAGCATGACCATTTGATAGCGCGGATCATCCAACCATCAAATGTCTGATTCAGATCTGAATCGATTATATTTTGGAGCGAGACGCCGGCTCCGATGTAAAGAGAGTGCTCATCTAATTTAATATTTTTATCTAACAACGGATGGATGTTCACCAACGAATGGATAGTGGAATCCTTTTCTCTCACCAGGTAACTTCCGCCGGCTATAAGTGCAGCGGTCGGTTTTGAGCCAAGAGCCAATGCCTCATCAAATGAGGAGGGGGTTTCAACTGATTGGATAGATGACCACATCAGGATTTCTCAATCTCTTTATGCGTCATAAATGAAATCCCAGTTTTCTGTTGTGCTTGTTCTATCATTGTTTGACTGATTCGATTATGATCTGAAATGAGCGAATTCTCATTAATTTGTGTAATACCTTCTTTAATTCTGATTTGTCCATTGATGAAAAGATAATCGACTGGTGCAGTTCTCACAGAAAACACCAAAGCTGCAAGCGGATCTGACATTCCTCCGGCATATTCAAGTCGGTTCATGTCAAACATGCAAATATCCGCGCATTTTCCAGGACTCAACTGACCGATATCATCCCTACCCAAGACTTGTGCACCTCCACGTGTGGCCATGGAGACCACATCGCGAGCAGTGAGCCAATGTCGGGATTCTCGAAGTCTAGATATCAACATGGCATTCCGAATTTCCATCAGCATATTGCCAGAATCGTTCGATGCTGACCCATCAACACCAAGACTGACCTTTACACCAGAATCCAGCAATTCTTTGATTCGGGCAATACCAGAACCCAGTCGCATATTGGACGTGGGACAGTGAGACACGCCCACGTTGGCAGAACCCATTTCACGAATCTCTTCATCATTCAAGTGGACTGAATGAGCATACCAACTGTTATCTGTTAACCATCCCAGAGAACGAATGTACTCAACCGGACGCATACCATACTGTTGGAGGCAGAATCGTTCTTCATCCAGAGTTTCTGCCAAATGGGTATGAATCATTAGATTGTTATCTTTTGCAAATACTGCAGTTTCACGCATGAGTTCAGGTGTCACTGAAAATGGAGAACAAGGTGCCAGAGACAATCTCACCATGGCACCACCACTGGCATCATGGTATTTTTTGATCAATCGTAATGTATCTTTGCGAATCTCATCTTCTGTCTGAACCGTATCATCGGGAGGTAATCCACCTTTGGATTTGCCCAAAGACATTGATCCTCGTGTAGGCTGAAATCGGATACCCAATTCACTGGCTGTTTGGATTTCCGCATCAATGAGGAGTGGGCTTGTTTTACGTGGAAACAAATACAAATGGTCGGAACTTGTTGTGACACCACTTTTCATCAATTCCAATAATCCGGTTGCAGTGCTAATTCGAACTGCTTCCTCTGTCAACTCACGCCACACTTCATAGTGATTCGTCAGCCATGCAAACAGAGGTTGGTCCTGCATAAGAGGAATATTGCGTGTGAGCGATTGATATAAATGATGGTGAGTGTTTATGAAGCCCGGGAGTACCAGCATCCCGGAAGCGTCAATAATTTCATCTGCAATAGTGGAAAGAGGTTCAGCACCGATTGAGGTGATCACGCCATCTTGAATAAAAATATGGCCACCTTGGAATTCGAGTCCGCGGTCGTCCATTGTTGCCGTGAGTAGGGCATTTTTTATGAGGATACTGCTCATATCAGGATTTGAAAACCGCTTCGGTTACGAGACTAGTGTATAAAATGTGCAATTGGATTATCTGCTCCGTGCTAAAATCTGAATTATCATTTGTAAATTGGGCGGTTAATATACGAAGGGTGTCTCGCTCCATATAAAGCGTTACACTTTCAGAGCGATAGATTATTTTGTCACCCACATATTCAAGGTCTTCACGGATACCAGCAGACTTTCGTGATATCCGATTCTCGTGCATAAAATATCCGTTAGCTTCCAAATTAAAGACATCTTCTGTTAGATGAAAAATGGGCTTATCTCTGAATGGTCTCCCTGACGTGGGACAGAAGGTAGTGCAGTTACCACACTCATTGCAGAAATCGGCGATATTTAATACCTGCGGAGATTGGGTAATCTCAAATGAGCCGTCTGTTTGAATGGTCGTCTCACCATCCACATTTCTGATTCGAAAAATGTTATAAGAGGCGGGATCACTCTGATAGGACAAGTTCGCTAGGTTCGGACATACACTGACGCAAATATTGCATACATCATCGCAATACAGACACCGATTCGCTTCGGTCATTGCCTCTTCGGGAGACATGGTGCGACTGATCAGATCAAAACTGATGGTTCGCTTGGAAAAATCATGAATGGTCTGTCCAAATTTTCTGATGGCCAGTTTTTTTTGAATATCCAACGGTGATACTGATTTCTCATGATAGTCATTCAGGTTTGGATTCGATACGTCAGCAGATTTAATAATGAATTCTGCTGTTTTCTTCCCATCACCGACCGCATTTACGACTGAAGATGCCCCCCGAATGGCATCACCACCCGAAAACACATTTACCCAATCTCCAGTGTACTGTGCAGGAATGGAATCTGACGTTTGATCCGGAAACAGATCAGGAACGATATCCTGACCGATCGCCGGGATGATAGTGTCGAATTCGATAACAAATTCCGATTCGGATATTTGTACTGGGCGCGCACGTCCCGACGAGTCTTTTTCTCCCAATCGCATTTTTTCACAGGTTAACGCAAGACGATCGTCTAATTTGTGGATTTTAACAGGCACTGTAAGTTCGAGAATATCGATCCCTTCTTCGATAGCGTCCAGGACTTCAATATAATCCGCTGGCATTTCGTGCATGGTCCGACGGTAAATGATTGTAACCTTACCAAGATGGCCAATCGTTCGACGCGCAGTTCGAGCGGCATCAAGGGCAGTGTTACCTCCCCCGATCACGGCGATTTGAGTTCCCAAGTGCGGTTGTGTACCTTCACGAACCTGGGCTAAAAAATCCAGCGGTTCCATCACACCTTTGAGGTTTTCACCCGGGATACGTAATTTTTTATTCAGTTGGGCACCAACGGACAAATATACAAAATCAAACGTGTTTCGGAGTTCATCCAGTCTGTCCCGATCCACAGGAGATTGATAGTGAATGGCCACACCAAGATTCTCTATCAGTTCAATATCACTTAAAATGGTTTGATCGGTAAGACGGAAAGTGGGGAGTGCATATGAAACCATCCCACCTGCTTTATCACCGGATTCAAAAATATCTACCTGAAATCCGGCTATCGCCAAAAAGTATGCACAGGATAATCCCGACGGACCGGCACCAACGATGGCGACTTTCTCCAATCGATTATTTTGCAGAGATAAAAGTGGTTTATGATTGCCATTCTCCAACGCAAATCGTTTGATTTCTCGAATAAGCAACGGACTATCCAGATTTTGACGGGTACATTTCATTTCACACAAATGATCGCACACATAGCCCGTCACTCCCGGCATGGGATTCGTATTCAAGATTACTTCAAGCGCTCGGTCAAATTCACCCTTTGCGGTGTGATACATGTACTTCGGGATTTCCTGATCGGTGGCACAATTTTCAGTGCATGGCGCTTTTATGCAGTCAAATTCCAATAACTGACGGGTGGTTTTGATATTGTTGAATCGATCCGTTCGATCATGATACGCAGGATTATTCGAGACAGTTTTGGCATAATCTGTCAAATTGGATAAACCGGCAGAAACCGCACTTCCAGATTCTCCTGCACGTGCACAAATGTAACCATCGATGGATGGTGAACCTTTCTCTGAAAACCGCTTCTGAATTTCAGAAAGGTACTGTGTCAGACGTGTATATCCACCGGGTTTGAGAATGTCTGTGCACGTCGTCACTGGTTTGATGTTGCAGGCAAGGACATCCGTTACGTTAAATGCATCCACACCAGCCGAGAATGAAATGTCAAGCGATCCATCAAAATCTTTCTGAAGTTTCGCAGCCACGTTAATAGATATGGGGTGCAGGGCTCGCCCGCTCAAGTATGCCATGGTTGCATTCGATGGAAAAATATTCTTCACGTTCTGTACTTCAAGTGTGTTGGTCAGTTTCAGGCTAAATTGTACCTGATTATCATTAGCGATTTGGGTCAAATTTTTGATGAGGGTTAACGCATCATCATATTTCAGATCATGCTCAAAGGCTTCATCGGGGACGACAATGGATTCAAATTTCAGTTGTTTATGTAATATTTCACGAAGACGATCTGGTCCCAACATCGTAGGATTCAACTTGATTGTTGTATGATATTTTCGCTGTTCCATGAAGTATTTGCCGATTTTTTCAATTTCATCTGGTGGACACCCATGCATGGTGGAAACGGTGAGATTATCCGATATTTTCGACGGGATATTCAGATTCCTGATTTCAGGATAAATATTATTCAGACGATCCAGCTTCCGATCCAATACTTCACCTGCATTTTCCATCAGATTGAGAAAATCTTGAACGTTGGCGGTTTGAATCCCTTGCAAATTGTATCCGGCACTCATATTGAAAATCATACCGGGATCATCGGAGGTTCCCCACCCGAATTTGCCCAGCAACACATGAATGATGATCCAGGCGTTCAGATATTCATCAAAGGACTCGCGGAGTTTCAATTCCTGCGACCACTCACAATTGTACCCTTCATCCTCCATGTCAATGCAGGGTTTGGAGACATCCAATTCGTCCAGTGTCTGGATCGTTTTCAGTTCAATGTAACGGGCTCCGCACAACCAGGCGGCTATAATATTTTGCGCCAACTGGGAGTGGGGACCGGCTGCAACACCAATGGGAGTTTGCAGTCGTTTGCCATAGCGTTCCATCGAAAATACGTCGTTGCTACCGGGGTGAAAAAATAAGTCTGTGTGGATCCCAAAAATGGATTGTCTGCCAGCATACTCATTCAAAATCCAGGATAGCATTCTATCAATAGACATGGGATGGAATCGGTCAGACAACAGGCGCTTCCAAAATGGTTTTTAATTCGTGACGAACGATATTTTTCAGAACTTGTCGCCGATAATCTGAAGTGGCACGGATATCCGTGATGGGGGAGATATCTTTGTCAATCAGCGGTAGAAATGTGTCCAAATCTCTGGGTGAGGAATTCACTGCATCAGCGAAATGTTTCAGATAAACAACCGTCGGCGCGACAGATCCTGATGTTAGTGAAAAATGGATCGCACCGGTAGATGAAGATTCCCATGAGATTGCTAAATTAACCACTGATATGGCCATAGATTGCCGAAGTCCTAGTTTATAGAACATGCTATTTCTTCCGGTGATTGGCAAGTGAATGTTATAAAGTAACTCGCCTGGTTTAAGTGTGGTTTTTTCCGGAGCAAGGATAAACTCCCGGATCGATTGCCTTCGAATGCCATCTTTTGATAGGATGGATACTTCTGCGTCCGCGGCATATAATCCCGGGAGAAGGTCACCTGCCGGAGATGCATTGCAGATATTCCCACCGATGGTTGCACGATGCCGGATTTGTACGCCTGCAAATTGTTCTGCAGCCTGGGTAAGTGATGCTAAATGCCGTTTCAAAATTTCATTGTTTCGGATATCTTCAACCGAGGTTAGAGCACCGATACTGACTTCGGTTCCCGAAATCTGAACGCCGTCCAAGTCGATCAATTTTTTAATATCGATCACGTGTTGTGGTAGCGGTTTCCCCATTTTGATTCGGGGTACGATATCTGTTCCACCTGCCAGTATCGAATATTCATCACCTTGAAGATGGGTGGTTAGGTCTAAAAGTTCACTGTTGGTTGCCGGGCAGTAATATTTCAAGAGTGATCCTCCCGATGAGCGTATTCGACTGCATCTAAAATTTTATGGTATCCGGTACAGCGACAAATATTTCCAGCGAATGCAGATATCACTTCTGATTGTGAGGGATAGGGGTTTTCCTTCAAAATATGTTCACCAGAGAGGATCATCCCCGGGATGCAATAGCCGCACTGAACAGAATGATGATCGATAAACGCTTGTTGCAGCCGGGAGATGGTTTCATCGTCTGCAATCCCTTCGATTGTAGCGATCTGTGATCCGTGGGTTTCCACCGCGAAAATCAGACAAGAATCCACAGTGAGCCCGTCCAGAAAAACGGTACACGCGCCACATTCACCTTCACCGCAGACTTCTTTGGTTCCGGTGAGGTCTAACACGTCACGCAGAAAATCCACCAACATCAAGTGAGTGGGGATCTGCTTTTGGATCGTTTCACCGTTTACGGATACCTCAAGATCAAAAAGTTCAGTTGTCACGAAGTAGAAAATCCTGATATTCGTGATTTAAGAAACGATTCCACATCATCAAGATTGGCATCCACTGGTGTGGGTAATTGGATCTTCTTTTGTGCTGATGGAATGTCTTTCAATCCGGTACCGGTGATCAACAGAACGACTGAATCATTTTGACGGATCATATCGGACTCGACCGCTTTTTTACATCCTGCCACGGATGCGGCAGAGGCAGGTTCGGCAAATATCCCGGTTGTTGAAGACAGTTCAAGTTGTGCAGATAAAATTTCATCGTCAGTAACCGTGATGCAGAAACCTCCGGAATCAGTAATTGCCCGGATCGCTTTCAATCCGTCTCGGGGATAATTCACGGAAATACTATCTGCGATGGTGGATGAATCCACCTCATGGATGGGAGTATCGTTTTGAATGGCATTCATAATGGCAGGTGATCCTTCAGACTGAACCGCCACCAATCGGGGCATTTTGTCGATCCATCCCAACTGGATCAGGTCGTAAAATCCTTTGTAAACCCCACCAATAATACAGCCGTCACCTGTGGGAACAAATATCACATCCGGGATTAGCCAGTCCAATTGCTCAACAATTTCGAAGGCAACGGTCTTTTTTCCTTCAGATAACACCGGATTAATTCCGGTATTTCTCGAGTATAAATTGTGTTTTTGTGAAAATTCAAATGACAGTCTAAATGCATCATCATAGTGGCTGTTTACAGGGACCAATGTCGCGCCGTACTGCAGGATCTGCGTCAGTTTTGCCGGAGGGGCGGATGCCGGAGCAAAAATAATTGCCTGTTTTCGATGATAGGCTGCCAATGCGCTGAGAGAGGCTGCGGCATTCCCCGTGGATGCAGCTACTAAAATGTGCTGACCCTGCTCGGATGCATGTTGAATACCGATCTCGCTGGCACGGTCTTTTAACGATCCGGACACATTTCGGGTATCGTCTTTAAGAAAAAGGTGCTGTAAACCTATCGAATCCGCAAGTGATTTACTTTCTATTAATGGAGTCCCGCCAACCTGAATATCTGTGTGTTCAGGCGAATATTTGACTGGCAACAGTGGCAGGTATCTCCAGACTGATCGATCTTTTGATGATAACAAATCGGTTTTGAAAAAATGACGGGCAATGCGAGGATAGTTATAAATCACGTCCAGATTTTCACCGCAATCGCATAAATAACGGAAAGGAATAATGGGATATTCTATCTCGCATGAGATGCATTGATAACCGAGAAGTTTTTGCTGAATTTTCATTTAATAGACAAATTTATGAGATATTGTTGCATGATTTTTTAACATTTTTTGATTTAAGAACAAGGAACACCGATTTTGGATTTTAGATTTAGTTATTTTCTTAAATTATTCTGTGCTGTTTCAACACTTTTGACAAAAATTGAAATTAGCTCATTACTCTCTTTTAATGCGCAATTTATTTTATCCTCTGACTTGTACAAATTTGTTCTGAAAATGATTTTCAAACACACATATGTCTCTCTTAATTCTTTTAATATTATTTTAATTTTATGAATAAAATCTTTCCTTGATTCTCCACTTTGTGCTTCGCCATAGTTTAAGGATACGGATGTTCCTGAGCGAATAAGTTGACCGGAAAGATGATTACCCGCCTTTGAATGTGGCATTTCATTAACAATATCAATAATTAAAACTGAAAATGAGATCAATCGTTCTTCTAAATCAAATTTATCCATTCTGTCCTTCTAAAATCAAAACTCGTTAATCCTTGTTCATTATTCAATTGCCTAAATTACTTGAGATGTACAGTTGAATCGTTTTCATTAAAATTTCGCTCTTGTTAAAGAAATGACTTTAGTACTCCGGTTCGATCGTTGAATTCATTGATCCGGTCATCCCATTCATCCACTTTTGAAAATTGTCGTGACCAATATTGATCATCATACCATTGGGCATCCAGCTCTTCAACGGTTTTCCCCTGCTGCTCTACCCAGGTGAAGTACTTCAGATTGTGCATCCTTTTTTTATCAAGGTAGGTCAATTCCATCATTGAATCTGTGGATATTCCATTCAGTCTGCCTTCGAAATCAATGGCTGCGTCAGTTTCGGAATACTCACCCTGTTTTTGGGTCTCTTCCCGCAATCGGGACTGGTACATCTCCATGCTGTCAGTGGCGACAGTGAAGATAATTTGATTTGATGTCCATTCAAAATATTTTGCCATTTTAATGGCACCCATCATGTTGGCGATGGAGGAAATTCCCAGGTTCGGCAAGGAATCTACTATTTCTGGAGGTACACCTTGTTTGAGCAAAAGTGACTGACCTGTAGGATCATTGAAAAGCCGCATGAGACGGATATTCACCTCGTCATCGATTCCTGCAACCATGTCCATATTTTTCATGTTATGCACCCAGGGCACATGCTTATCGCCAATGCCTTCAATGCGATGAGAGCCGTAACCATTGTAGAGCAGGGTAGGGCATTGGAGTGCTTCACCTGCACAGACTTTTACCAGCGGGAATTTCTCGCGGATATATTCCGCAGACCCAAGCGTTCCAGCAGAACCCTGTGTGAGGAAAATCCCACTAAACCGATCATTCTTTTCAGCGACCTGATGGAACACGTCTTCCATAGCGTGGCCGGTCACAGCGTAATGCCATGTTGGATTACCCATCTCTTCAAACTGATTCAAAACGACGATGGAATCTCCTCGTTGTGCTTTCAACTCTTTCACTTTATCGTAAATTTCCTTTACGTTGCTTTCGGTACCGGGCGTGGCAAATATTTCTGATCCCATTTTCTCCAGCCAGTCAAACCGTTCACGGGACATCCCTTCTGGCAGAACGGCGATGGATTCACACCCCAACAATTTTGAGTCGTATGCACCGCCACGACAGTAATTTCCTGTAGAGGGCCAGAGCGCTTTCTGTGTGGTAGGATCGAACCGACCGGTGATGATTTTTTCCACCAACGGACCAAAAGTGGCACCCACTTTATGAGCGCCAGTGGGGAAGAATCTACCCAATAAAACGATGATCCGGGCGTTGACGCCGGTGAGCTCTGATGGGAGTTCCAGATAATTCACGTTCCCGAATCCACCACCATGAGTTACTGGTTCATTTTTCCAGGTGATTCGGAACAGGTTCAGGGAGTTTAAATCCCATAGTCCAATATTTTTTAATTTCTCTCGAATCGTAGACGGGATCAGTTCTGGATTTGCCATTTGCTTGTAGGTGGGCAGAATGATATGCTGATCGCGGCATCGTTGGATGGTTTTCTCAAGTATTTTTGTATTTACAGTCATTGAGTTTCGTTTCATTTATTAAATTGATGAAGTAATTTCCCCAAACTTAATTGAGGATTCGGTGACGTCATGAGATAGATCATGGCTGCAATGATGAATGGTTTGTACCCGGCTTCCTGATACGTGGCTTTTCGGTACTTTTCAAATACCGATGCACTGACTTCCCCTTGTTCGCAACTGACACCGGAAATATCCGCCGGAAGACAATGCATATACAAGGCTTCACCGTTGTTGGTTAGTTTCATTTTAGCGTCGTCGCATTCCCAGTTCATAAATTTTCGATTATTGGAAAGACATTCCTGCTCAAGCTGTGTGAGCCCGGATTTGTCGCCACTTTTTAACAGTTGTGTGCGTTCTTCCATCACATGAAAGGGTGCCCATGATTTGGGGTAAACCACATGCGCATCGGTGAAAGATTCTTCCATACTGTGGGTGATCTGAAACGATCCACCGGATGATGAGGCGTTTTTTTGTGCCAGATCGGTGACTTCGGGTAACAGCGAATATCCTTCAGGATGGGCAAGAGTCACATCCATTCCGAAACGAGTCATGAGTCCGATGATCCCCTGGGGTACCGATAAAGGTTTTCCGTAACTGGGGGAATACGCCCAGCTCATGGCAATCTTTTTCCCTTTCAACGCTTCCAGCGATCCGAAATGATATTTGAGCATGGCAAGATCACTCATACTCTGGGTGGGGTGGTCAATATCACATTGCAGATTCACCAATGCAGGGCGTTGATGCAGAGTGCCTTCTTCAAACCCCGTGTCGAGAGCAGATGCTACTTCGCGCATGTAGGTGTTGCCCTGACCAATGTACATATCGTCGCGGATACCAATGGCTTTGGTGAGAAAGGACAGCATATTGGCGGTCTCACGAACCGTCTCACCATGGGCGATCTGCGATTTCTCTTCGTCCAGGTCCACAACAGATAGTCCCAGCGCATTGGCAGCAGAAGCAAAACTGTATCGGGTCCGCGTGGATTTATCCCGAAAGATGGATACGGCAAGCCCGGTGTCAAATTGTCTGAATGAACCGCCTTTTCTGTGGATTTCTTTAAATATTTCGGCAATGGCAAGTGTGGCTTTCAGTTCGTCCGTAGATTTTTCCCAAGTGAGAAGAAAATTATCGCCATAGTCGCTGTTGTCATATTGGGATATGAATTCTAATTCTTTGTGTAAATCGCTCATACTCTCTCTGTGTAATCTGTTATTATTGTGATTGTCACGTCTGTAAAATTTAAAATGAAATATGAACGAATCCCGATATGAAAGTGAAGAGAATTCAATGGTCGTCATTTACGAATCAGCGATTAACTTAATAAATACCGTGATTCATCACCCGGTGGTTTTCGAGGAATTGATATGATTCTTTGTGAATAAATTACACCTGTGATTATATTATTTATGCGACAGCAGGGGAAATCATGTATATTCATGTAGAAACCTTGGTATTCACACATGTTTACCTTTCTGTGATAATGTCGGACAGAGTGAAGTAGATTACCTTTCATCTTTTAATGATTAGAAATCAATCGGATGAGAAATTCAGTATAATTGTTAGTTAGGTTTTGTTATCACAATTACAGATTATGGATATAACCTTTTACCAGGTGAACCGATTATTACAGGAGAGTGAGAATATCGCTCTTATCCCAGCTGCCTGCCTCCAGCGGGTAAACCTAGCTTGTGAATCTGTGGTATGGTACGGCTAAAATTTGAAATTTATTCAATGTTTAAAGGAGAATCATGAGAAATATAATTATAATAATACTCCTGGTTTTTGCAGGATGCGATAATGAGAATCAAATCGACGAAGTAAATGAGATTGAAAATTATTCTAATCCCAGTTCCTCTATAAATATGGCTAATATTAATCCTGAGTTCAACTACCAAGTGCAACTCAAAGAGTGTTTGTAGAGACAGCGG
>ERZ889078.1066-NODE-1066-length-22773-cov-19.672506_pt1 | contig 22773 bp, 23 predicted proteins | sample MGYA00521266_ERZ889078 | MGnify/ENA primary metagenome ERZ889078 (study PRJEB32303, sample SAMEA104408618) | aquatic metagenome | biome: Brackish water; feature: Pelagic; material: water | place: Baltic Sea | collected 2014-06-16T06:34:00 | depth 76,534 m ...
AAAAGAGAGACCAAAAGAGAGCGTTGTAGCTCAAGACGATACCGTAGTTCATTTTAAAGCTAGCGCTTTTAGACTCAACAAAGCTAGTGTAATATACAGTGATTTGAATGGCTCCGTGTTTGAAACATGGGACGAGGGCAGGTCTTTTACGTCCGCCGAGGGGACAAAAAGCATGATAAAAATTACAGGGTACTTCACGGATAAAGTATGGGGCAAAGCGACAAAAGAGATGTGGATTAAATCTCAAGACGCGACAAAGAGATAGGTAAGCATGAAAAAAATTTTAATCATTAGCCATGGAAATATTGGTGAACACTTCATTCAAAGAACTTTAGAAACGCATAGCAGTGAAAACATCTACTATATCGTGCAAACTAAAGAGAAAGTTTTTAAAAATATAAATCCAGCAAAATTTAAATTTTATGAATTTGATCCAACAAGCTTATATAAGCTTGCTAATTTGCTTAAGATGGAATTTGTGCAAGTTTTGATTGCGATGGATTCGATGATTGACGTCGAAAATACAATTAAAAACATTAGAACCATCAAAAAACAGCTTCGCGTCGTAGTGTTAAATCAGTGGAACTTAAAGAACGAAGACCCTAACGTCATTCTCATTAACACAAATGAAATTTTAGCTTCGAGATTAATAGATTATCTTCCAAACGTACCCGTTATCGCCCAAAACGTAGGAATGGGAGAGGGTGAAATAATGGAAGTTCTAGTACCATTTGGAAGCTCGTTCGTTTATAGGCACATTGGCGTCATAGAGCAAAACAATTGGAAAATCGTCGCCATATACAGAAATAGAAAACTGATAATACCTTCAAGAAGAAGAATGATTCAACCAAACGATTTGCTTCTTTTGGTAGGCGATCCCGCAGTGCTAAAATCCGTTTACCGCGCCATTAAACGTGAACTTGGGCAGTTTCCCGAACCCTTTGGCTCTAACTTGTACTTATTCATTGATATGAACATTGTAGATCACTCAACTATAAAAGAGTTAGTCAGACATGCGGTATACGGGCATAAAACGTTCAAGCATGATTTAATTATTAAGGTTGTGAATCCTTCTAACATTGAGATGTTGCAATATATTAAAGGACATAGAGATTTAAACGTCGTTGTGGAGATTGATTATGATAGCGTTGATTTTGCGGCTCTTTTTTATAAAGATATGAAATTTTATCATATTGGCTTGGTGGTAGTTTCTAAAGAGATGTTTGCGGATTATAAAGTGCGAAAGACTCTTTATGGCGCGCATATTCCCATACTTAAGATTTCTAATAAAGAATTTTCAACTCTCAAAGACGTTGGGCTTATACTTTCGGATAACCGCGATTTGGAAAAAATATCCTCAACCATCTTTGACATATCCGAACAGATGAATTTAAATATTGAACTTCACAACTATATGAGTGAACATCAAGACGCAAGGGAACAAGTAATAGAACACTACAACAATCTTTCAACTATATTTTCAAAGACGATTAAAGTGATGAAAGAGAATGAAAACCCAATACGAGTTTTAAAGAAAAAAGAGAATTTTATTCAAATACTTCCATTTACAAATAAACTAATTAGACCTAGAATGCTTTCAATATTTTCTACGGACAGCGAAAAGTTATATTATAAACTTGATGAATATCATCAAATATTTATACCAGTGCAACTATAGTCAATAAAGAAAAAAAGAGTTCACAAAAGAATTGAGTGTTTTTTGAGAAGATTTAAACGCTATTTGGTGACCCCGAGGAGAATTGAACTCCTGTGACATGGATGAAAACCATGGATCCTGACCGCTAGACGACGGGGCCAAATACGTAGTGTGGTGTCCTGTGATGGATTCGAACCATCGGCCACATCATTAAAAGTGACGTGCTCTACCAGCTGAGCTAACAAGACTTAATCTCTTAATGTTAAGAGGCTGAAATTATAGGCAAAATCAATTTATATGTCAAGCGAAAGAGAAAAGAATTTAGATATTCGCATTATTTTGAACAACCGTTATTTAGGGTTAATTTAAGGTTAATACAGTAAAATCAAAAAATCAAAAAAAAGGAATATAAATGAAAAATTCTATCAAAATAGGATTATTAGTATTGGCAGCCACCATGTTCTCAACTGGATGTGCTCAAAAAGTGAGGATTAAAGCTCTTCAGCCAGCTGAAGTTGGCGAAATGGCGGTTAAGAAAAAAGTTGCCGTAAGTAACTTTAAAAATGATTCGGTTGGCGTATCTGGGAAAATAGAATCTGAAATTGCAAAGCAACAGTTGGACAAAGAGAGATATTTTACCGTTCTAAGCAGAAAAGACATGGCAAAGGTAATTGCGGAGCAAAAATTACAGTCTTCAGAGTTGATGGATGAATCTACAAGCTCAAAAGTTGGTAAACTCATTGGGGCTCAAGCTATTATTAATGGTGAAGTGACTTCAGCGAACGCTGAAAGCGGCACTTATCAAGAAGATAGAGAAAAGTGTCTAAAATATTATAAAGATAGCGGCGAGTGCGCGCAGTACAGATATTATAAAGTCACTTGTAATACAACGCAAGCTTCTGTAGCGGTTAACATTAACATAGTAAACGTTGAAACGGGATCAATAATTTACGGAGATACAATTAGCAAAAATTATAGCGCGGACTCATGTAAAACTGGCCAGACAACGTTAGGTTTGCTTACAATGGATAGTGGACCAAAACAAATACTATCAAAAGGACAAGCGTTAAATTCATTGGCGTCATCAATAGCTCAAGAATTTGTATATAAATTGACTCCTAACTATGTATATTTTAACGTTACGTTGATAGAAGATATTGAACTCGATAACGTAGGCAATAAACAAGGCATGGAGTTTGAAGCCGCGTTAGCTTTTATCAAAGCCGCTCGTTATGATAGAGCCAAAAGTTATTTAGAAAAATTAATGAGAGAATTTGATGGCAAGAGCTATGCCGTAGACTATGATTTGGGCGTTATTTACGAAGCAACGGGTGATTTTGACAAAGCAAAAGAGTTGTACGTTTTAGCTGACAAGCAAACTGTTCAACCAGTTGAAGAGATTAATTTGGCGATTAACAGAATAGACGGCCTAATTGAAAAAAGAGATGAAGCTAAAAGACAAATGCAAGCAAAATAAATCAATGAATTTATTTATTATTTCCGTTTCTATGGTCTTCATGTCTTTTATGACTGGATGTGGGGGAAAAGCCCCTTCTCCAGTTGAAAAAGTCGTTCCTACTCCCGAATGGGTTAACAGCGTTCTTCCCAATGACACGCAAACAAAAATGTTTGGCATGGCGGTTGAAAAAGATAGAGATAGCGCTATAAAAGCGGCATTGACGGACATGGTCTCAAGACTTGGCACGACAATAGAATCATCTTTCGAAAGCAATCAAAAAGTAGAAAACTCATACTCGACTCTTAGCGTTAAAAGTAATATCAAAGCCGATATTTCTAAAATAAAGATTAATAACTATAGGGTAGTGAAATCTTTTAAAATTAATTACAATGAATTCGCCGTTATGATTGAGACGGATAAACAAAAGTTTATTGATGGTCTCAAAAGTAATTTAGAAGTAGAAAAACAAGATATACAACAAAAGTTTGAGGCTCTGAAAAATCAAGATTCTTTAAATAGATACAATGTAAAACAAGAGTTGTCACAAAGAGCGAATAATCTTGTTCCTACTATATTGATGTTGTCTCAACTTGATAAAAGTTTTTCTCAGCAATTGAATTTGAATTATGTCTCTTCTAAAAAACAAGAGTTCTTAATGGAATCGAATAAGCTTAAATTCTATGTAAGTGGCGATGAGAAATCATCTATTTTTGTTAAAAAAATTAAAGATTATTTAGCCCAAAATAGCTTTAATATTTCAAATTCAAAAGAGAACGCAATACATATAAAGTTATCAACTACTGACAATATTACCAATCAAAGCATATCAATAGCGGTTTTAACGCTAAACATTGGCGTTTTTGACAATGGGAATAGTATAGGTGGAAAGTCACTTATATTAAAAGAGAGATACAATTCATCTTTGAGCAGCGTTTATAAAAACGCTTCCATACATCTAGAAGAAGACATACGTTCTCAAGGTCTAAACGAAGTTATTGGCATTAAATTAAATATCAATATATAAGCGATAATTTAGACTGTTTTTACGCATGTGGAGTCAATAAATCCACATGCCGACCTTTACCAATCATTAACTCCATAATAATATACTTTCATTACAAAAAAATCAAGGTTGACATGTAATGATAACTAAAATAGAAGCTGTTAAAAAAGAAGTTGCGAAGGTTGTCGTTGGGCAAGAGAAGATGATAGACTCTCTTTTAATCGCTCTTTTGTGCGAAGGACACATACTCATTGAAGGCGTTCCCGGACTCGCAAAAACCACAACCGTCAACGCCCTCTCAAAAGCGCTAGGACTCAACTTTAAACGCGCTCAATTCACTCCCGACCTTTTGCCTTCGGACATATTGGGAGCGGAGATTTACGATCCGCAAAACAATCAATTTAAAATCAAAAAAGGTCCAATTTTTACCAACTTGTTGCTCGCCGACGAAATCAATCGCGCTCCCGCGAAAGTTCAATCGGCTTTGCTTGAAGTAATGCAAGAAAAACAAGTGACTTTGGGTGACGCCACGTTCAAACTTGACCTTCCATTTTTTGTCATGGCCACGCAAAATCCCGTAGAGCAAGAGGGCGTTTACCAACTTCCCGAGGCGCAGCTAGATAGGTTCATGCTTAAACTTCTCGTTGATTACAACACGAAAACCGAAGAACTTGAAATAGCTCGTCGCATCTCAAGCGGCAAGTTTGAAGAGATTCACCCCGTGCTTTCCCATGACGATTTGGAGAAACTCAAAGAAGAAGTGAAAAACATTCATGTGGACGCGCAAGTGGAAGAGTACATGATTGAACTTGTAAACGCGACTAGAAACCCTTCGGAGTATGGTCTAGATAGCATAAAAGAGTACATTCAGTTTGGAGCGTCCCCCCGCGTTAGCATAGACATGTTCAAGGCGGTAAAAGCCATGGCTTTTATGCGCGGCAAAGATTTCGTGACTCCCGTGGACGTCGCTTACATAGCCAAAGAGCTTATGAGACATCGCATTGTTCTCTCTTACGAGGCGGAAGCCGAGGGTATTACGACGGATGAAATTATTCAAAAAGTACTTGAAACAGTTACGATACCATAGGTTGTCGTTTTGAGCAAACTACAAAAAATTTTGGTTCGCGCTCGTCGCCAAGTCTTTAGCGAGATGGTTGGAAACAATCCATCCATTTTTGTTGGCGAGGGCTACGACTTTATAGAACTTCGCGAGTACATGCCCGGCGACGACATTCGTCGCATTGACTGGAACATAACCGCTAAAATGCAGACCCCCTACATCAAAATATTTCGCGAAGAGAGGGAACTCAACGTGGTAATCGCTTCTGTTTTAAACGGAAGCGTGCATTTTGGGTCAAAAAAGTTCAAGCAAGACGTTATCGCCGAAGTTGTGGCTCAACTGAGTTATTCCACTCTCAAAAATGGCGATTTGTTGAGTTCGTATATATTTACGGATAAAATGAACGCTCACAACAAACCTAGTAAAAAAATTCATCAAGTCCAAAAAGTGGTGAGTGAAATTTTGGATTTTAATGCGCTTAACCAACAGTGTGATTTTAAAGTTTTAGCGGAGACTCTTTACAAGAGGCTCAAAAGAAAATCGCTTATTATCGTAGTTGGCGATTTTTTTGACGTTCCCGACTTTAAATTGCTCGCTAGAAAACATGAAGTGGTCGCCGTCGTAGTTCGCGATCATTTGGAAGAAAACCCACCGCAAATGGGTTTCGCGTCTTTAGTCGACCCTGAGAGCGGATCTACTTTGGAGGGTGACTTCAACGCGTCTTCTATCAGCGCTTACGCCAAAAGAGTTCACGCTCACGACAGGGAACTTTACGACGCCTTTAGAAAACAGCAGATTCGTTTCACGAAAATATATACGGACTCTGGCGTGAGCGTCGCGCTCAGACGACTTTTTGAGGCTAAATAATGGAAGAAAAAATCAAAGAAATTCCCATTCATGACATAAAACCGCTTGTAGAAATTCAAGAGTACTCTTTGTACTATTTTTCAGCGCTTATGATTTTAGCGGCTCTTGCAATTGCGGGGATTGTTTACCTTTTAGTCAAATACTTTAAATCGAAAAAGGCTTTTAACGTAAGAAAAGAGCATTTTAAACTTTTGGCGGAGATAGATTTTGGAGACGCTAAAAAGAGCGCGTACGACATAACGCTTTATGGCGCCACTTTTAAAAACGACACTTTAAGACATTTGGACATATATGAAGAGTTGACACAAAAATTAGAAGAGTACAAGTACAAAAAGAGCGTAAATGAGATAAACCATGAAGTGAAAAATTACGTTGAATTGTATAGAGGCATGATTGATGTTTAGCGGTTTATATTTTGAATTTCCTCTTTTTTTACTCATAATTTTTCTATTTATGATTTGTGAAAAATTTTGCAAGATGAAAAATACGTCCATATATTTCCCTCATGCGAGTAAGTTTATGGACAACTCGATTTCAAGTTCTAAAACGTTGTTTTTTTTAAAATGGCTAGGAATAATGACGCTTATTTTCGCTTTGGCGTCGCCAGTAAAAGACGAGACTTACGAGTTACAACCAAAACATGGACATGAAATAGCCATGATAATAGACGCTTCTCAGTCGATGCAAGCGAGAGGCTTCGATGAGAGTAACATTAATCTCACAAGATTTGACGTTGTGAAAAGCATAGTGAGCGATTTTATCAGTAAAAGAAAAACCGACAACATTGGCTTAGTGGTTTTTGGCGCTTACTCTTTCATAGCGTCTCCTTTGACTTACGATGAGCATATACTAAACCGCATAGTTGCGCAGCTTCAAATCGGGATGGCGGGACAGTACACGGCGCTTTACGAGTCTTTGGCTCAAGGCGTCAATCTTTTAAAGATGACGCAATCGAAGTCAAAAGTCGCCATACTTTTGACGGATGGTTATAGCACTCCAAGCGTGGACAAAGTTCCTCTCGACGTAGCGCTGGAGATGGCGAAAAAAGAGGGCATAAAAGTCTATCCAATTGGAATCGGTTCACCAAATGGACGAGATGGTTACAATAAAGAAGTGCTTTTAAAGATTGCCAAAGAGACTGGCGGAGTCGCTTTTGGAGCATCGAGCGCGACCGAACTGCTCAGCGTTTACAAAAAAATCGACGAGTTGGAGAAGTCCGAGATTAAAAACGAGAGTTATACGTACTTGAAGTATTATTATATCTACCCACTCTTTTTAGGCTTTTTATCTCTGATACTATATATATTTTTGAGAAATAAGAGAGGGAGCGAGTAATGAGTTTTTTACATCCGGAAATATTGTATTATCTTCTTCCTCTGGCGTTGATTTTATTTGGATTCTTGCTTACCCAAAAAGAAGCGCAAGCGACGTTTTTTAGCCAAGAGGTTATGGAGAAGCTCAAAGTGACGCAAAAAAATTTGACGCAAAGAGCTAGAAACGCGCTTTTTATGATTATAAGCGTCTTAATCATCATAGCGTTGGCTGGTCCCGTCATAAAAGAGGGAAAAGTTGAAGTAAAAGCCAAAAGCGCGGACGTCATGATAGCTCTTGACATCTCTGATTCGATGTTGGCCGAGGACGTTTATCCAAATCGTTTGGAATCGGCGAAACAAAAAGCTATGGAACTTTTAAAGTTGGCGCCAAATGAGAGAATGGGGGTAATAGCGTTCGCCAAAAACTCGTACCTCGTTTCTCCCCTTAGTTTTGACCACAACGCCGTTGGATTTTTACTTCGTCAACTCGACACGACGTCCATCACGGAAAAAGGAACAAACCTTTTGTCCATGCTAAACGTAGTCGACTCAAGCGTGAAAAAAGAGTCCAAAAAGTATCTTCTCATTTTAAGCGACGGCGGAGACGGCAGTGATTTTTCCAAGGAAATAGCGTATGCGAAAGAGAAAAACATAGTCGTTTTTATTTTGGGAATTGGCACTGTTAAGGGATCGCCCATAAAAGCCAAAGATGGAAAATTCATCAAACAAAATGGCGAAATAATCGTTTCAAGACTCAATGAAAACATCGTAAATCTCGCTACGAAAACCGCTGGCGTTTATATAGAAAACGTTCGTTCGGACGAGGACGTGAAAGCCATGCTCGGCGAGATAGAAAAACATAGCGAAAAGAGGGAACTTAAATCCGAGGAGATAGAACGCTTTACCCCGCTTTTTTATTATCCATTGGGTTTGGCGTTGTTTCTTCTTTTGGTCGCCACCTCTTCGCTGGGTAAATTTCGCGCCAAAGCGCCGATAGCGTTATATGTTTTTATGGCTCTTGCGTTTAATCTTCCTCAGACTCATGCCGGAGTGCTTGATTTTATGGAACTTGACGCCGCTAAAGAGGCTTATGAAGCCAAAGACTATAACAAATCCTCGCAAACATATGAGAGATACGCTAAAAAGACAAATAATTCCGACGGTTATTACAACGCCGGCAACTCTTTATATAAACAAAAAAAATACGACGAGGCGATAAAGTCGTATGAAAAAGCGACTTTCGACGACGCGTCTAAAGAAGCGAAAAAGTACGCGAACATTGGCAACGCTCTTGTAAAACAGATGAAACCGGAATCATTGGAACAAGCCGTGAAGTCTTACGAAAAATCTTTGGAACTCGCAGACGATGGCAATACGAGAGAAAATTTAGAGGCTGTCAAAAAAGCTTTGGAAGAACAAAAAAAGAAGAACGAGGATAAAAAAGAGAGTAAAGACGACAAAGAGAAGAAAGAGTCGGACAAGGATAAAAAAGATAAAGACAAAAAGGGCTCTAAAGAGAGTAAAAAATCGGATAAAGAGAGTTCAAAAAGCGATGAAAAATCCGATAAGAAAGAACAATCGGACGACAAGAAGTCTAAAGACGAGAACAAAAAGAAAGAGAACGACTCTAAAGAGTCTCAAGACGCCAACAAAACAAAAGAGCAAGAACAAAAGAGAGACAAGCTAAAAGAGTTGGATAAAAACGATGACGACAAGAGTCAAGAAAAGAACAAAGAAAACGCTTTTCAAGGGGCGGTTGACGAGTTTAAAATGAGCGACGCCGAAGAGGCTAAATGGCTTAAGAAATTAAATCAACAAAAAAATACGTATATGTATATGTTAAACAATGAAGATAAACATGAGGAGGATTCAAATGAAAAACCTTGGTAAAATTTTTTTAGTATTGCTTTTACTTCCAAACGCCATATACGCAAACGTAGTCGCAAGCGTAGACTACAGTAGCGTCTCCGTTGGTGAAACCGTCACCTATTCGCTTAAGATAAACGGAAACGACGTCGATAGACCGCATATTGAGAAAATATGCGATAGCAACGTCATATCAACTTCTTCTCAAACAAACATTGAGATGATAAACGGAGAGTACAAAAGAAGTAAGATTTTAAGTTATCAGTTTATGCCTCAAAAAAGTTGTGAGATTAAACCCATGGAGATAGTGGTCGACGGAAACGTTCAAAAAACCAATGCGCTCAAGGTCGAGGTCAAACCGGCGTCGCAAGACGTAAACGCGGACTTTCTTTTGACTCTGCAAAGTGACAAAAAAGAGTTGTACGTCGGAGAACCCTTTGAGTTGACGCTCTTGGTCAAACAGAAACATTCAAGCGCGGTAGTCGACAGTAAGTTTATCGCTCCAAAGTTGCAAGGTTTTTGGGTGAAAAACGAATCACAACCGCAAAGATACGACGACGGCGAATTTACCGTCACTAAAGTCGTTTATAAAATTTCATCGCAAAGAGCTGGAACTCTCAAAATAGAACCCGCGCAAATCGCCATAGCGACGCGAGTGAACTCGCGAGACATGTGGGGCTCGTTCTCTCCTCAGGTAAAGTGGAAAAGCTATTTTTCAAACGAGTTGAGCGTCACGACGAAACCCATACCAAACGGAGCTACGCTTATTGGCGATTTTAGCATTAAAGCCAGCGTCGACAAACAAGAGATAAATCCAAATGAAGCCGTGAACGTAAGCGTTGAAGTGATTGGAGAGGGGAATTTGGAAGATATCCAAAGCTTTAAACCCTACATAAACAACGTTAGCGTTTTTGATGAAAAACCAGTTGTTAATGGAATAAAACTACAGCAAAAAATAGCTTTGGTTGGAGACGATAGTTTCACCATTCCCTCTTTTAAATTACAATATTTCAATACTAAAACGGCTAAGATAGAAGAGATAAGAACAAAAGAGATACAGATAAAAGTCAATGGCGCCAAACCCGCTCATGAGTTAAAGATAAAAAGAGACGAAGAAGTGAGCGTCGCCGTGAAAACGCCTCCAGTCGTTATGGTTGAAAACAGACTAACCCTTCTATATGGCTTTATTATATTTATCGTTGGATTGACTTTAGGAATAATTCTCATGCTCTTAAAACCATGGAACATATTACAAAGAGAAAAATCTTTTGACGTAAAAAATGAAAAAACGCTTTTGGTAAAACTCATGCCTTACAGCGAAGACGCGCAAGTGAAAAGCATGATGGACGTATTGGAAAACAACGTCTACTCAAACGCGAAGACGCAAGTGGACAAAAAACTATTAAAAGAGATTTTAAACAAGTATAAAATAAGTTAAAAATATCATTTTGACGTATTTTTGGAGTTTGATTTATATAAAGGGTATAATCTTTTTATTTAGATAACTAAGGAAGGTCCATGGCTAAGAAGAAAATCTTATTTGAGTGTCAACATTGCGGACTTACAACCCCAAAATGGATGGGAAAATGCACAAACTGTGGCGCTTGGGACTCTTTTGTCGAGCTCAGCGATCATCAGCAAGAAGTGGTGAAACAGACGAAATCAACTTCGTCGTCAAAAGCCAAAGCAGTTAGCATTACCGATATCCAAGAAGAAACGATTTATAGATATAGCTCGCTTGATAGCGAATTGGACACCGTTTTAGGTGGCGGAATAGTTCCAGGCTCTCTTACTCTTATAGGCGGAAGTCCCGGAGTTGGAAAGTCGACGCTTCTTTTAAAAGTTGGCTCAAACATAGCCTCGCTGGGAAAAAACGTACTTTACGTGACGGGCGAAGAGTCGACTTCTCAGATAAAACTTCGCGCAAATAGGTTAAACGCCAATCATTCTTCCCTTTATCTTTTAAGTGAGATAGTATTGGAACAAATTTTAGTGGAACTTGAACATAGAAAGTACGAATTTATAATCATAGATTCCATTCAAACGATTTACACGGAGAACATCGCTTCCGCGCCAGGTTCTGTTACTCAGGTGAGACAAATCACGTTTGAGCTTATGAGAATAGCCAAAGAGAGAAACATCGCGATATTTATCATAGGGCATATCACCAAAGAGGGTTCCATAGCGGGTCCACGGGTTCTAGAGCACATGGTTGACACCGTTTTGTATTTTGAAGGAGACAGCTCCCAAGAACTTCGCATACTTCGAGGTTTTAAAAATCGTTTTGGACCCACGAGCGAGATAGGGGTTTTTGAAATGAAAGCGGAAGGTCTCGTTTGCGCCACGGACGTCGCTTCTCGTTTTTTCAATCGAAATTCCGAGCAAGCGGGTTCGGCGTTGACCGTCGTCTTGGAGGGATCTCGCCCCATCATTTTGGAAGTGCAAGCTTTAGTGTCGGAATCCCACGCTCCAAACGCCAAACGACAGGCCACGGGATTTGACAACAATCGCCTCAACATGCTTTTGGCTCTGCTTGAGAGAAAACTAGAAATTCCACTTTCAGGTTACGACGTCTACGTCAATATTACGGGCGGTATAAAAATCACCGAAACGGCCGCGGATTTGGCGGTGTTGGCCGCCATAATCAGCAGTTTTCGCAATCGAGCCATTTCTAAGGAGACGGTGTTTATAGGCGAAGTTTCACTCGTTGGGGACGTTAGAGAAGTGTATGGGTTGGACGTAAGGTTAAAAGAGGCTAAAATGCAAAATATATCCAAAGTTCTTTTGGCAAAAAAACCATTGGAGAAAACCGCTTTGAAAATCTTTGTAGTGGATGAGGTAACAAAACTTTTAGAATGGTACTAAATTTAACGAATTATGCGAAGAATTTTACTATATAATACTACAATATTAAAACAATAAATGAAGGAAATATATGTTAGACGCGGAATTTAAAAGTGAAGAGAGATTTTCAAAACTATCCATAGCTTATGAAAATAGTGAAGAGAAAGAAAGGGTGATTTCCCATGTTGAAAAAATAATTGCAAAACATTCTATCACTCCAGAGGTTTATACGACTGGAGTGTCAAATGGCAAAGAAGTGCTAGTTATAGAGTATCAAGACGACATAGCGCGTGAATCAGGCGCTATTTTCGAAGAAATAATAGCTGACTTAGGTATTAAAAAATTTCTATAATTGGGAGGCGCTTTTATGAACTTACAGGAATACGCTCAAGGTAATCAGTTATTTAAGGCATATTTTAAAAAAAATAAAGAGTCGCTTCTAAAACTTGTAACAAGTGGACAATCTCCTAAAGCGCTCTTTATAGGGTGTTCCGACTCTAGGGTTATTCCCGACATGATAGTTCAAACAAATCCTGGAGATTTGTTTGTCGTTCGTAACGTTGGAAATTTTGTTCCTCCATACAAACTTGACAATGATTTTCACTCTACCGCGACTGGCATTGAATACGCCGTGAGCGTTTTAAACGTAGACGAGATTATTATTTGCGGCCATACGCACTGTGGAGCTTGTAATCATTTGTATCAAAAGATTACCGACGATTCGCTCGTACATACAAAAAAATGGCTAGAACTAGGTGAAAGCGCAAAAAAATCCGCTATTTTGAGTCTTGGGGTTAGCGCTCCAATAGAAGAGTTGTTGCGTTTAACGGAAAAATTGTCGGTTATTAAACAGATCGAAAACTTATTGACGTATCCACAGGTTAAAAAACGATTTGAAAATGGAACGTTGCACGTTCATGGATGGTACTACGATATTGAAACGGGTAGCATTGATTACTATAACGCGGACACTTATGAGTTTTTGCCGCTAAAAGATTTAGCAAATGAAGTAATAGACTCATAAAGATATTTAAACAAAAGGAGTAAAGATGGCAGAAGAAACTACGCAAGCGGCGCCAGCGGAAAAAAAGTCAAGCAACACGTTAATGATAATTATAATAGTGGTGCTTGTTTTGATCATAATTATAGGTGGAGTCGTTGCGGCCCTTTTAATGGGTTCGAGTGATGAAGAGGTTCAAGCTCCTGCGCCAGTGGCGAAAGAAAAAAGCGTTTCTAAGCCACAAAGAAGCAATTCAGATGAGGATAACGACAATTCAAGAAAGTTAAAAGAGATAGGAATCTTATATCCTCTTGACACGTTTACGGTGAATTTAAAAAGCGATTCAGGCAGACGATACTTAAAAGTAACTTTATCCTTGGAGCTAGAGGGGGCAGAACTAAGCTTGGAACTCGACGCCAAAACAGCCGTTCTTAGGGATAGAATCATAAGAATTTTAACTTCAAAAACTCTTGAAGAGGTTACCTCCAAAAAAGGCAAAAGCAAAGTGGAAACGCAGATTATGGATATATTGAACTCTATGCTTTCCGATGGAAAGATTAAAGGCATATATTTTACGGAATTCGTCATTCAATAAAATAATTCAAGCATAATGACGCCAAAGCAAAACTTTGGAATTTAAAACTATGTAGATATAATGCGACTCGTGAAAAATTCAGAGTTTGGAGATACACATGGCTTTATCACGTTTAAACGCGCAACAGTACGCGGCGGCTACTTCCGCTCATGAGCAAAACCTTATCATCGCTTCCGCTGGAACGGGCAAAACTTCTACGATAGTGGGGCGCATAGCGCATCTTTTAAACTCAAACGTAAAACCCGAAGAGATTTTGCTTTTGACGTTTACGAACAAAGCGGCGGCGGAGATGGTTGAGCGCGTCGCGGAGTTTTTCGGCAAAGAGATAGCGGCGAAAATAGACGCCGGAACTTTTCACGCGGTGAGTTACCGATGGCTTAAAAAGTATGACAAACGAGTGGTTTTAAAACAACAGCGTGAACTAAAAACTCTTTTTCGCAGCGTTTATGAGAAGCGTTCTTTTATGCACATAGACGCCGACGTCACTCCTTATGGGGGGAATCATCTTTACGATATGTACTCTTTTTATCAAAATACGGAGTTAAACGACAACTTTGAAGATTGGGTAAAAGGGAAGTACGAAGAGCATGAACAGTTCGCTTTAATTTACGCCGACATAGTCGACGAGTTTGAATCCCTCAAGAAAGAGTATGGTTTCGTAAACTTTAACGACTTGCTTTTACACTTTCGCGACATGTGCCAAACGAACGACTTGGGCTACAAAGAAGTTTTGGTTGACGAGTATCAAGACACGAACGCCCTTCAAGGCACTCTCATAGACGCCATGAAGCCTCCATCGCTTTTTTGCGTTGGGGATTACGATCAGAGCATTTACGCTTTTAATGGCGCGGACATAGGGATAATCGGTTCGTTTTCCACAAAATTTCCTAACGCGAAAGTGCACACTCTTACTAAAAATTATCGTTCCTCCCGTCCCATTCTTTCTCTCGCCACAAAAGTTATAGAGCATAACGAGAGAATTTACCCAAAAAATTTGGAAGTGACTCGGGACTACGACGCGCAGCCTCCAAAACTTTTGGTTTATGAAGAACTCTTTGACCAGTACCACGCCATGGCGGCGCAGATTAGAGACAGTCAAACTCCAAATGAAGAAATCGCCGTAATCTTTCGAAACAACTCCTCCGCCGATGGCATAGAAGTGGGGCTTCGCGAGCTTAACATTCCATGCAAGAGAAAGGGAGGAACAAGTTTTTTCGACTCTCAAGAGGTTAAGGCGATTTTAGACTTGTACACTCTCTTGGTCAATGAAGCCGACATGATGGCGTTTATACACATCTTCGAGTTCGCTCGCGGCATAGGCAGCGCCATGGCCAAAGAGATGTACATCGCTCTTAAAACGTTGGGTCATGGAAGCATGTTTTACGGTTTGTACGCTCCCGATGAAAGCATCACAAACCCTTTTGAAAAACGCAAGCTAAACTCTCAGCTTGGACTTTTTGACGAGTTTGCGGAGATGGGCGCGGTTGGCAAGTTCGCAAAGCTTGGATTTGAAGCGAAGTTTATGAAAAACTCCGCGCTTAAACATCCAAAACTCACGAAAGACAGCGCTACGTTCTTATATAACTTTTATCTTTTGTACCGAGATTTAAAAGGAATCAAACAGCCTCGCACCGTTGTAAACAAGATAGCTTCGTCAGCTTTTTTCATATACATAGCGGATACGCTCTCAACCAAAAGAGCCACGCTTAAAGATGGTAGCGTCGATGAGAAACAAAAGACGGAGTCTTTGACAAGAATAGCTAGAAAAACGATGCTTTTGGAAGAGCTCTCAAAGCCATACTCCCAGCATGAGCGATTTTTAAACGCCATGATTTTGGGTTCGTCCGATTTGACGCAAGGCGAGGGCGTGAATCTTTTGAGCGTTCACGCGAGTAAAGGTTTGGAGTATAAAGAAGTGTACGTAGTGGACCTAATGGATGGCCGTTTTCCAAATAGAAAGCTTATGCAACGCGGTGGAAGTCTCGATGAAGAGCGGCGTCTTTTTTACGTCGCGGTCACTCGCGCCAAAGACGTGCTCTATCTTAGTTTTGCAAAATACGATAAGATAAAAAAACAAAACTTCATGGCGTCCCAGTTTTTGTATGAAGCTGGACTCGTTCCAAAAGACGACGCCTATAGGGCCATGGTTCTAAAAGGCATGGATAAAGATGAAGAGTAGTTTGGTATAATAAATAAAAAATAGGAATTAAAATGATAAAAAAAATATGGATAGGCGCGGCGGTATTTGTCGCGATAATGGTTGGATTTTCAGTGTTCATAATTCAAATTTCTGGATATAACAGAGTGTATAACGATGAGCAAAGGACTACGCAATCACCTTCGCAAACAGTGATTATGAAGTGTGGAGCCGGCAAGTGTGGAGCTGAAATGATGGAAGAGACGAACGCCACTCATTAGACTTTGGCAAAAAAGCGAATATATGCAAAAGAGGCGCTCCTTTGGGGAGTCTCTCCTCCATATGGCTTTTTTTGATCGCTAAAATGTAAAATTCCCACGTAACTAATTTTTGCAAAAATTAAAAATTCGCTCTAAATCTCTTTCAGAAAATTCTTCATCCGCTTGCGTCCACATATTTACAATGGTTTTCATATCGCTAATCATTGAGGCGTCTAAAGAGTTTATAGTTTTAGAATCTCCATGGAACAAATCGTTTTGCCATTTTCCTAACACGTATATAAAACTCTCTAATAACATAAAAATATTTCTACGGCTCTCTTCATTCTCAGGAAGTGGTTTCTCTTTTATGGTAATTGCAAAATTTTTCATCGAAGAACCAAGTTTGTCAAAGAAATTGTAAAAAGATAAAACAGAAGCGTATTTCATAAATTTATCAGTCAACTCTTGAAGAGAACCCATATCTATTGAATTACTATTGTTGAGTATGTCGATAACAATTAAATCTATCTCAATGTGGATTTCTTTTAGTTCTTCCAAATCATCTTCAATGAGACTTTGTATTTGCTCCTGTAAACGTTCATCTTTTTGAATTTCTTCTTTGATTGCTTGCGAAGTTTTTTTAGGGTGAGTCAAGTGATCTTTATGCACCATCGTATCGAGCATGCGAAATGATTTTTCTAGCTCTTTATTTTTTTTTACAAGTTCTCTGTTTTGCGTATCAAGGCGCATATTTAAATCTTCTATCATCTCAATATGAGACTCTACGAATTTACTGTTGCTAATCGCGTGCGCCACTTTATATAAAACATTCATGAGCTTTTCATTTTGTAGAGGTTTAGTGATAAATCCATCTATTCCAAGATCCAGAGCGCTAGATAAATGCTCAATCTCATGATGCGCGGTAGTGATGACAATAACTTGTTCAGAATTGATTTCTAACATTTTTTTGCCCATGGCAATGCCACTCATTTTCGGCATATTAATATCCGTAATGATTAAATCGTAATGTTTTGCAAACTCTTTTTCATAATCTAGATATTTGGCTAATCCAGTTTCACCGTCATGAGCCGTATCTAGTCTTTTGAAAAAGTTTTTTAACAGTTCTGACGTACTCTCAATGAGAGATAAGTCATCTTCTACGTAAAGAACGCTTAAGTCTTTGGTATGTTCTTTTATCAATTTAACGTTTATCATTTTGTTTCCTCGTCATTGTCTAAATTTATTATAAAGCAAACGCCATCATCTATGTTAATCGCGTTTAATTTACCTCTATGATGCTCTTCAATAATTGTCTTTGACATATAAAGACCCAGTCCAGTTCCATTCTTTTCATCTTTTGTCGAGAAGTAGGGGTCGAAGATTTTTTCTAGTGTGGCAGATGAAATTCCTCCTCCGTTATCGCTTATTCTTAAACTTTTTTTATCCGTCGCTATTGTGATTCTCGGATTTTTAATTTGCTTTTCTCCAAAGTTGTCTTGCGCGTTTTTGAATATATTTAAGATTACCTGCATCATCTCCCTATCATAGATCTCTATCTCTTCAAAAGAGTCGTAGTTGTAGATTATTTCGATATTGTCATTTAGTAAAGAAGATTCTACAATAGCCATGGCTTTTGTCGTAATTTCTTCAAAATTTGTCTTGACCGATTCTTTATCCGGCCTATAAAAGTTTTTGAAATCGTCAATCGTTGTGGTAAGATTCTCTACAAACCCTCTAATTTTTTCTAGTCTCTCTTTAAAGTAAACGCTTTGCTCAATTTGTCCTTTTTTCGTGTCTAAATCAAAGAGTTCCAAATCTATTTTAATTTCCAAGTTTCCCGCTACGGCTGAAATGGCTGCAAGAGGTTGTCTCCATTGGTGGGCTATCATGCTTATCATCTCACCCATTTGGGCTTGTCGAGATTGATGGATCATACGTTCATTTTGTCGTTGATTTATTTGAAGCTCTTCTTTGATTTTTTGTTCTAAAACTTCGTTGAATTCTCTAAGCTTTTTTTGCGAGTTCTCAAAATCTTTTAGAAGTTTTACCAATCGCAATTGGGTATTAATCCTTGCAAATAACTCTTTTGGCTTAAAAGGTTTCGTAATGTAATCAATTCCCCCCGCCTCGTAAGCTTTTTCTATACTCTCTTCATCGGTTTTTGCGGTAATGAATATGACTGGAACGTCTTTTGTTTTAGCGTCGGCTTTTAAAATTTTGCAGACCTCATAGCCATCCATTTTTGGCATCATGATGTCGAGTAAAATCAAATCGAGAACTTCATCCCTCGCAATCTCCAAGGCGCTTTCACCACTGAGCGCCACGGTGACGTCATAAGCGTCACTCAATAATTCCAGTAAAACGTCTATATTCGTCTCCGTGTCGTCCACTATTAAAATTGTTGGTTTTCTCTCTTTCATAGTATCTCCGTAAATAGTTCAATCGCTTTTTTAAATTTATATTGTTTAATCAATTTTTTCATTTCTTGAAAAGTCATATCGTCCCATATCAGACCACTTTCTAAACGACCGTGGAGCGTATCTGAGCGAATAATCTTCAAGGCTTTCATTCGCAACCCATTTGTTGTATTCACGGCTTTTATTTTTGTTCATATACGTTTGCTCTTTGTTCTTTTCAATTTTATATTTTAAATCATTATACTCAATTAAAGTTTTAAGTTATATCTTATATAAAGGCTTTTTACTGAAGATAGGATTTAATTATTTGTTTGTTAAGCTTAGCTTATCTTAAATCGTTTTTTGATAAAATCGTATCAATTTTACTAAAGGCATTATATATGAAAAGAAGAGATTTTTTTAAGACGTCCATAGCCGCTTCTGCCGCAATCGTTGGCAGTTCGTTATCGGCGGGAGTCACGACGCAACCAGTTGATGGAAGAAAAATATCGGAAGTGGCTTTTCCTGAAAAGATACCGATGATTACTTATTCTGATAGACCTCCACTTTTAGAGTCGACGAGAAGCGCGTTTACAAAGTCGTTGACTCCAAATGACGAATTTTTCGTTAGATGGCATCTTCCAGACATTCCTACTTATATTGACCCCGACGCTTACACCATAAAAATAGACGGGCTCGTAGATAGAGAGTTAAACATCTCTCTAAAGTCTTTAAAGCATGATTTTGAACAAGTTGAAGTGACGGCCGTTTTACAGTGCGGCGGAAACAGCCGTTCGGCGTTTCATCCCGTGGCTGGCGGTATCCAATGGGGTAGCGGAGCTATGGGTTGCGCCAAGTGGAAAGGCGTTAGACTCAGCGACATTCTCGATCGCGCCGGACTTAAAAAAGACGCCAAATGGATAGGCTTTAACGGCAAAGAAAAAGCCGCCTACTATGAGTCTCCAAACTTCATACGAGAGCTTCATCTTGAAGAGTTGGACGACCATGTCATTTTGGCTTATGAGATGAACGGTGAAGATTTGCCATATCTCAACGGCTATCCGCTTCGTTTGGTCATTCCTGGATACTACTCTGATAGTTGGGTTAAAATGATGAGTCACATCACTGTCACAAATGAGTATAAATCCCTTTTCTTTATGGATACGGCGTATAGAATTCCAGACAACGACACCGAATCCGAAACGCCGGAAAATCGTTCAAAAACGACGAAACCAATCGCGAAAATGAACGTAAAATCGGTTATAGGCTATCCTTTGAACGGGGCGAAAATCGCTCATAATTCTCAGCTTGTAGTTCGTGGAGTGGCGTTTGACAGTGGACTTGGCATAAAAGACGTGCTAGTTTCAGTCGACGATGGCGTTACATGGGAGAGTTCGCTTCTTGACAACTCCGCGGGCAGATACGCGTTTAAAGCGTTTAGATTTTCATTTAAACCAAGCGGGTATGGAAAGCTCAACATTATGGCAAAGGCCGTAAATAGACTCGGGGAAGAACAACCATTGGCAAAAGACGTACTATGGAATCATGGCGGGTATAAATACAATGGCATCGACACCGTAATGGTAGAAGTGGTTTAGGAGATGAAGATGATAAAAAAATTAATAGTATTAACCGGTTTGGTAAGTTCGACGCTTTTCGCTCAAGTAAAAACCGACGTGGAAGTTCCATATATCTCTTATGAGATAAAAATGGGTAAAGGTTTTGACGCGGTAAACGCCAACTGTTTAATGTGCCACTCTTTTGGGTACATCATCAATCAAGGACCGCAATCTCGTAAATTTTGGGATGAAAAAATCAACAAAATGATAGTGCACTTCAAAGCTCCAATCGAAAAAGAAGCTCATGAAACGGTGCTGAATTATCTGTATAAACACTACGGAAACGGTAAACTAAAGTAAAACTATTATAAATCTATGGCGCACTTCTTCACGTCGTCTAGGCTGACTAGACGCAGAATCGCCTCATGGGTTGAATGAATAAATATCTTTGGCGGCGTTCCGTCTTTGATCGATTGGGCGAATCTAGCGCCGGACAAACACCAACTCTCTCCCGGTTTAACCCCGACGAAATCATACTGCGGCATTGGAGTGGACAAGTCGTTTCCCGTTTTTTTAGAGTACGCCAAAAACTCCTCTGTCGCGTAAATGCAAACGGCGTGAATGCCGGGATTGTCGTTTCCCACCACGCATGTTCCGGTTCTATAAAATCCGGTGATTGGTTTGAGACTACATGGTTCTAGCGGAGTTCCCAACACGTTTAATTCTTCATTCATTTTTATGAGCCTTGTTTTTTTCGCGATTATAACTTAATTACCATAGCTATACCTAAAACGCTACTTGCGTTAAATATTTCCTTAGCTAGAATTAACCATAAATAAAAAAATTGGATGTAAAAATGAATGACATTTCAAAAGAAGAGGCGATTAAAGGCGCGTTTTACGGCGCGATAGTCGGTGACGCCCCTATGATTGAATATCCACTTTTATCACTTTCAATAGATTATACTAATTATGCTATAATATTTTCAATCAATTGAAAAGGTTAATATATTATGCAAAAACTTACTCAACTATCAAACCTCTATTTTTCTCTTCCTACACCTACTTTTAAAAGATACTTATACACTCAAATAGATTTTAAATCAAAACTTATAGGAATCCTTGGTCAAAGAGGTGTGGGTAAGACTGTACTTATGAGACAAGTTGCTCAAAGTTATGGTTTGAGTGCATCAAAGATGTTGTATATAAGTGCTGATAATATTATGAAAACTTTAAGTGAGATAGCCATCGAGTTTAGCTCTTACGGGGGAGAATTGCTTATAATAGACGAGATACATAAGGCTGATAACTTTGCACTAGAGCTTAAAACCATCTATGACTTTGTAAATATAAAAGTGATATTTTCAGGTTCATCTGCTCTTGAGATTGAAAATTCTAAAGTTGATTTAAGTCGTAGAGCATTGTTTTATAAGCTACATAGTCTTTCTTTTAGAGAGTTTATAGCTATAAAATATGATATAAATTTACCTGTACTAAAACTTGATGATATTTTAACTTCTCATCAAGATATTGCATCACAAATTAAAAAACAGTTTAAGCCACTAGAGTATTTTAAATACTATCAAGAGTTTGGAGCGTATCCATTTTTTACAGAGGGTGAACTAGGCTATAACTTACGATTAAATGAGATTATGAATATCATTTTAGATAGCGAAGTGGCTACTATTTACAATGTCGATAGTGACAAAATAAACACTATACGAAAACTTTTACATCTGCTTTGCGCTAGTGTTCCTGTTGAATTAAACATTCAAAACCTTGCATCTCAAAGTGAAATAAGTAGAAATACCTTATACTCTTATCTCTACTATCTACAAAAAGCAAATCTCATAGAGATAATAGGTGGTAATTTTAAAAACAAAAAACTACTCAACAAACCAGATAAAATTTATCTTGAAAATGTAAATTTATACAATATTTTATGTAGTGATAAAAATATTGGAAGCATAAGAGAAAGTTTTTTTATATCTCAAATGAAAATTAATCATGATATAAAATATAGTAAGATAGGAGATTTTATAGTTGATGATAAGTTTATTTTTGAAGTTGGTGGTAAAAATACAGGCTTCAATCAAATTAAAGATGTACCTAATAGTTTCGTAGTATCTGATGATACGGAGATGGGGTTTGGCAATAAGTTGCCTTTGTGGTTATTTGGATTTTTGTATTAAACAAAGATATTTACTTTCGTTACCACGATTTCGTGGTAAAGTAGTTGGTTGTGTCCCTTAAGTTTATCTCTATAATAGTGTAGTTTTCACTTTTGTTATCTGAAAAAATCATATTTTACAAACAATTTAGTCCTTTTTTGCTACCATACACAATCATATATAATCACATAAACACAAGGACAAAACCCATGAAACCCCTCCTTCTCCTCCTGCTACTGCTAAACGCAACCCTCTTTGCAAATGAAGCCATTTTAAAGCTCGATACTTTAGGGCATACCGGCATGATAAAAGATATTTTAGTCTCAAAAGATAGAAGTGAAATCATCAGTGCAAGTGATGATAAAACCATAAGAGTGTGGGATACCCAAACAGGCAAAGAGAAGCGAAAGATACTCGGTAGCATCGGTGCAGGAAGTGAGGGGATGATATATGCCATAGCTTTAAGTGGGGATAATAGATATTTGGCTGTTGGGGGATTTATGGGTGGAAATCCAGGGGAATTAACATTAAAAAAGGCTCTGTTCGCATTAAGTGTGGAAAGTGTTATTTTTTATAGGTTTTATGAT
>ERZ889078.1069-NODE-1069-length-22738-cov-8.004012_pt1 | contig 22738 bp, 20 predicted proteins | sample MGYA00521266_ERZ889078 | MGnify/ENA primary metagenome ERZ889078 (study PRJEB32303, sample SAMEA104408618) | aquatic metagenome | biome: Brackish water; feature: Pelagic; material: water | place: Baltic Sea | collected 2014-06-16T06:34:00 | depth 76,534 m ...
GCGCGCGCGGCTTACCATCTTGAACCGTGTCGGTCAACGCAGAGACGTCCTCGACGCGTCAGCCTCAACCACGCCGCAGACGATGCGTTGACGAGTTCTGGGGGGTTCGCCACACTGCAGCCAGCCCGAAAGTGAGAGGCGACATGACGGCGCGTATCGCGTGCAGTTCCAGGAGCGTTAGATGAAGCAGTGCCGATACCCATCCAGCCCAACTGGTCAGTATAGTGAGACAACGTCGACGTTCAGCGGCGCGCTTCCGCTGGCGCTGCTGGTCGTCGTGAGCTTGGCGATCGCGTGCGGGGCCGATCCGGCGACGAGCAACGGCGTGGGGGTGACCTGCGCGGTCGGTGAGACGCTGATGCAAGACAGCCAGGGCAACAAGTTCTGCCAAAAGGCGGGTGACGCTGGGGTCATCGGCGGCACGGACAGCGGCGCAGGGACAGATGTTGCGACCGGAGCCGACACGGCCGGAACCGGTAAGGATGCAGGGTCAACTGGCGGCACGGATGCCGGCGGGGCCGGTTTTGACGGCAGCAGCGCGGGCGTCGACGCGGGCCCAATCGACCCCTGGTGGAGTTGCCCGCCTGTGAAGAAAGCGAGCGGCGCCGAGCACGGCAAAGCCTGCACGAGCCACGCGGACTGCCTGTATGGGAACTGTGTGAAAGGTGGCCACCTCGCCGGGTATGACGACTCGATCTCGTACTGCTCAAAGAACAACGCCTGCACGGGCGGGACCAGCAGCCTAACGACGCCATGCGGCACCGATGACGGTGCACCGAACGGCGTGACGTACAAGTCCGTGTTCGAGAAGAGTAAGTCTGGCGGCAACACCAAGCGCACCAGCGCGGCGCCGGTGAAGGTCTGTGGCCGCGTCTGCAAGAGCAGCGCTGAATGTGCGAGTTGGAACCCGAAGATGCCCGACTGCATGACAAGTTCGACAGACTACGTGTCGCTCGGTACCCAGGGCGTCTGTGGCTACAATCCCCTGAAATAGCCCGTACAATCACCGCTGCGCGCTAGCACCGGAGCGTGGCCGGCTGAGCGGCGCGCCCGCAGGGGACGGCGGCGGCACCGCGCCGACCAGCCACCCTATCCCTTCGCGGTGAACCCCAGCAGCTGATCAATCGTGGCCTGATCGGCCGGCGGAAACGCATAGTTGCTGAAGTCTTCCGGGTAGACCCAGTGGAAGTCGTTCACGTAGCGGCAGGTCAGCTCGCCACCGACGATCCGCGCGGACCACGCGACCAAGCGCACGTCGTAGAGGTCGTACTTGCGGTCGACCGCCAGCCGGGCCTCGTCGCAGACGATCTCGACGCCGAGCGTCGCGAGCAAACAGCGCGCCAACGCCTCCTGCTCCGACTCGCCCGCACGTACGCGCCCGCCAGGGAACTCCCACAGCAGCGGCATCACGGCGTGCGCGTTACGCTGAGCGATCAAGTATCTGCCGTATTGGTCGATGATCTCGGCCGCTACGACCGTCACCCGAGGCGAGGACTGACTCATGGAGGCTCCTGGTGGCGGCTGCGACGCTCTCTTGCCAGAGCAGCGGATCAGCTACGGCCCGCTGTCATCTCAGCCCCAACCCGCCGCGCGCAGTGCGGTGGACGATGGCGGAAGTGCAGGGGAATCGAACCCCCCTGAGACGCTCGTCACGCCTCACACCGGTTTTGAAGACCGGGGAGCTCACCAGAGCCCACGCACCTCCATGCGGCGCGCAAGAAGCCACAGGAATCGTCGCGACGTCAACCAGACGCGAGGCGACCAATCGTGGACTGCGTGCTGCTCAAGCGGGAGCGTCTCCGCGAAAACGCCAGAGGGTCCCGGCGACACACAGGCAACTGAGCAGGACGAGGCCGCCAGCCGCAAACCAGACCTCGAGACCAGCCGTGCCCCATAGGGACAGGTCGGCGTCGAAACCGACGATCGTCGCGACGGATGGACCGGGCGTCAGACGACCCAGAACGCCCGAGACGCTGCCGAGCCCGAGATCCACCAAGACCAGCCAGGCTAGGCCAAGCGCCGCGGCTGGGCGCACCATGGCCGCAAAAAACAGGTACAGCGCCGTGTAGCTCAGCGCGCCGAGCATGACACCGACGAGCACAAAGGGGAGGCGCTCCCATGCGATCGGGAGCGCGACCGCAAACGCTGCGGCTTGCACGCTCGCCACGAGCAGGACAGCAAAACACATGACGATGAAGGCGGTCGCCAAGAAGCGCCCGAGCGGGAGCGCCACTGCGGCACGAGGTCGCAGCAGAAACGCCGAGAGCGCGCCGTGGTCTGCGTCCGCCCGGAGCGCGCGCGTGCCGAACCCGAGCGCGATCAGGCCGATGGCGCGGACACCGAGGGTGCTGAGAAACGTGATCAGCGCGCGCGGCTCGTCGGCGGAGACCCTCGCGATACCAGCGCCCGCCGCGACGACCAGACCAACCAACAGCAAAGCTGGCCAAATGCGCCGTAAGCGCAGGCTCCGGCGTAGGTGGAGCGTGGCATGCAGCGCCACGGCAGCCACCCAGCCAGGGGGTGACGGCAGCGCGATCTCGGGGAGCTCAAATCGTGCGCCGCGGCTCATCGCATCTCCTCGCCGAGCGCGGCGAACAGGCTGACGAGGTCATCGCCCTCCGTCTCGACCTGGTGCACACGCGCGCCTGTGGCCACGACGGCGCTTGGCAGCGCTTGATGCACGGCGGCGAGGCGCTCGGCGCGCACGAGCAGAACGCCGGGCTCGAACTGCAGGGCGCTCATGTCGGTCTCCTGCAACAGCGCACGCGCGAGGCCGCGCGGATCGTCGGTTCGAATGCGCACGGCGGTGCCGCGGGTCCGGAGCAGGGCTCGGATGTCGCCCTGCGTGCCCGCCGCGACGACGCGGCCGCGGTACAGCAAGACCAGCCGCTCCGCGATGGCCTCCACCTCTTCCAAGATGTGACTGCTGACGACGACGCAGGCCCCGCGCGCTGCAGCCTCGCGCATCAACGCGGCGACCTCGATGCGCCACACGGGATCTAGGCCGTTGAGCGGCTCGTCGAGCAGCACCAGGGCGGACGGCAACGCAAACGCTTGCGCCAACTTGACGCGCTGACGCTGACCGCGCGACAGGGTGGAGATCGGCGCGTGGCGCTTCTCGTCTAGTCCCAGCCGCGTCAGCACGTGCGCGGCCCGTTGGTCGGCGTCGTCGGCACCAAGGCCGGCGCAGCGCAGCAACATGGAGACGAACTCCGACGCCGTGTCCTGCACTGGCAGCTGGTCGCCGTCCGACGACATCGCGATCTGATTGGCGAGCGCGGGATCCCAGCGCTGGTGGCCACCTAGCCAAGTGAGGCGGCCAGAGGTCGGTCGGATCAAGCCAGCGGCGAGGCGCAAGAACGTCGTCTTGCCGGCGCCATTTGGCCCCAAAAGGCCGACGAGCCCGGGCTGCAGCGTGAGATTCGCGTCAAGGAGCGCGACGCGTGCGCCGAATCTGCGGGTGCAGCGCTCAAGCCGCAGCACTTCTTGGACGGCGTCGCTCATGAGCGCCCCCGGCCGAGCGGCGGATCGGCGATGAATCGCTCAAGCGTCAGCCAACCAGCGACCGCCAGCACCACCCACAGCGCCAAGCCCGCGCCGGCGTCGAGCAGCACAAACTCGGGCGCGGGCCCCGGGTCGATCAGCTGCAGCGCGAAGGTCAGCGGTGCCTCCAACGCATGGTGCAGGTCCACCGACCGCGCGAGGCTGTTGCGCTTCCAGATCAGCTGTCCAACCCAACTGAGCCCGACGCTGCCGAGCACGCCGCCGCCGTAGAACAGCGGGACCAGCCCGGGGCTGCGCGCGATCACCCCGCAAGCGAGGCCGACCACGGTCGTGAACAGGGCGCCGAGCGCTGACGCGACGATGGCCGCAGCCATAGCGAGCGGCCAGAACGCCCACGGCGCGGCCGCTGGACCGCCCCCACCGGGCTGCAAGCCAAGGGCCATCGCCTGCACGGCGATCAAGATGAACAGCGGGATGAAGAGCCCGGCGGCGACCATGAGCGAGCCGGCGAGCGTGCGTCCGACGAGGTAGTGACGCCGCCGTACCGGCCGAGAGAAGTAGAGCAGGAGCGCGCCGTAGCGAATGTCACGGGCGATCGTGGGCGCCACTAGGCCAGCCTGCAACAACAACGCCCAGGCGAGTCCGACGCGGAAGCTGAGGCCGAGGTTCTGCAAGGCAAACTCGGCCTGCTCGGTCGCTGGTACCGCGAAGGCCTCGACTTGGCTGCGGACCCAGACGTAGATCGACAGGCCAGCGGGCGGCAGCAGGAACGCAAGCCATAGCGCGATGCGCAGCAGTCCATGGCGCAGGTCACGAAGAAAGACCGCGACCAGACCGCGTAGCCGCTCCGAATCGGACGCATGGCCGCCACCCCAGGCGGAGAACCCAGCGGGACGAACAAAGGAGGCGGCCTCGTCGCCCGGGCGTTGCGTCGTCATGGCGCCCCCTCACCGGCGCGCCGCGTCGGATCATCGAGTCGCAGATGGCGCACAAAAGCGTCGGCCATGGCCTCTTGCTGCGGGCGGAAGGAACGAATCCCGACGCCGCAGGTCACCGCCGCCTGCCAGAGCGCGGCCGTATCGCCGGTGGGAAACGTGATCTGCAGGCGGTCGGCGTCGACCTTCACGCTGTGCTGGGTCCGGCGCAGCTCGGTCGCGAGGGCCGCCGCGTCGCCGATCACATCGACGACGTAATGACTCACGACGACGCCGCCGCCCGGCCCTGCCGCGCCATCTTGTGTTACCACGCCGTCTGGCCCTACCACGCCGTCTGGCCCTACCACGCTGTCTGGCCCTACCTCGCTGGCCGCCGCGCCGACGGCATACGCCGCCTGCCGGCCTGCGGCACCAGCACGAAAGCGACTCGTGGGGCCCGAAAATCCAAGCTTTCCGCGGGTCAGGAGGACGACGTGATCGCAGACCTCCTCGACATCGCCGAGCACGTGCGTCGACAACAGCACCGCGGTGCCGGCCTGTCCAACCTCACGGATTAGGTCGAGCATCTCGGCTCGACCAGCGGGATCGAGCCCGGACGTCGGCTCATCCAACAACACCAATCGAGGCCCGTGCACGAGCGCCATGGCGAGCCGCAGCCGCTGTCGCATACCCAGCGAAAAGCCCGAGGCGCTGCGATACCGCGCGTCACTCAGCCCAACCAAGTCCAGCATCTCGTGCGCGCGCGCGAACGCGTCGGTGGGCCCGAGCCCGCAGAGCCGCGCGGCGTGCACCACCTGCTCGATGCCGTTCAGGCCGGGAAACAAGCTGTCGTCTTCGGGCATGAACCCGATCTCGGCGCGGGCCTGCAGCGACGCTTCGGGCAATGGCCAGCCAAGCAGCTCGACGGTCCCCGAGTCGACCGTGTCGAGCCCCAGCAGCAGGCGCATGAGCGTCGATTTGCCGGCGCCGTTAGGCCCTAATAGGCCGACCACGCCGTGTGGCAGCGCTAGACTGATGCCGCGCAGCGCCGCAGTGTCACCGAAGTATTTTGTGACCCCATCGAGGCGGGCGACCGCGGCAGGGGCGTCGGAGGGAGTCATTTCGATCAACACCTAGGCGACGAGAGAGGCGGCAGCATGACACGCGGGTGGCCGCCAGGAAAGCGCGCGAGGACCCCGAGCCGCGCCATTGACAGGCGGTCGCTAACTGTCCGCCGCAGACCATTGACATTGGCCGTGAATCGGCGGTACCCCTAGCCTCGCCAACGGCCCCTCGTCACGCATGGGCACGACAGCCTGTGACGCCCCTTTTTACCCAGATGCCGCGGATATGAGTCCTCGGCCCAGACAAGAATCGGGCGGCACACCGCCCAGGAGAGAAGCCATTATGAAGGTCATGCACATCATTGCCGCCGGCGCTTTCATCGCTGGTGCCCTGACTCTTTCAGGCTGCGGTGGCTCCAAGAAAGCCGCAAAAGCGCAGCCTGCGCCCACGCCAGCAGCCGCGCCCGCCTACCCGGGCTGCGACGCCGACATGCATTGCGCGTCCCACGGGCAGGTTTGTGTGAGCGGGAGCTGCAAGCAGTGCCGCGATCATGGTCAGTGCGCGTCGATGGGCCCATGCGGTCGCTGCGAGGCCAACGCCTGCGTGAAGGTTGCTGGTTGCTGTGCGACGGACACCGACTGCGGCGGCGGCCGGTGTCGTGGCGGCAAGTGCCGCTAAGATAAGTAGTGCCAAACGCTCTGCCCTGAGACGACGCGCCGACCGCCGCTGCGTCCATTTAGGTGGGGTGCGCGACCCAACCGTGTCGCGCGGCCGATCCGTTCGCATCGGTGCTCATCCCGTGGGGTGAGCACCGATGCGTGGCCGATTACCGAATTCTGGAGTCGAACATGCTCGCCCATACTCTTCGCTCGCACCTCGCGCCACTACTCGTTGCCGCCACCCTGTTTCTGGGTGCCTGCGGTCCGACGTATCCCAACTGCGACGGAGACGAAACCTGCAAGCCGAAGGGTGAATATTGCATGGAGAAGAAGTGCGTGCAGTGCCGCCTCACGTCTCATTGCGCCAACGCGGCGACCGACGCCTGCGTGGCTTGCGAGAGCGGCCAGTGCGCGCGCAAAAAGGACTGCTGCGCGAACGCGCTCGACTGTTCGAGCGGCAAGAAGTGCAGCGGTAACCGGTGCGTGAGCGAGTGCGCCAGCGACGCGGACTGCACCGGCGGAAAGGTCTGCAACGAGCAGGGCGCGTGCGCCAGCCCCGACGCAGCAGGCTGCGCCAAGGACAGCGACTGCGGCGACAAGTTGACCTGTAAGGCGGGCAAGTGCGTGAACGCCTCGGGCGAATGCGAGCTAGTGGCCGTCAACTTTGATTTCAACCGAGCCAACTTGAGCAAGGCGGCGCAGGGCTCGATCTCGGCGAATGCGCGTTGCTTCAAGGAGCGCAAGATCAAGAGCGTCACCATCGAAGGACACTGCGACGAGCGGGGCACCGACGCGTACAACTTGGAGCTTGGCAACCGACGCGCGCGTGCGGTGAAGCGGTACCTCCAGAGCGTGTCGCGCGGCATCAAGGTCCGCACCGTGTCGTACGGCAAGGCACAACCCGTCTGCACGGACTCGACTGAAACGTGCTGGTCGGAGAACCGACGCGCGCAGTTCAAGGCTCGGTAGACACGATGGGCGGTCGAGGATGGGCTGCGCTCGGGCGTACCAACGAGCGCGACTTGCGTACGATCGCGCGGTCGTTGTGTGGGTTGCTGACCATCGCGACCGTGGGTGGGTGCGCCACGACCAGCCACGTGACGGCGCTCGAAGCCCGGATTATCAAGCTCGAACGCGACCGCGATGCGCGTTCTCAGCGCTACGACCGCGACCAAAAACGGATGACGCGCCTCCGATCTGAGATCGAGAGCAGCTCCGATTTTCTGCGCCGCAACGGCGCCGTCATGACCACCAAGCTCGACGACCTCGAGGACGCCGTCCGCCGCCAGAAGGGTGCAGACGAGGTGCTCACCCACCGTCTCGCTGACGTCACGCGCGCCGCAAAGGCGGACCACGCGACGTTGGAGAACGTGGATCGGCGCGTCGGCAGGCTCATCGCCGACCTTCGTGACCGCGCCGGCATCACGATCTTGGCTTTGCCTCGCAACTTGCCGGAGCACGCGAACGACTGGGTCAAGCTGGCGGAAGATCGTTTCGGATGGGGCGAAGTGCGCGTGGCAGAGGCGATCTCGAAGGAGTGCCGCAAACGTTTCGCTGGCACGAAGCAGGCGGGGCGCTGCGGGCTCGTGCAGGCGCGGATCGCTTATGAAGAGCATCGGTTTGGCGAAGCGGTCGTCATCTACCAAGCCGTCCATGATGGCCTCGACGGCAAGCCCGTCGCGGAGGTCGGCGCGGCGCTGCTCGGGATCACGGCTTCGCTTGAGGCGGAGGGTAAGTGCAAGCGCGCGAGGGAGATCTTGGGCTACGTGGTGTCGCTCATGAAGCGGGGCACGGCCGCACGCGATGCGAAGGCGTTGCTCAAGAGCCAGAAGCAGCGCTGCACGCCGGGCAAGACCGCGCTCCCGACCCGTACTTCCGGGCAGCTCAAGCGCGCTGCCGAAGAGAAGAAGGCCGCCGAGGCGGCCGCCCAAGCCAAGGCGGAGGCGGAGGCACAAGCGGCCGCGGAGGCCAAACGAAAAGCGGAAGAGGCCGCGATTCAGAACGCTCGGGCAGCCCGCGACGCCAACGAGTCGAAGGAGGCCGAGGCCAAGGCGGAGGCCGCGCGCAGAGCTGCGGCGGATAAGGCCGCAGCGGATAAGGCCACGGCGGATAAGGCCACGGCGGATAAGGCCACGGCGGATAAGGCCGCGGACAAGGCCGCGGCGGATAAGGCCGCGGCGGATAAGGCCGCGGCGGATACGGCCGCGGACAAGGCCGCGGCGGACAAGGCTGCACCCGCCGGTAGCGCCAAGAAGCCGGACGCCAAGAAGCCACACGCCAAGGCGGCCGACGCCAAGAAGCCGGGCGCAAAGAAGCCGGGCGCCAAGAAGCCGGGCGCAAAGAAGCCGGGCGCCAAGAAGCCGGGCGCAAAGCAGCCAGGCGCCAAGAAGCCGGGCGCCAAGCAGCAGGGCGTCAAGAAGCCGGGCGCCCAAACGCCGACGCCGCCTGGGAAGCCCGGCGCTGGCGACGCGAAGGCCGAGACGCCCGCCGAATCTACGACGGACAACAAGCGCGCGCCGACCCAGAAGTCGAAGTGAGCCCCTGGCATCACCCTGGCGCGTGGGACGTGTTGGTCGTCGGCGGTGGACACGCAGGCTGTGAGGCGGCGCTGGCCGCCTCGCGATGCGGTAGCCGCACGCTTTTGGTCACGCAGAGCGTCGATCGCATCGGTTGGATGAGCTGCAACCCCGCGATCGGTGGCGTCGGCAAGTCCCACCTCGTGGCTGAGATCGACGCGCTCGGCGGCGAGATGGCCCGAGTCACCGACAGAGCTGGCGTGCACTACAAGTGGCTCAATCGATCTCGCGGCCCAGCTGTGCACGCCCTGCGCGTGCAATGCGACAAGCTGGCGTATGCGACCGCCATGCGCATGGTGCTTGAGAATCAGCCTAGCCTCGACATCAAGCAGGGTACGGTCGCTCAGCTCTGGCTCGATGACACCGGCGCCGTTCGGGGCGTGATCTCTGGTCACGGCGTCGCCTATAGCGCCCGCACTGTCGTGCTCACGGCAGGGACATTCCTGGCGGCGGTCTGTCACACGGGCGAGGCGCAGGAGGCTGGCGGCCGGGCCGGAGAGGGCGCCGCCAACGACCTCGGTCAGCAGCTGCGGGACGCGGGTGTGCGCACGCGGCGTCACAAGACAGGCACTTGCCCGCGCCTCGACCACCGCACGATCGACTGGGCGCAGTTGACGGTCGATCCAGGCGAGAAGGATCCCACGCCCCTCGCACGCCACGGCGCTCGCCCGGCGCTCGCTCAGATGGACTGTCACGCGGCGAGCACGACGCCAGAAACCCACGCAGTGATCCGGGCGGCGATCCACCGATCACCTCTGTTTTCCGGGCAAATCGGAGGCGCGGGCCCCCGCTACTGCCCGAGCATCGAAGACAAGGTGATGCGGTATCCACAGCGCGAATCGCACGTGCTGTACCTTGAGCGGGAGGGCTGGCAGACGCAGGAGGTCTATCTCAGCGGGCTGTCGACGTCGTTGCCGCCGGATGTGCAGCTCGCGGCTGTTCGCACCGTCGCGGGGCTGGAGCAGGCCGAGATCGTTCGGTTCGGCTACGCCGTGGAGTACGACACCATCGATCCGACACAGCTCGATTCCAGCCTAGCGCTGCCGGCGGTGCCGGGGCTCTATCTGGCGGGTCAGGTCAACGGCACGAGCGGCTACGAAGAGGCCGCCGCGCAAGGGATCGTCGCCGGGCTCGCTGCGGTGGCGCTGGTCCAAGGAAGATCGCAGCCGGTGTGGCCCAGGAGTGAGAGCTACATCGGCGTGCTGGTCGACGACCTGGTGACGCGCGGAGGCGACGAGCCCTACCGCATGTTTACGAGCCGCGCCGAACATCGGCTGCGTCTGCGCACCGGCAACGCCGACCTGCGATTGACACCCACAGGCCGTGCGCTTGGCTTGGTGGGCGATCGGCAAATGGCCATTTTCGAGGCCCACAGGTCCCACCTCGACGTGGGCCGACGGGCGATGGCGGAGGCCCGGCTGACCCCAACCGAGGCGACGCTGGGGCATGTGGAGGCCACGGGCACGGGCACACTGCGTGGGCCTGTGCGGCTCGCGGACCTGCTCAAGCGCCCGGACCTATCTTGGCGCGATGTGCGCATGTTGCTGCCTGACAATATCCTGGCTTTACCGGAGCGGGTGATTGACGAGCTGGTCACGGAGCTGCGCTACGCCGGCTATGTCGACCGCGAGAAGCTGCGCGTCGCGCGGGCGCAGCGCGCGGAGACGGTGACGCTGGCCGCAGACATGGACTACCGGGCGATCGGCGGCTTGAGCGCCGAAGCGATCGAGCTGTTGGAGCGGGTTCGTCCCAAGGACTTGGGGCAAGCGGGCCGGATTCCAGGCCTGACCGCTGGCGCGCTGGAGGCCGTCGCGATTCACATCGAGGTGCGGCGGCGGCGCGCCGCCGGGTCCCTGACGCCCAAAAATCCGGCGTCGCACGGGGATCAGCAGGCCTAGGGTCTCACCCAGGTCCGCCTCGACCTTCAACGACTACGGCGACGGCGACGGCGCTTCGACGGTGGTTTCGGCGGCGGCGCGGCGGCGCTCTTCAGGAGCGCGGCGTACTTGTCTTCCAGCTCCTGACTCGCGAACTTGGTCGACAGCGCCAGGCTATAGCGCGCCTTGCAGGTGACCGAGTCGTCCACTCTGCAAGCGGCGTCGCCGTCGAGCTCAAGCACCCCGGCGATCGCCTTGAGCGCCGCGTCCGCGTCGGCGCGATACACCGAGCTCTTGGGGATGAGTTGGTGCTGCCGGATCGCCTCCCCATACGACTTCTTGGCAAACGCGGCCTCGGCCTTGACGAAGCGCGCGCCGGCCTTCTTCTCCCCGGAGATGCGATTGAGGGCCTGCGTCGGCGTGCTCTCGGTCGGATCGAGTCGGCGCGCCTCTTTGTAGGCCTGCTCGGCCTTGTCCCACTGGCGTCCGTTCATCGCCTCGCGGCCCCGCTCAAGCAGCTGCTCGTACCGCTTCATGCGCTTGTCCCGTTGGCGCTGCAGGACCTCCGCGTCGCGGGCCTCCGTTACTTTCCGAACAGACTCTTGCTGCGCGACGCGTCGAGCAGAGATTGCGGGCGAGATCCAGCGGTCGTAGGCGAACCCGACGATGACGACGAGCCCCGTGATGGCGAGCACAATGACCGCGACGGCGGCCATCTGCGGCAGCACCGACGCCCGCGCGGCTGGCTTTGGACCGTCGTAATAGCTCGGGTAGTCTTCGCCGTAGCTGCTGATCGGGGCCGCCGCGCGAAATCCGCCAGGGCCGGCAGGTGCCTCCTCCGGTGCCCAATCGCCCTGCGGCGCCTCGACGGGCATCTCCTCGCCTTCGACTTGGAAGCCAAAGCCGACGGTGCCGAAACGCACGCGGTCACCGTGACGCAGGTCCTGCACGTCGACGCGACGCTCGTTGACGTAGGTCCCGTTCGAGCTGCGCAGATCTTCGACGACGACGCGGCCGTCGTCGTCTTGGGTGATCTTGGTGTGGATACGCGACACAGACGGGTCATTGATGACCAGCGTGCAGTCCTTGCCGCGCCCGATGAGCGTGGTGGCCCGATTGAGCTCAAAGGACTCGTTGCCGCCATGCACGGGCACGAGGCGGGCGTACGTGGACGGTCCCATCGGCCGCGCAAACGCAGCGCCTTCGATGTGGAGGTAGAAGTCGCCAATCCGAACCTGAGCGCTCCGAGGCAGCTCGGTGACGTTGTAGATCCGCTTGCCGTTAAGCCACACACCGTTGGCGGCCTTCAGGTCTTCGATGTAGCAGCGGCCGTCCAACGTGAAGAGCCGGGCGTGGCGACGGGAGACGTTGTCGGCGGCGAGCACAATGTCGCCGGACTGACTGCGGCCGATGACGAACTCACCATCCTCGAACGAATACTCGTCGACAATCGCGCCGTATTTGTCCTCAATGATGAGCGTGAACATTCGCAGTCCTGCCCTCAGTCTTCGAACTTGATAGCGCGAAGCTCGTCACCGTGACGCACCACTTCGACCACTTGGTCGAGCACCGGACCGTCTGGCGCGTCGGAGAACACGCCGAGGATGTCCAAGGCGGTGGCTGCTCGTGCGCTCGCGGTGTCACGGCCGACGCCAGGGAATCGGACGGCATGGGCGTGTATTGTCCGCGCGATGGCGTCCGCGGCGGTGTGCCCATGAAGCAGGCCCATCCAGGGAGCGAAGCCATCGCAGGTGCGGTCAATCAGAGCCATCAACGCTTCAGCGCCACATGCGCCCAGCAGGATGCGGTCCGGACGCAGGCGATGGGCGATGCCAAGCACCGTCTCGATTCCCGCGGACGCGTCGAGTCGAACCACCTGAGGCTGCTCCAGATGGAGACGCACGCCCTGCTCTGTCACGACGATCCGTTCGTGGCCAGGGATGTGCCGCGCCAGGGCGTTGAGCACGGTGCGCCGCCCCGCACCCGCTGTGCCAACTAAGCCGATACTGCGGCCTGCGAGCAGCAGCGTCTTCAGCTGCTCGGCGGCCTTGGCGGTGACGACGGCGCGCGCGACGAGGTCATCGAGGGTCGGAGCGTCGCCACGGGGTTTGCGGATGAGCAACACAGGGCCGGTCGGACACATCGGCGGCCAGGCGACTCGAATCGTCGTGCCGTCAGCCAGCGTGCCATCGACCCAGGTTGAGGCGTCATCTGTTGTGACGCCGCTCGCGCGCACAAGCCGCTCGGCGGCCGCTGTGAGCCCGGCCTGACTGCTGAATCGCGACTTGGACGCCGTGCGTTCACCTTGCCGCAACAGCCAAATAGCGTCGAATGAGTTCACCTCAATCGTCTCAATCGTCGCGTCGTCGAGCAGCGCCTCTAGCGGCCCCAGGCCAGCGAGCTCGTAGATGAGATCGCGTTTGAGGCGTTCAACGTCCAGATCCCCGCCAAGCTTGTCGCCAGCCGCGCGGTCATCGACGAAGGCGATGACCTGCTCCTCCATGTGGGTCCACTCGGCGTCGCTCAACTGCGCGGCGTCGCCGCGAAGCGCGCTGGCGAGGGCGCCGACCGCCTCGCTATACAACATCGCCAGCGCCGGATAGTGCCCGCTCGCCGCGACCGGTGCGCGGCTGGCCGTGGCGAAGACGGGCGCCCCGTGCCACTCCGATTCTTCCTCTTTGGTCAGGGCCAGCTCGGGTTCGACGACCGGCAGGGAAAAATCCAAGTCGACACCCACGTCGAGCGCTGGCGTGGCCGCAGCTTCGAGGGCACCCGTCAGGCCGTGAATGGGCCCGGTCATGCGGTCGTCCAGCGGATCGACGGCAAACGGGTCGGTCGACGCCACGGCCTCGCCCGACGTAACACCCGCGCTGGCAGCTCGGCGATGCGCGTCAATTTCGCGCCGCGCATGGCTGGCTGCGTCACCGAGCTGGGCGAGGGTGGCCTCTTCGGGCGCCTCAAACGCCGCGGCGACCGGTAGCGCGTCAAAGCCGTCGTGGCCGAAAGCGCCATCGAGACCGCCATCGTCAAACGAAGCGTGGGCAGCGCCACCCAGATCCAGGTCGTCGCCGCGACCGAAGGCCGCGGTGCCGCCAAAATCGATGTCGGCGCCGTCACCCAGAGGGCCCTCGTGCATCACAGTCGCGTCCAACGCGGCGGCTTCCGAGAGGAATCCGGCGCGGCTGGGTTCGCCTGCATCTACGGTCAGATCGACTTGAAAGTCGGGATCGGCGGCGTGTGACGGTTGCCCGAGATCGTAGTACTGCATGACAAAGTCACCGAGGTAGACCTTGTCTTCCGAACCGACTTCAACGGGCGTAGCGATACGGTGACCGTTCACGTAGGTGCCGTTTGTGCTGCCTAGATCCTCGACGATAAATCGCGCGCCGTGGACGCGTACCAACGCGTGGCGCTTGGATATGTTCTGCTTGGGCAAAATGACATCGTTGCCCTTGACCCGGCCGACCATGATCTCAGGTTTATCGAAGTGAAAGGTGTACACCTGCCCACTCTTCTCTCGGATCGTGACGCTGAACATCCTACCTCCGGATCGCTCCCCATGGTCGGCAACGAACCTTTCATCGTCAAGCGGACGCGAGGCCGTGTCGCGCTGTACTGCTGGGATCACCGTGAAACCGTTGGCAGCGCATCGACCAATTCGGCGGCCTCCAGGCCCCAAGGCGCGGAGAGCGCTGCGATACCGGCTGCTCCGGCCGCGAACGCGAGCCGAGCGTGCGGGCCGTCCACTCCGCCAAGCGCGACGATCAAGCGTGGCCATCGATTGCACGCCGACGCGAGCGCCGCCTGGCCGAGGCCGCGATGGCCCACCTTCGACCGAGTCGGCCAGATGGGTGACAGGGTGCAGGCGTCCGCGCCCTCGGCGATGCGCGCCGCCAGCCCGGCCTCATCGTGACACGAACCCAGCACGCGAGCGCCTGAACCAGCAAATGCGGACAGCGGCCCGGCACGCTCGGGGATCTGCAGCCAGTCGACGGCCAACGGCGCGAGGCTGGCGAGCAGGTAGTCCGGGGTGCAGCCGCGCTCTGTGCCGCCGACGTTCACGCCCAGCCTGCCGTCCGCGGCGACGACCAGCGGCGCCACGGCGTTCGCGGCCGCGACGATCTCAGCTGCGTTCGCACCCGGCAGACGCACCACGATCACGACCCGTGGCGCGCATGCACCCGCCAGCGCCAACAGCCGCCGCGCCGCCGCCAAATCGCCCGACCACAGCGCAAACAACATGCCGGTCTGCTGACGACCGACGGCGCGCGCGTTCAAACGAGCAACCCATCGAGTGGAGAGGAGGCCGTCGCGTAGCGCTTCCGAGGCATGCGGCCCGCGCGGGCGGCGAGACGACCCGCCTGCACAGCGAAGCGCATCGCCCGAGCCATGGCGATGGGATCGTCCGCGGCCGCGATCGCGCTGTTCATCAGCACCGCCGTGCACCCCAACTCCAGGGCGATCGCCGCATCCGACGCGGTGCCAACGCCAGCATCGACGATCACCGGCACGGAGACCTCCTCGAGGATCAGGCGCAAGTTGTGCGGATTGCGGATACCGAGACCGCTCCCAATCGGGGCGGCCAGCGGCATCACCGCGGCGACCCCAGCGTCCTCGAGGCGGCGACACACGACCACGTCATCGCCGCAGTAGGCGAACACCACGAACCCCGCCTCAGCCAGCCGCCCGGCGGCCCGCAGCGTCTCCTCATTGTCCGGATACAGCGTCTTTGCGCAGCCGATCACCTCAAGCTTGAGCAGGTTCCCCATGCCCGCCTCTCGCGCTAAATGTGCGGTGCGGATGGCGTCTTCGGCGGTGTAGCAGCCTGCGGTGTTCGGCAGCAGGGTGTGGCGGTCCAGATCGACGGCGTCGAGCACACTTGGCGCGTTCGCGGTTAGATCGACGCGGCGCAGCGCGACGGTGACCAGCTCTGCGCCGCTCTCGTCGATCGCGCGACGCGCCTGGGCGACGGTGGCGTACCGCCCGGTGCCAACCAGCAGCCGCGACGAGAACGTGTGACCGCCAACCTGCCAGGGGTCGTCAACGTCGACCAGCGAGGCGGCGTCCAGCGAAAGTCGCGGGTCGGAGACGATTGCGCGCATGAACACCCTCCCACACGCCCCAACAGCGGGGTCGTGGCCAGACCCTGGCGCGAATCGCGCAGATGAACAAGCGCGGCTGCAAGTTGCGGGCGGCGGGGGTGCAGCCGTATGCTGTCGCGCCGGAAGACCAGCCTCGTAGGAGCCCCGTGTCGATCATTCGCAAGCCGCCCAGCCAAACCCCACGTGCCGACCGTCCCGCCGCCCCAGCCAGCGACGCGGCCGCCGATCGCCGCGACGCCGCTGGACTAGCGGCTGATCTAGCCTGGTTGCGGAGCCTCCGTGTCGCGTTGGTGCACGACTGGCTGGTGACGCTGCGCGGCGGCGAGCGAGTGCTCGACGCCTTCTGTGAGCTGTTTCCAAACGCCACCATCCACACGCTGGTTCGCCGGCCCGGCGTCGCGACGCCACGCATCGAGGCGATGCAGCACGCGCCGAGCTTCGCAGACCGCGTCCCGGGCGCGCATCGTCATCACCGCTGGCTGCTGCCGCTGTATCCGAGCGCGATCGAGCGGGTGCCGGTGTTGGATTGCGACTTGATCCTGTCGTCGAGCCACTGCGTCGCCAAAGCCGTGATTCCGGGCCCTGGCGCTGTGCACGTCTGCTACAGCCACACCCCGGTCCGGTACGCGTGGGATCGCACGGACGACTACCTGCGTGGCACCAACTCAGCGCTGGCGATGGCTGCGCCGGTGCTGGGCGCAGCGGCGCGCTGGCTCCGCGGCTATGACCTCTCGACGCTCGATCGCGTCGATGCGTTCGTGGCGAACAGCGACAATACAGCGGGGAAGATCAAGCGCTTCTATGGTCGCGACGCCGCCGTCGTGCCGCCGCCCGTGGAGACCGATCGATTTAGTCACATCGAACGCCATCCAGCTGGGTACGACCTCGTCTTGTCGGGCCTCGTGCCCTACAAACGTGTGGATCTCGCCGTGGCCGCGTACGCCGAACTTCCGGAGCGACGGCTCGTCGTGGTCGGCGATGGCCCAGAGCTGGAGCGCTTGCGCAGGTTGGCGCCGCCGAACGTCACGCTGCGTGGCCGTGTTCCAGAATCCGAGCTGACAGACTGCTATCGCGGCGCAGAGTTGTTGGTGTTTCCCGGCGAAGAGGACTTCGGCATCGTGCCGTTGGAGGCGCAGGCGTGTGGTATTCCCGTGGTGGCGTATGGCCGCGGCGGCGCGCTTGAGAGCGTCGTCGACGGTGAAACAGGCGTCTACTTCTACGAGCCCACCCCGGGCTGCCTCGCCGCGGCGATTCGTGACCTCGCCGCACGGGGCGTCAATCCTGCGGCATGTCGCACGAATGCTGGGCGTTTTCGCCGACAGCTGTTCCTCGAACGCATGATCGCCGAGCTCGTCGCCGCCATGCATGCCAGCGACGCGCGGGCCCGCGGCGCACGATTGGCGGCCGCGACGCGAGGCAGCGCGGCGCCATGAGCGACAGCAGCTGGGCGCTAACAGGAAAAATCCGCCGAAATATCGCCTGGAAGTTGCTCGGCACAGCTATCGAGAAGGGTCTGCGCCTCGGCCTGGTCGTCCTCGCCGCGCGTATGCTTGGCCCAGACACCTGGGGTCGCTACACCTACGCCCTGACCCTCGCGTTGATGGTCGTGCAGCTGACCGATCTTGGCCTGTCGCTGTTCTTGTCGCGCGAGATCGCCCGCACTGGCCGGGCCGACGGCCGCTTCATCGGCGAGGTGCTCGGCCTCAAGGCCGCCTTGGCCCTGGGCTACGTCGCGCTGTTCTCTGGGATCGTGATCGCGCACCGCTCCGAGCCCATGGTCGCCGCGGCGCTCGCCCTGTGCGGCGTGATCGCGCTGGCGCAGACCGCGTTGGAGGCGGCGTTGCACGTCTTTCGCGGCGTCCAGGATCTCTCACTGGAGGCACGCGCGACGACCGCGCAGGCTGGTATTCAGGTCGGATTCGGCGGCGCTGCGCTCGGTGCAGTCTGGTTGTTTTGGCGCGCGGCGACGCCCGACTCGGCGATGCTGCTGTACGTCGCCGCGCTGGCTGTCTCCAACGTGATCGCCGCTGGTTTCGCCTGGCGTATGGCGGCGCGGATCGCCGCGCCGCGGCTGCGGCTGAGTCGGGCGATGGCGGCGCGGTTCCGGCGCGAGGTGTTGCCGCTCGGCATCGCGATCGTCGCGAGTCTGCTCTACTACAAGGTCGATGTGCCGATGATTCGAGCCATCCACGGCGACACCGAGACCGGCCTCTACACCGCGGGCTACAAGCTGCTGGAGGTGCTGGCGATCGTACCGTCGATCCTGCTTGCGGCGACGTTTCCAGCCCTCAGCGATGCCGTGATTCGGCAACCCAAGCGCGCGCTCGCCCTGCACAAGGCCGCGCTGCGCTGGTTGCTGCTCGCTGGCGGCGCGGGGGCCATGGTGCTGGTGATCGCGCCGGAGCTCATCATCGCGCTGCTGTACGGCGATCGCTTCGACAACGCCGCGCCAGTGCTCCGCGCCCTCGCGCCAAGCGTCGTCCTGATGTTTCTCAACTACCTCGAGACGCACATGCTGGTCGCCCTCGGCCTGGTGCGACAACAGATGTGGATCTCACTGAGCCTCATCGCGGTCAACGTCGGACTCAACGCCTGGTGGATTCCGCGATGGGGAGGCGCTGGTGCGGCGATCGCCACCGCCGTCACCGAGCTCTGTCTGTTTGTCGCCATCGCCCCGCTGGTGCAGCGTGATCTCGCGCGTCGCATTCGGGAGCACCAGCCATGATCGACGTGCCATGGCCAGACTCCGTCTCGTCCGGGACACAGCGTCGCCTCCAAGCGGCCGCGTGGTCCATGGCCGCCGTGGTCGGCTTGGGACCGCTTGAGCTACGCCATGCGACCGTCCGGATCGCCGGGTTGACGGTCTCGTCCGTGGAGCTGCTGGCGAGCGTCGCGATCCTGTGTGGGGCGATGGCGGTCTGGGGGCTCCGACGCGAAGGACACCTCGCGCGACGTCTGACCCACCCCTTGATGATCGCGCTCGCGGCGTGGGCGGCGCTGCATCTCGCCAGCGCGCTGTGGTCGAACGACCCGCTGTACTCCCTGAAATTCGGCCTGCGAGTCACCGGCGGGGTCGCCCTGGCGGTGACGTGCTCAGCGCTCGGGCACTTGGGCCGCTTCCGCAGAATCGTGACGTTCGGGCTGCTTGCCGGTCTCGCCATGATCACGGCGCTAGCCATCGCCGAACGCGGGCTCGGGCGCACATTCGAACCCGTGCTGCAGCTGTTTCGCGACGAACCCACCTGGATGCTGGGAGAGCCGCGGCTCTCGACCGTATTTTATCACGCCAACACCCTCGCGGCGTATCTCGAGCTGGCGCTGCCTTTTCTGTTGGTGGCGCCGTGGTTAACCGGCCTGCCTCCGCAGCGGCGTTGGGCGCTGCTGCTCTGGACCGCCGCTGGTGGCGCCATGCTCAGCCTGACCTACTCGCGCGCAGGCCTGCTCGCCGGGGTGCTCGCCAGTCTCGTGCTGGCGGCGACCGCGCGTCGCACGCGGACCGAGCCTCGACTGGCGCGGGCCGCCTTCGTGTTTGCCGGCCTGCTGTCCATCGCCTTCCTGGCCAACCCCGACATGCGCGCGCGACTCGGGATGGGCAAGCGGGAGTACCGAGTTCGCTACGAGTTTGGCGGCCCATGCGAGGGCCCGGCCGCCGGCGAGGTGCAGGTGCCGCTCACGCTGACCAATGTCGGGGAGTGGCCGATCTCCGATCGTCACGCGCCCGGCGAGGTCGGCTATCTGATCTGGCCAAGAGAGGGCGAGCCCGTCGCTCGGGCGTTTCGCTATCGCAAGCTGCCTGCGCTGCGGCGCGGCGACAGGTTCGAGACCGTGCTCGACGTGCATCTACCCGACAAGCCAGGCCCCTGGTCCCTGGTTGTCGACATCCGACGAAAGGGGGTGATCTGGCTCAGCGCCGTCGGCACGGAGGTGGGTCGAACCACGTGTACGGTGCAGCAGGGACCGGACTCTGGGCCCATCGATCCAAGCGTCAAGCTGCGCGCGACGTCAGATATCCACCTGCAACACCGGCCGCTTGAGCTGGCGCGGCGGCACTACTGGCAGGCCGCCCTTCGCTTGCTGACGGAGCGGCCGTGGCTCGGTCATGGCGCCGATCGGTATCGCATGTCGTATGGCCGGCTGGTTCCGGCAGCGGCCTGGGACGGTCGCGCGCGCGCCCACTCGGTGATCCTGGAGACCGCGGCCGATCTCGGCCTGCTCGGCCTGCTCGTGTTGGGCCTGCTCATCGGCAGCGTCGCGGCGTGCATGCGGCCGAACCTGATGATGGCGGCCGGGGCGAGTCGCATCTCCACCGCGGCCGCGATCGCCCTGGTGGGATTCGGCCTGCACAGCCTAGTCGACTATTTTCTCGGCTATACACAGATCCTCTTGGTGGTGTGGCCCATCGTTGGCCTCGCCACCGCCGCCACGAATCGGGAGTCCGCGCGATGAACGAGACCATCACCATTCAGCTCAATGGCGACACCATGACCGTGCAGCGTGGCACGACGATCACTGCGCTGCTCGGCGCGCTTCACATCGACCCGAAGCGCATCGCGGTCGAACGAAACCGCGTGGTCATCCGCCGCTGTGATCACGCCACGGTGGGACTGGACGACGGCGACGAGATCGAGATCGTCACGTTTGTTGGTGGGGGTTGAATCCGCCCGGAGGCGAACGGTCCGACGACCCGTCAATCAGCTGCCCCACGGCCAAAGGATGCGCAGCCAAAGCGGCCGTGGCGCCCGCCGCGCTGCCGCATACGCCGCGGCGTCGGCGACGTGGAGCACCGTGTCACTCTGCAGCACCGCCTGCGCCAATCCGTCGAGCGGATGGCCCAGAGATACGGGTAGCACCGCCAACTCGACGACACGCGCGCCAGGATTCGCGGCCATCGCGGCGGCCACCGATCGCTGCACGGCCTCGGCGAGCGGTCCCAAAATCGCCTCCGGCCCAACCCCGCGGCGCAGAAAGACGACAAGCACTTCACTCGGCGGCTGCCCTGGGAACGCGATGACCGGTACGCAGGCAAAGGCGATCTCGCTTCGGTCCTGGACCACGTCACGAAGGGCCAACTCCACCGACACCGGCATCGGTTGCGCGGGCGCACCAACCTGAATCTCGCTACCCGCCCCGATGGTCCGCCGCTCGCCCATGGTCGCCTCCCTTCCGCCGCGATGACGGTCAACCACAGCATGTGGCACGGGCCGTGCACCACACAAGGGCTGAGGCGCACCGACAACGTTGCACCTATCCGGCTGGAAACTAAGGGTTTCTAGCGAGTTCTCTCAGAAGACCGCATCTCACTCGCCGGCCGCAAGCGGCCCATGTTCGGAGCACGCGTGCTCCAGCTCAGTGGCGCAATTTCTTGCGCACCGTGATCGCGATGGTAGATCCATTGGTAATTACGCGGAGTTAGATGCGTGGTCTGGCGACCCCACCGGGGGTCGAGTGAGATGGAGCACAGCTGCTCCACAGGTCAGGAGGCAGGTTTCATGCGGTCGCCACTATGCGTTGTAGACATCAACAACTTCTTCTCATCGACCGGCGGCGGCGTGCGCCGCTATCACCTTGAGAAGTTGCAGGCGCTGAGCGACGACCCGCGGCTCGACTATCACGTGATCGTGCCGAGTGACCGAGACGAGGTGGAGCACTACGGTCGGGCGACGATCCACCATGTGCCAGCCGCCAACGCGCTGGGCACCGGCTATCGCTTCATCCTCAACCCGATCCGCCTGCGGCGCTTGTTCCTGCGGCTGCAGCCCGATGTGATCGAGGTTGGCAGCCCGTACGTCTTGCCCGATTTGGTGCGGTGGGCTGCCCGCGGCCTGGACTGCGCGATCGTCGGCTTCTGGCACGCTCACTACCCCGTCGCGTACGCGAGTCGCCCGCTCTCCCGCCGCTCTCCGGCGCTGGGCAAGGCTGCCGAGCGTCTTGGCTGGTGGTGGGCGCAACGCACCTACGGCCGCTTTGATGCAACGCTAGCGGCCGCCAGCTGCGTGCGTCAGACGCTTGAAGAGAAAGGCGTGTCTGACGTGTCGGTCACGCCGCTGGGTGTCGATCTGCAGCTGTTCACGCCAACGCGCCGCGATCCCGCGTTGCGTGAGTCGTGGGGCGTCAGCGACAGCGATGTGGTGATGGCCTTCCCCCACCGGTTATGTGAGGAGAAGAACCTCGGCGCGTTCGTCGATGCCTATGAGCGTCTGCGCGCGATGACCGACCAGCGCGCGGTCCTCGTGTTTGCCGGGCGTGGTCCCGACGTGGCCCTGGTGGAGGATCTGGTCGCCCGCTATCCAGGCGACGTGCACTACGTCGGTTACTTGCCGCAGCGGGAAGACATGGCGCGGCTGCTGGCGTCCGTTGATGTGGTGGCTGCGCTGTCGCCGACAGAGACGTTTGGGCTCTCCGCGGCAGAGGCCATGGCCGCGGGCAACGCCCTCATTGGCAGCGAAGAGCTGTCCGTCGGCGAGATGCTCCAGGACTCGCGCGCAGGCATCACCGTGCGAGACGGCGACGCGGCCGGTATCGCGGACGCGTGGCTGGAGCTGCTGCGCCCCGGCCGTGCTCAGTTGCTGGGCGCTCGCGCGCACACGTTTGCCAATCAGCACTTCTCGTGGGGACAGACCTTCGAGCGCATTCTTCAGGTGTACGAAGACACCTCGGGTCGCGCAGCTGTGGCGGAGAGACCGCGTGTCGCCCCCCTCGCGGCGAGCGGCAGGGTTGGCAACTGGGGTGCTGGGATCACGCGTTTGCTCGCTGATGACGGTCGTCGTGCACCCACGCAAAACACGCGTGCCGTCGCTAAAACTGGCGCCGGCCGGCGGAGCGCGTAAAACAACGGGTAGACCTTGCGCTCTAGCCGAATCGAGGGTAGACAGCCGCGCTTGAACAAAAACTGACACCCGCAGTGGGTGGTCTGAAGAAGCTGGACGCACCTGTCGCGTCCTCCAGGAGTGACACAATGAAGAAGGCGACCGTCCAGTTCGCGGCTCTCTTTGCGATCGTGGCGATGACCACCGCATGCGGAACCGAGACCACCACCCCCAC
>ERZ889078.1070-NODE-1070-length-22705-cov-21.818190_pt1 | contig 22705 bp, 33 predicted proteins | sample MGYA00521266_ERZ889078 | MGnify/ENA primary metagenome ERZ889078 (study PRJEB32303, sample SAMEA104408618) | aquatic metagenome | biome: Brackish water; feature: Pelagic; material: water | place: Baltic Sea | collected 2014-06-16T06:34:00 | depth 76,534 m ...
TCGCGGCGCTTAGTAAACTAAAACAAAACGCGAGAGTGATGGCCGTTTTGCAAACGCGAGCCCAAAGACTCGTCGATGGCATGAGCGATGCGGCCAAAGAGCTCGGCATAGCGATGCAAACGGACGTTAGAGGGAGCATGTTTGGCTTTTTCTTCAATGAAAACCACGTTAAAAACTTCGCCGACGCCGCCAAAAGCGACGCGGAGACATTCGCCGCGTTCCATTCGGGAATGCTCGAAGAGGGTTTTTACTTCGCTTGCTCGCTCTACGAAACGGGCTTCATCTCAACGGCGACAACCGACGAGATGATCGAAGACGCCATAAAAGCGGCCTCAAAAGTGTTAAAAGCGATTAAAAGTGCCAGATAGCGAGCAAGAGCGCAAACCCCGCATAAAACCCATCATAGAAGCGGCGGACAGTTTGTCGCTTGGCATATCGATGGTCGTCGCCGTGCTTATGGGCGTCGGCATAGGGTGGCTGCTTCGCCGATGGACGGATATTGGTTGGTTGTTTTGGGTTGGCGTCGGCATCGGTATCGCGGCGGCGATAATGAACGTTTACAAGGCCTACTCGAAACAATACAAGGTGTTTGAGGAGTTGGCGAAAGAGCCGCGTTACGCCATAAAAAAACAGCTTCAAGAAGAGGATGACGACGAGGATTATGGTGAAAAAAGCTATTAGACTCGTCTTAGCGAGCGAATTTTTCATTCTAGTCGCTTCGCTTTACTCCTATGAACTCTTCATAAACGCCCAAGTCGCGTTTCTTAGCGCTTTGTTCGTGATTTTGGGCTCCTCTTTCGCATACGCCAAGATGGTTGACTCTCAGGTGGCGTCTGAAGCTTTCGAAGACAAACGCGACTTTCTCGACGAAGTGGAGGACCCGCATGGACTTTACGACGACGAGGCGATCAACGAGGCTCCGGCGGAGGAACTTGATTTAAAAACGATAGTAAAAGAGGAAAGGGCGAAGATAAAAACTTTTAACGTCAAAAGTCTAAAGCATGGAGTTAAGGGAGGCGCGTCAGCGTTTAGACTCGCTCCATATCTGTTTTTAGTTTTAGGTTTTATAGCGCTTAAAAACAACGAGCTTCTCAATTTGGCTTTTTACCTTCCGTCTCTTTCGGTCGGAATCATCATAGGCGCTTTAAGCGCGAAGGCTTTTTTGCCTAAGACGTGATCATAGGAATGTTTAGCGTCAAATCGTTGTTTATCTCTATATAAAAATTGCTGTCGCGCGCCAAGGTTTTAAGCTCGTCGCTTTTTACGTTGTCTATATTTGGCGCCTCGACCGAAATTGAAAATATGCTGTATTTTTTATCTTCAAATTTTACGTACTCCCCAACTCGGTAAAACACTTTCGTGAGAATCTCGTCATTTTCTTGCGCGCAAGAATACATTTTGTTTAAAACTTTAATGAGCTTCTTTGAATCCATAACGACTTCGGGAATGGTCGGATCGTAATCTTTCGCGTATTTTATGTCGGAAGTCATGGAACTCGTCGCTATGCACAAGTCCACGATGCTGAAGATATTCGTAAGTTCGCCGCCCAACTTTGGCTTGCTAAGCTTGAAGGACGGAGTCTGATAAAGTTTGATTCCTATCCGCGCTTCATCTTCGTAGCCAACGGTCAATCCAAAAAATTTGTATCTGCCAAACTCCAAATCGACGAATGTCGTTTTGAAGCCAAACGTAACGTTCGCGTAAGCTTGCGCGAGCTTGAACAACTCTTTTGGCGTTGTGGAGCCTAGGAGAAACTGAGCCTCCGAGTTAAGGGAGGTGACTCTGCCATTGGCATTGAAAAGTATAAAAGGATTATAATCGTATTCCAACCATTGTTGCTCAAAAGTCATCGCGTAAAAAACTACTCTTCTATATAGTTTTTCAATTTACGCCCAACTTTCGGGTGTTTAAGTTTCTTTATGGCGCTGGATTCTATCTGGCGAACGCGCTCGCGAGTAACGTTCAGTTCTTTTCCTATCTCTTCGAGCGTTCTATCGCTTTCGTCGTCCATAATTCCAAAACGAAGCTTTATAACCGCTTTCTCTCTTTCGTTTAGCTGCTCCAAAACGTTTTCGATTTGAACCCTTAAATCGTCTTTGAGTATCGCGTCGGATGGAGAAAGAGAGGACTTGTCTTCGATAAAGTCGCCAAAGCGCCCATCGTCCTCGCTGCCTATTGGAGCTTCTAGGGAAATCGGCTCTTTGGTTATTTTAATTACGTTTTTAACTTTCTCCACCGAGAGTCCAACTTCCAACGCGATTGTTTCGACATCCGGCTCTTTTCCATTTTCCTGTAGGTGTTTGCGCATGATTTTGTTGATTCTGTTGATAGTTTCAATCATGTGTATTGGTATACGGATGGTTCTAGCCTGATCCGCGATCGCGCGCGAAATCGCTTGACGAATCCACCATGTGGCGTACGTTGAAAACTTGTAGCCTTTTTTGTATTCGAATTTGTCAACGGCTTTCATCAGTCCGATGTTTCCTTCTTGAATCAAGTCGAGAAAAGGAAGCCCACGGTTTGTGTAGCGCTTGGCTATCGAAACGACAAGTCTAAGGTTGGACTTCGCCATCTTCGTTTTGGAGATTTCGCTTATGTTCTTGCCGCGTTTGATTTGCTCCAAGATATCAAGAAGTTTGTCCGGTTCCATATCGAAACTATTTTTTGAAGCCTCGTTGGTTTGAACCAGTTTTTTGATTTCCATGTAGGTCGAAACCATAGTGGCTTCGGGAACCATGCCGGCTATATCTTCTTTGTTTAAATCTTGAATTTTTTCGACTAAAATTTTGTGATTTGCTTTGAGCGTGGCGTTAAACAGGGGAAGTTTGTACTCCAAGCGTTTCAACTCTTTGTCGTAACCCTCATCGCTCTTAAGCGCGGTTTCCATAGCTTTCACGAGTTCGTTGATAAGTTTTGAAGTCGGCCCAAGATCCAAAAGAGTTTCTTTTAAAACCGATTTTTTAAACGTCACTCCCAAGTAGTACTGAACGATCTCTTCGGTAAGCTCTCCGTCTAGATTGTCGGGAGTTTTGTCTGCGATTTTGATCCAATCTTTTTTCGCTTTTTCCAACGCTTTAAAGCTAGTGGAAACTTTTTCAACTCTCGTTTTGTCTTTGGCGGTGAGAGTTTTTTCCTCGCTGTCTTCGCTGGCGTCGGCATCGTCGGTATCGTCGGTGTCGTCGTCGCCAGAATCTTCTTTTTCATCTTCAAAACTCTTAAATAGCTCTTTTACTCTGCGTTCGCGATTTATAAGAGGCTCTTTGTAGTCTAGAATAAAATCTATCAAATAAGGGACAGAACATATGGCGTCGATAATAATGCTTTCTCCGCCTTCGATTTTTTTACTTATTTCTATCTCTTCCTCTTTCGTAAGAAGCGGAATTTGCCCCATTTCGCGTAGGTACATACGAACCGGCGAATCGGAGCGAGACCATTCGAGAAGTTCGTGTTCTTTTAATATGTCAAAAGAATCCGACTCGTTGTTCTCAAGCATTTTTCTTTGAGCGGCGCGTCTAGCTTCCGCTTCTTTGTCGTTCATTCGCTTCGCGTGCTCGGAAGAGGTGTACATGCAAGTTTTGTGTTTTGTCGCAAGTTTGTGTATAGCTTTCGTTTGCGCGGTTGTTGGTTGTTTTTCAAAAAGCTTTATTAAAGATTCGTAAGTTAAACAGTCTTTGGATTTATGCTCGCTAAAAAAGGAGTCTATAGCTTTATTGAGTTCTTTTGCTGTCATATAGGAATATGCTCCATTGGTTAAGGTTAAATTAATGGTGGATTATACCCAAGTACTATTAAGACATTATTAAAAATAAATTGGAACGCTACTTGCTACTACTCTTAAACTTAAAATAATTTAAAGGAAATTTGATGCAAACAGGTTATTACAGTTCGGCCGCCGGCATGGTGACTCAGTTTAATCGTCTTGACGCAATTTCAAATAATTTGGCGAACGTCAATACGGTGGGCTTCAAAGAAGACAATCTCGTAGTGGGCGACTTTATGCGATTGTACAAAGAAGCTAGAGACGAACTTTCTTTGGAGAACGACACCAAAGAGGGCGCGCAGTTTTTCAACAGAACGATGACGAGAGCCCCTCAAGTCGTCGATTCGTATACAAATCATTCCGTTGGGACGATGCAAAAAAGCTCAAACCCCTTAGACTTCGCGCTTTCTCGCGAAGGACTTTTTTTCGCGGTGAAAACGCCACAGGGAGTGAGACTCACTCGAGATGGCTCTTTCACCACGAACGACGAGGGAAAGCTTATCACCAAACAAGGCTACGAGGTTTTGTCTAGCGAGTACGTCCAAAATCAATCCAATGGCGCGATAGTCATCAATCAAGAAGACAGCGTCGTTAGCGTGGATAAAAACGGTCAAATCTCCACAAACATTCCAAATACGGTCCAGTTCGCTCAAGGCGCTAAGCTATTCATCGCCCAACCGGAGAATATAAACCTACTGAAAAAAGAGGGCGACAACCTTTATAGACTCGATGGCGTTGAAAAACTTCAAAGTTTGCAAAGCAGCGGAGCCGTTTCTCAGGGTTTTGTCGAAAAAAGCAACGTAAACGCGGTAAAGATGATGACAGAATTGATCGAAACGAATCGCCTAGTTGGAATGTATCAAAAAGCCATGAGCGCGCAGATGGACGATATGAACAACGACGCAATCCAAAAAATCGCTAAAAAAGCTTAACTGAAGGAATGACACTATGATGCAATCGCTATATACCGCCTCGACCGGAATGTTGGGCATGCAGACCCAAATCGACACAACCGCCAATAATATCGCCAACGTCAACACAATCGGATTTAAAAAGTCTCGCGCGGAATTCGCCGACCTCATGTATCAGGTCATGGAATACGCGGGAACTTCCACGAGCGACACCACGAAAAGTCCCACCGGCATAGAAGTGGGTCTTGGAGTTCGCCCAACGGCGATAAACAAGATTTTTTCAGAAGGTTCCCTTAAACAGACCGACAACCAACTTGACATCGCCATTACGGGTCAGGGATTTTTCAAGATGGAGCTTCCCGATGGAACTCAGGTCTATTCAAGAAACGGAGCTTTTAAAATAGACAGCACGGGAACGATGGTTAATAGCGACGGATACACTTTGATTCCTCAAGTGGTTATTCCAGAGGACGCCACGAACATCAGCATAGGCAGCGATGGAATCGTTACGGTCGTTCAGGCCGGACAAACCCAAGCCACCCAAATAGGTCAAATAAACACGACGAATTTCATCAATCCGGCCGGCTTGCACTCGATGGGAGACAACCTTTATATCGAAACGGACAGTTCTGGACAACCGGTTGAGGGAACTCCCGGACTAAATGGTTTGGGCGTGTTGAGACAAGGTTTCGTCGAACTTAGCAACGTTGAGCTCGTCGTCGAACTTACAGACCTGATTACCGGTCAACGCGCTTATGATTCCAACTCGAAAGTAATCACGACAAGTGATGAAATGCTCCAAACCACAAATAACCTAAAACGATAAGAATATCCTAAATAAGGCTTGATACTAAAAAGTATCAAGCCATTTTACAGGCTTCTTCTTAGTTGATTTATCAAACTACCAATACTTTTTAGATACAATCGCAAAATTAATTAGAAATTACATCTAGGATTTTTATATGAAAAAAGCAAATATTGATGGAAAAGTTTGGACATTCGGAAAAGACGTCGACACGGACTTAATCATAGCCGCTCGCTATTTAAACACTTCGGTGCCAGAAGAGTTGGCGAAACACGTTATGGAAGACGCCGACCCTGAATTCGTAAAAAAGATGAGCGTTGGCGATATCATAGTCGCTGGTGAAAATTTTGGCTGCGGAAGCTCCAGGGAACACGCTCCAATCGCTCTAAAGGCCGCCGGAGTGGCAGCCGTAATCGCTCCAACTTTCGCAAGAATATTCTATCGCAACGCTTTTAACATGGGGCTTCCTATCTTTGAGCTGCCTCAAAGCGCCGAAATCAAAGAGGGCGATACGATAAGCGTGGATATGAACGCGGGCACGATTACGAATCAAAGCTCGAACAAAACTTATAATTTCGTTCCGATTCCCGCGTTTATGCAAGAGTTGATAGACGCTGGCGGACTCATGAACTTCGCGCAAAATGAGATAAAAGGCAAATAATGAAAACATACAAAATAACCCTTATCAAAGGCGATGGAATTGGTCCAGAAATCATAGACGAAGCCGTAAAGGTTTTAGACGCCGTGGCGTCATGCTACGACTTTGGATTTGATTACGACGAAGCTTTGATGGGTGGATGCGCTTATGATATCACTGGCGATCCGTTGCCTCAGGAAACGATCACAAAATCGCTCAACTCCGACGCCGTGCTCTTCGGAGCTATTGGCGGAGTGAAATGGGACAATCTTCCTCGCGAAAAACGTCCAGAGAGTGGATTGTTGCGTTTTAGAAAAGAACTAGGAGTCTACGCGAACTTGCGACCAGCGGTCGTGTACGACGAGTTAATAAACGCTTCTTCACTCAAGCCAGAGATCGTAAAAGGCGTTGATTTGATGGTCGTTCGCGAACTTATAGGGGGGATTTATTTTGGCGAGCCCAAAGGTCGCGACGAGAATAAAGCCTGGAACACCATGGTTTATACCCGCGACGAAATTGTGCGAATAGCCCACCAAGCGTTTAAAATCGCCATGACTAGAGACAGACGAGTTTGCTCCGTAGACAAAGCGAACGTTCTCGACGTTTCGCAACTGTGGAGAGAAACCGTCATTGAAGTGGCCAAAGAGTACCCTGAAGTCGAACTTTCGCACATGTACGTAGACAACGCCGCTATGCAACTCATACGAGATCCAAAACAGTTCGACGTAATGCTAACGGGAAATATTTTTGGCGATATTCTAAGCGACGAAGCTTCTATGCTTTGTGGATCCATCGGTCTTCTTCCGTCGGCGTCCGTTGGGGAGAAAATCGGCGTGTACGAGCCAATCCATGGTTCGGCTCCAGACATCGCCGGTCAAGGCATCGCCAATCCAATCGCGACGATCGCGTCCGCTTCCATGATGCTTCGATACGCGCTTGGGGAAAATGGCGCGGCCGATAAAATCGAAAACGCCATCAAACGAGCGCTTAGCGAAGGCTATAGAACTCAAGATTTGGCGCAATTCGACGCGAAAGAAGTGTGCTCAACTAGTGAAATGGGCTCAATTATCGCCAACTACATAGAGAGATAAAATTTCTAGCATGCAAACATTGACTTTAGCGAATATTTACGAACTTCAAGGCTTGAAAGAGGAAGCTCTGGATATCTACAAAGAGGTTCTCAAAAAAGATCCGCAAAATAGCGACGCTAAAATCGCGATAAGAAGACTCTCCGGAATGAGAAAAAAGTTTTTAAACGTAAATTCCCAAATGAAAAGTTTTTTTCTAAAGATGGATACGGAAATAGAGTATAACGAATTTGAAAGGTGGTTACTCAAAGCATGGAACTAAAAGACGTAATACTCTCCACGTTGGCGGAGATGGAAGAAGAATTGCCAGAAGAATTCGTTAAGGATATTTCAAGAGATTTTGAAATTAAAAAGACGAAAGTCGCTCCCGAGAAGGAGCGAATTCCTGATGTTGAGGCCGAGCGAGAGACTGACTCGGCGGTTCATGGCGCCGAAAGCGAACTAATGTACCTCTCTTCCATTAGAGAAAGACTTCTTGTGCTTTTTGAAGGTTTTCAAGCGCCAAACAACAAAGACATAGAAGCCAAAGTGGATATGACGTTAAACTTTTTAGAGTATGTTTTAGCCACGATAGACTCGAGAGCGCAAAAACTGGAAAAGGGAAATCAACAATGAGTCAATATCGAGTTTTAATCGACGCCAACGACGAAAAAGGGTTGGTGTACAAAGTATCCACTATATTTTTTGAGATGAATTTGAATATTCTTTCCAACAGCGAGTTCGTCGACAAGGAAAACAATAAGTTTTTTATGAGAAGCGTCGTCGATGGAGATATAGACAAAGCGGCACTCATGACCGCCCTAAAAGAGGCCCTTCCAAAAAACTCCGGTATCAAAGTGATAGAGCCAAAAAAGAAAAATATTATTATATTGGCCACAAAAGAATTGCATGCGCTTGGCGACATACTTATCCGTCACGAATCCGGAGAACTCGAAGCCAATATACTCGCGGTCATATCGAACTATGACAATCTAGAATCTCTTGTTGAAAAATTCAATGTGCCCTATGTGACCGTTTCCCATGAAAACTTGGAGCGTCCGGAACATGAAACTAAGATAATGGAAACAATCGATAGTTTTGAAGACGTTGACTACATCGTGTTGGCTAAATACATGCGCATTTTAACTCCTAGATTCGTCGAAGCGTACGAAAACAAAATAATCAATATCCACCACTCTTTCTTACCCGCGTTTATAGGAGCCAATCCCTACAAACAAGCTTACGACAGAGGGGTGAAAATCATTGGAGCCACCGCGCATTTCGTAAACAACAATCTTGACGAAGGTCCAATCATAGCTCAAGAGGTGAAACACGTCGATCACGCTTACGGATGGAAAGACATGCAGCGCTCTGGTCGCGACGTTGAGAAGATAGTTCTCTCCCGCGCTCTTAAATTGGCGCTCGAAGATAGAATATTCGTTTACGCCAATAAAACGGTCATTTTCTAATATGTCATTCAATCTTGTTTTGGTCAATCCTCAAATCCCAAACAATACGGGCGCGATTGGCAGATTGTGCGTAAACGCGGGCGCGACGCTTCATCTTATCAAGCCAATTGGTTTCGACATAGATGAAAAGGCCGTTCGAAGAGCGGGTCTCGATTATTGGGATAAATTGGATTTGCGGGTTTGGGAGAACGTAGACGAGTTTTTTGAGAATAACGACATCGCCGACAATGCCCATTTCGCAACGACGAAAACGGACAAACCATATTTCGAAGCCACGTTTAACGATGGGGACTATATATTTTTTGGCAGCGAAACGGCTGGCATTCCAGAAGATATATTAAACAAGCACGAAAGTCGAAACGTCACGATACCGATGACGAAAGAGGGCAGAAGTCTAAATCTGGCGATAAGCGCGGGAATTGTGCTTTACGAGGCTATTAGACAAACGTACTCTTCATTTCGAAGATAAGAATAGGACAAAGACTTTGAATTCCTTTATTGATATACTAATGATTGTTCTTTTTGTTTTGTTTATGGTTTTTATTTTTGGTGGTTATCACAAAAATAAATCCGAGCAAAGAGAAAAACAAGATACTGAAACGGAAGAAGAAAAAACTTAAAATATTTTTTCCGCCAATATTTCACAAGTTTTTTCAAATCTTTCAAACAAACTCTCTACGTTTTTAATTATAATCGACATGTCAAATCCTCTCGTTAATTTCCAAAATACTATACTAAAATTACATTATTGATTAATAATATGACAAATTGTCATTAAAACTTTGACTTTATTGCAAAATAGGATTATAATACTTGAAATATAAAGGGGATGTCATGAATAGTTTTATTGAAATCGTTGAAGAGATAAAAAGCGTTGTTTCCGCCGAGTTTAATTCTAGAAAGGTGTTTGACAAAGACATAGCGGATATACTCAATATATCGCAAATGAATTTCGCGACTATGAAAAAACGCAATAAAATTCCGTTTACGGAACTTATGGATTTTTGCGCTAGGAAGTCCATATCTATAAACTGGATGCTTTATGGCCAATCGCCAGAGAGTTTAGTCGAAGCCACGAATAAATTTTATATGGTTAAATATTTTAACGACACTCACGCGAGCGCGGGCGGCGGAAGCGATGGAGAATGCGAAGAAGCGCAAGAGTTGGAAATTCCCGAGCAATTCGTATTTATGTTGGGGGGAGAGAGGGAACTCAAAAATATCGAAGCCATAAACGTGTCCGGAGATTCAATGGAGCCCACTTTCAGCTATAATGACATAGTGTTTATCAATAGAGAGAAAAAAGATTTTAGACGCGGCGGAGTTTTCACCATAAGAACGGAAGCGGGTCTTTTTATCAAACGCGTTCAACAGCGCATCGATGGACAACTAGATATCATATCCGACAATCCAGTATACTCAACGCAAACGCTCAACCCCAATGAAGTTGACGTAATCGGCAGAGTCGTGAGTAGATTCGGAGACGTTGACTAACAAAGGAAAAGTAGTTGAAGAGAGTTTATTTCGTATTGTTTGTTTTGTTCGCGGCGGGTTGCTCCACCAACAAAGCGGTTGACGTCAAAGAGTCCATAGTGCAGAAAAACGAGATTGCGGTGGAAGCGGAAGAAATTGTCTATATTTCTCAAAATTCCGAAGATTATACGAATGCAATAGTGAAAAATGATTTTAACGCCACGAAAGAAGAGTTTGAGAGCCTATATTTTAAGGCTTGGAACATGAACGACGCGAATTCGACGCGAGACAAAGTTCAATGGGCTTTCAATGTATACAAAGCTGGGAATAGCTATGGAGAAAATCTACAGCCGCTAAAGCAAGATTTTTTTGAAGAGATGAAAATCAATTCGAATTTCGCTCAGTATTCGACATTAAACAAAAAGGCGATTACGCTCAAAGACGTCGATCTAAGGGTCTTCCCAACGAACAGACCGCTTTTGCTGAATCCAAACAAGGCGGGAGAGGGATTCCCTTTCGATTATCTTCAAAACAGCGCGATCGCCGCGAACAAACCTATCTTCGCGACCCACTACTCCAAAGACAAGCAGTGGGTTCACGTGTTTGGAAGCTACGCCTACGGATGGATACAAGCTGACGAATTGGTTTTTCTTCAAAACGCTCAAACCGAGTTATGGCGAAACGCTCGACAGCTTTTTATAATCAAAGACGGAACGCCTATATATTCTACAAACGGAGATTTTTTATTTAAATCAACCATTGGAACAATATTCGCGCTTATAGACGAAGACGATGCCGATTTCACAGTCTTGGCCGTTGCGGCGTATAAAAATCACGAACCCTTGTTCGTAAAAGCGAAAATACCTAAAGACATCGCGAGCGAAGGCGCTCTTGAGTTCAACCCCGAAAATGTAAGTAACGTAATAAATGAACTTTTAAAGTCAAATTACGGATGGGGAGGCATGTACGGTCAACGCGATTGTTCGTCGACGATTAAAGATATGTTCGCCCCTTTTGGAGTATGGCTGCCAAGAAACTCATATCAGCAGAGCAATATTGGAACGGTCGTTTCACTAGAAGAATTGAGCGACGAAGAGAAAATCGTCGCGATAAAGGCGAACGCAATACCATTTAAAACGCTTTTGTATAAAAAAGGCCATATTGTTTTATACGCGGGCGCCGTCAATAACGAAATCATCATATTTCAAAATGTTTGGGGCGTTAAAACTAAAAAAGACGGAGTGGAAGGAAGATTCGTTATCGGAAAAACAATTTTTAGCAAATTGAATCTAGGCGAAAATTTAAGTGATTACGACGAGAACGCCTCGATATTGAAAAACTTAAAAAGTATGAACACTATAAATTAGGCTTTGATATCTAGAAGCGACCCAATCATCTCATCCTGAGTTCTTATGGCCTCAATGTTTACCGCGGAAGCGTCTTGCGCGACCATCTGATCGGGAATTTCTTTTGTCAAATCAGTTTGACTCCGTAGGGATCCACTGTCGTCCGCCAAACTAGTATTGGCCGAAACGGAACCCGCAACCTCAGACATCCTCGTATCGCGAGGTCTAAAACCGTCCGTGTTGACATTGGCGACATTGCTAGCGCTATTGTTTAACATCGTCTGGTGAGCTTGAATGGACGAAACGTTATTTGAAATATTCATAAAATGCTCCTCTTCTTATATTCATTATACTACCGGAAATATAAAAGTAAGTTGACTTGTCTAAATTAAAATTTCTTTCTCGGAGAAAAACCCCAAGAAAAAGTTAGTGTAGTTCGGAGTTTAATTTTATCTCTCTAGTGGAGCGAGAGACGGTTGTTTCCCCGGTTAGAGAATTTTGTCTAAAATGCAGTCCGTTGAAATGCGCCAATTGTCCGGCTTTGAAAATTTCGCCCTGCATGTTCGCGTTCGCGTTCACTTCCATTATTTTTTTCAACTCGGCTGGATAGATGCCAACTTTCGTACCGGCTAAAATAGCCAATCCAGCGTCTATGATGCATCCATCGCCTAAAGGAATTCCGCAAGTGGAGTTCGCTCCAAGAAGAGTGTTTTTGCCGATAGAGATAGGGTTGCCGTCAGTTCCGCTAAGAACGCCGAGTATAGAGGCTCCGCCGCCTATGTCGCTCCCCGCGCCAACGATGGCGGAAGAAGATATGCGCCCTTCCACCATAACCGGACCGGTAGTTCCCGCATTGAAGTTAACGTACGAAGCTCCCGGCATAACGGTTGTTCCCGCGGCGAGCTGCGCGCCAAAGCGAACTTTGGAAGCGTCTAGTATTCTGGTGTTGTCCGCGGGAATGATATGTTGTAGAAATCTTGGAAATTTATCTATGAAATCGATATTAGGATAATCATTGGCGAGTTTTAGCTCTATTTCAAACTCTCTTAAATAATCAAGCTCGATTGGTTGACCGTCTGACCAGGCGACGTTTGGAAGCGCTCCAAACGCCCCATTGAGGTTAAGCTCGCGAATGCCGACTTTGGCCTGAGAAAGAGCGTAAAGCTTGAGATAGGTGGCTTCGACGCTTTCGCACGCTCCGTCTTCAAAAAGAAAAGTTAGTTTGAACTCGCCTTCGCGCGAGCCATTGCTTACTATTCGCGAATAAAGAGACGAGACTACTTGGATGTTTTTATGAGCGTCGCCGTAAGCTTCCTCAGAGTAGGGAGTGAAAGCGTTTAAGCAATTTTTGAGAAAATCTAAATTTATATTATAAACCGCTTCGTTTGCGGTGAAGTTCACTTCCACTCCTTGTTCCGCCAACGCTTGAACGAAAATGGCCGCGCTTGCGAAGTTTTCATCCCAGTTGATTAAGGGATAAGTCGCCTGAAGCGATTTGTCTATGTTGAACTGTCCCAAATCCACTCTACACACGCCAAACGCCAAAGGATCTTTGTATCCCTTGGTTGAAGTTTTGATGTTTTGCACAAGTGCCTTGAAGTCGTCCGCTGTTTGAATAATATCCATTGAATTCTCGCTTAATTAATTTATGCCGCCATTATACTTAAAAACAACTAATGCAATTTTATATATACTGTTAGATTGATATTTTAAGTATTATAAATTTATAAAAAAGAGAGACTTCGCCGTGCATAATTGGATTGAGCTTTTAAACAACGATGATTATCTTGGTATTAAAAAGTATTTGAAAGATGGTGGGGACGTAAGTGAGACGAACGAGTCTGGCGAATCTGTTTTATCCTGCTCGCTTAGGGCTAAATGCGACATGGAAACGATAAACCTGCTGATAAGTGGCGGCGCGGACGTATTTGATTTTGACGATGAGGGGGTGAGTGTCTTCGATATGGCGATTACCTATGGAAACGTGGAGATGGTGAATTATTTCTTGGAGAAAAATATCAACGTTAACGCTACAAATAGGAGAAGTGGATTTACTCCTTTGATGGCCGCTATTTGTTATGGAAGGCTGGAAATAGTGAAGTTGCTTTTAGCCAAGGGAGCGAATCAAAAAGCGCAAGATTCAAAAGGTTTTACGGCCGTGGACTTTGCAAGAAAGATGAATAAAAAAAGCATACTCGCTCTTTTGGAAGTTGACGAGGATAGCCCCGTAAACCGTGGATACGCTAGATAATTTATGAAATTTCCAAAAGCTCTTTAAAGCTTCTGTAGCTATCGACTATTTTTTGGTTTTTAACGCTTGCGATATAAAACTGTATGGCTTTTTTACCAAGTCTTGGAATCTCGTTTTTAACGGCCCAACTACTGACGGTTCCTTCTGGAATTTCTAAAATTTCAGCGAGGTTTTTTTGGGTTATCTTCAACTCCTTGCAAACTTCCTTTACGACGTTGCTTTTCGCTTTTTTTGTTTTTGTGGCGCTTTTGAGCGGCTGCGCTCTTTTAACGATGACCGCAACCGGCTCCTCTTTTTTTTCGTACTCGCAGTTTTTGTCTATCCATTGTAGAACATCGTTGGCGCTCACTATCCAATCTCTCGAGTTGAGTTTTCCGACAACGTCATTTGCGAATCTTACCGCGTTTTCTTCGGCTAATTCTTTCCCGCCAATTTGATAGAGCATTGCGAATCCGAGCTGAATGGAAGGGCTTCCGCTGGTTCCCCAGTCAAATCCATGATGCGACTTCTGAAACATGTCGTATCTCGTTGGCAATTCAAGCTCCCCATAAGTTACGAACTTGTTGCCAAGAAGAGTCTTGTGACCTTTAAAAACATGATTATTCATAGTTATTGCCATAGCGTTCTCTTTATATTTTAAATGTATAACGTTGCTCGTCGCTTTTTTTTATTTTCACTTCGCTGGTCGCGAAAGTCATTCTATAAACAACGTATATAATTCCGATAAGCAATAAAAGCGCCAATAACCAAACTAACATAATAGAATTCCTTGGTTTATAATACAATCGATATCGGCGTATTTCATAATTACATTAGTTCGCAACGCGTATTTAAGTAAAAGTTCTTTGAGAGTAAAGGTCTTTTTATAGTATAATTCTAAAATTAAAAAATATAAAAAGGACGCAAATGTCATATGCGGAAAAATTAGAAGAACTTATCACCAAAAGCGTTATTCCAGATCTTGACGAAAGATTGGATGAGATATTCGAAGAGATAGCCGATAGCAAAGACGCGACGGACGACGCGAAAGAAGAGATAGAAGAGCTTCGCGAGTTTAAAGCTGATTTGCAAGACGTACTAGAAGAAATCACCAATGGCGAAATAGACGAAGACGAATGCAAAGAGTTGATTGACGATATTTTAGAGGCTCAAAACGACAGTGACGAGGAAGATTTCGGATTTGACGAAGAAGAGTAAAAGAGCTAACGCGACCTGAAATTATTCAGTCGCGTTGTGAATGCCTTCTTTTGTCGCGCCCCAGGCTTGGCTAGAGTCTTGCTTGACTCCTTCCCAAGTGGCGGAACATCCGCTGCTTAACGCCGCAATCCCTAGGATCGCGATAAACATTAAAAATATTTTTTTCATTACAAAACTCCTATATCTTAGATTTTACGAAAGTCTCCATACTAGAAACTATCTCTTCGATGGTTCCCTCTCCAGACACAACTTTTAACTTGCCTTTCGCATTGTAAAACACTTGAATCGCCTTCAACGGTTCGCTGTAAACTTTCATACGGTTGTCAAACACTTCATTGTTGTCGTCAGCTCCGCGAGCGCGACCGAGAACTCTGTCTCGAGCGGTCTCTTCGCTTACCGACACCTCGATAACGCTTACCAACTCGACCATTTTATCATTATCTAGGTAAACGTCGAGGGCTCGCATCTGCTCAAGGCTTCTTGGGTAGCCGTCAATGACGACGACTTCGGTGGGGGACGACTGCAACGCGCCAGTGATAGTTTTTATAACTATCTCAATGGGAACGATGTTTCCTTTGGACACATAGCTATCTATCTCTTTTCCAAAATCGCTTTCACTCGCTATTTCCGCTCGCAGCATGTCTCCGGTTGAATAATGAGTTATATTCTCATTGTTTTTCGCGATTAACTCCGCATCCGTAGTTTTACCGCTTCCCGGAGCGCCGATAATCAAAAATAGCTTTTTCATGAGCCGACGCCTACTTGGTTTGTTCGCGAAGACGGATGTGCAAATCGCGAAGTTGATTGTTATCAACCGGACTAGGCGCTTTCGTAAGAATACAAGAGGCTTTTTGAGTTTTAGGAAACGCGATAACGTCGCGAATGCTTGATTTTTTGGTTATAAGCATCATTAGTCTGTCGAATCCCAAGGCGAAACCGCCATGCGGAGGCGCGCCAAACTTGAGGGCGTCGAGCAAGAAGCCAAATTTTTCTCTCGCCTCTTCTTCGGGAATTCCCAAAAGCTTAAACACTTCTTCTTGCATTTCTTGCTTGTGAATGCGAATAGACCCGCCGCCAAGCTCCGTGCCGTTGAGAACGATATCGTAAGCGATAGACTCTATCTCTTCCACGTCTTCTTTGTCGGTGTCTTTTGGCATTGTGAACGGATGGTGAAGCGCTTTGACTCGACCGCCTTCGACCTCGAACATTGGAAAATCAACCACCCATACGAATTCAAAAGCGTCTCTGTCGAGTATGTTCATTTTTTCATGCTCGGCTATGAAGATTCTAAGTCGTCCCATGTAATCCATAACGGTTTTCTTGTCGCCGGCTCCGAAGAACACGACGTCGCCGACTTCAAGCTCGGTTCGCTCTATGATAAGAGCTATGTCTTCTTCGGAGAAAAATTTAACGAGCGGACCTTTGAGACCGTCTTCTTTCATTTGAAAGTAGCCAAGACCGTGCGCTCCAAACTTGCGCACGAAGTCTTCGAAAGTCTTCATCTCGCGTTTGGAGAAAATCAAATCCGCGCCGGGAACTTTGAGCGCCTTTATACGGTTGACATGAGGTTTTTTGGCGATTCCCGTAAAAATTTCGTTGTCGCATCTAGCGAATATGTCTATGACGTCGACCATTTTCAAGTCGTATCTCAAGTCGGGTTTGTCCGAACCATACCACTCCATCGCGTTTTTGTAAGTTATGCGGTTGAACGGCGGCTTTATGTCGACGTTGCAAGCTTTGAACATCGCGACTAGCAAGTCCTCGGCCACTTTTATAACGTCTTCTTGGGAGCAAAAACTCATCTCGACGTCTATCTGAGTGAATTCGGGTTGGCGATCCGCGCGCAAGTCTTCGTCGCGGAAACATTTCGCTATTTGAAAGTAGCGGTCGAATCCTCCAACCATCAAAAGCTGTTTGAAAAGTTGCGGAGACTGGGGAAGGGCGTAAAACTCGCCGCTGTGAACGCGAGACGGCACGAGATAGTCTCTCGCTCCCTCTGGGGTCGATTTGGTGAGGATTGGCGTCTCAACTTCCAAAAATCCACTCTCATCGAGGATGTTTCTCGCGGCGATGGCGGCTTTCGAGCGAAGACGAAACACTTCGTACAAAGCGGGGTCGCGAAGCTCTAAATAGCGGTACTTAAGCGTTGTTTCTTCTCCAACGCTTTTGTCCCCAATCACAAATGGAAGAGGAGCCGATTTGTTTTCTATGATGAGCTCTTTGACGATTATTTCAATAGAGCCGGTTTTTAAACGCGGGTTGGTAAGGCCTTCTCCGCGAAGACGAACGGTTCCCTTTACGATAAGAACGTATTCGTCTCGTACGCCACTAGCCACGTTATGGGCTTCAGCGCTGTCTTCAGGGTCGCAAGTAAGCTGCACGATACCCGTCTTATCTCGTAAATCTATAAAAACGATTCCGCCGTGGTCTCGGTGGTTATTCGCCCAACCAGTGAGAACGACGTCTTGTCCTACGTTTGTCTCGTTTAAATCTGTACAATAATGGCTTCTCAAAACATAGAGTCCTATATAAATAATTTTTGCGATTATACCGAAATATAGTATAATCGACAAAATATTTAACCAAAAGAGCGAATTTGCAATCAAATACAATCAAAAAAGTCGGCGTAGTTTTAAGACCATCGACACCAGAACTAAAAGATGATTTCTTTGAGTTGAAAAAGATATTCAACAAGCATAAAATAGAAGTTGCCATAGACGGCGTTAGCGGCGCGACGATTGGAGTGATGGGTGTGGAGTTTGACTCCTTGTGCGAAAGTTGCGACGCGCTCGTGACGCTTGGCGGAGACGGAACGCTCATCTCCGTATCGAGACGCTCGTTCGGACGCAACATACCGATTATCGGCGTTTACGCTGGAAGTTTGGGCTTTTTGGCCGACGTCAAACTCAGCGAACTCGACTTATTCGTGTCCAATATGACTCAAGGACAATATAGAATCGACGAGAGGGCCATACTTGAAGCGACTTTCAAAATAAACGGTCAAGACGAAACCATATACGCGCTCAACGACGTGGTGATAACCCGTCCCTCCGTATCTAGCATGATTCACGTTGAAACACTGGTCGACTCCAAGGCGTTCAACACTTACTACGGAGACGGCGTTATCGTTTGCACGCCAACGGGTTCGACCGCGTACAATCTTTCGGCTGGCGGACCGGTTTTGTTTCCTCTCACCAATGTCTTCGCGCTCACTCCGATTTGTCCGCATTCGCTCACTCAAAGACCGGTGGTTCTTCCCGGCGAATTCGCCATAGAGATGAAAACGCCAAAAGAAAAAGCGCTAGTTATTATAGACGGGCAAGACACCTACGAGCTCGAAATAGGGCAAAGCATACGTATAAAACTAGCTATGGACAGAGTCAAACTCATACATAGGGAAGAGTTCAACTACTTTGACGTGCTTAAAGAGAAACTTCGCTGGGGAGACTAGAGCGTTTATACTACATTTAAAGTCATTGTTATATACTTCCATCAATTAAATATTTAGGACGAAAAATGAGAATAATATTACTTGGAGCGCCTGGCGCCGGAAAAGGCACGCAGGCTCAATTTCTAACGAAAAAGTTCAACATCCCCCAAATATCGACTGGAGATATGCTAAGAGCAGCCATCAAAGCCGGAACCGAAATGGGCAAAATGGCCAAAGCCGCTATGGACTCCGGTCAACTCGTAACCGACGAAATCATCATCGGACTCGTAAAAGACCGCATAGCCGAAGACGACTGTAAAAATGGTTATCTTTTGGACGGTTTTCCTCGAACGCTTCCACAAGCCGACGCCGTGACAAACGCGGGTATCGCAATCGACGCGGTCATAGAGATTGACGTAGCCGACGAAGTGATAGTCAAACGCATGTCCGGCCGTCGCGCCCACTTGCCAAGCGGAAGAACTTATCACTTGGAATACAACCCTCCAAAAGTTCAAGGTAAAGACGACGAAACTGGAGAGGATTTGGTTCAACGCGAGGACGATAAAGAGTCGGTGGTTTTGGACCGTCTCAAAGTCTACCACGAGCAAACGCAACCGCTTATAGGCTATTACAAAGAACAAGCAAAATCGATCGACTCGCTAACGTATATAACCGTTGACGGAACCGCCGACATCGCCGACGTCGAAGTCGCCATTACTGAGCGATTGGGATAATTTTTAACTCTAATAAGAAATTTGAATCAAATGCAACCCTCGCGACTTGGCTCTGGGGCTGATCTTTTCCTCTTTGTGATTTTCCAGCGCTTCGCTAACGTCACCTAATCTAAGCTGGTTTCTCCCTAGCGCGAACAAAGCGCCAGCGATATACCGAACCATAAACCTTAAAAACCCCTTGCCCACGATTTTAAGATAGTAAATTTTATTGCCGAAGGTTGAAGGCTGAACTTGCAATATTTCACAGCTGATAACAGTGCGCAAGGTTGAACTCATAGTGACGTCTCGTTTGGAGAAGTTGTAAAAATCATGTTCGCCAACGAAGAGTTTGCAGGCTTGTCGCATGAGCTCAACGTCAAGCGACTCCATAGTTGAGACTTTGCCATTAGGGGGGATATGAGCGACGATATCATTGAAAACTGGGTTCTGGACCGCGTCCGTACAAAAATAATAATGATACTCTTTGCTTTTGGCGTCCTTGTTTGGATTAAATTCCGCGGCGCAGGGTTGGCATTGCAGGATGCGGATATCATCTGGCAATAGTGAATTCATTCCAAGCAAAAGTTTTCCTGATTTTATCGCCAAGGGGATGGTGATTTTCGCAACTTGCCCCTGCGCGTGGACGGCGCTATCGGTTCGACTTGCGGCGGAAATGACGCACTCCCGATATTTGCAGATTTTTTTTAGCGCTTGATGGATAGTCGCCTGGACGGTTGGCTTTTGTTGGTTCGCGCCCAGGTCTTGCCAGCCAAAGTAGCGGGTGCCCTTGTATGAAATTACGAGACGATGATGATACATGCATATTTCCAATTTCGATAATGTTTGTCGTGAGCAATAATTTCTCCGGTAGGGTAAATTATTGGTCTCCTCGCGCTTGCTATATCTGAACTTATAGATATCTTTCTATCGCTAATGAATCATGAAATACACCTAAAATATCTATAGTCTCTGTATCTTTAATAAAATATGCAATACGATAATGTCCATAAAGTAAAATTCTAATTTCATTATTTGTATCATTTTCATAGGGATAGCCGACTTTTGGGAATGTAGTTAATATTTGAGTTTTAGTAAAAATTTCGTTTACAACTTTCTTGGCTATTTTTGGATTGTCTTGCGCAATGTAGTTATGAATGTCTTTCAACCAAAAACTAGCTTCATCAGTCCAGTTGATATTTACCATTGTTTAATTCTAAGTTCCATCTCTTTATTTGAAACAGTTTTACCATTTTTAGAATCTTCTAAACCTTTTTTTATCATTCTATCAAATGCAAGTTCTTTTATAATCTCATCGTAAGAAGTATCTGTTGGCAGTGAATTTATGATATTTTTCGCCATAGTCGTTGGTGCAGTCATAGTTAACTCCATTATTTAAATATACACCATTTTAGCAAAATGATGTATATTTTACAATTAAATAAAACTATTGAATTGTTTTAAGAGTTATTAATAAAAAAGTATGTCTTTCGACTTTTTTATTATCAAACCAAATACAAGTTGCCCAATCTCATCAATTTCTTCAATTGTCATGATTTCACCACCAGATTTTAATTGTACTGTACCTCCAGCATTAAAATTCATTTTCAGACCCTAATTTAAATTTACCAATTTACTTTCATAAATAGGCATATTCAAATTTTCAGATAATGTGGCAACTTGGATATAACGGTCCAATAGAACAATAAATTTCCGCTAGGTAATTTATTGCGTTCCTATGTTTTGTTGTACTTTTTAGTCTAGTAAGTCCATACTATTTTGAATACTTTCATCTATAAATTTGAAAAGTTCATCTTTGTCATTAATAGTGGTTAAATACTCAGTTCTACGTTCATTCTCAATTAATGGTGGAACGATATTATTTTGTATAGCTTGAAAAGCCATAATCAATCTTCCAACTCTTCCATTACCATCGGCAAATGGATGTACTCTTTCAAATAAAATATGGAACTCTGCAATATCTAATAAACTCATTTTATTACTATTAAATCTATAAAGCAAATTTTCAATATCATTCGATATTTTATTTGGCGCTGATAGTTTTATATCTACACCTTTTATATATCTCTCATCTAGTCTATATGCTCCAATAGGCTTAGAAACAAATTGAGGGGATACTTTTAAAGCATCTTCAAACATAATGGCATGAATATCTTTTATAAAACTACTGTCAATAATATTTTCTTTATTTGTAGCCTCACGAACTATTACATCATAAGCTTTCGCAAAGCCTAAGATAACAAGTTGTTCGTGTAGTGGTTTATCTCCTGCCGTATTTCCATGTTCAAGTAACTCTTTTGTTTCACCGAAAGAAAGAGTTGTCCCTTCCATCGCGTTTGAGTGATGAGTGATTGAAATACGAAGTTGTCTAAAAAGTTCTTCCCTTTGTTTTAGTGATAGTTCATTTAGTTTTTTCATTTATTCTCCAATACTAGTTAATATTTTTTATATAAATCAACGATAAATTCAGCAATAGGTTCCCATAACTTTACTTCCCCATATGCTTCATTAAATACTTTTGCATGATTTCTTTTAGAAATTATTTTCATTTGATTGAAATGTGAAGTAAATTTATTATCTTCTATATTTGAATGTTTTTCAAGAAGAGAAACATTGATTGGTGTTGTATTGTTATTTGAAAGAGTCATAAAAGTAGTTAAGATTTTATAGTTGTATTGAGATGGATTATTTAACCACCTAGGTACTTTCCTATATACTTTTTGAACTTCATCTGAATTTTGATTACTATTTTCATGTGTAGAGGCTTTTTGTTTGGAGATAAGATTTTTATTTAAAATTGATTGAGCATTTCCAATTATTGATAATAAATGAGTTTCTAAGATAGCATTTTCAATTTTAACACTTTCTTTATATGCAATCTTCGCATCGTCTAAAATTTTTTCAACTATCGTATGCATCTGATTACCTTTTTTTTGATCAAGAAAGTATATCCATTGAAAACTTAAGAACTAATTTAGTATTTATAAGAACTTATAAGAAGATTGTGTATATTTGGAGTACAACGTTTGAATACACCAATAAAGTGCCGTAGGTACTTTATTGGTGTGCTATGTTTTGTTGTATCTTTACTGCTGTGAAGGTTTGTTTTTCTTAAATATTTTCATCATTTCAATTGTATTTCTTTCTAAACTTACTTGGTAAACAATGGTATATTTTTTATAAGTCATATCTCTAACATCTTTATCATCGAAATAATATGAAGGTGGATGCATATATGGATTGTCTAAAATTAGTTTTATATTATCTTTCAGTTCTTTGCTGAATTTTTTACTTGCAGAAGGTTTGTCATTCGCTATATATTTAAGTATATCTCTTAACTCTTGTGAAAAATCTGGATTATTGATTATTCTCATTTTTGTAGAGTTTCTACAAAACTATCTATATCATTCCAAAATTCATCATTTTCTATCATTTGAACTTTACCGTTATCAATGTTATCTTTGATTTGATGCAACTCTTTTTGTCTCTCATAAAAATAAGAGTCTTGTTCTAAATTTTTATCTTTTTTAATTGTTATTCTGTCACTATGATTATTAACATAATTCATGAAGTCATTAACATAGTCATCTTGGATTTGCACTGCCATTGTTTGCATCATATACCCCAT
>ERZ889078.1073-NODE-1073-length-22649-cov-12.768655_pt1 | contig 22649 bp, 17 predicted proteins | sample MGYA00521266_ERZ889078 | MGnify/ENA primary metagenome ERZ889078 (study PRJEB32303, sample SAMEA104408618) | aquatic metagenome | biome: Brackish water; feature: Pelagic; material: water | place: Baltic Sea | collected 2014-06-16T06:34:00 | depth 76,534 m ...
GCACAACCTTTCCCAACATCACCATATCCAAGCACCACGACTATCTTTCCGGCGATCATAACATCCGTGGCCCGCTTGATGCCATCGGCCAGAGATTCACGGCATCCGTAAAGGTTATCAAATTTCGATTTCGTAACTGAATCGTTCACGTTGATCGCCGGAACAAGCAAAGAACCGTTCTCCTTCATCTGGTAAAGACGGTGAACTCCTGTAGTGGTCTCTTCCGATACGCCTTTCCACTCTTTGACAGTCCGTTCCCATCGTGTGCTATCCTCAATATAAACCTCTCTCAGCTGTTTCATCATCGACCGTTCGTCAGCTGTAGGAAGTTCATTTTTCAGTAATTCCGGATTCTTTTCAATCCCGAAGCCTTTATGGATCATTAATGTTGCATCCCCGCCATCATCAACAATCAGGTTGGGGCCAAGCCCACCTTCGAACGTCAGGGCCTGAAGTGTACACCACCAATATTCATCAAGAGTCTCCCCTTTCCAGGCAAAAACAGGAATCCCTTTTGCAGCTATTGCAGCAGCGGCATGGTCCTGTGTAGAAAATATATTGCAACTGGCCCAGCGGACTTCAGCTCCAAGCTCAATCAGTGTTTCAATCAGCACAGCCGTTTGGATTGTCATGTGCAGTGACCCTGTCAGCCTTGCCCCTTTCAATGGTTTTTCAGCAGAATATTTCTTTCGGATCGACATCAGGCCGGGCATCTCTTTTTCTGCAATTTCAATCTCCTTACGTCCCCAGTCAGCGAGGGACAGGTCAGCTACTTTGAATTTTAATTCCTTGTCCACGATAATATTTCCCATTAAATAGTGTTTTTCAAAATGATCGGCAAAGTTATTTAAAAGGAGGGAAACGCCCAAATGAAATTTGTATTTTTGGAAGCCAATTGAATTCTCAAACAACTTGTATGCCTCTTGTTTACACCAGAACGATCGTCCCGGGAAGCATGCTCGGAATATGGCATGTGACCGAAGATGCCGAATCAATCTTTGGACAGCTTGAACTGAATCCTGAGGACGAGAAGATATATTTATCCATACACAACCAGAACAGGAAACTGCAGTGGCTTGGTTGCCGGATGGTGTTATCCCACTTGCTCCAAACCCCAAAAATCGGAATCCGGTATACAGATTATGGGAAACCTCAATTGGTCTCAGATGAGGCCACTATCTCATTTTCCCACTCAGGTTCCTATGCTGCAGCCATTTGCTCCACCACCTCCAGTGTTGGGATTGATCTTGAGCAAGTCAGGGAGAGAATAAGCCGTGTAAAGGATCGATTCCTCTCTGTTCAGGAGTTGAAGTTGGTCTCAAAAGCCGATCGTCTGGAAATACTGACCCTCTTCTGGGCGGTGAAAGAGACCCTCTATAAAATCAACGGGAAGCCCGATATAGATATACAGCATGATATATCTATTGAATCGTTTGACTACCTTTGTGCCGTTAACGGTGAGCTGATAGCCAGGATGAAAAGCCCTGACACAGCAAACAGGATACCGGTATCATATCACCGGCTGGATGATTTCATTTTAGCCTGGGCAATGGTCCCTGGGAAAAAGTAACAGATGGCAGCGAAACCTGGGAAATATCTTGCAAAACGAGTCCTGATCCTTGACGGAGCTATGGGAACCATGATCCAGCGGTACGATCTGGGAGAAGAGGAATACCGGGGTGAACGGTTCCGGGATTTCCAGACAAGCCTAAAGGGAAACAACGACCTGCTGGTTCTTACACAACCTAAGCTCATTCAGGATATCCATGAAAAGTTCCTGGAGGCTGGTGCCGATATCATCGAAACTGATACCTTCAATGCCAACCGAATCTCGATGGCCGACTACCAGATGGAAGATCTGGTTTATGAAATCAACTTTGAGGCTGCCCGGATCGCCAGGGAAACAGCCGACCGCTATTCCCGGTTTACCCCGGATAAGCCTCGCTGGGTAGCCGGTTCTATCGGACCAACAAACAAAACCGCTTCCCTTTCTCCCGATGTTCAGGACCCGGCTTTTCGCGCAGTAACCTTCGATGATCTCTACCAGGCTTACCGAGAGCAGGCAATGGGGTTGATCGACGGGAAAGTTGACATGTTGGTAGTAGAGACCATTTTTGATACTCTTAATGCCAAAGCAGCACTGGTTGCCATCACCGATATTTTTGAAGAGCGGAATATCAACCTGCCAATAGTTGCTTCAGTGACTGTTACCGATCTGAGCGGAAGGACTCTATCCGGCCAGACCCTCGAAGCGTTTCTCTATTCCATATATCATTTCGATCTCTTCGCACTTGGATTGAACTGCTCCCTTGGTGCCCGTGACCTCCGGCCCTACCTTGAGGAGTTCTCACGAATTGCCCCTTTCCCTTTGATGGTTTATCCAAACGCCGGGTTGCCTAATCAGTTCGGGAACTACGATGAGACCCCTGAAACAATGGCCGGATATATGAAGGATTTCCTGGAAGAGGGCTTTGTCAATATCGTCGGAGGATGTTGCGGCACGACACCCGAACACATTCAAAAACTGGTGGATCTGGCAGCTGGATACAAACCAAGGGTAGTTCCGAAGAGGAAACATGAGTTACGGCTGAGTGGATTGGAGCCATTGCTGGTTTTTAAAGGGAGCAACTTCATCAATATCGGAGAGCGTACCAATGTAAGTGGTTCAAAAAAGTTCGCACGCCTGATCATAGAAGAGAGATATGAAGAGGCTCTTTCTGTAGCGCGGCAACAGGTTGAGAACGGAGCCCAGATCATCGACATCAGCATGGATGAGGCGATGCTTGATGCTGAAAAAGCGATGACCACCTTCCTCCACATGCTGGCATCAGATCCGGAGATCTCAAAGGTACCCGTAATGGTCGACTCTTCCAGATGGCAGGTGATCGCAGCAGCCCTGACTTGTATCCAGGGGAAGCCGGTTGTCAACTCCATCAGCCTGAAAGAGGGACCTGATGAGTTCCGGGAGCATGCCCGTTTTTTGAAAAAGATGGGAGCTGCAGTGGTCGTGATGGCATTTGATGAGAATGGACAGGCTGCCAACTTCGAACGCCGGATAGAGATCGCCCGCAGAGCTTACGATATCCTTACTGCTGAAGTTGGCATCCTTCCCGAAGATATCATCTTTGATCCCAATATCCTGACCGTTGCTACGGGGATTGATGAGCATAACCCATATGCCGTTGATTTCATCCGCGCTGTGAAATGGATCAAGGAGAACCTCCCTTATGCCCGTGTCAGCGGAGGCATCAGCAACCTCTCTTTTTCTTTTCGGGGAAACGATCTCATCCGGGAAGCGATGCATTCAGCTTTTCTGTATCATGCAGTCAAAGCCGGATTGGATATGGGAATTGTCAATGCAGGGAACCTTCAGGTTTACGATGAAATTCCGAAGGATTTGCTGAAGCTGGTTGAGGATGTGATTCTGAACCGTAGAAAAGATTCAACCGAACGACTGATTGCTTACGCAGATTCGCATCAAAACGGGGAAAAGAGAGAGATCCTGGAGCAGGAGTGGCGGACATTTTCTCTTGAAAAGCGCCTGGCTCATGCATTGATCAAAGGAATTACCGAATACATTGATCAGGATATTGATGAAGCTCTCGTACATTATAATCAAGCTATCCAAATAATCGAAGGACCCTTGATGGAAGGAATGAACCATGTGGGTGATCTTTTTGGCGCCGGAAAGATGTTTTTACCCCAGGTAGTGAAAAGCGCCCGGGTAATGAAAAAGGCTGTAGCCAGGCTGATGCCTGTGCTGGAAGCTGAAAAAGCCCAGGACAAGATGGCTGCCCGCAGTGCAGGAAAGATCCTGATGGCTACGGTCAAAGGTGATGTACACGACATTGGCAAGAGTATCGTTGGCGTGGTGCTTGGATGCAACAATATTGAGGTCCATGACCTCGGTGTGATGGTTCCGGCTGAAAAGATCATCCAGGAAGCCATCGCAAGGAACGTAGATGTGGTAGGACTCTCCGGCCTGATTACCCCTTCGCTGGAGGAGATGGTACATGTAGCCCGGGAGATGCAACGTACAGGGCTGAAAGTTCCGCTCCTGATAGGAGGAGCCACAACATCAGAGATCCATACCGCAGTGAAGATTGAACCTCACATCAAATCACCCGTGATCCATGTTAAAGATGCCTCCAAAGCAGTTGGGGTCATGCGTAACTTACTCTCTGTTGAAGATCGGGAGGCCTATTCCGACTCCATCCGGCAACGTTACCAGGAGCTGCGTGATCAGCATGACCGGAAACAAAAACGGGTCCATGTTACCCTCTCCGAAGCCCGTAAGAACCGGATGAAAGTTGACTGGGACAATTATTTTATTTCTAAACCCCAGATGACCGGGAATATGGTTTTCTATGATTTTCCTTTGCATGAAATCCGCGACTACATCGATTGGACCTTCTTCTTTCATGCATGGAAACTCAACGGGAAATATCCTGCCATCCTGGAGGATCCGGTAAAAGGAGAGGAGGCACGAAAACTGTTTGACGATGCTCTGGCCATGCTGGAGAATATTATCCATAAAAAGATGTTGCTGGCTAAGGGGATCTTCGGGATCTATCCCTGTAACTCTGTGGGGGATGATGTGGAGATTTACACAGATGACTCCCGTAACGAGCTGGTTACCACCCTGCACTTTCTCAGGAATCAGGAGCTGAAGGAGGGCGGAAAACCTAACCTCTGCCTGGCCGATTTCGTGGCTCCCAAAGAGTCGGGACAAGTCGATTATCTGGGTGCGTTTGTCGTTACCGCCGGGCTGGGTGTGAAAGAGTGGGTGCAGCAGTTTGAGCAAGAGCTGGATGATTACCAGGCTATTCTCATCAAGGTTCTGGCCGACCGTTTGGCCGAGGCGTTTGCCGAGAGGCTCCATCACAAGGTAAGAACAGAGTTCTGGGGATATGCGAAAGAGGAAGATCTGGATATGCAGGTGATGCTTCGTGAAGGGTACCAGGGTATCCGACCGGCACCTGGTTATCCCGCCTGTCCCGATCATTCCGAAAAAGAGCTTCTTTTTAACTTGCTCGGAGTAGATAAAAATATTGATGTAAGGATGACCGAAAATTTTGCCATGTATCCTGCTGCCACCGTTTGCGGGTACTATTTCGTTCATCCTGAAAGCCGCTATTTTAACCTGGGGAAGATCAATAAAGACCAGGTATCAGATTATTCCAGGAGAAAGAAAAGCACTCCCGACCGTATTGAGAAATTGTTAAATACTGTTTTGAACTATTCTGTATGAGAGTCATTGACCAGATAAAAAATTCAGATAAAACCCTCTTCTCATTTGAGTTGTTGCCGCCACTTAAAGGACACAACATCGAACTAATCTACAAGGCAATCGACCCGCTAATCGAGTTCATGCCTTCATTCATCAACGTGACATACCACCAGGAAGAGGTCATATATAAAAAACATTCCAGTGGACTTCTGGAGAAGAAGACCATCAGGAAACGTCCCGGCACAGTTGCAATTTCAGCTGCTATCAAATACAGATACCCGGCTGTAGAGGTAGTCCCCCATCTTATTTGCGGAGGCTTCTCAAAAGAGGATACCGAATATGCCCTGATCGATTTCCACTACCTTGGAATCAACAACCTTCTGGCTCTACGGGGAGATCCTCCCAAAGGGATCCGTAATTTCATTCCCGAACCCGACGGGCACCCATATGCTTCGGGGCTGGTGAAACAGATCACCAACATGAACAAAGGCAAGTATCTTGATGAAGGTCTAAGGAATACAACAGCAACTGATTTTTGTGTAGGGATCGCCGGGTATCCCGAGAAACATCTGGAATCACCAAATTTTGCTTACGATCTGAAATATCTGAAGGAGAAGATCGAAGCCGGTGCTGAGTACATCATCACCCAGATGTTTTTCGACAACCAGAGTTATTTTAACTTCGTAAAACGATGCCGGGAGGCAGGAATTACAGTTCCAATCATCCCGGGTTTAAAACCGGTGGCTACTATCCAGGATATCACGATCCTCCCACAGGTATTTAATATCGATATTCATGAAGATCTTGTGAAGGAGATCCAGAAGTGTAAATCCAATGATGAAGCCTTCCAGGTTGGGATCGAATGGACTATCAACCAGTCGAAGGAACTGATCTCTTTTGGTATTCCCGTTCTGCACTACTTCACCGTCGGCATCTCCGAAAATATCAGGCAGATCGCTTCTGCAGTCATTTAATCCAACCCCCTATGCCTCTTTATTCATCCCTGACAAACAGTGTAAATGAAAACAAAAAACGCTTTGCTGTACTGATTGATCCCGATAAATACACCTTTGACCGGCTGAAAAGACTGATCAAGATATCCAATGCATCAGGTGTTGACTATTTTTTCTTCGGAGGAAGCCTGCTTACCCGTGATCAGCAGGACCTTTTTCTAACCCAGATCAAAGAGAGTTGCGATATCCCGGTAATTCTTTTTCCCGGCAACCATTTTCAGATCAATACGAAAGCCGATGGGATACTCTTTCTCTCCCTTATTTCCGGAAGAAACCCGGAGCTTCTCATCGGAAAGCATGTTGTTGCGGCTCCTTACCTGAAAGCCAGCAAACTTGAGGTAATCCCTACCGGATACCTGCTAATTGATGGCGGAAACCGGACCACGGTAGCCTATATGAGTAACACAAATCCCATTCCTTCAGATAAAAGTGAGATCGCTGTTTGTACTGCCCTTGCCGGTGAACTTCTCGGCCTGAAGCTGATTTATATGGATGCCGGCAGTGGGGCCACAAACCCGGTTTCGTTAAGCATGATCAAACAGGTAAAAAAGCACATCTCCATACCGCTGGTGATAGGAGGTGGGATCCGAACTCCCCTTCAGGCTGCAAAAGCCTGTCAATCGGGTGCCGACGTTGTAGTGGTTGGCAATGCCATCGAGGAGGATCTCAAACTAGTTGCCAAACTGTCTGATACAATCCATGGGTAACACCACTAATACAGCATTATGAAAAAATTGACGATCATCATGGCCATGGCCTTCATTTCTATTTGTAGCCATGCCCAAACCAAACTTTTCACTATAGAAGATGCCACCGGGCTGAACCGGAGTCTCCACCCGGAGAGACTGAATCAGCTTCAGTGGTGCGGAGACTCCCCGCGTTTTGCTCATGTAACCGGCAACTACCTGTTATCAGAGCATGTGAATCCGCATAAGCAGGATACTCTTCTTGATCTCAAAACACTCAATGATAAATTGGCCGAACTGGAGGTAAAATCACTGACACGGTTCCCTTCCGTGACCTTCTCCAATCCCACCCGGTTGTGGTTCAACTATGACGGAAGGATCTTTCAGTATAATCTTGATAATCAAACAATTCACATAACCAACTCATTTAATCCCAAAGGCAGAAATGTCGAGATAGAGCCCGGGCAATTTCACGTTGCCTATACCCTTGATCACAACATCCGCGTAGCTATCAATCAAAAAGAGATGCAGTTGACTACTGATGGAGGAGAAGGGCTTGAATACGGCACATCTGTCCACAGAAACGAATTTGGCATCAATAAAGGACTCTTTTGGTCCCCAAAAGGAAATCTACTGGCTTTTTACAGGATGGATGAGTCGATGGTGACTGATTACCCTTTGGTTGATATTGATTCCCGGATCGCTGAAGTCACGCCCACAAAATACCCGATGGCGGGCATGACCAGTCACGAGGTAACCATCGGAGTCTTTAAGCCATCTTCCAGCTCAACCATTTTCCTGAACATCGACGGACCTTCTGATCAATACCTCACAAACATTTCGTGGAGTCCTGATGAAGAGTTTATTTATGTGGCTGTCCTCAACCGGGATCAGAATCATCTCTGGTTGAATCAGTACAAAGTATCTGACGGCTCGTTTGTGAAAACCCTGTTTGAAGAGAGCAGTGAGAGTTATGTAGAGCCGCAGAATGAGCTATTTTTTCTTCCGGATAATTCGGAACAGTTTGTCTGGATGAGCGACCGGGATGGATACAACCACCTATATCTCTATAATACCAACGGAGAGTTGATGAAGCAACTGACCAGCGGAGAGTGGGTGGTAACAGAATTTGCCGGGTTTGACCCGAAAGGCACCAGGGCCTATTTCATGTGTACAAAAAACAACCCGCTGGGGGATTTCCTGTATGCAGTGGATCATAAATCGGGGGAATTGACAGAGATTACTACTGCTCCGGGTAGTCACAGGGTGGTTTTATCAGATGACGCAAAATATATTCTTGATACATATTCCTCTCTTTCCATACCATCGCGTACAGACTTGCTGGATCATCGCGGGAAACCCTTGCGGATTGTTCAGGAGAGTCCGGATCCGCTTAAAGATTACAGCCTGGGAGAGACGATGATCTTTGCTATCCCAAATGCCGACAGTACTTACCTCTACTGCAGGCTGATCAAACCGGTTGGTTTCGACTCCACTAAACAATACCCGGTATTCATCTATGTTTACGGAGGGCCTCATTCCCAGTTGGTGACCGATTCGTGGCTGGGTGGAGGAGGATTTTTTCTGAATTACATGGCGCAACAGGGATATGTGGTTTTTACTCTGGATAACAGAGGCACGGCCAACCGGGGGACCGCTTTTGAACATGCCATATTCCGGAAGCTTGGAACCTTAGAACTTGATGACCAGATGACGGGGGTGAACTACCTGAAATCTCTCTCCTGGATTGATACAACCCGGATCGGCATCAATGGGTGGAGCTACGGAGGCTTCATGGCACTGACTATGACTCTGAACAATCCGGGTCAATTTAAGGTGGTAGTTGCAGGCGGACCAGTGATCGACTGGAAATATTACGAAGTAATGTATGGAGAGCGGTACATGGATACCCCGGAAGCCAATCAGGAGGGTTACGATAGCTCCTGTCTGATAAATTATGTGGATAACATAACAGGTGATATCCTGATTATCCAGGGATACCAGGACAACACCGTGGTTCCGCAAAACTCGTTGAACTTTCTGAAGAAATGCATCGAAGAGGGAAAACAGGTCGATTTCTTCCTTTATCCCAACCATCCGCATAACGTCAGGGGCAAGGATCGGGTCCATTTAAATACAATGATTGTGGACTATTTCAACGAGCGATTAGCGATTAGCGATTAGGGATTAGGGGTAATTTTCCTCAATATTCACGATATTCATGGCATTCACGATATTCACGATATTAGAGTTATTCACGTTATTTCCAACATGAGTCTCCTGGACAATATCAAACGACCCACACTGCTGCTTGATGAGCAAAAATGCCGGCAGAATATCAGGTGGATGGCTGAGAAAGCACGGAAGAGTGATGTAACTTTCCGGCCACATTTTAAATCGCATCAATCGGCAGTCATCGGTGAATGGTTCAGGGAGGAGGGAGTGACAGCTATCACTGTATCCTCTGTTGGGATGGCTCGTTACTTCAGAGATGCCGGATGGAATAATATTACGGTTGCTTTCCCGGTTAACCTGCGGGAACTGGATGAGATCGACGAACTGGCAGGGAAGATCCATCTTAACCTCCTGGTGAATTCACCGGTTGTCATTTCTGATCTTGCCGGTAAACTCCGGACCCCCGTTGGTATATTTATCGAAATTGATGCCGGATACCACCGGTCGGGACTCACCCAGATCAATAGTGATTTAATGCATATAATTATTGATGGTTGTACCCGGAGCAACAAACTTGAATTTCATGGCTTCCTTTCACATTTCGGCGAGAGTTACGATGCCAGAAGTCCTGATGAGATAAAGCAGATCTATTCTCATAATGTAAACGAACTTCAACAGATAAGATGCTCCCTGAAGCCCGGACAACAAGGAATTATCAGTGTTGGCGACACCCCAACATGCAATGTCCTTGAAAGCTTCACCGGGGTGGATGAGATCCGGCCAGGTAATTTTCTTTTTAATGATGTTATGCAGATTGAGATCGGTTCATGCACAACTGATCAGATCGCTATTTGTCTGGCGGCCCCGGTTGTTGACCTCTACCCTTCCCGCAATGAAGTTGTCGTTTATGGGGGTTCCATTCACCTTTCAAAAGAGAGGATCAATAGTGATGGACATGAGATATTCGGTCTTGTAGTAAAACTTACCGAAAATGGCTGGTCGCAGCCTTTGGAGGAATGTATGGTCACTCAACTTTCCCAGGAACACGGTATTCTTCGGCTTGATTCGGCCACGATGCAATCGTTGAAGCCAGGTTCATTGATCGGAATCCTGCCGGTTCATGCATGCCTGACTGCCGATTGTATGAAAAGATACCTGACTCTTGACGGAAAACAGGTTTCGATGTTCATCAGAAGTTAAGCCTCTGATAATCATTTGTTAATCTTTTGTTAAATTGACAATTTTTTGTAACCTTTTCGTTTTATTTGCATCTTATTCCCTGAAACACAAAATCTGATTATCATGAAAGTAATAAAATATCTGACCCTTACCCTGATCCTTTTCCTGAGTGCCACGGTTCTCTTCGCTGAAACTGACGGAACCATTCTAAAGGAAACTACTGTAAAAGTTGTCCTGGATGCCAATACGTTGATCCCGCAGATCCTACAAATAGCCTACTTTGATGAGGCAGAAATTGAACATATCACAATCCTGCTGATGGATATGGCCAACAAGTTTTCCCCTGTTATGCCAAAAGAAGCAGATTTTGAAGATGGACCAGAGGAAAGAGATAGTTTCTCCCCGGCAGTGCCCCTGGAGGCACCTTACAGCGAATTTCTTTAACATCCATATATTTCCCCTTTGTGCTTAAAGAGGAACACCGGCCTGGTTGTCAGGCCGGTTTTTTTTATTTCCTGATGCAGCGAACAGAAAACCCTGAAGTTTTATTGTGTGAACTTCTGCTTATTGAGGGATCTCCCCGCGCAAACAGAAAGTCTACAGGGTAGCCATCTTCATCGAGGGTTGAACTCCATAGTCCTCCCCAAACGTTGATCCCCGAAAAAGTGGAGTCTCCCCGACGGGTTCCTCCAAACGAGGTAGCATTTCTTGTCGGATTTCCCGTTACTGAATCCAATCGGTTCCAGAAGATGGTATCCATTTCCATGAACTTCCTGCTGGCAATAGAATCACCACCCAGAGATTCGAACAGGATTCCAAATTCATCGACTGAAGGCACACGCCAGCCCTTAGGACATACCTGTTGAGCTGTATTCCAGTCATACAGATAACCGTAAGTCTCAACGTATTGTAAACTATCATTATATGCCCAGGCACCTGAAGAGGATAGAAATTTAACATTCTCTGCCATCCACATTTTCTTTCCCAGTTTCGCCCAGGAATATATTTGTCCGTCCCGTTTATCTTTGAAGGTTCCAACCTCCTGGCCTGATGAAACTATGCAGGTCATGGAAAAAAAGCATATCAGGACAATACTGGAAATTCCAATGGTTTTGCGGTGGGTGGTTTTCATTAAATATTGTTTTGGATTAATTCAACAATGAATATCCCGCATATTGGATCAGAATACCTGGTCAGGCACCTCTTTCCCCAACAAACTGATCATCCTTATTTTTAAAAAGCACATTAAAGGTTGTGAGGCTTCCGTAGATCCTGGTAATGTATTGTTGTATATCAACTTTTTCCTCGTCGGAAATTGCACTTGCATTGACTCTCTGCTCCAGCACCCGCAACCGGTCCCTGACCATCACAATCTTGTGAAAGAAGGCTTCAATAGGGATCTCTTTTTCTTTTAATGAGGTATCACCGGGAAAAATAACGAGTTTGCCCCCTGTCCATTTCCCCCCTAGTGGGACGGTCTCCTGTATATCGCTGAAACGGTGCAGGACACGAACCAAACTTTTCTCAATCTTTTCGTACGTAGCAAGATCAGAAGGTGTTGCGACCTCTTCAATGATTTCCAGCCCTTCATAGTCGCGTTTTATCAACCGGGTACCACTTTCAATAAATGTGATCTCATATGCATCAGAGCGAATCTGAACGACGACTCCTTTTCCAAACTGTGGATGTTTTATTCGGGAGCCTACTCCCAGTATTGTTTCAGACATAGTTCAAGTTGTTAATAAAAAACAAAAATAAAGAGATTCATCAGATTATTCTAAAAAAAACAAAGAAGCCACTCCATCAGGGGCAGCTTCCATCATAGCGGGGGATATATAAGGGTATTACAAATTGTCGCTAAAATCGGCGCAAAACTGTTGGCTACCAATTCAACTTCGGCATCATTTTCAAAGTTGGCTTGCAATTGAAAAGAAAATGAAGGGTGGGGATTTTGGGCAGATAATAGGGCCCTTTTTGAACTACTTTATGGCTTTCCCCTATTTTTATATCGTAAAATTACCTCTTGTGCCTTCGTTTTATCAGAGATAAATATGATTGTCTTGCCGTTGTCAAGAACTACTGGGAATTTATCTTTGGTGGACCCATTCTCCAGCTTCTCTTTGGAAGTACTTTTATTAAAATTCATAAGATTGCGCCTGTTATCAAATCGATCTCCCTTCATCTCTCGGTGGTTTATTTGCAAGATACTCTTTTTTTCTGAGAAAATGGAAAGATTAAATAATAAAATAAAAAAAGGCTCCCGATCATAAGACCTGAAACCCTTAGTTTATCAGGATACTTTTATAGCTTTGAAAATTTCACTACGGAAATAGATGGAGTTATTGAAGTGCCATTTCCGAGAGGCGGCTTTACAAATAAAGAAATCGGCTCCCTGGGATCTGTGGGATCATTGGCAGACATATACGTTAACCCGCCATCTGTTCCTGCATCATATACCAATACATCTACTATTTTTTCCTGAACAAAGCTTCCGTTTTCATAAAGGTTTATGCTGACAACAGCAACATACCAGTCGGGACTTGGAGCAATCATGGTACAGAGGGTTACAGAGGGATTTTCTTTATTTACAGCTATTTCTATTGTAATCTCCCCAACACCACCACTTAAGTTGTCCCCGATAACTAAATTCAGGCCTTCATTATTTGCTATCCTGTTGTTAATCTCATTATCAAGTGGGGATGTTGCTCCAATTTCTGCCATTCTTTTTATTCCTTCTGAAGCCAGAGTTCCGGTTTGAAAAAAACCACTACCAGGTTTATGACTCCACCCGATTAATTTTGAAAAATGGGCACCTGAAGGATAATCAACAGGAAAATCCTGCTCATTCCAAATGAAAATGAAAGTAACTGTATAACGGGCAGTTACTTCCTCAGGGGTTATTTTCTCAGACGTGCAGCTACTTATGACTATGATTAAAATTAACCAGGTTATGTTTCTCATATCATTACTGTTATTAATATTTAAATCTCTGACTTCCTATGGATTTTTCGATAGTCAGGCTTCTGGCTGCGCCATGCCTTTGGATGGTTTTCTCCAAAGGCTTCAAGTGTTTCTGAATTTTTGCATCGTTTTTTAAGGAGCCTCTCAGCGGACTCGAACCGCCATCCTTCTAATTACCTTCAGATCGTTTAGTGTACGTTTGGGTGCACATCAGTCTTTCACACAACGAATAGAAAGCCCGTCACCCTTCAGGTTGCTCCCTCTCTCCAGGCTGCCAGTGTTGTATTCCATATAGCGTATCCAGGCAAAAGATGCAGTGTTTTGGGTAGAACTCCAGAAGGCACCTAACTTCCCAATATCTCTAATTGAGCTGTTTTGGCTGCGATATCCTCCCGGAAGAGCCGTAAAATCAGTCTCATTTGACGCTCCGGTATTCGGGCTTTGCCAATGGGCCGTACCGGTTTCTTTCAGTTTGCCGCCACCAACACTCGTACCTCCCAGAAACGCGGCGAGGGTTGCCCATTCCTCATCGGAGGGTAAATGCCAGCCTTCGGGGCAAATAGCATCTGACGCTGCCCGCCAATTATAGAGTACTCCGTAAGTAATGGAATCGGTGGAGGTGTTGTAAACGCAGTAAGCCGGTCCGGTGGTAAGGGAACCCCATTCCGTGCTATCACTGACTTTATGAACGGGTGTACCATTACGGTATTTTGTTGTCCTTAAATTTTCAGCCATCCAGGTCTGTGTCCCGATGATCGTGGTTTTATATTGGTTTCCGTCAATATCGGTTATCACAGCATCTGAGTTCTTCAGACAGCGCACCGGATGCCCTTTTTCCAGAGAATTCGCGAGGATCATATAGGCACCACCATGCCCGTAGTACAATTGCGGAAGTTCATTCTCCCCCTGGGAGATAGAACTCCACCACATCGCGGCACTGCCAAAATAAACAAAACTATGATTTTCGCGCCACCCCCCAGGAAGTGCTGTAAAGCCGCTTTCATTGGTTGCTTTTTCATTGGGGCTTTGCCAATGGCTCGTCCCAGCCTCTTTGAGTTTGCCTCCTGCAATGGAGGAGCCCCCAAGATAGTCGAAGAGTATATACCAGTCGTCTACAGTAGGTACGTGCCATCCTTCGGGTGCAAGAATGCCTGTCTTTACTGCATACCCGTTATAGTAGGCTCCATATGGGATTTTATATGAAGCATCATTGTTATAAAAACAATGCCCGGGGCTGGTTAATTGATTCCATGCTGATTGATCAGCCACCAAGGGGATCAGGCTGCCATCATTTAACCTGGTGGTCTGCAGGTTCTCAGCCATCCATATCTGCGTACCGATCTGAATGGTCTTGTACACATTGCCATCCACATCGGTCACAATACCCGAGGCTCCGGGCGGGTTTATTTCCGGTACCTGTTCACCTTTCTTACAGCCGGCAACCAGTACCAAAACCGCTGCTGAAAACAACAACGGGAATGCCAGATTTTTGATTTTCATGTTTATAGTCTTAAAGTTGTTCATTAAATATCCTGAATTCAGTTTTATAATCCATTGATATAGTCCATGATAGTGGGCGCATAGCGCGGAGAAATCTCGTGAAAGTGGTTACCGGGGAAAACCGTCTCAAACAAAACAAACCCTTTGTCCGTCACTGCCCAAAAATTTCCGAATAAGGATAGGTGAATGAATAACAATACTGGGTGCACCACTGGTATTCAAAATCCATGAAAGCAGGTCCCCAGTTTTTACCGGTATTTGTATTGTATACTTCCATGAAGTTAAATTCAGTATAACCGTTGTTTGCTGCAAGGGTCACAGAGCTCATTTCTGTTTCCTGGAAACCATTCATAAACTCAGGTTTGTTGTTGTAATCGTAGATGGTACTCCACTGATCGTTCACATTATTCAGATCGAACCTTCGGCTGTAGATCTCAAAATTCACCGGAAACACCTGCATCTGTTTTCCCAGGGCCCTGACATCGGTAAAAAAGGTCATTGAAACATTCGATCCGCCGGAAGGTGCGGGTGCCAACACATAATTGACGCCATATGCAAGCGAAATATTAACCGAGCCTTCTGTACCGGTCGCATACTGTACATTTCCCCTGTAGGTTATATTGTTCAGGAAGGGCGGCGGATTAAAGGATGGGGGGGGGGCGTGTTGTAGCGGCGGGGGCGGGAAAGCAATATACTGCCCGGGGTCAGTCCAGGTAAAACCGTATATATTATTCGGAAGTCCAATTGGCGGACCGCCCTGGTGAAAATTAAATAGAAAAGGGAGTACAGCCCTTTCTGTGAAATCATACATGGACAGGCGCATGAAACCCCAGTACCAGGCCCAGGAAGCAAACCCGAAGGCCATGGAGTTGACGTCCGTCGGGCTCAACGTTGCCGTGGCGGGGTCGGGTTGATCGGGGTTATAATAAAGCACTTTCACAACCCCCTGGATAGGCAGATCATGACGCCATGGATGGTAGGCATCGGAACTGAAAATCTGAATGGTGTGATCCCCTCCTGTGAACGCTTGTGCAGTATCCTGGATTCTGTAGAAGTTCCATTCATTGTCGGCCATTGCCAGGCTGTCGTTCCATTTGGTATAGGGGTAAATGCTCGGATATTTATCAGCATTGGCTGTGAAAGACACGGCGGACGCGTCAATTGAACCGGAAATGGTATTTACCGGTACGGTTTTGCCATTGGTTAGATCATTCGGTGTGATTACCGTACCGTTGACTATGGAATAATTAAGGCCCACCGACTGAAGGAGAAGCGCCGCAATAAACCTCGACCGTGCAAGTCCGTTCAGGTAGGTCGTATCAGGGGCCATCGCCAGTTGATAGTACTGCATGTCGGAGGCAAACTGCACCTTGTTCCGGAAGTCGGCCAGGTTTAGCACCATGAAATCAACTGTATTCAGGTATGCGTTGATTTCATCCTCGATCTGATGCCTAAACGTGCCATAAAGGTATTCCCTGAAGGTAAATCCGGTAGTGTCCTGAGCATTCACTATATTCCCATACACTGTAAGCGCCTGATACTGATAATTGATGATCGTAGAAAAATAGTTCTCAAGGATGCCCAGGGCAGTTGATGCATGTTGACTCTGATGCGCTGAACCATAGCTCTGGATGATAACCTGTTCGGCGAACTTGGCCAGGAGTCCGTCCTGTAGCAGCGACGAATTTGGGCAAACCAGTCCATGCAGGCCCGTAACACTGGCAACAGCTCCGCTGGTGTTGTTGCCTGCAGCAACTGAGAAGTATTGCTGCCAGAATGATTCAAGGATACTCCAGGAGGGCCCTGCCAGTCCCATTTTTATGTCAAGGGCTGTCTGCGAATAATAGAGCAGGCCGCTGTTTGAAGTGGAAGAATAAAGATCACCGATGTTGTCGAAATATTTTTGTGCATTCAGGGCAAGCTCGAAGTTTTCCAGTTTTGTAAAGTCGAGCGACATCTCTGCTGCAAGTGCTGAGAGGCTGGCATTCAGGGAGGCAAGTTCCGCGTTAATGGAAGTAAGCTGTCCGTTCATGTTCTCCAGTTCAGCCTGCGTTTTTGCATGCTCGGTTTCATTCCTCGATTCAAAATAGATATCCAAACCCAGTTCAGCAATTTCGAAGAAGGGAAAATCTCCGACATTTCCCTGGATTCCAAATAACCGGCTCTGATATAACCCTTTGCCGATCTGGAAATGGTGAAAAGCAGTCAAACCGTTCCCCGATGCCTTTTCATGTTGAAGAAGGATTTCAGGCAATTTCCCGGGGATTACCAGATTCTGAAGTGATGGAGTGATGGGTTCATAGTTGACACCGTCCCTCTTCCGGCAAGCTGACGACACGACTACAACAATCCCGATTATAAATATCAGGGAGCGCACGGCATACCTGAATATCCTTGATGACAGGGTCATGGGTCTGTATGATTAAACACGGCTACTTTTTGGTTGCGTTATACGTTACCCTGACAACGGGAGAGCCTGGCTTACCAGTGAATTCCCTGGATATTGTCCCAGCGAGAGAAAGGTCCGCTACATTGAAAGTACCGATGATGGAATCGTGCATGGACAGCCCATTATTGTATGCAAACATGTTGTCAGTTGCAAAGGGTATTGTTTGATTGTCGAAATCAGCATCCACTTTGTCATAAATGCCTGTGGTTTGGTACAGGATACCATATTTGTATCTTTTCAGGTTAAGGGTGGCACCTGTATTGGTTACGACAAAGATTACCGTATCGTTCTGAGATGTAAAGCCTTGCCATGTCCCCATAAACTGTGGATATTTGGGTGTTGGCGCAGGGGCCGGGTCTTCTGATTTGGTACAGGAAACAGCTAATACACCAACTGTAATCAGCATGATAAAAAATGATTGTATCGGTTTCATGATTTGGTTTTTTGGTTTTCTCATGTTAATGCAATGAAATATTTTACAAATATAGCAAAGAATTAGTCTAAATAAACAATATTGTGAAAATAATTTTATCGGTGTAACTATACTACATCGATATCCATTGAATAAAAAATATTTCTGGGGAACTTCTAGCCTTTAATGCTTTGCGTAAAATTGAAGAAGTTTTCCGGATCGTAGTTCTGCTTGACTTCGGCCAGGCGTTTAAGATGTTCTCCGTAATATGACTGCAGCGGATTTTCGAGCTGAGTGTCGGGAAAGTTTCCCTTTGTGGATATGTTCCAATTGGTCCCAGTTTGGATTTGAACCAACCTTATTCGACTCGCGAAACAAAGTGAATCCAGATAGCGAAATCAACTCCTCTGCAGTTACGCGCCTATCAGGAACCGGTGCCGGTTGATCTTCCAGGGTCCAAGGCAGGAGGTGATTGTGGTGTTGTAAAGTTTGTCTGACATGTCTGGAATTAACGGATTCCAAAAGAAATCTGGAACAAACATGGAACAAATATGGAACAAACCTGCACTGGGATCAGGTTATTGAGCCTCTCAGCGGACTCGAACCGCCGACCTGCTAATTACGAATCAGCTGCTCTACCAACTGAGCTAAAGAGGCGAATGGTATGGGCGACCCGTCGGGTCGCCCGTACAGTCGGGATGAGAAGACTCGAACTTCCGACCCCCACGTCCCGAACGTGGTGCGCTAGCCAACTGCGCTACATCCCGGCTTCCCGAAACAAGGCGCACAGATGCATGGTTTCGGGAGCGCAAAAATACAAATATTTTGATTTGAAACCATCCCTGTCACGAAACAATATCCGGCACGTACTTAGTACAAATCCCTGATCAGAGGTCTGTCAGCCAGTTGCCCAATCGTTCGAATCCATTCACGATCTTCGGACAATACTCCCTGACGAAAGAGTCGTGCAAGCTGTTCTCCGGGAAGATATTTGAGGCAGCCAGGAGAGCAAGCTGTCCATCGAAATCAACATATGCCATCCTGGCAGTCAGTTCATCTCCGTTACGTGCAAAATCACTGCCGGGCATGACTGCAACACCTGTTTCGTCAAGAAGCCGGGTAGCCAGCTCCAACGAATTCATGATCCCATGGCTGGCCAGCCTCTGCTGAAACGGAGCGAAATTGGGAAACATATAAAACCCTCCTTGCGGGAGCTGGATATCAAGGCCCATCTCATGGAATCTGTCTGTCATAAAATGGGCGATCGATTTAAGTATCCGACGGGAGTGATGAAGATACATGTCGATCTCGGGATGGCTCTCGAATGCCGTTACCGCTGCATGCTGGATAGGAGCTGAAGTGGAGGTGAACGTTTCGCTGGCAACAACTGATATGGCATCCTGAAGCCATGCCAGGTTTGAGGGAAACGAGAAGGTCCCCAAACGCCAACCGCCGGCGCCACACCATTTACTCAATCCGCTGCTGACGATCGTTCCTTCAGGATAGAACCTGGCGATGGAAACATGTTGCCCCTGGTGGTGAATACCTCCGTAGATCTCATCTGAAACCAGAATCACTTTGTACTTGCGCGCTACTTTTGCCAGAAGCTTCAACCGTTCGATAGGATAGGTATAACCGGTTGGGTTGGAAGGATAGTTCAGGATCACGATACGGGGACGTTCAGGATCCTCCCTGCAAATCTTCTCCAGATCCTCGTAGCTGAGTCGCCAGTTGTTTTCTTCCCGGGTAGGCACCCATCTGACATGTCGTCCGATGATATGGGCTTGTGGCGAGTAGGAAACCCAGCTTGGAGTAGGAATGATAAGGTCTCCGTAGTATACCAGTTGCAATAGGAATATGAGCTCTTTGGAGCCCGGACCGATCATTACATAAGCAGGGTCCGTTTTGAGTTTCTGTGTCCTGAAATTGTATGCGGCGACAGCTTCCCTTAGTTGAGGCAACCCTTTAACAGGCAGGTAATCCTTCTGATGCGCATTCCGGCGCAATGCTTCCACAACAATCTCAGGAACAGGAAAAGGGGATTGTCCGAGGCCGAATTTAACGACATCTGTTCCATTTTTTTGTAAGACCCGGCACTTTTCATTTATTGCAAGAGTGGCAGATGTTTTGAGACCTCTGACATTCAGGTTCAGATTGACGTGCAGGTTTTCCCGCTTGGTTCTCATACAGATATTTCTATTTGATAGCGAAATTATATATTATATTTGAAAACTGGGCATTCTTATTCAAAAGGTAAAATAACACAATTTCAGGATGAATAAACAAAAGAAGTCATTGGGCATGTTTACCCTCTCGATGATTAGCGTTGCCGCAGTTTTGTCCGTCAGGAATTACCCTGGCATGGCTGAAGAGGGCTGGTCAATGATCCTCTGGTTTTTTATTGGCTCCTTTTTCTTCCTTCTACCGCTTGCCCTGGTTGCAGCTGAACTTGCTTCAGCATGGCCGCAGGAGGGAGGTGTTTATGCCTGGGTAAAAGAGGCATTTGGCATCAAGACTGGTTTCATGTCAATATGGGCAGTGTTTATTGAGAACATCCCCTGGTATCCTACCGTACTCTCATTTATGGCTGTTACAATTGCCTATATTTTCAATCCGGATATAGCTAACAATCATATCTTCGTGGGGTCAGTGATGCTGGGTATCTGGTGGGGGCTTACACTGCTGAATTTCCTGGGGCCCAACCTTGTTGCACGGTTTAGTTCGATAGGAACCATCCTCGGGTCCATAATACCTTCGGTGGTCCTTATTGCATTGGGCATCACCTGGCTGGTGATGGGAAAGCCCACTCAGCTCCCACCATTCGAGTTTCAGGAAATCATTCCCCAAAAATTTAACATGGGCGTTTTGGTTTATGCCTCTTCTATCCTTTTGATGTTTACCGGTGTGGAAATGTCGGGATACTATGCCAGCCATGTTGACAATCCGCAGAAAAAATATCCCAGAGCGATGCTTATTGCCACACTGATTATTTTCACGCTAAGCGTCCTGGGAACATTACCCATCGCACTCGTCATCCCTGCTGACAAGATAAGCCTGACAAGCGGAGTGATCCAGGTGATGGATACCATCTTTATTTCTCTGGGCATGCAATGGGCAACACCTATCATGGCTGTGATGCTGGTTTTCGGAGGAATCGCACTGATGAGTACCTGGATGATGGGCCCTCTGACAAGCATGGCTCCCATTTCGCGGGCAGGATTTCTTCCTCCTTTTTTCAGGAAACAAAACAAACACAAATCTCCGGTCGGGCCCCTGCTGATCCAGGGAGTATTTTCCACACTGCTCATTCTGGGAATGGTGCTCATTCCAAATATCAATACAGCCTATTGGATATTGACCTCATTTACTACCACGTTGCTGACCTTATATTACCTCCCGGTATTTGCGGCAGTGATCAAGCTCAGGTATACTCAGCCCGATACACCCAGACCATTTAAAATATGGGGAGGTAAATGGGGACTGTGGGTTATAGCAGGAATTGGTTTTATGGCAACCGCCTTTGCAGGCTTCATGGCACTACACAAGCCCGATGAAATCACTATGTTCTCTGATATGAGTTACCTGATGATAATGATTTTCGGAACCATCAGCCTGATGCTTCCTTATCTCTTATTCAGGTGGTTCCGAAAACCCGGGTGGAAGGAATAAAATGAAGTTTCTCTTCCAATTCCCTGATTGTCACGTCAGGACTGATAACCAATGAAGGTTTCAGGTATGTCAGTTCTCCTTTTTCCCGTTTCAACCGTTTCTCTCCCCCTCCGGTGATGTTTAGCATAACCACGGCATCGGGCGACACAATTTTATTTTGAACAGCCTGAATCAGTGATGCAGTGGCAACAGCCGCAGCAGGGTGTATGTCGATACCCTCCTCTTCTTCAAAAAGCCGGGCTGCCTCAGCTGCCTCCTTATTCGTCATAAATACCATCTCCCCATCCGTATCTACCATGGCATCAAACAGACCTCCGGTGATGCCGTATGGTGGTTTCCGGTTTGAGAGAACTTTGGCATCAATCTCCATCACCTGTTCGCGTGCCTGTTGGTCATCCTGTGGGAAAAGATCCCGTGAGCGAGCCTTCCAGGCGTCAACTATCGGATGAAAAGGGTAATTTTGAGAGAGGTACAGCTTCATTTTGTGGGACCCAAAACGACCGTCAGCAATGAGTCGGCGGTTGGCTTCCCAAGCGGCTATTGCCCCTGTGCCACTGCCAATGGCCTGAAAATAGAGGTCAGGAATCCTGCCGATAGCGGTGGCGGCAGAGAGTACCGTTGTGGCCATTCCATCCCTTCTGGCAATATTTTTTGCCCCCCCTTCCGGGATAAATCCATCAATCTGACAAACCAGGGTGGAGAGGTGTATGGCATCGTAGTAATCACATCCGGGTGGAGGTGAAATAAGTGTAACACAATCATCCAGTGGAGAGTCAAACCATAAAGCAGAAAGTGTATCAGAAGGAACCGACAGCAACAGCGGGATATGGTTATCGGAGCAAACCCGGGCAAACGCCCTGGCTGTGTTGCCTGCAGAAGCAACCACCAGTGTTTGATCCTGTTCCGGTCTGAGCCGGGCACATACCGAATAGGCCTCGGTCTCTTTGAAAGAACAGGTCCGCATCAGAGCTCCCCGCTCGGGCCAGTACCCGCTGAAGGTGATATAAAGGTTCTTCAATCCCAGTCTAGCTCCCAGTTTCTTACTCTGATAAGTAACAGGAGCAGACGAGCCTTCCAGGATCCGATGAATCGGAAGCCAATCCCCAAATTTATAGATGCCATATCGGTCATCCTTCACTTCAAGCTGTACTTTGTCATATACACTTGAAAGCAGGGAAGGCTTTTCTTCGCCGGATGCCTCAAGGATCCAGCCCTCATCCTTAAAGGAGTCTCCTGTAACAAGTGATGCCAGATGATATTGGGTAGGGAGGTATAGTTGATTCATGGGTTGTACCTGGTTTTAACTGGCAAAAATAAGGAAAATGAGAGGAAAACAGTAATTTTGCCTGCCGCTGGTGAAATGGTGAAATGGTGA
>ERZ889078.1076-NODE-1076-length-22566-cov-13.720270_pt1 | contig 22566 bp, 18 predicted proteins | sample MGYA00521266_ERZ889078 | MGnify/ENA primary metagenome ERZ889078 (study PRJEB32303, sample SAMEA104408618) | aquatic metagenome | biome: Brackish water; feature: Pelagic; material: water | place: Baltic Sea | collected 2014-06-16T06:34:00 | depth 76,534 m ...
TAAAAGTGATGAATGTGCGTCTAAATTGAACCAAGTAGTTGAGCGTGAAAACCGTGGAGCATTCGTTAAAATGTGACCCGCCGAGTGTACTGTTTTAAAAGCAGAATGGCTGAAAACATCAGTGTTTACAGCCATTCCAGTGATTTTGTATGTAGCCCCACCAGGACTCGAACCTGGATCTGAAGTTTAGGAAACTTCCGTTCTATCCCTTGAACTATAGGGCCGGGATAAAGTACGAATTACGAAGTACGAAGTACGATTTAAAGTTAGAAGTTAGAAGGTGGAAGTGATAGTCTTTCGTCCCTCGTCTTTCGTCTTTCGTCATTTCGCGGCAAAGGTAGAAAAATATTGTCATTTGAGAATTGTCGCTAATGGCTGATGTCAGAAAGGATTGAACCACAGAGATACCCCGATCCATTGGATCAACACCTTGTCGTAGAGACTGAATGGCATGTAGCCGTTGTAGTAGTCGGCCATGAGTGTGACCGGGAACCGACCTTTTTTCCCTATCCCTATTCCTCCGCTTATACGAACACCGGGACGAAAATTCTGCTCCTGTTCAAACCGCAGATCTGCACCGGCAACCCATCTTAACCAATCCTTCTCTCCAATTGGGTGTTCGAATTGTACACCGGTCTGAGCCAGGAATGGCTTGCGCGAATAGGCACTGTGGATAACGACCCCGGCAGTTCCGTAAAACTGCCACCAGCCTTTAACCCAGGCGGCTGAGAGATCAACAACTTCATAAATGCGTTTATTGTTAATGAATCCGTCAATCCCACTTCGGAAGATATAATCATCACCCAGGTGCGCGGAAATATGGTAGAGCCTCCCCCGAAAACGCCAATGGTTAAACCGGTACTGATAGTGGACACCTATCTTGAAATCGATGTTAAACAGGTTTGTCTGCAAATTTTTAAACGGATCCTCGAAGATAAACTGGGTAAACACGGCCAACTCAAAACCAAGCTCCGACACACGTTGTGGTGAATGATGCCATCTGATTATATTGCTGCGGAGCCCAATGGAGAAGTTCCCGAATGCCCGGTTTTGCCAACGATCTGAAGCATACAGCGCATACAGTGATCCGGATATCTGACTCTCTTTGTAATCAAGCCTGATGGTGGGGTAGAGATTTCCTTTCGGAAACCAGGTAGCTATCCTGGCACTATCCTGACAGTAGAGAAGACTGCTCCAGGAGAAGAGAATAAAAAGGACCGGAATCAATACTTTTTTCATTTCCGGCCCGAAAATACACATTTTTCAAATGGTCAATAAAAATGTATATTTGCTGGTACTGATTGTTAGGGTTCAACCCTTATATAATACGCATGCTAAACCAGAAACTACAGCAACGACTACAACAAAAACTTTCTCCTCAACAGGTGCTGGTCTTACGCCTGCTGCAAGAGCCTGTCCTCTCTTTTGAGCAACGAATAAAGCAGGAGATTGAAGAGAATCCAGCGCTTGATGAATCTACAGACCAGGAAATCGAACAGGATGAATATTCAGACGAGCATAACCTGGAGTCTATTGCCTCTGATGAAGACGAGTTTCAGGATGAACTCTCCGACGGCCCTGAACTAAATAATGAGTTTTCGATTGAAGATTACCTGGAAGATGAAGAGATCCCCGCGTATCGTTTGGTTCCATCCTACAGCAGTCCGGATGAAGAGAAGCGTGAGCATCCTGTAATCTCTACTATCAGCTTCCAGGATTTCCTCCTGGCACAACTGGGCCTGAGCAGATTCACCGACAGGGAGTTTATCGTAGCCAGTACAATCATCGGCAATCTCGATGAATCAGGATACCTGAGAAGGGAGCAAGCAGCCTTAATCGACGATTTGGCTTTCAACCAGAACATATCAGCCTCCCCTGACGAGGTGGAAAAGATGGTGCTGCTGGTCCAGAGTTTTGACCCACCGGGAATCGGGGCGAGAGACTTACGGGAGTGCCTGCTGATCCAGTTAAACCGGATTCCCGACCGAACACCTGCCGTTGAGCTGGCAACCCTGATCATGAGGGACCATTTTGGTGAATTCAGTAAACGAAGGTTCGATAAACTAATAGCCCGCCTGAAGATCTCGGAAGCGGAGCTGAAAGAAGCCATTCAGGAGATTCAGAAATTAAGTCCGAAACCTGGTGGAAATATTCCGGAAACAGCCCGTTTGGAGGAATATATCATCCCTGATTTCATTGTAACCAATGTAGACGGTGAGCTGGAACTGACCCTCAACAACAGAAATACTCCTGAGTTGATTGTCAACCGGCAATACCAGGATATGATTCAGGCTTTTATAAGGAAAAAGACCAAAGCCACCAGCAGCGAGAAGGAGGCCATCTCGTTCATCAAACAGAAACTCGACTCGGCAAGAGGATTCATTGACGCAATTAAACAGCGACAAGAGACACTATTCAAAACCATGACCGCTATCATGGAATATCAGAAGAAATATTTCCTCACCGGAGATGAGACCAAATTACGTCCGATGATCCTCAAAGATATTGCTGAAATTGTCAACCTGGATATCTCCACAATCTCCCGCGTTGCAAACAGCAAATATGTACAAACACCGTTCGGTACCTTTCTGCTGAAAACGTTCTTTTCCGAATCCATGCAAAATGTCAAAGGAGAGGAGGTCTCTACCCGGGAGATCAAGAAGATCCTCCAGGATATTATCGAAGAGGAGGATAAGAGCGCTCCTTTCACTGATGATCAACTGGTTGATATGCTGAAAGGGAAAGGCTATAACATTGCCCGACGTACCATCTCCAAATACCGCAAACAGCTTAATATTCCCTCTGCCAGGCTTCGCGTCGAACTGCAGTAGGTTAATCCTGAAAACTATGGACGACCGTGTTGCCCGTTTCCTTTCATTTCTGTTTCATCCGTTGCTGATCCCTACCTATCTCCTGGTAATCCTGCTTGGTATCGACACAACATATTCCGTTTTACTCCCACTCAAAATGAAATTACTGGTCGTTGGCACTATCCTGGTTACAACCTTCATCTTTCCCCTCATCGTCATCTTCATCATGTTTCGAATGAAGATCGTCAGCTCCTTGTATCTCCCACTCCGGGAAGAACGTATTTTCCCACTGATCACGGTAGCTATCTTCTATTACCTGACTTTCTATCTGATCAGGAATGTTTACCTGCCCCAAAACTTTCAACTGTTCATTCTTGGAGCGACTCTGCTTACTGTAGTAACCCTGGCAGTAACTCTCTTTTTCCGCATCAGCATGCATATGATTGCCCTGGGGTCTATTACAGGTCTGTTCATTGGCATGGCCATTACCTCGGATGGGTATGCACTCTTTTTGGTTTTCGGAACAATTTTGATTTCCGGATTAACGGGATCCGCACGCCTTAAACTGAACGCCCATCAACCAGTGGAGATTTACTCCGGGTGGCTGATGGGCGCCATTGTTATGTGTGTAACCTCTTTCCTTCTTTAAAAAGGCATTAGCAGGATCCCGAGTGAAAGCGAGTTAACATCAGGTCCGTTTCCTTTCGTGAAGATCTTAGAAATTGAGTAGTAGGCACTGATCTGGAACCACCGGTAACCAAACCGGAAGGTAGGACCGTAACTGAATTGCTCCAGATTTTTGATGTCACGGAATTTAACACGAAGCTTCTCCAGGTTTTTACGAAGGTAATAATCCTCACCAACAAATTTTGTATGTGCAGGAAGCAGATAAGCAATTTTAAATCCTATCCCAACCGCAATCTTGGATTTAGATTTGAACTTGAATTCTAAGGGTAGCTCAAGGTAAGGAAGGGTTAGTTTACTTCGTTTGTAATTAGCGGAATCCGGTATTCTTGCCAATTCGGTTGAATCAGTCTTACTGTCAACCTGGAAATTTCCATACATGTTCTGAGCTCTGAATCCCAATCCGATGGCAAATCCAAAGTTGCTTTTCCCGAATGGAACGTTATACATGGCAAAGGTCTGAAACCCCTGGTTTATGGTTCGTGTCTTGATGCCATCCGGGAGATTAAACCAGATATCACTAAACAATCCAACGCCAATGGTAATGCGTTTCTTTGCTACTTCATTGACCATCTGTGCTTTCCCATTGAAAGAACAAGAGAGGATCAGGATCAAAACGACTAAAAAAGAGCCGGATATGTGATTTCGTTTCATAATATTCTCTTTATCTTGATACAAATATACACTTGTTAACGCAAAATCAGCCCCATAATTTTTCAGGATAGACACCTTTTTCTATTAAATTGCGAATACCGGCAACAACTACCTCCCTGTCATCCCTATATGTCATGCCGTACCATTTCTCGTTACAGGATAAAACACGTACCGTTGCTTCTCTTTTCTGGATTATCCCGTTAACGGCTGTGGGAATATAATATTCCGCTTTGAGGTCCTCAGCGTTTGCCTTGATAAAATTTGTAAATCCGATGCGGAGGTAGCTAAAAAAAGAGGGGGTGAAGCCCCAGAAGTTCATTGAAACCACTGTTTGTTCAGACAGTATTACCTCACTCCCCGCTTCATCCTGAAAGGCAATTCCTGCCGGGATCCGTTCGATCCGCGTACGTTCAACCACATTCTCCAGAAAAGAAGAGGAGTCTGTCTGGCAAATACCCCGGGAAACAAAACCGTGGTCGGAGAGTGTTTTTCCGATTTCATAAGCCACCATGGAGTAGTCGTTTTCCCTAACCGGTGTCCATCCATTATAATAGTCCGCCAACACCTTATATGCACCCCGACCATAAAAATCATCTGCATTGATCACGGCAAAAGGAGCATCAATTTTATCTGCTGCCATCAAAATGGCATGACCCGTTCCCCATGGTTTGGTACGATCTGAATTGAATGATATCCCATCCGGAACCTTCCATATCTCCTGATTTACGAAATCAACATCGATATAGGGTTTCACCTTGTCAATGATCAACTCCGTGAACTCTTTCTCAATACTCTCTTTGATCACAAATACTATCTTACCAAATCCTGTGATAATTGCATCATAAATAGAGTATTCGATGATTGTTTCACCATTCGGACCAATAGCATCAAGTTGCTTTAATCCTCCGTAACGGCTGCCAATACCGGCAGCTAAAATCAACAAAGATGGCTTCATATATAGTTAGTTTCAAGTGTCAATGTTCAAGATTCAAGGTAAATTCATTCCTGCATTCCTTCATTCCTGCATTCCTGCATTCCTACCTCCCTACCTCCCCACTTCCCCACCTTCTTACCTTACTTCCCCATATCGCATAGTAAACGATCACCATATAGCACGGCACCGCCAGCCAGTAAGCCTGTTGTGAACTCCACTCATCGGACAGGTATCCCCAGATTAGCGGAAGGATTGCTCCTCCGGCGATCGCCATGATAAGCAACGCCGATCCTGTTTTTATAAAGCGGCCCAGATCATGGATTGCAAGGGGCCATATTGCAGGCCATACAAGGGCATTCGCCAATCCGAGGAGAGCAACAAACAAAATGGTATACGGCAGTACAAGTTCAACACTCCTGAAGGTCATCATATCGAAAAAGGGAAACGTAACGGAAGATTCGGTCGGGACAACAATCGCCAGGATCGTAAACAGGATTCCCAGGATGCCACTCCAGGCGAGAGCGCTTTTTTGTGAAAGAAGTTTCGGTATGGCGACAATGCCCACGATGTATCCCAGCACCATTGCGATAAGTACCAGCGACGTGTAATATTTTGCCGACTCCAATGGTACTCCAATGGAGTGACCATACCGGATGATTGTATCTCCGGCAATTACCTCTACGCCAACATAAAAGAAGAGGGTTAACACCCCAAGGATCAGGTGTGGAAACTGCAGGATGGAGCTTCTGGAAGCTGCATAGGTTGAATCGGCATCCGGATCCTGTTCCATTTCAACTTCAGGGAGTGGAGCATACCGGATCAACAGCCCCAGCACAAACAACACCCCGGTCATTACCAGGTAGGGCCCTATCACACGACGAGCCAGGCTGTCAAGTGCCAGGGATCTGGTGGCTTCATCCATCCCATCAAGGCTAAGCAGGAAAGCATCCCCGTCATGCAAAATAAAATAGGCAAGGATAAGGGGGGCTATCGCTCCGGCTACCTTATTGCAAATTCCCATGATGCTGATCCTCCGGGCTGCACTTTCCCTTGGCCCTATAATAGTGATGTAGGGATTAGAGGCCGTTTGCAATATCGCCAATCCTGTTCCCAACACAAACAAGCCCAGCAGGAAGATTGAATAGGTGCGGCTCACAGCAGCCGGGATGAAGATAAGGGTTCCCAGCGCCATCACCCATAAACCAACCATCATGCCATTCTTAAAACCGGTCTTCTTAAGGATCCAGGAGGAGGGCAATGCCATCACGGTATATGAGATGTAGAAAGCGAATGCCACGAAGAGTGCCTGAAAGTTCGATAACTCACAGGAAATTTTCAGGTAAGGAATCAGAATGCCGTTTAACCATGTAACGAATCCGAAGATGAAAAAGAAAACCCCAATGATAGTGATCGAAAGAATATAATCTCTGGAACTGGTTGTCATAATGTGGTTGTTTTTCCTGAATATGGAATGAGTGCACAAAAATAGCGGATTTTCATTTTGTTAACATTTCTTTTATTTTTGATTTTTCATTGTACCTTTGACCAAGAGGCCTGATTTGTTTCATTCACAATCTGGAACGACAATAATTATGGAATACACGAACGAGAAGTTCAACATTTTAATCGTTGATGACAGGAAGGAGAACCTGATTACCCTGAAGTCTCTTATAGAAAGTCCTGAACTTAATATCATAGAGGCGTTATCAGGGAATGAAGCACTTGCTGTCATGCTTGAACACAATATCTCTCTGGTTTTAATGGATGTGCAAATGCCTGGCATGGATGGCTTTGAGACTGCCGAACTGATGCGCGGGAGTGAGCGGACAAAGAACCTGCCGATCATTTTTATCACGGCAACATACCGCCAGCCAAAACAGATATTCCGTGGATATGAGTCCGGTGCGGTTGATTATCTGTATAAGCCACTGGACAGGAAAATACTTCAGAGTAAAATCAGGGCCTATATTGAGTTTTTCAAACAAAAACATGAACTTGAAGTAACTACAAGGCAACTCAAGAAAACCCTTGAAGAGGTTGACCAGGCTAAACGAACGGCAGAGGAGGCCACTATCGCTAAAAGCTCTTTCCTTGCCAGTATGAGTCATGAAATACGAACTCCGTTGAACGGGATAATTGGTATGACCGATTTGATACTTATGGATTCAGAGCTGCCCGAACACTACTATGAACATCTCACAGACATCAAGCAGAGCAGCGAGTCGTTGCTTGAAATCATCAATGAGATCCTGGATGTATCAAAAATTGAAGCCGATAAACTGGAACTTGAACACATTGATTTCAGTCTGAGGGATGTAATCGGGAAGGTGGTCCGTCTACTCTCAGTTAAGACCTTCCAGAAGAGCCTGGAGTTTATATGTCATTGTCCTCCCGATATTGTCGATAACCTGGTTGGAGACCCTACCCGTCTACGCCAGATCATGATAAACCTGCTCGGGAATTCTGTGAAATTTACCGAAACCGGCAGCATCACGATTGCCGTGAAACTCCTCGAGAGGGATGAAAAGGTTGCGCGGATTGAATTTTCGATCTGTGATACAGGAATCGGTATCGATGAGGAGATTCTTCCAAAACTTTTCCGCTCTTTCAGCCAGGCTGCTAAATCTACTACCCGAACACATGGGGGAACCGGTCTGGGCCTTTCTATCTCTAAGAAATTGGTGGAGATGATGGGAGGAACCATCCAGTCTACAAGCAAAAAAGGAGAGGGAAGTTGCTTCATATTTATCCTCCCTATTGATGTGGGAAAAGGGGCGGATTTTGAAACCAAAATCTGTTTGCCTGAAACGATTAAAGATCTCCATGTTATGCTGGTCGACATGCAGACTGAACACAACAAGGAGCTGGAGAGTTTTTTCAACCATTGCAACATACCTGTTTCCGTTGTTACTTCGGCTGAAGATGCACTTAAACTTGCAGCAAAACCTGATGCCAAAAAATTCGGTGTCATCCTGATTGATCATCTGTTACAATATCATGACGGGAAACAACTCTCTCTGCTTCTGGAAGAGGAGATGCCGGAAGGAACCAATCCATCTTTCATCATGCTTACAGATGATAAATCAATCCATTCAACCAAACGGATTAAACTTGCCGGTATCGATCATATCCTGTTTAAACCGGTTATGCAAAAAGAGCTTCAGTGGATGTTTCAGCGAATATTCATGAAGGAGATGGAGCTTCCTGAAAAAGTCACCAGTTCCCATCCAGAGGCATCCGACAGATCCTTACGTGATCTGACCGTCCTTCTTGCTGAAGACAATGTGATCAATCAGAAGATCGTAGTACAACTGCTCTCCAAACGGGGAATAAAAGTGATCACGGCAAGCAATGGCCTTGAAGTGGTAGAGCGGGCCAATGAACGGAAATACGACCTGGTTTTCATGGATGTCCAGATGCCGGAACAGGATGGTTTTGAGGCAACGCGGCAGATTCGCAGCAACACAAAAGGGCCTAACGCAAACACTCCGATAATTGCACTGACTGCCAATGCCATGAAGGGCGACCGCGAAATGTGTATTGAGGCAGGCATGAATGAATATCTTTCCAAACCATTGAATCCTGATGAGATCTTTCACTCCATCGAAGAATTTTGTAAATAAGCTATAACAACAAAAAAATATGTGGAATAGAGTCGAAAAAACAATTCACAAATACTTTCCCGACTTTCACTGGAGAACTCTTAAAAATCTTGGAATAGGAAAAACCATGTTATTGTGGTTTCTGGCTATCTCCCTGATCCCACTTGCCTCACTAAGTTTCATTAACTATCTCTATTATTACCAGGGACTTAACATTTTAACCAAGAAATCCCTTTTTACCACCTCCCAACTCCGGGTTAATGATTTGAATAATTATTTTCAGCAAGCTGATAACTATCTCACCTTCTTAAAAGAGGACCCGGAACACATCGAGCTCCTTTCCAGGGCAGATCATGAGATGAAGGCTTCGGGAATTTCTCCTTCTGAATTCGTCTCAACAGCCCAATACAGGACTACTGCCACGCAGTTAAAACACAGCTTTGGGAAATCCTGGGAACTGGAAGGACTTTATAACATTTTGATGATAAACCTAGATGGTACTATCGTTTTCAGTTTGAAAAATATGGGGATAGCCGGACAAAACCTCAATGAGGGTATCCTTTCAAATTCTCATATCAGCAAGACATTCGGAAAGATTCTCAGAAGCAGTTCCACCCTCTTTTCCGATCTGGAATACTTCCCTTCTTCAAATAACGTCATTACCGGTTTCCTTGGATGTCCCATTTCTGACCCGCAAGGCAACAAGATTGGGGTGCTGGGTATCCAGATCACCACCGAACGGATCGACAGGATCATCCAGTACAGTGTTGGATTCGGAAGTACAATGAAGGTCTACCTGGTTGGCCTGGATCTCAACCTTCGGTCAGTGGGTGAATCCGGGAACAGCGAAGTACTTCTGCGCCAATCAGAAGACAATTCCAAGACACGGCTGTGGCGCTCATCCAAGATCAACTCCTCTATCTCCACTCCTGATGGTAAACCGATCATCGAAGAGGTCAGTTATTATCAAAATTCTCAGGATCTGGATGTTATGGGTTTGTTTCGGGAGATTGATTACCTGCAAACACTTGGCACCGACTGGGCATTGGTAGAAGAGATCGGAACCTATGAGGCACATGCGATAGGCCGTGAACTTTCCACGTTTGCCAAGATCTCACTCGTTGTCACAACCATCTTTGTATTCATCATCTCCCTGTTTGTAACAAGCCGTTTTGTCACACCAATCAAGAGCATCTCTGCCTGGGCAAAACAGGTAGCGTTGGGTGAGCTGATCAGTAAAGATATCAGGGTATCGGAGGATGAAGTGGGAGAGATGAAACATACATTCAACCGTCTTGTTTCCTCCCTTCAGCAGTATGCTGATGTTAGCCAGTCTATCGCTTTGGGCGACTATTCCAAAAAGGTTCCGATACGGAGCCAGGAAGATATTCTCGGCAAATCCATGAATGAGATGGTGGAGAGTTTCAAGGGAGTGGTGAAACAGGCTAAAGCTATTGCAAGTGGAGATTACTCCACCAATGTTGTTCCACGAAGTGATCAGGATACGTTGGGAATTTCCCTGTTCAACATGACCAAAAAGCTCCGGGAATCATCATTTGAGATCAAGACACAGGATTGGCTCAAAACCGGAATCAATGAGCTGAGCCTGTTGAGTAGCGGAGAGCAGGGAATCAAAGATCTCTCTAATGCAGTGTTGACCTTTCTTGCCCATTACCTTGATTCCCAGGTGGGCTTGCTTTTTGTTACCGGCGATAAAAACGAGCTGAACCTTACCGCCTCTTTTGCCTGTGAACCGGAGGTCACAACCTTAACATTTGGTAACGGTGTGATAGGACAGGTTGCTAAAGAGAAAAAATCGCTGATATTCAGTACAGTATCAGATACAATGCCCTCGGTAAATATCGGACCAACCATTGAGAAACCGAGCCATTTCATCATTGCACCTATCTTGTTTGAGGGACAAATTTTAGGCGTAATCCAGCTAGGCTCCTTCCTGCCATTCGATGAGGTGAAGCAACATTTTCTTGAGATATCACTGGAAACAATCGCATTGGCTATCCATACTGCCAGGTCGCGTGAACGGGTGGAACAGCTATTACTCAAGACTCAGGAACAAGCCAATGAACTTGCAGAACAGAAAGAGGAGTTGAGGCAGATAAACGAAGAGTTGGAAGAGCAAACGAAAGCGCTTCGCCAATCGGAGGAGAACCTGCAACACCAACAGGAAGAGCTGCGGGTCATTAACGAAGAGCTGGAAGAGCGAACAAAAGTACTGGAACTACAACGGGACGACATCCGGAAGAAGAATCAGGCATTGCAATTGGCTCAGATCGAAATCAAGCAGAAAGCCGAAGCTCTTGAAGTAGCCAGTAAATATAAATCGGAGTTCCTTGCCAACATGTCGCACGAGTTACGTACTCCTCTCAACAGTATCCTCGCTCTTTCAGAATTGTTAGCGCTCAACAAACATAAAGGGATGGTAAAAGAGGATATCGAGTTTGCCAATGTGATCAACTCTTCAGGGAAAGATCTTCTTGAGCTGATCAACGACATCCTGGATCTCTCCAAAGTTGAAGCCGGGAAACTCGAAGTGGATCTCGAAGATCTTTATTTCGAGGATCTTGAAGATTACGTCAGGAAAACCTTCTCCCCTTTAACGAATCAAAGAGGTATCACCCTGGAATCCAAAATAGAAAAAGGTATTCCTGAACGTATTGAGACAGATCCTCAGCGTGCCCTTCAGATCATCAAGAACCTCCTGTCAAATGCTATCAAATTCACTGAAAAAGGAGGTGTCACCTTCAGTATTCACAGGCCTGACAAGGATGTGATTTTTACCAATCCCAACCTCACACCAAAAAATTGTATTGCTTTTGATGTCACAGACACAGGGGTCGGTATTCCTGAGGATAAGGTAAATTTAATCTTCGAAGCCTTTCAGCAGGCAGATGGAACAATTAGCCGTAAGTTCGGGGGGACCGGACTTGGACTTACCATCTCACGCAGTCTGAGCTGGCTCCTTGGCGGAGAGATCAATCTCAAGAGTACTCCAGGCGAAGGCTCAACTTTTACACTGTACCTTCCTGAGAAATTAGATTCTGCAGGCGAGAAACCAAAACAAAAAGAACCTTTAGTTGCCTTTGAAGAGGATCAGGAGACAGATGCTCCTGATGAGAAAGAGGCCGCCCCTGAAGAGACAGAAAAACCTTCGTATGCAGAAAATAAATCCAACAAGGTATTTGAGAACAAAAAAATCCTGATTGTTGATGATGACATGCGGAACGTTTTCGTTCTCACAAAAATACTGGAAGATAAGAAGGTCCAGATTATAGTGGGAAAAAATGGCCGGGAAGGGATTGATAAACTAAACCAGAACCCTGATACCGCTTTAGTCATTATGGATATCATGATGCCGGAGATGGATGGATATGAGGCAATGCGGGAGATCCGCAAGGATAAACGTTTTGTTAAACTTCCGATGATCGCACTAACGGCAAAAGCGATGAAGGGAGACCGTGAGAAATGTATCGAAGCAGGAGCTAATGATTACCTCTCTAAACCTGTCCAACCAGACAAGTTGGTTTCACTCCTCCGGGTCTGGATCCAGAAATAGGGATTCCGGCTTCTTGTGCTTGATCATCTTCCCATCAACAATAAAGACGATAGATTCTGCGATGTTTGTTGAATAATCTCCGATACGCTCCATCTGAGTCAGTATGATGATCAACGCTGAGGCAACAACAATCACCTCCCGCTTTTGACCCATCTCTTCCAGAATGTTATCGGTAATCTTCTTGCAAAGACTTTCAATAGCCGAAGCCTGAATAAAAATATCCCTGACAAACGTTGTGTTCCAGGTATTAAGGATTGTTATTACGTCCTTTACAATTACATCTGTCATACGGATCAGCTCCTCCATCTCCAGCTCCTTCAGTATCTCAGGGTATTCAGAAATCGCCTCTACCCTGGATGCGATCCCTACTGCATGATCACCCATCCGTTCCAGGTCATTGTTCATCTTTAGCGATGACATGATCATCCTCAGATCGGTTGCAACAGGCTGCTGAAGCGCAAAGATGCGCTGACAGAGTTTGTCGATCTTCACATCAAGCTTATCAACTATTTTATCGTTGCTGATTACCTGGGAGGCAAGATCTGTATCGCAAGTCTGTAAAGCAAGCATGGTATTGTGAATCTGGTCTGCCACCAGGTTTCCCATTTTTAGAATCCGTTTTTTTAGCTTTTTCAGCTCCTGTTCAAAATGTCGTTCCATCGTTTCAGGTGTTGATAATGATTAACCAAAACGCCCGGTGATGTAATCTTCTGTCTGCTTCTTGTCAGGTGTTGTAAAGATTTTTTTTGTCTTTCCAAACTCTATCAATTCACCCAGATAAAAGAAAGCGGTAAGATCACTAACCCTGGCTGCTTGCTGCATGTTATGCGTAACGATTACTATGGTGAAATTCTTTTTTAGTTCAAAGATAAGCTCTTCTATTTTTGCGGTTGATATGGGGTCCAATGCACTGGCCGGCTCGTCCATCAGTATGATCTCCGGATTGACGGCAAGGGTACGGGCAATGCATAGCCTTTGTTGCTGACCTCCTGAAAGGCCTAACGCCGAATGGTTCAGCCTGTCTTTCACCTCATTCCAGATGGCAGCACGTTGCAACGAAGTTACCACAATCTCCTCCAGATCTTTTTTATTATTAATCCCATTGATCTTTGGTCCGTATGCGACATTTTCAAAGATTGATTTGGCAAAAGGGTTGGACTTCTGAAAAACCATTCCGATCTTCTTCCTGAGGTTTACAACATCTACCTTCTTGTCGTAGATATCAAGTCCGTCTATGAGTACCTTTCCTGATGTCTTAACATTTGGGATCAGGTCGTTCATTCGGTTCAGGGTTCTCAGAAATGTCGATTTTCCACATCCAGACGGGCCAATGAATGCCGTCACCTGGTTCTCCGGAATTTCAACGGAGACCGAATTGAGAGCCATTTTCTCCCCATAGTAGAGGGAGAGCGCTTCGGTGACGATTTTCGTGTCTTTCATTCTTTGCTTCTTTAGGCCTTCACTCTCCGGCGAATTCTTGCCCGGATAATGACGGCTATAAAATTCAGTAAAAATGTCAACATCAACAACACCAGTGTCGTAGCGTATTGGATGGACATAGTTCCATCTACGTCGGCCGATTGTGTTGACATGATGTATATGTGGTATCCCAGGTTCATAAACTGATCACTCAGGGATGTGGGAAGTGTTGCCAGGTAGTAAGCAGCACCAGTGAAAAGAATAGGTGCTACCTCGCCGGCTCCCCGGCTCACTGCCAGTATCATTCCTGTCATGATACCCGATATTGACCCTGGGATGACAATCTTTTTGATCGTTTGCCACTTTGTAGCTCCCAGTGCCAGACTTGCTTCCCGGAGTTCGCGCGGAACGGTTCGGATCGCCTCCTCCACGGAAATTATAACCACGGGGAGGGTGAGCAATGACATGGTCAGGCTGGCCCATAAAATATTAGGCTGCGCCCACCTCAGTTCACCTCCCAGAAAAATGGAGTCCATTTCGCCTCCTATAAACTTGATAAAGAATCCCAAACCGAACAGCCCGAAAATAATGGCAGGGACTGTTGCCAGTGTGCGAACGGCAAAACGAATGGTTTGGGCAATCACAGATTTCTCGCTGGCATATTCTGTCAGATAAATAGCGGTGATCGTACCGAAGGGAACGGCAGCAACAGACATGATGATCACCATCAGCGCAGTCCCGTATATTGCCGGAAAAATTCCCCCCTCTGTCATCCCATTTTCAGGGAAGGCCGTCAAAAACTCCCAGGTTATTTTATCCTTTGATCCAATGATGACCACCACCAGGATAACCACGATGATCGCAATGATAGCAATGGCCGAAAAGGCCGATGCCCCCACCAATACTCCTCCGGTGATTTTTCTTCTCCGACTCATGATGTTTTTCCCTGGAATCGTTTCATCAGGCGTCCTTTCACGTAAAATTCGGCAAGTGCATTCAGGCTGAAAGTGAAGACGAACAGCAGCGAACCGATGAGGAACAACACGCCGTAGTGCGTATCACCGAAAACCACCTCGGCCATCTCTGCGCCAATTGTTGCCGCAAGCGTTCGTACCGACTCGAAAGGATTGGCTGAGATCAGAGCTGCATTACCTGTTGCCATAAGAGCAATCATGGTTTCGCCGAACACCCGTCCTATTCCCAGCAGGATTGCTGCGAAGATTCCCGGTGTTGCTGCAGGTAGAGTAACAAAAAGAGCTGTCTGCCATTTCGTTGCGCCCAAAGCGAGACTAGCCTCTTTGTAGGAGCCCGGGATGGCAGTCAGGGCATCCTCTGTAATCGTGAAGATGATCGGGATAGCTGCCAAGCCCATTGCAATGCCCCCAACGAAAGCATTCAGTCGTGTTTCATAACCAAAGAGGTCCTGTAATACAGTTGCCATCACCATCAGTGCAAAAAATCCAACCACAACCGACGGGAACCCAGCCAGCAACTCTATAGCCGGCTTAATCCATTCACGAAGCCAGGTTGGAGCAAATGCGGCCGAAAATAAAGCAGCCAGGATGGCAATCGGTGCTGCAAACAGGATTGAAATAATGGTGATCTTTATCGTACCAACAAAAAGCGGGATCAAGCCGTATCGTGGATTGGATGAGACCGGATACCATTCATCGCCAAGCAGATCCTTTACTGTAACCCGCTCATCTTCTGAAGCTGTTCCTTCCGTTCCGTAATCCCGGTTCCCCATCAGGGAGCTATCCAGTTCAATCCCGTAAACCTCCGGCTGAAGGTTCTCCTCTTCCGGTTCAGCGAACACACCGTACTGCTCAGGTACAAGCTCTTCGCTGCTGGTGACAGATGACTTTTCAGGTTGTTGAAAAACGGGGAGAGTCTCACGAAAGACGAAGAAAAAGATCAGGACAATGATGGTAATGGAGAGAAAAGCAACACCGGAAATGATCCGCTGAGAAAGGTATTCAGATAGCCTGAACCTCTTTCTCATCGTCTCTTTGGTAAATCCTTTCTGATTCATTCCTATCTGACCGGGAAGTACCCGACCTCAGTTACCATTTGTTGGCCTGCAGGGGAAAGAATCCAGTCTATGAACTCCTTGGTCTCGCCGGTAGGACGAATTGCAGTGTACATGTAAAGGTACCTGCTGATCGGATAGAGCCCTTTCTTGATATTCTCTGCATTGGCCTCATATCCGGGACTATCAGCATCTTTTTTAACCTTGCAGATCTTGATGCCTTCGGCATATGCTGCACCACCATATCCGATCCCATTCGGATCTTTCAACACCGCATTAACAACGGCAGCAGTCCCAGGAAGCGTCTGGCAACTTGGTGCATAATCTCCTTTCACCACCTCCTCCTGGAAGAAGACATAGGTGCCGGAGCTGTTCTCGCGACCATAGAGTTTGATAGGTGCATCCTTGCCGCCTACCTGTTTCCAGTTGGTTACTCTGCCGGAAAAAATGTCAGCCAGTTGCTGAACTGAAAGCGCATTTACACCATTTGCCTTGTTGAGGTAAACGGTGATCCCGTCTTTGGCACAAGGGATCTCAATTCCATTGGTATTGTATTTCTGTTTGATCTTTTCGATTTCCGATTTTTTCATCGGACGGCTGGCGTTACAGATATCGGTAGCTCCATTGATCAAGGCAGCGATTCCGGTTCCGGATCCTCCTCCCGTTACCTGAATGATGATGTCGGGATGACTTTTCATGAATACTTCAGCCCACTTCTGGGATAAGATCACCATGGTGTCGGATCCTTTTACGGTTACTTTTTTCTGGGCAGGGGCAAATGCCACCCCAGCTATGGCAATCATTGCGATGGCCAGAATTTTGATAATTTTTCTTGAGTTTTTCATTGTTTGTTTATTTATGACCCCTCCCCCAGCCCCTCCCCTTAAAGGGGATGGGAGGGTGGGTATGATTAAAATTTGGCCTGTAAACGCAGGGTAAATATATTTTGAGGGAATACCCTGTTATAGTCGTTGTAAACTGTCATGTCGTTTACATCATATTTTTTTACCAGGTTAGAGTTGCCTGATGCATCCACACCCACTTTTTCATTGATTGGCATCTCGTAGGCGACCTGGATACGCAGATTTTTTGTAAAGAAATAGTTCCACGCAAAGGTCAACGTATGAAATGTAATGTCAGAGCTTCCGCTCTTTAACGAATTATCTGTAATATTCTCAGTCGTCTCATTGAACAGAATTACAGGACTGGTTCCGTCAATAATAGTGGTGTTTGTGTTGATATCTGAAGAGTTGGCATCATAACCAACTACACCAATCTGTTTGCCTGAAAGTTTGGTATTCGGATCGTAGAAATCCCAGCGGAAAGCGAACTGATTCCGCTTGCCTATATTCTTTATCAGGTAAACATAACCACCCATGAAATTCCGCCTGATAGTTGGTTTAATTTCATTGGTATTGGTTATCATGGAGGTCAGGGTAAGGGTATCATTGTCAAGGCTGAATTGAGAATCCTCAAAGGAAAAGGTGCCAACAGCGCCTGAATAACTATTGATCCCCATCAGGTATTCTGCCCGTATCTCCAACCCACCCAATACATCCATATACAGCTGCATCTCCCCACCAAACCAGTTACGGGTCACACTCTCTCCAACCCCTACGTTCTTATCCAGGGTATAATCACTATTCAGAAGGGTTGTGGAATTAGATTTCTGCCAGCCGAAGTAGCCGCTTGCCCCAATGTTAAGCTTACCAAAGCCTCCCAGTTTAAAACCATATGTTACACGGGTCATAAGATCCTTGAAGGGATCGAAATCGACAGCCCAGAGATTGACATTGGCTCCATATATATCATCAATGACCTTAAACGTGTTTCCATTCAGAACGGCCAGTTGCACTTTTAATGGAAATTCTGGTGGAGTTATTTCCAGTTTTACACCAATGCCTCTTTCTCCGGGATATAACTGCCTGATCACACGGGACCTCTCCGGTACTTCCCGTTTACTGGAGGAATATTCCACCGCGAAATTAGGTCTGTTAAACTGTCCGGCCCATAGAGAAAAAGTCTTGATCCATGGATCATGTAATTCTACATAAGCGTCCCTTAACACTGTTCCCGTTACAGTGAAATTCGGCTGCAACACAAAAATTACCTCTTCAATGGGTTGGTATTTTATTTTGATCCGTGCCCGGCGAACGAGGAACGTATTATTCGGATAGATGGCAGGGTTCTCATAGTGGAGCCATTGGGCCTGAATGTATCCGGATAACTTTATTTTAGTAATTTTCTCCAGGTTGTTCTCAGCTGTGGCTAACCGCTCTTCAAATCCTTCAACCTTATCGTGGAAGTTGATTTCTTCTCTCTTCAAAGAGTCGTTTACCTCTTGTGAATAAATTTTTTCTGTTGATAAAAAGGTGGCAAGAGATACCATGACCACCAAAATCAGTTTGCTTTGTAATTTCTTAATCATCTTTTCAGGTTTTTTGTTGCCGCAAAAATAGCACAAGGATTCCACCTGAAAGTTACGGAGATATTACCTTAATATTAAATAATTGTTAACAAAAAAGAGGCTGTCTCAAAACACCGGGACAGCATCTTTCCCTGTAAGTGTATTGTTTACACATGGTATTGATTATTAGCCTTTTTTATTTGTTTCAGGGTTGATTGTAATACTTCTTTCGTAATTTTAACGATCCAACAATGTTATTCAAAATACCTAAAAATATAGTACTTTTAAAATCTGTGCCCGACTCAAATGAAGATAATTAGAACGATTGATATCCTGTTGGTTGAAGATAACCCAAATGATGCAGAGCTCACCCTTCTTGCTCTGAATTCCAACAATCTGGCAAATAATATTCAGGTTATCAGAGATGGTGAAGAGGCCCTGGATTTTCTTTTCAGACGGGGTGAGTTTGCCGGCAGAGAAAGATTCGATTTGCCCCGTCTGATTCTTCTTGACCTGAAATTACCTAAAGTAAGTGGTATTGAGGTACTTGAGCAGATCAAATCCGATGATCTTTTCAAGCTTGTCCCGGTTGTGGTATTAACCACTTCAAAGGAGGAACGTGACATAGTTCAGAGTTATCACCTGGGAGTAAATAGTTATATTGTGAAACCAGTTGACTATCAGATATTTATTAAAATAATTACTGAAATAAGTCAATACTGGCTTTCCGTTAATGAGTTACCCAATTAATTGGCAATGTAATGCAAGCACCTATAAAAATATTGTTACTTGAAGACTTTCCGCCTGATGTAGAACTTATCGAACGGGAACTAATAAAAGCCGGTATTAAATTCAACAGTAAGCATGTCGATAACAAGGCCGATTTCATTGAGGCAATTCAGAAGTTCCTCCCCGATCTTATCATTTCTGATTACAGTCTTCCACAATACGACGGATTATCAGCTATCCGGGATCTTCGGGCACTTTCTCCCGGAACTCCGATCATCATCGTCACGGGCTCATTAGATGAAGAGACAGCTGCCGACACGATTAAATCAGGAGCCTGGGATTATGTAGTGAAAGAACGGCTATACCGGCTACCTTCAGCCGTAAACCAGGCTTTAAAACTCAAACAAGAGATTGAAAGCAAAATCTCAGTCGAAAAAGCCCTCCAGCAAACCGAAGATGAATATGAGACCCTTCGGAACAATATACCACTTGCAATCTATCGGGCCACAGTTGAAGGTAAGTTGCTGTATGCAAATCCATCCTTCTGGTCGATGTTCGGATATGAAAGCATTGAAGAGGTGATGATAAAACCCATGATCGAACATTACCTCCATCCTGAAGACCGCGGCAGGTTGATGGGAAAACTCGTAGAAGAGAAAGTCGTCAGGGATTTTGAGATTGCGTTTTTACGCAAAGATGGCTCAACGTTCTGGGGCTCTGTATATGGCAGAGCTCTGTTTAATGAACAAGGAGACCATATATTCCAGGATGGCATCATCATGGATGTCTCGGAGCTGAAACAGACTCACAAGGAATTAATCTCAGCCAAGGAGAGAGCCGAAGAATCGGACAATCTCAAGACAGCGTTCCTCGCGAACATGTCCCACGAAATTCGCACTCCCATGAACGCCATCCTTGGATTTTCCGAATTACTGCTTGATCCATATTACTCAAAGGAGGATGTCACATGGTTTGTAAGTCTGATCCATAAAAACGGCAAGTCCCTGATTACTATAATCAACGACATCATTGAAGTGGCTAAAATAGAAGCCGGGATCTTACAGATTGAAAAGTCTTATTGCTCATTGGACACAATCTTCAGAGAACTCTACGAAACGTTCCGGGGAGATATGAGTAAAAAAGGACTTACCGAAATAGATTTCTCATATACTGCACCGGAAGAGCCCGGACTCAGGATATATACCGATCCCAACAGGTTGAAGCAAATCCTGAGGAACCTTCTGAGCAATGCCTTTAAATTCACGGAGCACGGCCGTATTGAATTTGGCGCTCAGGTAGTTGGCGCTAATATAACGTTCTTTGTTAAGGATTCCGGCCTGGGAATTCCCGAAGATAAATTTGAGATAATCTTTGACCGTTTTCGCCAGGTTGACGACTCACATACACGGGAATTTGGAGGGACCGGCATCGGCCTCACCATAGCTAAAAACCTGGTAGAGCGACTGGATGGCACTATCTGGGTAGAATCCGATTTATATAAAGGGTCTGAGTTTTATTTCAAACTCCCTTTCCAACCGGAAACACAGGGCGAGAGCGAAATAAAAGACATTCCAACTTCCGGGAAGCCTGCTGTTCAGGAAAATTGGGCTACGAAAACTATTCTTATTGTAGAGGATGTGGAGTCAAACTATATGTACCTTGAAACCGTACTGAAGAAGACAAAAGCAAATATTCTCTGGGCAGACAGCGGGCAAAAGGCTCTTGATTATATCAGAACCACCCCTGAAATCGACATTGTACTTATGGACATCCAGCTGCCTGATCTCAACGGACTGGACGCCACCCGGCAGATTAAAGAGATGCGGCCTGAACTTACCGTGATAGCCCAGACCGCATTTGCGTTATCTACAGATGAGGAGATGGTATACAACGCAGGCTGTGATGGTTACCTCACAAAACCGATCACAAAGAAAAACCTCATGTCCTGTCTTTCAACCTATTTACATTAATTACATCACCTTGTTAATAAAGAAGGTATTAAAGACTCTTGAGAAATTACTTCTTTGCTTTTCTGCTTACGATGGCCAAAATAATAATACCAACTGGAAGTAAAAGAAGAGAAAGTTCCCAAAAAGCTACATTGATAAAGGTCACCACCGTTGCCAGAACAGCAACCAGGGGCTCCACGATCATCTCACCGTTTATAGCTTTGACCTGGCCTCTTGTTACCTCCTTGTATATCAACCGATTGTTTTTGGAGGCATAATACCATCCCAGGAAACCAAACAATCCGATGAAGAACATGTCGATATTGAAAAAGAGCTGAACATAGAAATCGTTGCCAAATTGCATGCTCAGGGCATTGGGGTAAGGAGCGAGGGCGATAAAAAAGAGGTAGATAATATTGATCCAGGTATAGGTGTTGTCCACCTTAACAATGTATTTCGACTGGTTTGCATTGGTATACCAGTAAAGTGCCATAAACAGAAACACCAGGAATGCCGTAAAGAGTTCAGACGCTCTTTCTATTACAAATGCCTCAGGATCAATCTCATAGTCAGCCCAGAATGCAGTGTTATTGAATGTCAGCATCCCTGAGATGATAAACAATACCATAGATACTGCAAACACAATGTCGGTGATCCGGTGCAGCCTCTCCGGTGTTTGAATTATTGAATGTTGCTTTTCTTTATTCATATTGTTGGATTTAGGAAATCAGGAACCAATTGGCAACTCTACCCGTTTTTTAACTTCCCGCATAAGGTTTAAAGGAGTATCTGTAATAACCATGTTATACAGCCAGGCCGGGACAATGCCTCCCGGATCAACAAATCCCTCCAGGGTAAGACGTTTCATCCCGTCAGTAAGTGGTTCAATGGTCCATCGCTGCCAATAATTCTTTATCCTGATAGCATCGGGGTTATCCGGAATCACATCCAGCAATGGTACGGCGTAGATTATTTTTTTCCCGGTTATTGAATCTATTGTAACACGCGCATCCGCGCATAAATCACGATCCTGAAGAGGCCAGGGTACATTGTAAATCAGGTAATACTGAGTACGTACATTTTCTTCATGAGAAATTACCTGGAGCTCGCTGATGTCATCATCCCACCAATCGAAATTCTTTACATTCCCAACCACAGTTCCAATCATCTCCATAGTGGAGTAAACTTCCATTACCCCTTTGAAGGACTTCAAGGGGCTGCCCTCATCTTTCCGTGTATAGATTTTAATTCCATCCCGTTCTTTAATAAACTCCCAGGGTTGTGCAAAGAGATGAGGTGTAACCAACAAGCAGAATAATATATAAAATGTCCGCACAGCAATGGTACTTTTGAGTCAGAAAATTTTATACAAAGTAACAGTAAAATTTTAAAAACTTATAATTCGTAATATCCCTATTTTTACTTTTCGTGATTTTCAACGTATTGATTAAAGAGACGGAAAAACCATATGCAAGAAAAGCTGCAGGAAATCATTCCACGTATCATTAAAGGAGATCAGGAGGCATTCCGGAGTGTAGTAGAGCATTATCAGCACCCTGCATTTACGCTAGCATTCCGGATTATTGGTGATGAGGAAGAGGCAAAAGATGCTGTTCAGGAGGGCTTTATTAAAATATGGCAACGCATAGAAAGTTACAAACCATTCCACAAATTCTCTTCCTGGATGTTCCGGATCATGGCTAACTGTGCCATCGACAAAGTGAGGAAAATCAGGCGCCGGAATGAAGTGACTATGGAGGAGGTTTCGGGAAAAC
>ERZ889078.1079-NODE-1079-length-22524-cov-36.146112_pt1 | contig 22524 bp, 21 predicted proteins | sample MGYA00521266_ERZ889078 | MGnify/ENA primary metagenome ERZ889078 (study PRJEB32303, sample SAMEA104408618) | aquatic metagenome | biome: Brackish water; feature: Pelagic; material: water | place: Baltic Sea | collected 2014-06-16T06:34:00 | depth 76,534 m ...
ATAAATTTGGCTCCGGCGGTAGGGATCGAACCTACGACCAATTGATTAACAGTCAACTGCTCTACCGCTGAGCTACGCCGGAATGCCTGCTGGGCCAAAGGGTCCAACGGGGGTTCGTATAACAAGACAGGTTTCGGGCGTCCAGTGGCTTTATCGGGTTTTTTGCCTCTAATTCATCCGCAACGAAAACGCTGCGTTTGGCGACAGCTTATCGCGGCAGTAAACCAGGTTTCTTGCATGTAAATCAAGCAAATGCGAGAAAACATTGCGCGCCGCCGCCGGGATCAGTGATGCCGGAATGTCGGTGTAAATCCGGTCGGTCAGCCCCCTCGGCGTGGCAGGGCCGCTTGTCAGGCATTCCAATATCTGCGCCTCGCGTGATTTTCTATGACCGATTTGATAGGACACCATACCGCTTGGGTCTGCAACCGGCGCGCCATGCCCCGGAAAATACCGATCATCGTTGCGCGCCGCCATTATCGCCAGTGAATTCATGAACGCAGTCAGGTCACCATCGGGCGGTGAAACCAATGTGGTGGCCCAACCCATAACGTGATCACCGGAAAACGCAGCGTTCTCAGCCGCCCAATGAAAGCACATGTGGTTTGAAAAATGCCCGGGTGTTGCAATCGCCTCGAGGGACCATTCCGCCGTCTGAACAATTTCGCCGTCTGTCAGTTGTATATCAGGTGCAAAATCGACATCGACCCCCTCGCCGCCGCCAAGTTCGGCGATAGATGCAAGTTCGACCATCCGCACCGAGCGATACGCGTAACTGTCTCCAAGCGCCAAAACCGGTGCGCCAGCAATCTGGCCCAGCCTGCGGGCAAGTGGCGAGTGGTCGACATGGCTGTGGGTCACGAAAACATGACTGATTTTTGCCGCGTCTCCGACTGCAGCAAGGATTGCCGCCAGATGAGCCGGGTCATCCGGACCCGGATCAATAACCGCAATTTCGCGTTCGCCCAAAAGATAGGTATTGGTGCCGGTAAATGTCATCGGCGAGGCATTTGGCGCGGTGACCCGACGCATCCCCGGTGCAATTTCCACGCTCTGGCCGGTTTGTGGGTCGAAATTGCGATTGAACGGGTCATTGGCCATGCAGTTTCCTTGCGCTTTACCGACTTCACGGATTACTTTGCCAACATGACCTTCGCTTGGCTCAAGTCAATCCTTCCTAAGGGCCTTTATGGCCGGGCCGCTATGATTCTGTTGGTGCCCGTGATCACCATTCAACTGGTGGTTTCTGTGACCTTCATTCAACGGCATTTTGATGGGGTCACCCAACAAATGTCGGTGAATATTGTCCGGGATGTATCCTTGATTTTAAAGCAGATCGACGATGCTAACGATACTTACGCGGTCGCCAAAGTCATCAACGAACTCGCTTTGCCGCTGGGTTATGCGATTGTTCCCACAGAGGCGATTGACTTAAACAACACCGACAGTCGAGCAATAGACGATCTGACCGGTGCCAACGTGATAACGACATTGCGCGCCGGAATCCCGGCAATTGACTGGATTGATCTGAAAACCAATGGGCGAATTGTGCGTCTTGGGCTGCATTCAACAAAAAGCCAATATAGCGTGACATTTGACCGATCAAGAGTATCGGCCTCAGCGCCACATCAATTGCTTGTTATGATGATCATAATATCGATTCTGATGACCTTGATTTCTTTCATTTTCCTGCGAAATCAAGTGCGGCCGATCCGCAGACTTGCCCGCGCCGCCGAAGCCTTTGGCCGGGGTCGGAATATTCCTTACCGGGTGTCGGGTGCCACCGAAGTGCGCGCTGCCGGGCAAGCTTTTCTTGCGATGCGTGACCGGATCGAGCGACATATCGAACAGCGGACCCTGATGTTGTCAGGCGTGAGCCATGACCTAAGAACGCCTTTGACCCGTCTGAAATTGGGGCTGTCTTTAAGTGAACCGAGCGAAGAAACCACAGATTTAATCCGCGATGTCGACGATATGGAGGTGATGCTCGAGGAGTTCTTGGCCTTCGCACGCGGCGACAGCCTCGAGGAAACTGTTCTGACCGATCCGGTGCAGCTGGCCCAACAGGTGATCGACGAGTTTGGGCGGGATGAAGTGGTGCCTGAATTTTTTTTATCTCAAACGGATACGCCATTTGCACAAGTCAGGCTTCGTCCAAATGCCGTTCGGCGGGCTTTGCAAAACCTTATCAACAACGCGGCACGTTACGGCAATCTCTGTCGGTTGTCGATGGATCAGACCGCGGGTTCGATCCGCTTTATTGTCGAAGATAACGGTCCCGGCATTCCTGTGGCACAGCGTGATCTGGCCATCCGGCCTTTTATCAGGCTTGATTCTGCACGGAATCAGGATCACGGAACCGGGGTTGGTTTGGGACTGAGCATCGTGATGGATATTGCCAGCAGCCACGGTGGTGCGCTTGAATTGCTGGACAGCGAAGAATTGGGTGGCCTGAAAGTTGTGCTCACCTTGCCGCGCTAAAGATAGGTCAGCGCATGCCTGCGGTCGGCGGTTTCCAGATGTGCGACACCGTTGAATTGCACCAGATGACGCTGCCCATCCAAAATAGCAAACCGGCTGTAGGACGCATTATACGTGCGCAAGATAACGTTGGTCATCGCCGCCAAATCAAGCCCCAAAACCTCGCGTATGGTCACCCCGACCGGCCCACCGGAACTGACAACCAGCAGATGTTCACCTTCGCGGCTGTGATCTGCCACCGCCGCCAGAATACGTGACCTGAAATCGCCGTACTGCTCGTCGACATCGGGAATCTCGTCGGCCTCCCAAGCGGCCATCACGCGACTGAAATTGCGGGCCGCCGCCGCTTGGCCTAGGGGCAGAAGTTCACCGGTATAGGCTTCAAAGGCGCGTTCGAGCGCGAAAAACGACATTTCGTTCAGACGCGCATCTTCTGCCACCGTTTCATGGTTCAGGCTTTGCTGAATCCCCGCAAGCGTTTCGCGGTGACGTCGTAGAGTGCCACAGACTATGCGATCAAACCTATGGCCGCTCACCTTAAGATGATGCCCCAACCATTCGGCCTGCTGATGCCCAAGTGGGCTTAGTTTGTCATAATTAGCCGCGCCATACGAAGCCTGACCATGGCGGATAAAAGTTATTTCGCCCATGTGCGTTTCCCCAAATTGCAGGATTGGCGTTTTGGTAGGCCCGGTAGGACTCGAACCTACGACCAAAGCGTTATGAGCGCTCTGCTCTAACCAACTGAGCTACAGGCCCGCCTGCCCCTTGCTTACTTGCGGCGCGACAACTGGTCAAGGGTGGGTGAAACGCGGCTTTCCATGGCGTGTGAATTCCTTTAGACGAACCGCAAATTCCACCAACGCGAGGATCATAGTGATGAACGTTAAAGATGGCCTCAGTTACGCGGATGCTGGCGTTGACATTGATGCAGGCAACGCGCTGGTTGAACGGATCAAACCAGCCGCAGCGACCACCAACCGTCCCGGTGTGATGGACGGGCTTGGCGGGTTCGGTGCGTTGTTTGACCTGAAGGCCGCCGGATATTCTGACCCGGTTTTGGTGGCGGCAACCGATGGGGTTGGCACGAAACTGAAGATCGCCATAGACACCGGACTTCTGGATACTGTTGGCATCGATCTTGTCGCAATGTGCGTCAATGATTTGGTCTGTCAGGGTGCCGAGCCATTGTTCTTCCTTGATTACTTTGCCACTGGCAAGCTTGAGATTGATCAGGCGGCGCGGGTGATCGACGGCATTGCACTGGGATGCAAACTGTCGGGAACCGCGTTAATCGGCGGTGAAACCGCTGAAATGCCAGGGATGTATCACGGTGGCGATTTTGATCTTGCCGGATTCGCGGTTGGTGCGATGGAACGTGGCGCAAGCCTGCCTGCAAATGTAGCCGAAGGGAATGTTCTGCTGGGTCTGGCAAGCAACGGCGTTCATTCCAACGGCTATTCCCTGGTGCGTAAGATCGTCGAGAGATCCGGCCTTGGCTGGGACGCGCCCTGCCCGTTTGGCGACGGTACTTTGGGGGCTGCTTTGCTGGCTCCGACACGACTTTATGTAAAACAAGCTTTGGCAGCTTACCGCGCAGGCGGGTTGAACGCTTTGGCGCATATAACCGGTGGCGGATTGACGGAAAACCTGCCGCGGGTTCTGCCCAAAGATTTGGGCGCGGTCATTGATCTTGATGCCTGGCCTTTGCCGCCGGTGTTTCAATGGCTTGCAGCGCAAGGTGGCATCGCGCAATCGGAACTGCTGAAAACCTTCAATTCCGGAATTGGGATGATTGCCGTGGTTGAACCAGATAAAGCTGATGCCTTGGCTGATTTATTGCGTGCACAAGGTGAAACCGTTTTTGTCATTGGCCAAATTACGAAAAGCGAGGGCGTCACCTATAAGGGATCGCTTTTGTGAACCCCAAGCGCGTCGCCATTCTGGTGTCTGGTGGCGGCTCGAACATGGTTGCCTTGCTTGACAGCATGACCGCCGATCACCCTGCCCGGCCATGCCTGGTTCTGTCAAATAATCACGACGCCGGCGGCTTGGTCAAAGCGGCGGAACGTCATGTGCCGACTGCCGTGGTCGATCACCGTCCGTTCAAGGGTGATCGTGCTGCATTTGAAATAGATCTGAATAAGATGCTTGAAGACGCCAATCCAGACATCATCTGTCTGGCTGGTTTTATGCGCATTCTGACCCCTGCATTCATGGACAAATGGCAGGGTCGTATTTTGAACATCCACCCGTCGCTGCTGCCAAAGTATCGCGGCCTGAACACCCATGAACGCGCACTTGACGCTGGCGATGCCGAACATGGCTGCACGGTTCACGAGGCAACAGGCGCGCTGGATGATGGACCGATTTTAGGCCAGGCGCGGTTGAAAATTCTGCGCGACGACACCCCAGACTCGCTTGCTGCGCGCGTGCTGAAACTGGAACACGCGCTTTATCCCATGGTCCTGCGTCGATTTGCCAGCGGCCAGCGCGAACCAATTTTTCTGCAATGATCGATCCGGTATCGTCGATAAGAAATCTAGGCCCCGCGTCAGATCGTGAATATGCGCGCGCTGGTATTCACAGTGCTGATGAGTTGCGCGCACTTGGCCCTGACGAGGCATACAGGCGGGTCCTGGCAGCAGGCACAAGGCCTCACTTCATCGGCTACTACGCGATGGTCATGGGGGTACAGGGTCGCCCTTGGAATGACTGCCAAGGGAAAGAGAAAATTGAACTTCGCCAAAAGTTCGATGCAATAAAAGCCAGTCTTACTGACCACGACAAAGGGCGTTCAGAGCTTGAGACAGCCCTGAACGCGATCGGCGTGATAAAACGTCGCTAGGCTAAATATTCGTCCCTGAGCTGGCGGCGCAAAACTTTGCCGGACAGTGTCACCGGCACATCATCAACAAACACGACCTTCTTGGGGATTTTGTACTTGGTCAAAGACTTACGACAATGTTCTATCACAACATCCGCGCTAAGCGCCGGGTCTTTGGTAACCACAAACGCGACCGGCACTTCGCCTGACTTTTCATCGGCAACTCCGATGACCCCGACCTGCACAACCCCCGGCAACATCGAAATCGCATCCTCGATTTCATTGGGTGACACGTTAAAGCCAGAAACCAAGATCATGTCTTTCTTGCGATCGACAATTTCAACGAACCCATCTTCATCTATCACCCCGATGTCACCGGAATAAAGCCAGCCATCCTTGATTGATTCGGCTGTGGCATCCGGCCTGCCAAGATAGCCTTTCATGATCGTCGGCCCCTTGAATATAACTTCGCCGGGGGTTCCAAGTGGCACATCCACGCCGTTGTCATCGACGATTCTCAAGTCCATTCCGGGAACCGGAATTCCGACAGTTCCAAGGCGGTTATCGGCAACAGGGTTCAGCGTAATCACACCGCAACATTCGGTCATTCCGTACCCTTGATTGATACTGATTCCGGTTAACTCATTCCACCGAACGGCTACACCGGTTTGTTGCGCAGCCCCGCCAGACCCGCAAAACCGCAGATTTTCAAACAGTTTTTTGTCAAACCAAGGCTCGACCGTCATCGCGGCAAACAGCGTGTTAATGCCGGTAAACCAGGTGATCGTATATTTCTCGAACGCAGCTTTCAGGTTTGATGGCGGCCGTGGACTTGGGGCCAAAATGCCGTGCCCACCGTCGGAAATACCGGCCAGAAAGATCAGGGCAAACGCCGTAATGTGATAAAGCGGCAGCGCGATCAACGTGGTTTCGCCGTTCCCGCCCATCACACTTTGCGTCATCAACCGGGCCTGAAAGGAATTCGCCAAAATCCCCTGATGGCTGAGTTCCGCACCCTTGCTGCGACCAGTTGTGCCACTGGTATACTGATAAATCGCCGTATCCGTCGGCTGAACATGCGAAGAATAAGAAGCAATATCAATGCCCTGCGCGGCCTTCTTGCCTTTGGCCAAGGCTGCTACCATCGTGATATGTGGCGTTTTTATTGATGGGATGACTTTTTTCACCCGCTTCATGACGAACCCGATCAACGCTTTTTTTGCAGGTGGGAAAAAATCAAGCAAAGACAGCGTAACAACCTGTTTCACACCGGTTTGTGCGATAACTGCGTCAACCTTGTCACCAAACAGATCGATAATCACCAAAACTTTTGCCTTGCTGTCGGTCAATTGGTGTTCAAGTTCGGGCACCGTGTAAAGCGGGTTCACATTGGTGGCGACGCACCCAGCCTTGGCAACTCCCATGCAGGCAATCGCGAAATCAATGCAGTTCGGCGTCATCACCGCAACCGTGTCGCCCGCAGACAATTTCACGACGTCCCGCAAGTATGCCGCAAAGTGGTTCGCGTGTTGTAAGAGTTCCGAATAACTCACCGTACCGGTGGCGCCATTTGGCAAGATCGTGGTCAGAGCGGGTCGGTTCGTAAACTTTGCCCCAGCCTTGTTGATCAGATCAACCAACGTATGGCTTGGCATATCGGCCAGATCGAAATCTTTCGCTGCTTCGGAATAAAATTTTTCCCAAGGTCTTGTCATTGTGGTCTTCTCCCGTTTTTTTTGGTTTTTGTTCTTTTACACGAAAAAAAACGCGCCGTCATTATGACGACGCGTCCAATTTTTTTACCAGCAGCGAAATTCAGCCAACCAGTTCAAGACCCGAGAAGAAATAGGCGATTTCTTCAGCCGCAGTTTCCGGCGCATCCGATCCGTGAACCGAATTTTCGCCCTTTGACAAGGCAAACTCGGCACGGATCGTACCGGGTGCTGCCTCGGCTGGGTCAGTTGCGCCCATAACTTCACGGTTCTTGGCAATGGCGTCTTCACCTTCCAGAACCTGTGCAACAATTGGCTCAGACGCCATATAGGTGCACAATTCATCATAAAACGGCCGCGCGGCATGCACGCCATAAAACACACCCGCTTGGGCTTTGGTCAGATGGAGGCGCTTTGAGGCAACGACCCGCAAGCCAGCTGCTTCAAACTTGGCGACGATCGCGCCGGTCAGGTTGCGCTTGGTGGCGTCGGGTTTAATGATCGAGAACGTGCGTTGGATCGCCATGAGGTCATCCCTTCAGATGTAATGGGCCCTAATGCCCGTGTTTAAAATCGCGGTCGACGTAACATGCCCTGATTGGGTTGAAAAGCCGCGATTTAACCGCGGCCCCTGCGATTGACATGGCTTGGGGGATGTGAACAAAAGCCCGCCATGTTAAAGATCAAAGATATCAGCTTTTCAATCGAAGGCCGCCCACTGTTTTCCGGGGCCTCGGCAACCATTCCAACCGGCCACAAGGTTGGTTTCGTCGGGCGTAACGGCACCGGCAAAACCACTTTGTTCAAGATCATAACCGGCGAGCACGTGCTGGAAGGCGGCGAAATTTCGATCCCTAAAGGGTCGCGGATCGGTGGCGTGGCGCAAGAAGCGCCAGCTTCAAACGATTCGCTTCTAGAGACAGTTTTGGCCGCTGACACCGAGCGCACCGAACTGCTGGCCGAGGCTGAAACGGCAACTGACCCCTTGCGGATCGGCGATATTCACACGCGTTTGCATGATATTGACGCCTATTCCGCTGAAGCCCGGGCCGCGATGATCCTGTCCGGCCTTGGCTTTGACGAGGCGGCCCAAGCCCGCGCCTGCGCAGACTTTTCAGGTGGATGGCGGATGCGCGTGGCTTTGGCGGGCGTGTTGTTTTCCCAGCCGGAAATCCTGCTGCTCGACGAACCAACCAACTATCTGGATCTGGAAGGCACGATTTGGCTTGAATCCTATCTGGCGAAATATCCGCATACAGTTGTGGTAATCAGCCACGACCGCGAGTTGCTGAACCGCTCAGTCAACGCGATTCTGCATTTGGAACACCGCAAACTGACGCTTTGGTCGGGTGGCTATGACCAGTTCGACCGACTGCGGCGTGAAAAACAAATGCAGGCCGAGGCTGAGAAAAAGAAGCAGGAGGTCCGCAAAGCGCATCTGCAAACTTTCGTCGACCGGTTCCGCTATACTGCCAGCAAGGCCAAGCAGGCGCAAAGCCGCTTGAAAATGATCGAACGCATGAGCCCGATTGATGTGATCGAAAACGGCGTGACCATCGGCTTTAATTTTCCGTCCCCCGAAGAATTGGCGCCGCCGATTGTCAAACTGGATGACGTGGCTGTCGGATATGATGGCAAGGCGGTTTTGTCGGGCCTGAACTTGCGGATTGATCAGGACGACCGTATCGCCCTGTTGGGGGCGAATGGTCAAGGAAAATCCACCCTTTCCAAGCTGTTGGCAGGCAGACTTAAACCTCTTAACGGGTCCTTACACGCCAGCTCCAAACTTAGAATCGGATATTTTGCTCAGCATCAGGTTGACGAATTGTATCTCGACGAAACCCCGATTCAACATTTGCGACGACTGCGCCCACTTGAAACACCGGGTAAAATTCGAGCGCGTCTTGCAGCGGGCGGTCTGGGTGCCGATCAGGCCGATACCGAAGTTGGTCGTCTGTCAGGCGGGCAAAAGTCCCGTCTGTCGATGCTGATTTGCACGCTTGATGCGCCACATATCCTGATATTGGATGAGCCGACAAACCACCTTGATATCCAAAGCCGCGAAGCTTTGGTGCAGGCGTTGAACGATTATTCCGGTGCAATCATTCTGGTCAGCCACGATCCACATCTGGTGTCACTGACTGCGGATCGCCTGTGGTTGGTCAAGGATGGTAAAGTCTCGGTCTACCATGAAGATATGGAGGCTTACCGCAAGCTGTTGCTGTCAGAACGCGGCACCGGTGGCGCGGTTGCTTCAGGCGATGCCCGTGGGCGCGCAAAACCGCAGAAATCCAAACCCGAAGTTCGCAAAGTCACAGCACCGTTACAGGCCGAGGTCTCGAAATGTGAGGGGCGCATCGCTAAATTAGAAGAGATGCGAACGAAACTGGATGAACGTTTGGTCGATCCGGCCCTATATGTTGCCAGCGGGACTGCAATGTTGGACACGTTGCAGCGCAAGCGTGTCGAGGTGATGGCGGGATTGGAAAAAGCCGAAGAATTGTGGATACTGGCATTAGAACGGCTTGAGCGCGCCCGCGAGGAGTGATGGAAAACATCGAGTTACCGCGTCTGATTTACATGGGAATTCTAGTACTGGTCCTTGGTGGCTGGGTATTTGCACGATATCGCGGTCGTTTGGCGCAGGCGATGCAACAGGCAATCCTTTGGCTGTTCCTGTTTGCTGGCGCAATCCTGCTTTACGGGTTCAAGGACGACTTGCAGCGGCAAATCTTTCCATCACAAGCGGCAATCGTTTCTGGCGATAAAATTGCGCTTCGTCGCGCCGCTGACCGACACTTCTATGCGACTCTGAAGATCAACGGACAAGACATTGTTTTTCTTGTAGATACCGGCGCGACTGATATTGTACTGACGCAGAATGACGCGCAAGTTATCGGCATTGATGTCGCAACTCTGCGCTATCTTGGCACTGCCCAGACGGCAAATGGCACAGTACGCACGGCCAGAATTAAATTGAAACTGGTCGAATTTTCCAACCAAATCGACCAGAACATCGCGGCTTGGGTGAACGACGGCGAAATGAACATGTCGCTGTTGGGGATGACCTATTTGTCGCGCTATTCCAGCATCGAAATCGCTGGTGACCAGATGTTTTTGAAACGCTAAATCTTCACAGGTTTTTAGAGGCCTTTTCCGCCCAACTACCGTTTTCTTGCGACCAGTATTTCGCCGGGCAACCCGCGTCTGTCAGCGACTTCCATTGACCACGCGCAAAATCCAATGCCGCCGGATCGTTACCATCAAACAAAATACACACGCGCGTAAAGCGCCCGACTTCGTCCGGCAACACGGCCGCGCCGTCAACAGCCATCAAGATTTCGGCATTATTTACCGCCGTCTCATCCATCGTCAGCAAAATTGGCTGATCGGCATCGTGAGCGCCACCACTGACACCATGTGGCAGAAACCCGTCATCCCGACCGGCCCACAATCGATCATCCAGCCACTTCAGGCGATCCAAAGCTCCACATTTAACCAAGGCTTTCCAGCCTCTTGCGCGCGATTTCTCAAGTAAATCCGGCAAGGTTGATTCTAGTGGCGTTCGGGTGAGGTGGTAAAAGAAAACCTCGGCCATCAGACCTCGAACTGGTCGCGGATCAGCCGGTCAAGCGCGCGAACGCCCCAGCCAGTCGCGCCTTTCGGAGCAAGATCAGTTTCATCGGTCCGCAGCGCAACCCCGGCAATATCAAGGTGAATCCAAGGCGTTTCGTCTTTGACAAAGCGTTTCAGAAATTGCGCTGCGGTAATCGAACCGGCAGGCCGACCGCCGACGTTCTTCATATCGGCAATCCGTGACTTCAACAGATCGTCATAGGCCTGCCCCATTGGCATCCGCCACGCGCCTTCGTCCTCGCGGGCGGCGGCTTGCAAAAACTTGTGGCACAAATCGTCATTATTGGAAAACACACCGGCATTTTCATGCCCAAGCCCGATAATCACCGCACCGGTAAGCGTCGCCAGGTTGATCATACCTGTCGGTTTATAGGTTTCCTGCGTGTACCAAAGGATATCTGCCAATACCAAACGCCCTTCGGCATCGGTGTTGATTACCTCGATCGTGTCGCCTTTCATGGATTTGACCACATCCCCGGGCCGTTGCGCGCGTCCGTCCGGCATGTTTTCAACCAAGCCAACCACACCCACCACATTTGCCTTCGCGCGCCGCAGGGCAAGTGCGCGCATCACCCCGGCGACAACACCGGCGCCGCCCATATCCATGGTCATGTCTTCCATGCCAGCGGCAGGTTTCAGGGAAATTCCGCCTGTATCAAACACGACCCCTTTGCCGACCAAAGCAAACGGCGCTTCGTCGCCGCCGCCGTTCCATTCCATCACCACAACTTTTGATGGGGTTTCAGAGCCCATACCAACGCCCAAGAGCGCCCGCATGCCCATCTTTTCCAGCTCGGCTTCTTCTAAAATGGTGACATTCAGACCAAGTTCCTGCATTGCCGCCAAGCGTGCGGCGAAATCGGTTGTTGTCAGGATGTTCGCGGGTTCATTTACCAGATCACGGGTGAAAAATACACCCTCGGCAACCGCCGCCATTGGCTGCGCGGCCCGAGCCACGGCTTCGGCCTTGTCGACCATAAACGAAACTTTTCCAGCCGGCTTGTCGTCTTTTCCGGGGGTTTTATGCACCTTAAAATCATATCCGCGCAGCGCCAGACCATAGGCAATATCGGTCGCGCGCGCGTTTGATCCGGCCAATACCGTCACGTCGTCCTGATCACGCCATTTGGCAATCGCCCCGCCTGCCTTACGCGCTGTTTTTACGTCAGACCGGCGATCAAGCTTGACCACAAGCACGCCTTGCGCTGCCAGCCCAGCCGGAAAAGACAATGCGTGACCCTCACCTGGCTTTAATTTTGTGAATACCTCGCTGGCTATAAGACGTGCAATCGAGCCTTTCGTCAGGCTGTTCATTCGCTTGGCAGCGGGATTAATCCGCCCTTCGTTATCCACAAATACAGCAATTTTTCCGGTGAGGCCCCCCAAATCAGCAAGATCGGTTTCGTGAAATTGGATTTCGCTGGGGCTGGTCATTGCTGAGTATCCTTGATTGAATTCGGGCCAAAACGATACTTAACGCCAGGTTGGCGAAATATCCAGATAACACTGTCACCGTTTTTGTTTTTACGCTATTTTACCCGCAAAACAACACGAGCGGCGAGGCGGGAAATCAATTGGCACGGCTTGACAGATATATCCTGTCTCAGCTTATGGGGCCGTTTGCTATTTTTTCGTTGATTTTGATTGGTGTATATTGGGTTGGTCGGGCGATTGGATTGTTTGACCAATTGATTGGCGACGGTCAGTCACTGTCTGTTTTTATTGAAATCATGGCCCTTTTCCTGCCACGTGTTGTGGCAATCGTTTTGCCGGTCGTTTCTTTTGCCGCATCGGTTTATGTTTGTAATCGGTTGCATTCTGAAAGCGAAATGGTGGTTCTTCAATCATCCGGCTTATCGCCTGTTCGGTTGATGCGACCGTTTCTGATTTTTAGTTTACTAGTCGCGGTGTTTGCCGGGGTCCTGAGTCATTACCTGGTACCAGTCAGTCTTATCCAGCTCGGACAGCGCCAAAGTGAGCTGGCCGAAGATCTGGCCTCGCGGATGATTGTTGGCGGGCGGTTTTTGCATCCGAATGATGGCGTTACATTCTATGCCAGCGAGATCGGCCAAGACGGCAGCCTGATTGACATTTTCCTGCACGACCAGCGCGACAACACGCGTGACTTGACTTACACCGCCCATAAAGCGGTTCTTGTGCGTACAGATACCGAAGCGCGTCTGGTGATGTATGAGGGCTTGATCCAGACGCTCAACCGGACCACCCAGCATTTAAGCAAAATTCAGTTCGACGAATTTCTGTTGGATGTCAGTTCATTAACTGGCAGAAACGATTCGGACCGGATCAATCCACATGGGTTTTCCACATTCTCGCTGCTTTTTCCAACACCGCAAATGATCACCCAGACCGGGGTCGAGCTTTCGGAACTGAAAATGCTTGCGCATCAAAGACTGGAGCAACCTTTGCAGTCTCTGATCTATCCGTTGATTGGCATGGCGATGCTGATGGTCGGAAGTTTCAGCCGCTTTGGTGTCTTCCGGCAAATTGCCGCCGCGATTGCTGTTGTGATTACCCTCAGCACTTTGTCGGTGTTGTTTCGTGATCAGGTCTGGTCGGATATTTCGCTGTGGCCGCTCATGTATCTGGCTGACCTGATGGGCGCGATTATCGTCGCGTTTCTGTTGTATCAACTTAGCCGCCCTTCAAGGCGGGGCCGAGCGGTCAAATTTGCGGCGAGTGGTGCGACATGACCTTGCATCTTTATCTTGCGCGTAAATTCTTTTTTCGGTTTTTGGCGATCTTTAGCGGTTTTTTTGTACTATCAGCCCTGACGGATGCGACTTCAATATTCGGCGCTTATGAGGCCGCAAATCTCGGCATTCTGGCTACTTTGCGCCTTGCCCTGTTAAAGGCGCCATCTGGTGTTGTCCAACTTTTGTCGATCATTGTCGTTCTCAGTGCATTGACCCTCTATCTGGGCTTGAGTCGCAACAGTGAACTTGTGGCAACCCGTGCTGCCGGCCAATCGGCGTTAAAGGTTCTGGCCGCGCCCATTTTGGTTGCTATGGTGTTAGGCTGCATCGCCGTTGCGGTTTTCAACCCACTTGCAGCAATCGCACTTAAACAATTCGAAACCGAAACCGGACGTTATGAAACAGGCACTGTATCCACATTTTCCCTCAGCCGAACCGGTTTGTGGCTGCGCCAAGGCAGCGATCAGGGTCAAACCGTGATTTTTGCCAAACGCGCAAACTTTGACGCGACCCGGTTGTCCGGTGTTACGTTTTTCGAGTTTTCCGAATACGGCACCGCTATTCGCCGGATCGAAGCCAGTTTTGCCACGTTATCAGACGGAGCTTGGCAATTGGGGCCGGGCAAGCTGTGGGAAGTGAACAAACAAGGGGAAGTGCCTGATAAAACGGCAAAGAGTTTTGAAAATCTCAGACTTAATTCGGAACTTACCAGTGACCAGATCCTTGAAAGTTTCGGCGATCCTACAACCATTTCAATTTGGGATATGCAAAACTTCATCCAGCGTCTTGATCGGTCGGGATTTTCCACGAACAGGCACAAAGTTTACTATCAGATCGAATTGGCCACACCGGTTTTGTTAGCAGCGATGGTGATGCTGGGCGCGGCCTTTTCGATGCGCCATGCGCGTTCAGGCGGCACGGGATTCATGGTGATGATCACAGTTCTGCTGGGGCTGGCAGTTTATATCGTCCAGGACTTCGCCGAGATCCTCGGTTCTAACGGTGCTATTTCGATCATGGCTGCGGCATGGGGGCCGCCAATGGCAACCCTTTTTCTGGCGCTGGGTCTGGTGCTGCATATGGAGGATGGTTGATGGTCGGCCGCCTGCTTGCAAGCCTTTGGTTGGCGCTGGCGATTATCGTCACGGCTCTGCCCGCCGTTGCGCAACTCAAAACCGCACCGGCGGCCCTGACAGCGGACCGGATTACGTATACAAGCGGCTATCAGATATTGCGCGCCACGGGGAATGTGGTGATCAGTTACCAGGGGTTAATTCTGACCGCTACTGAACTTACCTATGACGGTCAAAACCAGACAATCACGGCCAGCGGACCCTTGCGTTTGGCGAATGGCGATACGCTGACAATCGTCGCGGATTTTGCTGAATTATCTGCCGATTTGCAAAACGGCGTTCTGCGCGGTGCGCGGATGGTTTTGAACCGGCAAATGCAGTTGTCCGCTGTGGAAATACGCCGCAGCAAAGGGCGATACAATTTGCTGAGCCAGGCGGCGGCATCATCGTGCTCGGTAACCCTGGCGAAACCGACACCAATTTGGCAAATCAGAGCGCGGCGCATCGTTCATGATGAACAACAGCATCAGCTTTACTTTGAAAACGCCCGGTTGCAAATTCTGAATGTGCCGATCGCTTTTGTACCGCGCTTGCGGGTGCCTGACCCCTCGGTCAAACGCGCCAGTGGTTTTTTGGTGCCCGGATTATCTAACAGCACCCTTTATGGGGCGAAACTCAGCGCACCCTATTTTCTGACGCTCGGCGATTACGCGGATGTGAAATTGACGCCGTTCTTGTTTTCGTCAGGGACCGCGACGCTGCAATTTGATTTCCGCCAACGCTTTGCCAATGGCGCGCTGGATATTTCGGGTGCCTATACCAGTGACAGTGTATCAACACGGCGGAACCGCGGGTATTTGTTTGGCACAGGAAATCTGAGGTTCTCCAATGGGTTCAAGGCGGATATTGACCTGCAATTTGTTTCTGACGGCCGGTATTTTCTGGATCATGGACTGTCAGAACGCGAGCGGCTGGAAAGTTACGTTCGCATTGATAAGACCAAACGCCACAGCTATTTTGGCGCTGAAATTCGCGGGTTCAGATCGTTGCGCGCCGCAATCGATGGCGACGTAATTCCATTTCTGTTAAACGAATTCACCTATCAGCGGCGGTTTTCCCCTAGCGGTTTGGGCGGACAGCTTGGTTTTAACCTGACTGCAGGTGGTTTGGTGCGTGCGTCGGCAACTGACATTTTGGGCCGTGGCCGTGACGTAACGCGTTTGTCAGCTTCGGTTGACTGGCGGCGCAATTGGTTTTTGGCCGGTGGTTTGGTCTTTTCAACCATCGCAGAACTGCATGCAGACCGATATCAGGTGTCACAGGACAGTACCTATCCAACTCCGATCAATCGGTTAACGCCAATTACCGCTCTGGAATTGCGCCTGCCCTTGGCAAAATCAACCGAAAAGGCAACGCAGGTGTTAGAACCCGTTTTACAACTGGTTTGGTCACCTAAAACAATCATTGCTGTTCCCAATGACGATAGTGTTCTGGTGGATTATGAGGCGACTAATTTGTTCTCGCTCAACCGGTTTGCCGGAGCGGATATGTACGAGGCGGGCTTTCGGGCGAATATCGGTTTCAACTACAGCCGCCGCAGCGCCAGTAACTGGAACATTGACGCTACATTCGGGCGGATTATCAGACCGGCCGACCTTGGCCAGTTTACCCCGGCTTCCGGCCTTGCTGGCAGCTTGTCCTCATATGTGGGTGCGGCCCAGATCAGCCTGCCATCCAAACTGAAACTTGTTCAACGCTCTGTGTTCAATCGCGGCTTTGGCCTGACCAAAAACGAAACCTCGTTGGTCTATCATCACAAGAAGTTCGACATCTCCAGCTCGTACTTGTGGCTGGTTGCAGGCGCTGCCGCCAACACTGTGGATCGCGCCGAATGGAGCGTAAAAACCGGTATCGACATCGGCAGCAAATGGCGCGGCACCACAACTTGGCGGTATGATTTGGTCTCATCCTCGGCAAGTGACGCGGGCGTTGCGTTCTCTTATCGCAACGAATGTATCAAAATCGATCTTTCCCTCTCGCGCAGCTTCGTCTCGTCGTCTAATATCGATGCATCGACAGATTTCGGGGTGCAGGTAACCCTTGAAGGGTTTGGGAGCCGGTCATCAAGCGACACTTTTGACCATAAATGCAGTGACTTATAACAAAAACAGGGAAATGGATCGCGGCGGATGAAACTAAAAACTCTCCTTGTTTACATAGCACTTTCGGCCGTTCCGACAATGGCCCCGGCGCAATCCAGCCCCTATCAGGCGGCTGTGGTGGTGAACGGCATCGGCGTTACCTATCACGAGATTGATCAACGCATGCTGATGCTGGAAACTCTCGGCACATTGGGCGATGTTGAAAAACAAGCCCGCGAGACGCTGATCGACGAGCGGCTGCAGCAACAGGCCGCCCGCCAATTGGGCGTCGCGATTACTGAAGACCTGTTAAAAGCCGGTATGGATGAGTTTGCAGCGCGCGCAAACATTACCGGTGAACAAATGACCGCCGAGTTTGCAAAAGAGGGTGTTGATCCGGAAGCCTTTGCTGATTTTGTGCGTGCTGGTCTGATCTGGCGGTCAGTTGTTTCGCAAAAATTCCAATCCAAGGCAATCGTATCCGAGGCCGAGCTTGATGCAGCCATAAACCTTGGCTCCACATCTGTGGGCGCATCTGTCTTGCTGGCAGAACTGGTCTTGCCTCTTGTCGAAGGCCAAGAGGCTCAAGTGATGGAGTTGGCGACCGATCTGTCCCGACGCCTGCGCACCGAAGCGGATTTTGAAGAAGCGGTTTTGACATATTCAGCGTCGCCGACACGGGCGGACGGCGGCAAAATCGATTGGATCCCAATAGGCAATCTGCCGGCAGAAATCGGCACTCTGTTGCTGACGCGCGGCGTTGGGGCAGTCACGCCGCCGATCCCCCTGCCAAATGCTGTTGCGATTTTTCGCCTGCGTGGACTTCGAGACAATCGTACCGCGGCGGCCAAAACAATTGGGTATGATTACGCAACCTTCCTTATCCCCGGCGGCCGTTCCGAGGCAGCACTTGCACAAGCCGCCAAACTGAAGCAGGAAATCGATACCTGCAAGGATCTTGCCGCTAAAGTCCGCCAATTGCCTGAAACGTTGTTTAACCGTTCAACCTTGCCCCTGCGGCAAATCCCCCGCAATTTTGCAGACGAATTGGCACAGCTTGACCCGAACGAGGTTTCAACCAACCTGACCAGCGGTCAAAATGGCGAAAATCTGGTGTTCCTGATGTTGTGTTCACGCACAACAGCCTTGACGGCGGGCAACCGTGAAGAGGTCCGTAACGCTTTGTTCAGCCAGCGCATGGAAGCTTTTGGCACCGGCTACCTGCAAGAATTGCGCGGCGACGCCATTATCACCTACAAATGAACAGCCTGCCAATTGCGCTGAGTTGTGGCGAACCCGCCGGCGTTGGCCTTGAATTGTCGCTGAAAGCATGGACGAATTTGCGGGCTGATATCCCGTTTTTTCTGATTGCTGATCGGCGCCACGTCAGCGCTCTCAACAGCGACATACCGTTCGTTGAAATCACCACACCCAATCAGACCGCGACTGCATGCCAAAACGGTATGCCATTGTTGCACCATGAATTTTTAGCCCCGAACCTGCCCGGTCACCCGGATCGAAACAACGCGCAATGCGTCATCGACGTGATCCGGCAAGCGGTCGATTTGGTTCAAACCGGCCACGCCGCTGCCATTTGCACCAACCCGATCCACAAAAAGGCACTTCAGGACGGGGCCGGTTTTGCCTATCCCGGCCATACCGAGTTTCTGGGCCATCTTGGCGGTGTTGACCGCCCGGTGATGATGCTGGCCGCTCCCGGCTTGCGCGTGGTTCCGGTCACGATCCATATTGCATTGTCCAAAGTTGCGGCCGCCCTGACGCCAGACCTGTTGGAACAGACTATTCGGATAACCCACCATGATCTGCAACGCCGGTTTCACTTGCCAAACCCTCGTATCGCCGTTGCCGGTCTGAACCCGCATGCAGGCGAATCTGGCGCGATGGGGAACGAGGAAATAACGCTGATTGCTCCGGTTCTGGAACGCCTCAGGACTGAAGGTTTCGAGATCACCGGACCGCTTTCAGCAGACACAATGTTTCACCCCGAAGCTCGAGCCGCATACGATGTGGCAATTTGTATGTACCACGATCAGGCTTTGATCCCATTGAAAACACTGGATTTCCACGGCGGCACCAATATCACTTTGGGCCTTCCGTTTATCCGAACCTCGCCAGACCATGGAACCGCTTTCGACATTGCCGGAAAGGGCATTGCCAATCCCTCCAGCCTGATTGCGGCCCTAAAGCAAGCTCACGCGATGGCGAAAACATGAGCACGCTTGACGACTTGCCGCCGTTACGTGACGTGATTGCGCAGCATGGCCTAAGTGCGACCAAGTCTTTGGGGCAGAACTTTTTGCTCGACCTGAACCTGACCGCCAAAATCGCCCGCCAAGCCGGAGATATGACTGCATGTGATGTTCTGGAAGTCGGCCCCGGCCCCGGTGGACTAACCCGCGCATTGCTGCATGCGGGCGCGCGCAAGGTGCTGGCGATCGAAAAAGATGCCAGATGTCTGCCGATCCTTGCGGATATCGCCCTGCACTATCCCGGACGCCTGCAAGTCCTTGAAGGCGATGCGCTGGCAATTAACGCCGCCGAGCACCTGACCGCTCCGATTAAAGTCGTGGCCAACCTGCCTTATAATGTTGGTACAGAACTGCTGATCCGCTGGCTGACCCCGGCAATCTGGCCACCGTTCTGGGATAGCCTGACATTGATGTTTCAAAAAGAAGTCGCCGAGCGGATCACCGCAGCGCCAGGTTCCAAGGCGTATGGCCGCTTGGCGATCCTGACCCAGTGGCGGGCTAAGGCGCGGATTGTTATGGAAATTCCGCCATCGGCCTTTACACCACCACCAAAAGTAACCTCGGCGGTAGTGCATATTGTAAAGCGCGATCAGATGTTGTTTCCCGCAAACGAGGCCACGCTGACCCGACTGGTTGCCACGGCCTTTGGCCAGCGTCGCAAAATGCTGCGTGCCAGCCTCAAATCTATAAGTCCGGATATCGAAGCGCATTTAACAGGCGTTGGAATTGCCCCGACGGATCGCGCCGAGACCATTCCAATCGAAGGGTTTTGCGCCCTCGCCCGTTCGCTTGATGGTTCTAAATAAATAACACAGAAACCAGCGGACCGAGACTTACTCGGCAGCGTTGCTTTCAGAATTCTCATCAGGCTTTGCAACCTTTGGCGCACGTCGTACGCGCTTTTTAACAGAGGGGGCGGACACAGCGCTTTCAGGTGTTTCCACCAAGCCCGAATCCGCAGCCTCCTGCATTTCGCGAACTGGAACCATTGGTGTGTCCGGTTGAGCGGTTTCAAACGTATTGAAGGCCGGTTGCTCGGCTTCGTCCTGCGGCTGATACTGGCGCGGTTGATTCTGATGCTGATGGTGTGGCTGATGTTGTGGCTGATTTTGCTGTTGTCCGCTGTTTTGGGGCGGATTGTTCGGCTGGTTCTGTTGCTGCTGTGCCTGTTGCGCGTCGTACTGCTTTTGCCGTTCGCTTTGTTCGCGCATCGCTTCGCCCAGCAAACGCGCGTAATGCTCGGAATGCTGTTGGAAATTTTCGGCGGCCACGCGGTCGCCCGACAGTTGTGCGTCGCGCGCCAGCATCTGATATTTTTCGATGATCTGCTGCGGCGTTCCCCGCACTTTACCTTCAGGCCCCGAGCTGTCGAAAACACGGTTGATCACACTGGTGGTTGGTCTGCGGTTTTGATTCTGATTTTGGTTTTGGTTTTGGTTTTTGTTCCGCGAACGCATTTTGTTTGGAGTTCTCATAAGTTCGTTTTTCTGCCCGCTTTAGGGCGCAGTCAGGGAGTTACTTGCTTGTGGCGCAGCGTAGTGCTGAAAAGTCCCAAGTTTGGTTTTCGAGAGCGACCCGCGGGCGAGATACCAAGAAAGATCAATCATCCGCTAATAAAAACCTATACAGTCAGGTTCTGACAAGACAAGTGATAAACTTAGAATCTGGCATTTTTTTCACGTATAATTGTAATTAGGCGCCGATTTAGGCGGGCTTGCATAATTCGACGACCCTTTCGCGGCCATCAAAGTCTTTGTGCATGCCGACAAAGTCCAGTCCCTTGGCCTGAAACATCTGGGAGACGGCCGCACTTTGGCTTGGTCCGACTTCCAGCAAAACCCGTCCGGCTGGCGCTAAGAATTGCTGAATACCGGCGGCAATCATCTGATATGCCTCAAGGCCAGTTAAACCGGGGGTCAAGGCTGACATCGGCTCCCAGCGCAGAACCTCGGGCGCCAGCCCTGCCATTTCAGGCAAAGCGATATAGGGTGGGTTCGAAACAATCAGATCAAAGCTGCCAATAACCTTGTTAAACCAGTCTGAAAGCGCAAATATTGCAGGTCGATCCAAGCCAAGTGCCTTGCGATTTGCCAGCGCGACCTCCATCGCCTCGGGGCTGACATCGACCCCCATGCCGGTGCTGTTTGCGCGCTCGGCCAGCAGTGTCAGCAAGATGCAGCCCGATCCGGTGCCAAGGTCAAGAACCTTGCTATAGGTCCCTTTTAACGCCGCCTCGATCAGCGTTTCCGTTTCCGGGCGCGGATCCAAAACATCGGGTGTTACTTTGAAAGACCGCCCCCAAAACTGCCGGTGACCGATGATATGCGACACCGGGCGGCGTTCAAGCCGGGCGGCAATCGCCTTATCAAGCGCATCAAGACCGGCGCGGGTGACGGTGTCGTTAAGCACAAGGTTCAACCGATCGGTTGGAACCTGCATCGCAAACGCCACCAAATGCCGCGCGTCAACGGCAGCATTGTCTATGCCTGCCTGCGCCAGTTCCTGCGTCGCGGCGTACAAGGCATCTGAAATTGTGCCACTCATGGATCAAGCTCCGCCAGACGGCTGGCTTGATCGTCGGCAATCAGCGCGTCAATCACATCGTCAATCTCCCCCTGAAGTGCCTGATCAAGCTTATAAAGCGTGAGGTTGATCCGATGATCGGTCAGTCGGCCTTGGGGGAAATTATAGGTGCGGATGCGTTCGGAACGATCGCCGGACCCCACCTGCCCTTTGCGGGTCGCAGCGCGCGCGTCATCGGCCTCTTGGCGTTTCATATCATATAGCCGGGTTCTGAGGACTTGCATTGCTATCTCGCGGTTGCGGTGCTGGGATTTTTCGGCGCTGACCACCATGATGCCGGTCGGAATATGAGTGATCCGAACCGCGCTGTCAGTGGTGTTGACATGCTGCCCGCCTGCCCCCGAGGCGCGCATTGTGTCTATACGGATATCGGTTGTGGGAATTTCAAGATCGACCTCTTCGGCCTCGGGCAAAACGGCCACAGTTGCCGCCGAAGTATGAACCCGCCCTCCGCTTTCCGTCGTTGGCACCCTTTGCACCCGGTGCACGCCGCTTTCGAATTTCAACCGCGCGAAAACGCCGTTGCCTTTGACCGATCCGATGACTTCTTTATAGCCGCCAAGTTCGGTTGCCGTTGCCGACATTACCTCGAACTTCCAACCGTGGTTTTCGGCCAAGCGCTGATACATCCGCAGCAGATCAGCGGCAAAAAGTGCCGCTTCGTCACCACCAGTACCTGCGCGAATCTCAATTATCGCCGGTCGTTGGTCTGCGGCATCTTTTGGCAACAATGTCAGCTTCAGATCATGCTCGGCGGCTGGCAAACGTCCCTTTAGGTTTTCGATTTCTTCTTCGGCCATTGCCTTAAACTCGGGCTCGGCCAGCATTTCTTTGGCGGCATCCATATCTGCCAGCAAATCACGATAGGCGTCGATTTGTGCCACGACCGGTTTCAACTCGGCATATTCCCGCGACAGCGTTACAAAATCGCCTGTGGCGGCCCCTTCGGACAATTTCGCCTCGAGAAAGGCCAATCGCTCGGTGATCTGGTGAAGTTTTTCTAAAGGAACCATGACGCGGATTTGCCCTGTTCAGACAGGCGTGGTCAAGGGGCAAGGCAGTTTCTGGATCCGAATGTGGCGATTAA
>ERZ889078.1080-NODE-1080-length-22521-cov-35.052969_pt1 | contig 22521 bp, 14 predicted proteins | sample MGYA00521266_ERZ889078 | MGnify/ENA primary metagenome ERZ889078 (study PRJEB32303, sample SAMEA104408618) | aquatic metagenome | biome: Brackish water; feature: Pelagic; material: water | place: Baltic Sea | collected 2014-06-16T06:34:00 | depth 76,534 m ...
TTCAATTACAAAAGCGCGTAATTTTTAGGCGTTTTTCTTTAAATGTTTGTAATGCTAACTTAGGGTATAATCGCGCAATTTTTATAAAAGAGCGCGAATATGGATATTAGAGAAGAGTACTTAAAATTTTTTGAATCAAAGAACCACGAGAGAGTAGCTTCGGCGCCGCTAGTGCCCGAGGACGCGACGCTGCTTTTCAACAATGCGGGCATGGTTCCGTTCAAGTCTATCTTTACGGGCGAAATACCGGCCCCGACCAACCCAAGAGCAACTTCTTGCCAGACGTGTCTGCGCGCCGGCGGAAAGCACAATGACTTGGAAAACGTAGGACACACCGCGCGCCATCACACCTTTTTCGAGATGCTGGGCAACTTTAGCTTTGGCAATTACTTCAAAGAAGAAGCGATCGCTTACGCGTGGGAGTTTATAACCGAGGTTATAAAACTCGACGTCGACAAACTTTGGGTTACGGTTCACGACAGCGACGACGAGGCCGAACTTCTTTGGCAAAAGCACGTAAGTAAAGAAAGAATTATGCGTCTTGGAGACGCCGACAATTTTTGGCAGATGGGAGACACCGGACCTTGCGGGCCGTGTTCGGAAATCTTTTACGACCAAGGCGAAGAAAACTTTTCCGGTCCCGAAGATAAGATGGGCGGCGAGGGCGACAGATTTTTGGAAATCTGGAATCTCGTTTTTATGCAGTACGAAAGAAGCGCGGACGGCGTTTTAACGCCTCTTCCAAAACCGTCTATAGACACGGGAATGGGTCTTGAGAGAGTGGTCGCCATCAAAGAGGGGCATCTTTCAAACTATGGCTCCTCTCTGTTCTCGCCGATTATCGAAAAGACCGTGGAGCTTGTCGGCAAAGAGTACGTATACGAAACGGGCGCTTCCTATCGCGTTATAGCCGACCATATCAGAACGGCTCTTTTCCTTTTGGCGCAAGGAACGAACTTCTCAAACGAGGGCCGAGGCTACGTGCTTCGACGCATTTTGCGCCGCGCGGTTCGTCACGGCTATCTGCTTGGGCTTCGAGCTCCGTTTATGTTCAAACTTGTGGACGCGGTGGTCAACATAATGGGCAAAGAGTACGAGTATTTGGCCGAAAAATCCGACGCGGTGAAAGAGCAGATAGAGCTTGAGGAAGCGAGATTTTTCAAAACTATCGAGTCTGGAATCGCGCTTTTCGAAGAAGAGCTGCTAAACACGAAAGAGGTTTTTAGCGGAGAGGTGGCGTTCAAACTTTACGACACTTTCGGCTTTCCTCTAGACCTCACCGAAGATATGCTCAAAAGCCATGATTTAGCTCTTGACTCGGAAAAATTCGAAGAATTGATGTTGGAGCAACGCACTCGCGCGAAAGCGGCTTGGAAAGGCAGCGGAGACGACGCGGTTCATGGGGATTTTAAAGAACTCTTGGAAAAATTCGGCGAAAACGTTTTCGTTGGCTACGACTTTACGGAGCATTCCGGCGAAGTTTTGGCGCTTTTGGACGAGAACTATCACAGCGTCGCTTCGCTAAACGCGGGCGACAAAGGCTGGGTTTATTTGGATATCACTCCTTTTTACGCTCTAAGCGGCGGACAGACCGGCGACAGCGGCTCGCTCGAAGGTTTCGCCAAAGTGTTAGACACTAGAAAGTTTTTTGGACTCAATCTCTCTCAAGTGGAAGTGAGCAAAGAATTGAAAGTTGGCAATATCGTGGACTCCCATGTGGATATGTCTCGCGGCGAAATCACGAAACACCACTCGGCGACTCACTTGCTACACGCGGTTCTTTACGACGTGCTGGGCGAGCATATCTCTCAAGCCGGTTCGCTCGTGGAAGCCGATAGGCTTCGATTTGACTTTTCGCACCCCAAGGCGATAAGCGAAAGCGAATTGGCGGAGATAGAGCGACGCGTAAACTATGAAATCATGCGAGCCATTCCGGCGAAAACGGAAGTTTTATCGATAGACGAAGCCAAGAAATCAGGCGCGAAAGCCCAGTTTGGCGAAAAGTACGGCGACGAAGTGAGAGTCGTGAGTTTTGAGAACGCCAGTATCGAGTTTTGCGGCGGCGTTCACGTGGAGAACACGGCGAATATTGGCTCTTTCATCATAGCCAAAGAGAGTGGCGTTTCGGCCGGCGTTAGACGCATAGAAGCCGTTTGCGGCAACGCGGCGTACAATTACTTTCGCGAGCAGAGAACGCTTCTCAAAGAGGTTGAAAAAGAGGTCAAAAACCTTGACGTATTGGCCGGAGTCTCAAGACTCAAAGCGAACGTGGCAGAGTTGAAATCCGAACTAAAAGACGCGCAAGAGTCCTCAAAAGTGGAAATCGCGTTGAGCGAGATTAACGGAGTGACGGTCGTCGTGGAAGAGTATCCATCGGGCGACATAAAAGAGAAGATAGACGAACTTAAAAACCAAAACGACAAACTTTGCGCCATGCTTTTTCAAGTAAAAGGGGACAAAGTTCTCATAGCCGCTGGAGTCAAAGGCGCCAACGCGAAAGCCGGAGATTGGATTAAAAACATCGCTCCCCTCTTAGGCGGCGGAGGCGGCGGACGTCCAGACTTCGCGCAAGCGGGCGGCAAGGACGCTTCGAAACTTCCAGAGGCCAAAGTCGAAGCGTTGAAATTCATCACGGAGGTTTTGAGCTAGTATGAAAGAATTTATTTACCAACTATTCGCGGATTATAGAACGCAGATAGTTTTTTTGCACGTAATAAGCGCCGTGGTGTGGGTTGGAGGCATGATCGCCATGCGATTCGCGGCGCACAATTCGTTCCTGGAGATAGAGTCTCCTCTTCACAGACTAGCGAGGGTTTCGCACGCGCTTAAAAGACTTTTCGCGATTGTCGCTCCATTTGTGGTTTTGTTGATAATCACCGCCGTTTTGATGGCCGTGGGTCTTGGGTTTCGCGAAGCGGCCGTTGACGCGAGCGGCAACGTGATAGACGCGAGCGCTATGAGCCTTTACCAATTGATTCACGTAAAAGAAGCAATCTGGTTGATTATGGCGGCGAACTTGGCGCTAATGGCCTTTTTAAGAGCCAAAGCGGACAAACTTTTGACAAAGGGCGACACTATGGGCGCCAAATCTTCTCTCGGACTGATTGGAAAATATATGGTTCCCCTCAATATCGTCTTGGGAATCGTGGCGATTTATCTAGGCGTAACGCTGAGAAACTCTTACTAGAGCGATGATAAGGCTCGCCTCTTCTTCTCAAACGCGGGCTACGTTGCTTGAAAACGCGGGCATAGAGTTCAAACAAGAAAGCGTCGACTTTGACGAAGATAGCGTCGTCGCCACCTCTCCCAAGAATTTCGTATACCAAGCCACGATCGGAAAGTACGAAGCCAACTTAAGAGCCTTCGGCTTTGAGGACTATCCTCTTTTGGTGGCGGACACCGTCGTGACGTCTCAGGGTCAAATCCTACGAAAAGCCAAATGCGTCGACGACGCTAGAAACATTTTAATGACGCAAAGCGGACGCGTGACCTCCATAGTAACCTGCATGATTTATCACTCCAAAACAAAAAAGATTATTGACATTTCTCAGACGGATTATATTTTCGATAAGTTCGATCTCGACGATTTGGACAGATACCTACAAAGTGGAGAGTGGCGGGGAAAAGCGGGCGCGTGCATGGTTGAAGGTTTTTGTAAATCTTACGTAAAAGAAGTTAGAGGGTTTGAGAGCGTCGCGATGGGACTCAACACGGACTTATTAAAAATTTTTATATAACTAAAATAATTTTATGATACAATTATCGCAGATGGAGGCGTTGGTTTGAAAAATTATAAATTATTAACTATTTTACTCAGCGCTCTCGTAGCTTTTGTTTTTATGGCTATGTTCTATTTTGATTATTTAAAAGACAAAAAAACTCAGCTCAAAACGCTCAATTATTCCAAAGAAGCCATAGACGTTAGAGACAGCTTCCAAAATCTAATTTTAGAAAAACAAAACTCCACTTTGGCCATCGCCATAAGCTTGGCCGATGACAAAACTCTCATATCTAGTTTGAAAGAAAAAAAGATAGACGAAAACAAATACAAAAAACTTTCTCAAGATTATAGAGAAAGCACTCTGTATAAAAATATTTGGATACAAATATTGGACAACAAAGGCGTTTCATTGTATCGAAGTTGGAATCACAAGAAAGGCGACTCCCTGCTGCCTTACCGACATGAATTGAAGGATTTTTTTTCTGAAAAAAAGAGTCTTAAAGTCATTAGCGTAGGAAAGTATGATTTAACTATAAAATCTATGGTTCCAATTATGGATGGTAAAAGCGTTTTAGGCGCCCTCGAGGTCATATCTCATTTCAACTCCATTGCAAAATTGATGGAAACTATGGGAAGGGAAACCGTTTTGGTTTTAAAAGAAAAATATTCCAAACAGTTGGAATTTCCATTCACAAAACTCTTCATAGACGACAAATATTACGTGGCGAACGTGAACGCGAGCAAGGGGAAGATGGAGCGTTTGAGCAAGAATGGCGTTGAAAATTATTTTGAAGAGGGCTACAAAGTTGAAAACGGCCACCTAGTAGTCTCCACGTCGATAAGGGACGTCGATGATGATATTTTGGGCTACTCCATAGTCTTTGAAAAACAAGACCTTATTTCCACTCTTGAATCGGAATTCTTTTTATTTAAGTGGATAAGCGCGCTCGTTATAATTTTATTGACGATAATTAGCGCTTTATCGATGCAACTTTTCATCAAAAACAAGAGTCAAAAAGCGTATTACAAAAACATCTTGGACTCCGTGACGAATATCGTTCTCGTGAACGACAAAAAAAGCATGTTGGACGTGAATGAGATATTTTTCAAATATTTTTCAAAATATCAAAACATTGAAGATTTCAAACGCGAACATATTTGCGTATGTGAATTTTTCGTTGACGAAGAGGGTTATCTGCAAAAAAAGATGGACGGCTTGGAGTGGGTGGATTATCTGTTGAAATCAAGAGAGTTAAATCACAAAGTAAAGATGAAAATTGAAGATGAAATCTATTACTTTTTCGTAAGCGCGTCCTATCTTCCAGCGCTAAAAGACAAATACATAGTGGTTTTTTCAGACATCACCTCCGAGGAGGAGTACTTGAGTCTAAGTTTGACCGACGAGCTTACCAAAATAGGCAATAAAAGATATTTCAACGTCAAACTGGCTAGTGAAATAAGCAGGGCGAGGAGACATGACGCCATGCTGAGTCTCGTTATGTTCGACATAGATTTTTTCAAAAAAGTAAATGACGTACGCGGCCATGACGTTGGCGATGAAGTCTTGAGTCAATATAGCGGCCTTATTCTGACGCAATTAAGAGAAGAGGACGCGTTTTGTAGAATTGGCGGAGAGGAGTTCACAATAATTTTGCCTCACACGGACATAGAAAACGCGAAAAGAATAGCGGAAAAATTGAGGGGCTTAGTCGAAAACAGTCACCTTGTTTTGCCGATAACGATGAGTTTTGGCGTCGTGGAACATGAAGAGGGCGAAACCAAGGACGCGTTTTTCAAAAGAGCCGACACGGCCTTGTATTGCGCCAAAGAGAACGGCCGCAATATGGTCGTAGTGGGATGAAGCCGTACGAAAAAGAGCTCAAGGCGCTAAAAAAAGCTGGGAGATATAGGACTAGGGAAGTGGTTGACTACTCGCTTATGGATTTCGCTTCAAACGATTACCTTGGACTCGCGCACAACAAAGAGTTGCGCAAAAAAACTTGCCAAGAACTTGACGACTTGGAAGTCCATAGCTCAAAAGCGTCGCTTCTCGTAAATGGTTACCATCAAATTCACAAAGATTTCGAAAACGCGCTCAAAGAGGCGAACGGTTTTGAGGATTGCGTCGTTGTGGGAAGCGGATTTAACGCAAACGTCGCGCTTATCGAGTCTCTCGTAAGAAAAGGAGACTCGCTTTTTATGGACGAGTCGTACCACGCCTCTGGCGTCTTGGCGTCGAGGCTCAATGGAATGGACGTGACTTTTTTCAAACACAACGATATGAAAGAGCTTAGGGCGCTTCTCGAAAACTCAACTTCCAAACGCAAGATAGTCGCGGTCGAGGGCGTTTACTCGATGGATGGAGACTTGTGCCCCAAAGAGGTCTTCGAGATCGCGGACGAAGCGAACGCGGTTCTCATAGTGGACGAAGCGCACAGCAGCGGGGTGGTTGGCGACAACTTGATGGGCGTCTTCGATCACTACGGAGTGAAGATAAAACCAAATCACGTAAAAATGGGAACGCTGGGAAAAGCTTACGGAAGCTTCGGAGCGTTTATTTTGGCGAGCGAGCATATCGTGGATTATCTCCTAAATCGCGCGAAACCCATTATTTACGCCACTTCGCTCTCTTTGTACGATACGCTTTTGGCTCACAACTCTTTAAAGCATATGCGGAAAAACAGAGAAAGTCTCAAAGCCCAGATACGCGCGAGACAGCGAATAGTTTACGAAGTTCTAGGCGTTAAAATAGACGCTTTGATAGCGCCGGTTTTGATAAACGACAACAAAAAAGCCGTCGAAATCAAAGACCGACTCAAAGAGCTTGGCTTCGCGGTCGGCGCTATCAGACAGCCAACCGTGCCTCGCGCCATCATCAGACTTATAGCCAGACTCGGAGAAAGCGAAGAGTCTTTAAGAGAGTTGTGCGAAAATTTGGCTAAAATAAAAAAATGAACGTATCTTCGCTGCGAATAAATCTCGCCAATGAAACCTTGGTGGACATCAGCTTTCAAATAAACTCCTCGCTCGCCCTCGTTGGACAGAGCGGAAGCGGCAAAAGCCTAACGCTCAAAGCGCTTTTGGGCATGTTGCCAAGCTCTATGGCCTGCGAGTTGGAGCATGACGCCGCGTTTGAGCTGATCGCGGGGAAAACGCTATCCTTGGTGCCTCAAAATCCCTTTACCGCGTTATCCCCTTTGACCAAGATAAGAAAACAGTTTTTTAGCGAGAAGAGCAGAGTCGAGGAGCTTTTTGGCGAAGTCGGATTGGACTTGGAGCTATTGGATAGATTTTCTCCGGAACTATCCGGAGGACAGCTGCAAAGAGTTGTGATCGCCATGGCGTTGGAGTCCAAGCCGAGACTGCTTTTGCTCGACGAACCAACGACGGCGCTCGATCCGGAGACCAAAACGGTTATCTTGGATTTGCTCAAAAAATTGCAAAAAAAAGAGGGTTTTCTAACGCTTTTCGTAACGCACGACATGACCGCCGCTTCCTCGCTATGCGCCGATATCTGCGTCATACGAGAGGGAAAGGTCGTCGAGGATGGTATAATGCGAGAAGTTTTACAAAATCCACAAGAAGAGTACGCGAAAACGTTGATAGAGGCGAATTTCGCAAATAGGAAGTTTAGAGAATGAAATATATAAAGAAAATTATTTTAACGATTTTTATTTTAGGTTTTCTCTCGCCATTCGCGATAGTCGGCTACTATTTGCTGGCTTACGATTACGACGTATCCGAATTGGTCGACTACAAGCCATCGGTCACTTCCGTCATTTATGATAAAAATGGCGACAGAATCGCCAATATTTTTGACGAAAAGGCCAGGTTTTACGCCTCTTTCGACGAGATTCCCCCTCGCATCGTCGAAGCTCTCGTCGCCATAGAAGACACGACGTTTTTTGAGCACCCAGGCATAAACGTGGAGGCGATTTTTCGCGCGGTTTTAAAGGTGCTCAAAGCTGGAAAAGCTGTCGAGGGCGCGAGCACCATAACGCAGCAACTCGTAAAAAACGTGCTTTTGACTCGCGAGAAAAAACTGTCGCGCAAGATAAAAGAAGCGATTTACGCCATAAAAATAGAGAGGGTTCTCACGAAAGAGCAAATATTGGAAAGATATTTGAACGAGATATATTACGGACACGGCTATTACGGCGTAAAGACGGCGGCTGACGGCTATTTTCATAAAAAACTTGAGGATTTGACGCTTAAGGAAATGGCGATTATAGTCGGGCTTCCAAAGGCGCCGAGCGCTTACGCTCCAACTAAAAACTATGAAATTTCCATGGGCAGAGCGAACAGAGTGATAGAGAGAATGTACGTGTTGGGCTGGATAGACGATAGCGAGTACAAACGCGCGCTTGGCGAATCTCCAAAAGTGTACGACGACACTTTGACCAAGAACAAGGCTCCTTTCATCGTTGACGAAGTCTCGCGAGCTATGAGAGATATCGGCATAGACGATTTGAAATCCGGCGGCTACAAAGTGTACACCACGATTGACCTAAGACTTCAAGAGGCCGCGAGAGAGGCTCTAAAATACGCTTACGACTTATCTCTTTCAAGAATAGAAAAATATATAGAAAAAGATCTTCAAGCTTTGGCTCGCGCGCGAAAATCTGGAGACGAAGAGTTTCAGCTCCAAGACGTGAACGTCTCCCAACTCAACGGAGCCATAGTCTCGCTCGACTCCGCGACCGGGGACGTTTTAGCGTTGGTCGGCGGCGTCGATTATAGACAAAGCTCCTACAATCGGGCGACGCAAGGCCAACGCCAGCCAGGCTCCGCGTTCAAGCCTTTTATCTATCAGGTCGCAGTTGACTTGGGTTATTCCGGAGCTACGAAACTCGTCGACATCGCGAAGACGTACGAATACGAAAAAGACGGCGAAGACATGAAGTGGCAGCCGCGAAATTACGAAAAAGACTACAAAGGGCTTATTACCCTAAGGGAAGCGCTAGTTCACTCAAGGAATCTCGCCACAATCAACCTCGTAAACGAGTTGGGGCTCAACTCGCTCGTAAAAGAGTTGAAAAAGTTTCGTATCAAAAATTTGCCACGCGACTTATCGCTTTCGCTTGGAAGCATGTCTATGTCTCCTCTCGAGCTCGCGCAATACTACACGTCTTTCTCAAACAATGGGGTTCAGATGAAATCTCACCTAATCTTGAGAGTGGAGCAAGACTCCAAGATAGTATACGAAAAAAAAGAAGAATCGTATCAAATCACTACGCCAACTCAATCGTTTATCATGACTTCAATTTTAATGGACGTCGTTAATCAAGGAACGGGACGAAACGCCAGGGTCAATGGGATAGAGATAGCTGGAAAAACGGGCACGACGAACAATAACGTCGACGCTTGGTTCACGGGCTACTCTCCGAGCATAGAGACCGTAGTGTGGTTTGGAAACGACGACAACACCCCTATGTATCATAAGGAAACCGGAGGCAGGGTGGCGGGCCCCGCGTTTAGAAAATTCAACGAGTACGTTTTGAGTTTGTATCCTCAGGCTAAACGCGAGTTTGACGTTCCGGAGGGCATTGTGGAGGTGACTGTGGATGGCGAAAAGGAGTATTTTAGCGATATCTCAAAACCACCAAGAGTGGAAGTGGAGATAGATCCTAAAGGCGAGTTGTTGTGGTAGGGTTTACTTCTCTTCTTTAGGCTCGCGAGCCTTGATGTTTATGGTTCTTCCCACTTTCTTTGGAGCGTCGAATTTCTCTTTGGCGCTTCCATCGTGACGGTGGTTTCTCTCCCCTGATTTCCCTGAAAAGATCGCTTTGCCATTTTCGTCTTTTCCTAAAAACTTGTTCGTTTCTTTTTTCTGCTTGTCCCACTTTCCAGCGGATTCCGGTTTGCCCGAATCCTTCTTAAAGTCTTTCTTGAAATCCTTTTTCGCGCCAGTTTTGTCGTAAGGCTTGTCGTATTTTTTCTCTTGAGGCTCGCCCGTTTTTTCTTCGTAGCGCTTCTTGGCGACCTCTTTGATCTCTTCTTTGGTTAGAGGTTTTTTTACCGCGAATTCAGGCTTTGGAGCGGGTTTGGCGTACTCGAAACCTGGAATGACTTCCTGTTTTATGGCGCGACCTAAAAGCATCTCTATTTGGTAGAGGTCTTTTTGCTCGCTCTCATCCAGAAGTATCACGGCTTTTTGCGTCGCTTTTGAGAGTCTAGCCATGTAAACGATGTTTTTTATAGGCAGATCGTAGCTAATTAGCGTTTCGCAAGTCAAGCTTTTGTCTTTTATCAGTTCCCTGTCTTCGAGAACTTTTATATTTTTGTTTTCAAGCGCGTCTAAAATAGTTTGCGGCTCCCCGGAGCAGGCCACTAAGATATTCGTCTTGTCGTTATCGGATATTATTTTGTTCAAAAGTTCTATTTTTCTGTTGTTGGGACATTGATAAACGCGGTGATTGTTGGGTTTGACGTTGATTGAATCTGAAGGCATTTACGGTCCTGAAAAGTATTTACGAAATTATATCCTTATTAGCCATAAATTACGCTATTATGAGAGAATATACAAATATTAGGAATACAATGACGTTTAACGATTTAGGCTTATCAGCCCCACTATTAAAAGCGATAAAAGAACAGGGATACGACACTCCGACTCCCATCCAAGCGCAAGCTATACCAGTGATACTACAAAAAAAAGACGTTTTGGCGGGCGCTCAAACCGGAACGGGTAAAACCGCCGGTTTCACTCTTCCAATGTTGGAGTTGTTCGAACGCAACAAAGCGAAACACGCGAAACACGAGATTAAGGCTCTTATCTTAACGCCGACTCGCGAACTCGCCGCCCAAGTCGAGGAGAGCGTGGCCCTTTACGGAAAACATCTTCCTTACAAATCGACGGTCATTTTCGGCGGAGTGAAAATCAATCCGCAAATTGTGGCTCTACGCAAGGGAGTTGACATCGTTGTGGCGACTCCAGGACGTTTGCTCGACCATATTTCTCAAAGAACCATTGATTTAAAGCACGTTGATTTTCTCATACTCGACGAAGCGGATAGAATGCTCGACATGGGTTTTGTCAACGATATCAAAAAAGTTATGGCCGTTCTTCCAAAAGAGCGCCAAACATTGCTTTTCTCAGCCACATATTCGGACGACATAAAAAAACTCTCCGCCCAATTTTTAAAATCGCCAACGCTTATAGAAGTGGCTCGCGCGAACACTTCGAGCGAGATAGTCCAGCAAGCGGTTTATCATGTGGACAAAGATCGCAAACGCGAGCTTTTGACGCACCTCATAAACGAGGGAAAGTGGCAACAGGTCTTGGTTTTCACGAGAACGAAACACGGAGCGAACAAACTTTGCGAGCAGCTTGAAAAAGACGGAATCGCGGCTGTGGCCATTCACGGAAATAAAAGCCAAAACTCGAGAACGAAAGCGCTAGCCGACTTTAAAAAAGGCGAGGTTAGGGTGCTTGTCGCGACCGACATCGCGGCGCGCGGCATCGACATAGATCAGCTTCCACACGTCGTAAACTACGAACTTCCAAACGTGAGCGAAGATTACGTTCACCGTATCGGAAGAACGGGTCGCGCGGGAAATGAGGGCATAGCGATTTCTCTCGTGTGCGTGGACGAGGACGAATTTTTGGCGGGCATCGAGAAGCTTATCAAAAAAGACATCCCAAAAGTGTGGCTAAAAGGTTTTAAACCAGATCCGTCAATAAAAGCGGAGCCTATCAACATGGGCGGCAACAGAGGCGCTAGAAACAAGCCAAGAGGCAGCGGAAATCATGGCGCGCCGGCCGGTGGAAGAGCTAGAAGCGCTTCTCCAAGAGGAAGAAGATAGTTTTAGGATAACTTGAGAGCGATGGTGAACGTCGCTCCAGAGTCCGCGTTTTTCACGGATATGACCCCATGGTGTTTTTGAACGATTTGAGAACTCATGTACAGCCCAATCCCAGTTCCTTTTCCATCTTCTTTCGTCGTCACGTTTGGTTTGAAAATATCGGCTATTACGTGCTCGGGTATTCCAAGAGCGTTGTCCTGAAACTCTATAACCCCTTTTCCGTTTTCCAAATAACTTCTTATCGTAATCTCTCTGCGAGCTATTCCATTTTCGTTAAACGCGTCTATCGAGTTGCTTAAAAGATTTAAAAAAAGATGTTTGAATTCGTTTACTAGACCGTATATAGCTATATCTTTGAGCTCGCCGATACGCAAGTCGACGCTGTTTTTCATTAGCTCGTCTTTCATTAAAATTTGAACGCTCCCCACGCATTCGCTCAAAGAAAAAATCGCGGATTCTTTGGAGGGTCTGAAAAAGTTTCTAAACTCGCTAAGAGTGTCCACCATGTGCGCGATTTGAGTATGGGTCGTTTGCGCCATGTCGACTACGTACTCCTCGTCTACGAGACCGTTTTTAAAGTCGTCTCGCAGCATGTCGTTCATCATGCTCAAGGCGTTTAACGGTTGCTTCCATTGGTGAGCGACGGCGTCCATCATCTCTCCCATGGCGGCCATTTTTGATTGTTGGCGCAGCATCGCGTCTTTTTTCGCGCTAGTGTCGTTTACGGCGAGAGAGCGTTTGTCTATCTGCTTTAAAAAGACGTTGTTGTTCTTGACAATTCTTTGCGTTTTCTTCTTTTGATTTTTATATAAATCTATTAGTTTGAGCGTCTGCTCTCTAAGCCTATGGTTGGAGAGCTGGGAGAGCAGAACTATCTCATCGAGTAGTTTTTGATTTTCGTCTTCAGGCATCGCGGTCGGCTACGCGAAGGCCCTGTTAATCGCGCAAAACATGGCTTTGATGGAAGCGATAGTGATGTCGTTGTCGGCGCCGACTCCAAAGCAAGAGAGCGTGTCTTTTGTTTGAATCTCTATGTACGCGACCGCTTTGGCGGAGCTTTCGCCGCCACAGGAATGCTCGTAGTACGATTTAATTTTAAATTCGTTTTCGTATTCTTGCATGAGCGCGTTTTTGCAAGCGTCTATTGGGCCATTGCCTTTTCCAGTCGCTTTTATCTTTTCGCCGTCGCGCTCGTACGTAAGGCCGCAGCTCGAGACGCCGCGATTGGAGGAGAGCGTATATTTGAGAAAAGTTATATGCTCTGTGGCTTGGAAGTAGGTTTCGTTGAAAATATCCAGTATTTCCTCGGCTTCGAGCACTTTTCCTTTCTCGTCCGTGAGAGCTTGAATTATCTTGCCAAATTCCGGATGCATAGCTTTTGGAAGTTGGTAGCCATAGTTTTTTTCCAAAACGTACGCGACGCCACCTTTGCCCGATTGGGAATTGATGCGAATGACGCTCTCGTAAGTGCGACCCACGTCCGCGGGATCGATTGGCAAATACGGAACTTCCCAAAACTCGTCGTCGCTCGCTTGTCTATACGCCATTCCCTTGTTTATCGCGTCTTGGTGCGAGCCTGAAAAGGCGGTGTAAACAAGTTCTCCCACATATGGATGGCGAACGTGGGTCATTATCTCCGTGCATTTTTCAACGACTTCGAGCACTTCGTCAATGTTCGTGAAATCCAAACCGGAATCGATCCCTTGCGTCGTCATGTTTAACGCGAGGGTGATGATATCGACGTTTCCGGTTCGCTCGCCATTGCTCAAAAGCGTTCCCTCGACTCTGTCGGCGCCAGCCAAAAGGGCTAGTTCGGTGGCGGCGATCGCCGTTCCTCTGTCGTTGTGAGTGTGGGTGGAGATGATGACGTTTTCTCTATTGTCCAAGTGTCTCGCCATCCACTCTATTTGGTCCGCGTAAATATTCGGAGTGGCCATCTCGACAGTCGCGGGCAAGTTTATGATCACCTTTCGTTCATCACTAATTCCCCAACGGGCCGTCACGGCGTTTGATATGCGAGCGGCGAATTCAAGCTCCGTTCCGGTAAAACTCTCGGGAGAATACTCTAAGAAAATCTTGCCATCGTGGGCGGCTTCGTATCTTTTAACCAACTCCACGCCTTCAAGGGCGAGCTCTATAATTTCGTCTTGCGTTTTGCCAAAAACGATTTTACGCTGCGCCACCGAAGTGGAGTTGTAAAGGTGAACGGTCGCTTTTTTAACTCCAGCCAAGGATTCGAAGGTTTTTTCTATCAAATGCTCTCTGGCTTGAACCAACACTTGAATCGTTACGTCGTCTGGGATGAGATTGTCGTCGACAAGACGGCGCAAAAAGTCAAATTCGACTTTCGAAGCTGACGGAAATCCGACTTCTATTTCCTTAAAACCGAGTTTGAGCAAGAGTGTGAAAAGTTCAAGTTTTTTATTCATGTCCATAGGGTTGACCAGCGCTTGATTCCCATCGCGCAAATCCACGCTGCACCATTTTGGAGCGCGAGTTATCGTTTTGGTGGGCCAAACGCGGTTTGGCAAATCTATTTGTGGGTAGGCTCTATACTTGCCGCGCGGAACGCGCGCCGCGGGGACGTCATGATTCATAGTGAATCCTTTAACTTGAAATTTTAACAACACACTCTTACATTTGTTATTATGACCGGAATTATAGCAAATTTTGGGTTATAAACTAAATTGGCGAGTTCGCCTGATGGATGAAAGCGAGACTATTGCGTAAAAGTGGATTGTTTGGTTTGAGGCGTAAGTCTTAATTCTCACAAGAGTGAGAATTAAGCGTTGATTAGCACTGGTAAGTTGTTTTAAACTCGTAAGCGGTTGGACGACCTTCGTCTGGCCAAACGTCGCGCTCGAATCTGTAGTGTTGGTACGCCTTTATAAACTCATCCGTAAACACGGGTTTCAAGAAGTCGTTGTCGCGGATAAGAGCCTCTAGCGAGCCACGAAGAGTGTGTGGCATTTGAGGAAGTCCTTTTTCGCGAATCTCATCCAAAGAGAGTTCGTACAAATCTTCATCCATTGGACCGATTGGAATCTCTTTGTTTTTGATTCCGTCAAGACCGGCCATCATCATCGTCGCGAACGCGAGGTAAGGACAAGCCGTGGAGTCTGGGAATCTCATCTCGATACGAGTCGCTTTTTCGCCAGCGCCGTAAGGTATGCGGCAAGACGCGGAACGGTTTTGAGAAGAGTACGTCAATACGCTTGGCGCCTCGAATCCCGGAAGCAATCTTTTGTAAGAGTTTGTCGTCGGATTGGTGAAAGCGGCGACCGCTCTAGCGTGTTTGAATATGCCGCCAACGTAGTTGAGTCCCATCTCGGAGATGTTCGCGTAGTTTCCTTCTTTGTAGAAAAGGTTTTTGCCCTCTTTCCAAAGAGATTGGTGAACGTGCATACCGTTTCCATTGTCGCCAAACATAGGTTTAGGCATAAACGTGGCTGTTTTCCCGTTAAGGTGCGCCACCATTTTTACGACGTATTTGTACTTTTGAACGTTGTCGGCGGCGCCGATGATGTCGGAAAAAACGATACCGATTTCATGTTGGGCTTGAGCGACTTCGTGGTGGCCTAAAATCACTTCAAGACCAATCTGCTCCATAACTTGCATCATCTCGGCGCGAATGTCAACGGCGGAATCCGTTGGCGCCACTGGGAAGTACCCGCCTTTGGTTCCAGGTCTGTGACCCGTATTGTAATTGTCCGGGTAAGGGTTGTTCGAGTTCCACTCGCCTTCCTCTGAATCCACTTTGTAGCCAGCTTCGTTGATGTTGTCGACGAAAGTTACGCTGTCAAACATAAAGAACTCGTTTTCAGGACCAAAGTAAGCGGCGTCGGCTATGCCCAAAGACTCGGCGTGTTTAAGAGCGGCCTTGGCGATTGAGCGAGGGCATCTTTCGTACGCTTGTTTTTTGTAAATATCGTAAACGTCACAGAAAACGATGATGGTTGGATCGGCGGTAAATGGATCTAAAAAAGCGGACTCGGCGTCAGGCTTAAGCAACATGTCCGACTTGTTGATTGGTTGCCACGCGTCGATTGAGGAACCGTCAAATGGCAAGCCGCCAGTAAAGTGTTCAGCGGTCACGGCGCTCATTCTGTAGCTAACGTGATGCCACGCGCCTTTAATGTCCGTAAATCTAAAGTCTACGAATCCAACGTCGTTTTCCTCGCAAAAAGCGAAGAACTCTTCTACATTGTTAACAAATTTTCCCATTAAATTTCTCCTGAGTTTTTTTCTGACGTTAGTATATCAAATTAATTAAGAAACCGCTCTTTAATAGTGATTAAAAAATAATCAATTTTCATTTTTCGATGATTTAAAAATTGAAGGCTCGTTCGCGCGCTTTAAACTGATTTAAAGCTGAGAAAGCTCGCGCGCGATAATAACAAAAATATTTTAAGCGTTTTTTAGTAAAAATTTGGGATAATTGGTAAGATAGGCTTGAAGTGGTTTTTAGTTACCCTAGCTAAAATAAGCTACTTTATAATAGAAAATATTAATTTATCAAAATGGAGAATAAAGCTAAAAAAACTTTATTGTTGATAATTTTAAGAATGCAATAGTATTCCCATTCAAGGCTATATAAATGAGTAAAAACGACATCGTTGTAATAGGAATAGGCGCGAGCGCCGGCGGTTTGGAAGCTTTGCAGGCGTTTATACAAAACTTGCCGGCTAGTAGCAATATGGCGTATATCATCGCCCAACATCTCTCTCCGACTTACAAAAGTTTGATGGTTGAACTTTTGGCGAAAGGGACTGAGCTTGAGGTTCTCGCCGCGACCGATGGCTTGATTATCAAAGCGAACACTATTTACGTTTGTCCCCCAAATGAGAATATTTTCGTTGAAGACGACATAATTTTGTTAAGTAAACCAAGATCAAACATACATGGACCAAAACCTTCGGTAGACCTTTTCTTCGAGTCCTTGGCTGAAAACAAAAAAGAAAAAAGCGTTGGAATCATCCTCTCCGGAACGGGTAGCGACGGAAGCCGCGGAGTTCGCGCCATAAAAGCTTCCGGAGGTTTTACAATCGTTCAAGATCCCCAAACCGCGAAATATGACGGTATGCCAAACTCCGCGATAAACACAGGCACCATCGACCTTGTTTTGACGGCTGACAAAATGGGTCCAGAACTTACGGAGATCTTGAGTTACGTCGGTAAATCAATTATTCCAAAATCTGGCAGCTCCTCGACAAACGTGTACAAAAACATTTTAAACAAGATCAAGGACGTCAAAGGGGTGGATTTTAACCTCTACAAGCCTAGTACGATCGAACGCCGCATAGAGCGTCGCATGGTCGCGTTAAAGATTGTAACCCTTAATGATTATCACGATTTTCTTGTGCAAAACTCTGGAGAACCGGAAGCGCTTTTTAAAGACATACTCATCGGCGTGACCTCGTTTTTTAGAGACGGAGACTCTTTCTCCGTGCTGAAAAATCAGCTTGAAGAGTATCTCAAAACCAAAGAGAACCGTACAATCCGTATTTGGGCGCCAGGGTGCTCCACCGGCGAGGAAGCTTATAGTTTGTCGATGATGATAAGCGAGATTTTAGGCTCGAATATTGGGCGATACAAAGTGCAGATTTTCGCTACGGACATTGACGAAAACGCGCTGCAATACGCTAGAAAAGGGCTTTATCAAGAGAGCGCGTTGGTGGGATTGGACAAAAGCCTCCGAAATAAGTACTTCACCATCAAGTCGGAACATTACGAAGTCGTCAAACCTATTCGCGAAATGGTGATTTTCTCCCGTCACAACATTCTTAGAGACCCCGCGTTTTTGCGACTCGACATGATAGTGTGCAGAAATCTTCTCATCTATTTTTCACAAGAGCTGCAGAAAAAGCTTTTTCCCGAGTTTCATTACGCTCTCAATGACAACGCGCTGTTGTTTTTGGGTAAAAGCGAGTCGGTGGGGCATTTTCAAGGTCACTTCAAAACGATGGATAAAAAGTGGAAAATTTATCAGTCAAATTTTCTAGGTAGAAAAGAGCCGCCGCCAACGCCGCAACATTATGAAAAAGTTGATTTGATAAATAGCAAAAAAATCATCAGCGAGGTTAAAAAACCCGGTATAAACGACATAGTGACCGACTACGTAAACGAGTATATCATCCCCATGTGCGTTGTGATAAACGACAATATGGACATCGTATACGTGAAGGGTAAAAATCCTTATCTTATAAGACCCGACGGCGAGCAAAGTCAAAATATTTTTAAAAATATCAACGCCGCCTTGAGCATAGAGCTCAGAGCGGCGCTTCATGACAGCGCGAAACGAAAAAGCATGGTCAAGTCGAATTTTCAAAAAGTCATACTGCTTGACGAAGTGATCCGTTACGTCCGAGTAACCGTTGTTCCTATGAGCGAAAAAAGCAGGGGTGGTTTGAGCCTCGTCTGTTTTCAAGAAGAAGACAGTGAAAATTTTAAAAGCTTTGACACAAAAATTATAAATGATGGAAGTTCAAACAATAAAGAGTTGGAGTTTGAGTTGGCCAAAGCCAAAGAATACCTCCAAACAGTTGTAGAGGAGCTTGAAACGAGCAACGAGGAGATGCAAAGTCTCAACGAAGAGTTGCAAAGTTCAAACGAAGAGTTGCAGAGTTCAAACGAAGAGCTTGAGACGACCAACGAAGAGTTACAGTCCACCAACGAGGAGCTTCAAACCGCTTATACCGAGCTTCGCACGATATATGACGACAAAGAGACGACGGCCAATGAGATACTTCTTTTAAATAAAAAATATGAAAAAAGCAACAGGCGACTTGAAACGGCGATCAAAGGCGCAAAACTCGGTTTGTTCGATTACCACGTACCCATACTTCAAGAAGATTTGTGGAGCGAAGAGTGGGCGAGCATGCTTGGATACCAACTAGGGGAATTACCGCAAGATAAAACGCACATGCTGGAGTGGATTGACAAGCGAGTTCATCCCGACGAGTTTTTGAATTTTAAAAAAACGAATCAAGACTACTTGGATGGTAAAGTTGATTCTTATCGTCTTCGTCTTAGACTGCGCCATAAAGATGGACGTTGGCTATGGATAGAAAAATACGCCAACGCAGTTGTTAGAGACGAAATTGGCCGAGTTCTTCGCAGCATAGGGGCGACGAGAGACGTAACTGAAGAGGTGACGTGGCACGCCTCGCTAAAAGAGAGCGCGCAACGGTTAAGCCTGGCTACCGAGTCGGCGAATATCGGTTTATGGGAGATGAACTCTTTTGAAAAGGGCGTTTCTTGGGATGAACGCTCCTATGAGATCTTTGAAGTCGAACCTGGTACGGAAGTTACTTTTGAATTTTTGAAGACGCTAATTCACCCGCAAGATTTAGACATGATATACAAAGACGTGGATTTTGCCATTGCGCAAAAGCGCTTGCATAACAGCATGGTTCGCATTGTGAAACCCGGCGCCAAGATAATTTACGTGCAATGTTCGGGCAACCCCATATTGAATGAAAACGGCGTATTTGAGAAAATGGTGGGAACGTACATGGATATAACTGATCATATTGTAAAAAATCGAAAAAATTACCCAGGGATGTTCTAAAGTGATAAAAGAAGAATATGAGCGATTGAAAAATATCGCTCTTAGCAAGATAGGAAACGTTCCCGTTGGCTTCTCTGAAGATATTTACGACAAAAGCGTTGACGAACTCGTACAGATAAATGAGATCTATCAAGCCGAACTCGAAGCCCAAAATGAGGAGCTTCAACATACCGTTTTTAATCTCGAAGAGGCTCAAAGCGAACTCGAAGCGCTTTTCACCCACGCGCCAATTCCCTACATGCTTATGACGAGTAAATTCAACATCGTAAGAGCGAATAAAGAAGCGTTGCGGATGTTTAATTCACAAACTTTTCTCTCCAAAAGCGTCCCATTTTACGCGCATTTGGAGAAAGGCGGAGTAACGACCTTTTTAGATTGGATTCACAATGAAAATAGAGAGTCCCTCCCTTTGGAGACGCCTCTTCATACGCAAGCGGGATTTCGATTTTGCGCCCTGCGTTATCATAAATGGTCCACGCTCGACAGTGACACCTTTTTACTTTCCATCATAGACGTTCACGCTCAAAAAGAGGAAAATGATAGATTTAAGGCGCTTTTTGAGAATACCCAGCAAGGCGTGGTTTATTTGGATACGAATAACGTCGTCATTAATTTAAACGCGACGGCTTTGCAAATTATGGGCGAAGAAAAGAAAGAGTGCCTCCATAAAAAATATACGGATTTAAACTGGGCGTTCGTTGACGCGGGTGAGCGAATGATTTCTACGGACGATTTGCCATTCGCTCAAACTTTGCGAAGCAAAGAAGCCAAAGGACCCTTCATTTTCGCGATACATAGACCAGCGTCTGAAGCCAAAACATGGCTAAGAATGGAATCCTCCCCGCATTTTGGCCTGCAAAACAAGGAGCTCAAAGGCGTGTTTTGCATATTTACCGACGTGAGCGAAGAGCGCAAACTAAATCAAGAGATCAATCGGCAGTTGGAAAATTTCAAAACTCTTGGAAACAATATTCCCGACGTCATCATGAGAATCGATCACAACCACAATATCGCGTTCATAAACAAAAAAGGGAGCGACTTTTTTAAGTTGCGAGAAGATGAAACCGCAAATACGCGCTTATGCGATTTAGATATTTTTAAAACGAAACAAGCCGAAAACATTTGCGCTATTTTAAGTGATTTGGATAGATTGAGCGATCCTATCACTTATTCTCTCAACCATAAAACGAATAAAACGAATAAAAATTATTTTATCCGCGTAATTCCCGAGCAGACGCGAAATTCAAAAAAAACGTTTTTAATCGTAATCGAAGATATAACGGAGCGAGTGGAATCAGAAAATATGTTTAATCAACTGTTCTACAACGCTTCGGACGCCATCGTCTTGACGAACCACCATGATGGGAAAATAATCTCGATCAACTCGAAAGCTCGCGCGCTTCTTGAAATTGACGAGAAAGATTTGCAAAACCATTCGTCACATAACGTTTTAGAAGCGTTTAAATCAAAAAGCAACCATGAAAATCATATAGAAGCGTTGGATAAATTTGGAATTGACAGTTACGAAGCGACCAAAACGCTGGCGAACAATGAGAAGCTTTATCTCAAAATCTATTGCACGCTTATCGAGATAGGAGAAGAAACCTATCATCAATCCATTATTCACGACCTTACGGAGCATAAGATGCTCGAACTTCAGCTAAGACAAACCTCCAAAGTGTTCGAGCACACCACCGAAGGCATTCTGATAACCGACTTAAAAGGGTCTATTCTCTCCGTAAATGACGCTTTTTCAAAAATAACCGGATATAAAAGTTCAGAGGTCGTAGGTAAAAATCCATCTCTTCTGCAGTCTGGAAAGCATGATAGGCATTTTTACAAAAGAATGTGGAGCGACATAGCTAAGAACGGGCTCTACAAAGGCGAAATCTGGAACAAAAAGAAAGATGGAACCATTTATCCCGAATGGCTCGCGATATCTCCAATCTATGACGACCATGAAAAAGTAATACAATACGTCGCCATTTTTTCCGATTTCTCCGAGATTAAAAAAAATCAGAACAAACTTGAGGAATTGGCCAACTACGACCCATTGACGAAACTTCCAAACCGTTTGCTTCTTCATGAGCAGATTAAGCAGTCGGTTAAATTGGCGAAACGAAACAAGAATCAATTTGCCGTATTGTTCATAGATTTGGACCGCTTCAAGCAGATAAACGACACTTATGGGCATGGCGCGGGCGACGAAGTGCTAAAAATGACGGCTAAAAGATTGCAAAGCGTGCTGCGTGAGACGGATATCGTCGCGCGTTTGGGAGGCGACGAGTTTATTGTCGTGGTTGACGATATGCGACAGATTGAAAACGTCCACCTTGTGGCCCAAAATATTCTTGATAAATTACAGGAAAAATTCACAACGGGCGAAAACGATCACTATATTAGTTGCAGCGTCGGAATTAGCGTATACCCAGACGACACCGTAAACGACGACATAGACGTTTTGCTTAAAAACGCCGATATCGCCATGTACGAGTCCAAATCAGCCGGAAAAAACAGCTACCACATGTTCTCTTCGGATATGGCGGAGACGGTAAAAGCTCTCTCGACGCTGCATAACGATTTGAACGTAGCGCTAAAGAATGACGAGTTTTACTTGGCGTATCAACCTCAATACGACGTAGTTAAAGACGAACTGCTAGGCTTTGAGGCGCTAATTCGTTGGAAGCATTCGACTAAGGGAGAGATAGGCCCGGACGACTTCATACCATATACGGAAGAATCAAAACTCATTATTCCTATTGGAAAATGGATACTCGAACAAGCCGTTATGGACTATCAAGAGATAAAAAAAGTTCTTAAAAGCGCTTTCACGATCGCGGTCAACGTTTCACACGTTCAGATGAATCAGGATTTCGTAGATACGCTGAAATCGTTAGTGAAAGAACATGAAGATTTCGCAAAAGTCGTTAAGATTGAAATAACTGAAACCTCGGCTATGAAAAACTTAAAAAACACTCAAAGCGTGATTGGGCAAATAAAAGCGATGGGGTTTAAAATATCCTTGGACGATTTCGGCACCGGTTATTCGGCGCTCAACGCCATCAAAACGCTAAAGGTGGACGAGATTAAGATAGACAGATCGTTCGTGAAGGACGTTCCCGGCGACAAAGACGACGAAGAACTTGTTTCGGTTATCATAGCCATGGCGAAGGTTATGAACAAAAGCGTTGTGGCGGAGGGAGTTGAAACGGTCGCTACGAGAGATTTTTTAGTTCAGAGGAAATGCCCTATAATTCAAGGCTACCTGATTTCAAAGCCATTGCCTTTAGATGAAATTTTGGAGTATGTAAAAAGCGCAAAAAGTCTATAACGTTGGGAATGTAAACTGGAGTTTGAATTTTAAAAAAGTAAATGGTGCGACCGGGGGGATTTGAACCCCCACACCCGAAAGCACTACCACCTC
>ERZ889078.1081-NODE-1081-length-22508-cov-18.788937_pt1 | contig 22508 bp, 20 predicted proteins | sample MGYA00521266_ERZ889078 | MGnify/ENA primary metagenome ERZ889078 (study PRJEB32303, sample SAMEA104408618) | aquatic metagenome | biome: Brackish water; feature: Pelagic; material: water | place: Baltic Sea | collected 2014-06-16T06:34:00 | depth 76,534 m ...
AGGATGATTTTCTGCGCAGAAATACCCGCAGGGATTCTGCTCTTCAAAAAAAACTATTTCATCCGGATCATTGTCGTAGGATACATCTGCCGGCAATTCGATCTGTGATACATCTGTGTTCTCGGCTATCTTTTGACTCAGCCATGTTGAAATTTTCATTTTCCTCCTGGTTTTCCGATGATATGTTCCTGCACTGGCTGCTTACTATCTATTCAACATTTGTGCCGGGGCTTTATAAGCCCGCATCATTGAAAACATTCGTTTATTTTCAAGGGGTAGAGGATCTTAAAAATGCGGAGAAGGAAATTTTAATTAAAGCCGTCCGCCAGGTTAAGACTTTACCAAAAATGAAGATTATATCAAAAAAACTGACTGAGCCTTTCACCGCTTGAAACAGCCGGGCAAATAGTCTCATATGACCTTATCAATCTAACTGCCTGCCTATATCCTCAAAGGCATCCACTACCATTCCAGTGCCTACGGCAATCAACAGGATATCCTGGGCCACGCGCACGAAGCGGTGTCTTGGCGGTGGCGGCCCCAAATGCACAATGATGCTTGGCGGAAGATCATAGAAAATGACTTCTCTGGGAAGCTGCCGGCCTTTTTTCCACATTTTTGCATGGCCGGGGGGTATGCAGCGGTTGCCCTTCTTGCGAAGGCCCGGCGGGCAGTGCCCCTTTCGATATTGTTCGGAATAATAATGGTGGATATTTCTTTGCCTTTGTTCATTGAAATAATCTCCTCTACTGGCTCCATGCCCACTTCTCCCGTCATATGTACCATGATCAGGAGTCCTATCGTCTCTGTACTTTTCACTCTTTTTTTCTTGTTTGTGGTTTTTATTTTTTTTACCACCGGCCTGGTCCGGATTTCCTGCAAAAGCCGTGCTTGTTAGACATATCCCGGCAAATATAAGTGCCAGTATAAGGCTCATCTGAAAAATAAACCGCTTCATGATGTTACTCCTCCTATTTAAAAGATTATAAAATGGATGCTTTATTATAAAATAAAATCCATTGCTAAAAATTTGTTTTTATGTTCCCGAACGGTACTGGCGATGTATCAAAAAATTCAGGATACATTAACAATATATTCGTCATATTGGACTCCTTGGGTCCTGACCGCTTCAATGGTCGCCATTCCCTGGAGATGGGAAACCGTGTAAATTTGTATGTTCAAAGGTTCGCTTAAAAGGGGTTTGGTTCCCAGCAGAACCCCGAACCTGTGAGATTTGATATGCAGATCCAGGTCTTCACGGGTTTGCCACTCCTCGATCAGGCAAAGACGGTTTTTGTCCTGGATATCACTGAAAACAGAACAGCCTTTGCAACCTTTTTCCCGGGTCACAGGTTCGATCAGCGAAACAAGGGTCTGCGTGATCTCCAACTGCTTATCCGCAAGAACATTCAGGATAATTTTGACTACGATCATTGTGGTCCCCTTTTTTTATGCCTGGCAGTTTGAATGAATCCAGGATTTTGATCGCAGTCTGATTTTGACCATGACCCGATTTTTATTTTACCCAATGCTGCTTTTAATCAAAAAGAGTTTAGAGCAACCTTCATGCCAAAGCATGCCCCTATTTTTTATGACACAGTCTGTCCTGTTGATTTAATTGAAGAATCGGTCCTGAAAAAATAGAGATGATAGTAATAAAAATGTAGAATCAAGGCCACATATGGCCTTTGGTCATATGTGGCCTTGATTTCAGGATTTTTGGATGTCCAACTTTCGCATACGGGCGCGCAGGGTGCTGCGGTTGAGCCCGAGAATAAGGGCAGCGCTGTTTTTGCCGCTGACTTTCCAATCGGTCTGGTCAAGCACACGAATAATATAATCCCGCTCCACTGCCTCCAATGTCTTCAGGTTCTTGCTTAAATATGCAAAGGGCTTGTTCAGATCATCCACCAGGTGCAGCTTGAGGCCGGACGAGTTAATCACGGCTCGTTCAAGAACATTTTCCAGCTCCCTGATATTTCCAGGCCAGTGATAATTCTGTATGGTATTCATGACGTTTTTGGGAATGATGCTGGTGTCCTTTCCCATCCGTTTGGCGATTTTTTTGATATAAAATTCCACCAGCAGCGGGATGTCCTCTATCCGGTCTCTTAAGGGCGGCATGGTAATGGGGAAAACATTGAGCCTGTACCAGAGATCATTCCGAAACCGTCCCTGCCGGACCTCTTCTTCAAGATTCCGGTTTGTGGCGGCAACAATTCTTGCATTCACCTTGATGGTACGGGAACTGCCCAGCCGCTCAAATTCACCATCCTGGATCACGCGCAGCAGTTTTGACTGCAGCTCCAGGGGAAGCTCTCCGATCTCATCTAAAAAAAGTGTGGCCCCGTCGGCAACCTCAAACCGTCCCAGGCGCATGGAACTGGAGCCTGTAAACGCCCCTTTTTCATGGCCGAACAATTCGCTTTCAATCAGGTTTGACGGCAGGGCAGCACAGTTTACTTTTACAAGGGCCCTGTTTTTACGTTTACTGAAGCCGTGAATGGCACGGGCCACAAGTTCCTTGCCGGTCCCGGTCTCACCCAAAACCAATACCGTGGTATCACTTTGGGCGATCTGTTCCACTTTATACAGCACATATTTCAAGGCATCGCTTTTTCCGATGATGTTCTCATGGTTATGTCCCAGTTTGATTTCTTCTTTCAGGTAGGCTCTTTCCTGTTCCAATTGCTCTTTGAGATTTTTTATTTCAGAAAGGGCCTCTTCTGCGGCCTGTGTTTTTTTTTCAGCCTCCTGCCTTGCGGTGACCAGTTCTGCCGTCCGGGATTCGACGATTTTTTCAAGATCTCTTTTGTAATATTCACGCTTCGTCACATCTTCAATGGCCAGAAGGATCAATTGTGTCTGGTTGGCCTCCCGGTAGATCCTCCGGGCGTTCAGATGCATGATCTTAGGCCCGATGGTTTCAAAATCATGCTCCACCTCAAAATCATTGTATGCTGAGTTTTCCGGCAGTGCCTGTTCAAGCAGCTCTCTGAGTCTCGGGATATTCCACTGCCCATTGCCAAGATCATATATCAATGTCCCTTCGGTCTCCTGGGGGGTGACACAGAATGTCTTGTAGAAAGAGGGATTGGCATCGACCACCTTAAGGTTGGCATCAAGCACCACGAGCGGTTCACGAACGGTACTCAGGATGCTGTTAAAAATATCCAGAAATGATTGTTGCACTGATCAGATCCTTTCTTAAAAATATGGGCATGGGGAAAACAAAAGCGTTTGCTCAACGCTGGAACACAAATATAAACACCTGATACAATAGATTGATTGTTGCTTTTTGTCAAAGGAATGTTAAACAGATCAAGGGTGATGAGACCTTGATTAACCGGAAGAATTTCCAGGAAAGAATCGGGGACCTTCTGGGAATCAGACTGTTCTGCTAATTGTTTTATTTCAAAGTCTAAGTCCATTCGGTTTTTTTTTACAAGACCACCTAAAGTTTTTATTTCTACTGGGTAACCTGATTTATAAAGACTACTTGGAATCCTTTGTTTTATCTGGTATTTTGGCGGGTATGAAGAGTGCATTTGAAAATATGAAAAGTTGCAGTTCTGTACCACATGGATGTCCCTGCGGGTATTTGTCTAATCCCATGGGCCAGTGTACCTGCACCCACCCTCAGATTCAAAAATACAGATCAAAGATTTCAGGGCCGCTTTTGGACAGAATTGATATTCAGATTGAAGTCCCAAAGGTTGAGTATAAAGATCTTGCCCCTAAAAACAGGAGTGAAGTTTCTTCCCAAATACGACAAAAGGTAAATAAAGCCCGAAAGATTCAGGAAATAAGGCTTAAGAAAAAACATATATTCAACAATGCCGGGATGCTCAGCCGCCACTTGAAAGAGTTTTGACAGGAGAATCACATAATAATATGGAAAGAAGATGAAATATGATTAAAAAAGATATTTTTAATAAGGATTTAAAAGAACAATTTAAAGCATCTGCAAAGGACAGGGTTTACAAGTTTATAATGGCGGATAAGATGATACGCGGGGCAATTGTTCATTCCACCCGGATGGTGAATGAAATGAGGGCAAACCATGATTTAGGGCCTTTGGAAACCCTGATACTGGGACAAGGGTATATTGCCGCAGGTCTTCTTTGTTCGACCCTTAAAGATAAAAATGACAGGGTTAGTATGAATATTCAATGTTCAGGGCCAATAAAAGGACTGGATGTTGAATCAAATATGTTTGGAGAGATCAGAGGATATCTTAAAACCCAACACGTAAAAATCAAAAATACTGAAAAGGTAAAATATTTATCAACACTTTATGGCGCTGGATTTCTTACTGTGACAAAATATCTGGAAAATGCACCCAGGCCTTATTCCGGACAGGTGGCCCTTGAACATGGATCCATTGCAGAAGATCTGGCCAATTATTTTTTAATATCAGAACAGATTCCCACTGGCTTTAAATTAAGTATTTTTTTTGATGACCAAGAATCGGTTAAAGGAGCAGGGGGTATTTTCCTCCAGGCACTTCCGGGTGCAGATCCAGAAAAGGTTATTGAAGCTGAAAAAATGATTCAGGGCATTGATTCATTGGGTGAATTGTTTGCCAAAGGGCATTCGCCTGAAAAGATTATCCAGGATTCTTTTTCAAGCCTTGAACCGAAGTTTTTGGACAATAGCAGGGTGGAATTTTTTTGCCGATGTTCAAAAGACAGAATGGAAGGGTATTTAAAAACTCTGGCCGGAAAAGAAAAAAAAGATATGATAAAAAATGGTCCTTTCCCTGTGGAAGTGCGATGTCACTATTGCAATTCAGTCTACCATTTCAATAAAGATGAGTTAAGGGCGCTTGGGAAATAATTCATTTGTGCCCATCAATATTGATAGTTGTGAATTTGATCAAAAGGGTCTTAAAAAGAAAATATGAATAAAATTAATAGTTTTCCTTGCAAAAATTGGAAGATATATTATAAATACCATAGTGTAGCATAGCCATAAGATGGCTATAATAAAGCTAAGTATTCCAGATGGGATCGAACATAATATCTTTGAAGATGTTGACGGATTTAAAGGATATGCAGCATCCCTGGAGGATGCAGAAAAATTATATTCTTAACGCCAGTAAATTGCCATTAAGAGAAGGAGATTAGATGCACAAATTATTAAACGACAGTCCAGGTAAAAAGATTATGCTTCTGGGGAATGAAGCCATTGCAAGAGGTGCGATTGAGGCGGGTTGCGCATTTGCCACAACCTATCCTGGCACCCCCTCTTCTGAAATATCGCTGAATCTTTTCCAGATGTCCCAGGAATCAGATCTTTATTTTGAATACAGCACCAATGAAAAAGTGGCTTTGGAAGTGGCTGCAGCAGCTGCCAACTCAGGACTTCGTACATTCTGTATGATGAAACATGTCGGGTTGAATGTTGCGGCAGACCCTTTCATGACCTTGGCCTATGTAGGGGTAACAGGAGGCATGGTAATTCTTTCAGCAGATGATCCGTCCATGTTTTCAAGCCAGAATGAACAGGACAACCGGTATTATGCCAAATTTGGTAATTTGCCAATGCTGGAGCCTTCTTCAGTGCCGGAAGCCAAGGAGATGATGAGATATGCATTTGATCTTTCAGAAGAATTGAAGCAGCCGGTTCTGTTAAGGACCACCACAAGGATTAATCACTCCAATGCCTTTGTGACCTTTGGCGACATGAAACCAAGACAGACTAAAGGAAAATTTATCCGGGAACCTTTAAGATGTGTGACCGTTCCTGCTGTTTCAAGACAGCTCCATGTCAAATTGCTTGAGAAAATGAATAAGGCAAAAGGGCTTTCTGAAACATCTGATTTTAATCCGGTCAAAGGATCGGGAAAGTTTGGTATCATCGTCAATGGTGTCAGTTTCCATTATGCACTGGATGCGGTAAAAGATCTGGGCATTGAAGGGGATACAAAAATTTTGCGGCTGGGGTTTTCAAATCCCATGCCGGAAAAATTGATCAAGAATTTTTTAAAGGATTGTGAAAAAGTGCTGGTGATTGAAGAAGGCGAAGCTTTTATGGAAGAAGCTGTAAAAGCATTTGCCCAGGAAGCCGGATTAATGATTCCCATCAATGGAAAATCAGAAACACTTTTCTCCCGTCTTTCTGAATATGATCCTGCCATGGTAAGAGAAAAAATAGCAGCTTATTTTGGGATTGAGTATACACCCAAAGAAAAATTGTCTGTCGATAATGTTCCTGAAATCCCAATGCGACCACCAAATCTTTGTTCCGGGTGCTCTCACAGGGCAACCTTTTATGAGGTGAAGCAGGCAGCCCGCGATATGGATATCATCTGCCCCACTGATATTGGCTGTTATACCCTGGGTTTTCTTCCCCCTTTAAATATGGGAGACTTTGTTATCTGTATGGGATCTTCGGTAAGTACTTCCTGCGGATTCGGGCAGGCCACAGACCAGAAAGTGATCTCTTTTATCGGAGATTCTACTTTTTTCCATTCAGGTATCACAGGACTGGTGAATGCTGTATTTAACAACCATAATTTTACCCTGGTCATTCTTGAGAATGGCACCACTGCCATGACCGGACATCAGCCCCATCCAGGAGTGGATATGGAAAGACTGGGCCTGGATGGCTTTGGCCGTATAAATATTGAAAACCTTGTAAGAGCCCTGGGTGTGGAACATGTTTCAGTCATTAAACCTTTTAAGGTAAAAAAGAGCATTGAGACGATCAGGGAAGCTCTGGAATATAAAGGTGTTTCCGTTATCCTGTCCCAGGAGCCATGTGCCTTGTATGCAAAGAGCCTGAAACTGCTGAAGCCAAGAGCATTTAAAGTGTCTGACAAGTGTGTTGATCACAAGGATTGTGTCAACTCTATTGCCTGTCCATCCTTCTATATTGAAGATGGGAGAGTTAAAATTGATGCGGATACATGTGTAGGGTGTGCCGTATGTGCACAGATATGCCCTGAAAATGCAATCACACCGTTAAAAAAATAACCTTTAAAAAGAGGATGATATAATAATGGAAACAACCAGACTAATCATGGTAGCTGTGGGAGGCCAGGGCAATCTTCTGGCGTCCAAGGTTCTGGGTGAGGCTGCACTGATTTCAGGTGTGCAGATTCGGATGAGTGAAATACACGGAATGGCTCAGCGTGGTGGCGTTGTCGAGTCTGCCCTCGTTTTTGGCGAAGCAACAAGTTCTATTATTTCAGATGGTGAGGCAGATATTCTTCTGGGATTTGAGCCTTCTGAAACATTAAGGGCTTTAAACAGATGCAACAAGGATACAAAAGTTATTACAAATACTGCAACCCTGCCACCTTTTACAGTATCAATCGGCAAGGGTGTTTACCCGGATGTTGAAAATATTAAAGCACTGCTCAAAGAAAAATGTGCCGGTCTTGTTGCCATTGATGCTATGAAACTTGCCAAAGAAGCTGGAAGCCCCATGAGTGTGAATATTGTTCTTCTGGGTGCTTTAATTCAGTCCGGGAGTCTTGGATTTTCAAAGGAAAATGTGATAGAAGCTATTAAAAGAAGGACAAAAAAGGTTTTTCTGGACAAGAATCTGAATGCTTTTGATCTGGGTTTTGTGGCTGCACAAAATTATAGCAGTTAAGAGCCGGAAAAAAATGAGGTAAAAAATGAAAAAGATTCAAATAATTAACGGTCCAAACCTTAATATGCTGGGAAAACGAGAGCCTGAAATATATGGATATTTTACCCTGGATCAGATCAATTCAGATCTTGTGCAACAGGCCATACCACTAGGGGTGGAGCTTGATTTTTTCCAGTCCAACCATGAAGGGGCAATCGCTGATAAAGTTCACGAGAATTTTAATGAAAATATTGATGGTATTATAATTAATCCCGGGGCGTTAACCCATACCAGTGTTGTCCTCAGAGATGCTTTGGCTATGATGTCCTGCCCCATGGTTGAGATTCATTTATCCAATGTTTACAAGAGAGAAGCCTTTCGCCATAAATCAATGCTGGCTGATATTGTCACTGGCCGGATCACAGGATTCGGCCATTATGGGTATGAAATGGCATTAAATGCTATCGCTAATATGATCAATGAATCCTGATCTTCTTATTTTAGCTGCAACACATTTTGAGATATCTCATTTTTTAACTCTGTACCCCGGTGATTCAAAACAGTTTACCAAAACCGGGCTGACAATCGTATCCGGCAAAGTCGGCCATAAAACATATGATCTTCTGATTACAGGTCCGGGAGTGTTCAATGCTGCCCATGCATTAACCGTGTATCTTGAGCAAACATCGCCTACCCTGGTATTACTAACTGGTATTGCAGGTATTTTCAAACAAACAGGTGGAAAGATTGGTGATATTGCCATTGCCACCAGGGAACACTATATCCATGCCGGGGTTCAAACGGATTGTCTTGCAAATGCTCCCCTGCCTTTTGATTTGATTGATGCAGATCCTTTAACCAGAAAAGGGATTTATCTGTTTGAACAAGACAGGGTTGATCATTACCATGAAATTTTGTCCCGATCTGTCTTGTCAAATAAGGTCAATATAATCAAAGGCCATTTTATCACAGTCTCTTCCATCACATCTTCCTTTAAACAGGCAGACAGGCTTTATTCGGCTTTTTCCCCTGTAATGGAAGCCATGGAAGGCGCAGCCTGTGCCCATATTGCCAAGCTCTATGACATCCCTATGATAGAGGTTAGATCAGGTTCTAATTTTGTTGGTGAAAGGGATAAATCAAAATGGGACATTGACCTGGCTGCAAAACAATTGGGATGGGTATGTGCTGCCATTTAGTGCCCAACTCAGTAATCAAGGGAATTTGTGGTTTTCCATCGCTACTATTTAATTTATCATTTTAATTATGTGTGTGTTAAAAAATGAATTTTATTGACTCCCATTGCCATTTGCATGATTCAAGGATAATTTCAGATATCCCATGGATAGAGGACCGTGCAAAAATAGCAAATGTTCAATACATGGTGTCCTGCGCCACCATGGTAGATAATTTTGAATTAACGGCTCAGCTGTCAAAGGATTTCCCCTCTATTTTACCCTGTTTCGGGATTCATCCATGGTTTGTGGGAAGCATATCCCGTCAATGGAAAGAAAGGCTGGAACACTATCTTTTAACCTATCCATCCGGGATTGGTGAGACAGGAATTGATTTTACAGATAAAACCTGTGACCGGGAGGCACAGATTAAGGTATTTCAGCATCATCTTATACTTGCAAGAGAACTTGAACGTCCCATTAATATCCATGTGAGAAACGCCTGGGATACTTTTATACATATTTTGAAAAAAACAGGAAAATTAAAAGTTCCAGGATTAATACATTCTTATTCTGGTTCAGCAGACATGATTCCATTGTTTGAAAGTCATGGCCTGTATATTTCTTTTTCCGGGTCAGTGACAAACCCTAATGCTAAGAAAGTGGTGAATGCGTTGAAAATGGTTTCTTGCGATCGGTTTGTCCTGGAAACAGATACACCTGATATCTATCCTTATCTGCCGGAACATCTACTGGAACCAGAAGCATCCCGGCTCAATGAACCCGGAAACCTGCCGGCCATAGCCAGGATTGCTTCTGATATAATTGGCATGGGGTTTGAACAATTTTCAAACCATGCCTATGAGAATAGTTTAAAAGTATTTCATCCTGTCTTGGAGGGGAAAAAAATTTAAAATGAATCAATTTGCAAGGACAGAGCAGCTTCTTGGGCCAGAGAGCATGGAAAAGATAAAAAATGCAACAGTGGCTGTTTTTGGCCTGGGCGCAGTTGGGTCATTTGCCGTTGAAGCCCTTGCACGCACAGGGGTTGGAAACTTGTATCTTATTGATTTTGACAAGGTGGATGCCTCTAATATTAACCGGCAACTGCTTGCATTAAATTCTACCATTGGCAGAGAAAAAGCCGATCTTGCCTATGAACGTGTGAAAGATATTAACCCACGATGCAATGTGGATATTCACAAGTCATTTGTTAATGCCCAGAGCCTTGAAGATCTTCTATCCAAAGATATTGATGTAGTGGTGGATGCCATAGATGGCCTTAATTCAAAGATAAATCTGATTGTTGGCGCAAGGCAGATGAACCTTTCTGTGGTTTCCAGCATGGGCGCTGGAGGCAGAACTGATATCTCCATGATAAGAACAGGAGATATCAGCGAGACTTGCGTTTGTCCTCTGGCAAGGGTTGTCAGGCAACGATTGCACAGGCGGGGTATTTACAAAGGGGTAAGGGCTGTTTACTCCATTGAAAAATCATTAAACAAACAGCCCTACAAATCTGAAGATGCACAGGATCCACTGTCGGATCATGGTCGTTCACGACCCCCCATTGGAACCGTTTCCTGGATCCCTGGCGTATTTGGTCTCACAATTGCAAGCGAGGCCATTAATATTATTCTGCAGACCCCTTCTCTTCATCCCTGAGAACACGCCTGAGGACTTTTCCAATATTTGACAGGGGAATTTCATTCCTGAATTCAATTAATTTGGGCCGTTTATACCCGGCCATGTTTTCTTTACAGAATGCGGTTATTTCCTCTTGTGTTGCTGTTTGTCCTGTTTTGAACTTAATAAAGGCCTTTACTTTTTCTCCACTTTTTTCGTCTGGTACGCCTACTACAGCTACCAGTTCAATTTTGGGATGGGTATAAAGAATATCTTCTACTTCTCTTGGATAAACATTAAAGCCGCCAACAATGATCATGTCCTTTTTACGGTCTGTGATAGTGATATATCCGTTTTCATCAATGTTCCCGATATCTCCTGTGAGAAAATACCGTTTGCCGTTAATCTGTTTGAAAACTTCTTCATTGGCATCCGGTCTTTTCCAGTATCCTTTCATGACCTGGGGACCGCAAATGGCAAGTTCCCCATCTTCTCCCCGGGCAAGTTCTTTTGTGTCATCATTTAAATCAAGAATTTTAACATCTGTTCCTGGCAAAGGAAATCCAATGGAACCTATTTTCCTGGTTTCTTTAAATGAGGGATTGATGCTGGTAGCAGGCGCGGTTTCCGTCAGCCCATAAGCCTCGAAAATAATAGAACCGGTTTTTTCTTCAAATTGTCTGCACACTTCCGGCGGAAGCGGTGCTCCGCCTGAAAGACATCCCATAATTGAGGAAATATCATATTTGTCCAGATTAACATGATTTGTAAAGGCAACAAATATGGTTGGTACAGCAGTGATAAAAGTGGGTTTGTATTTTTGTACCGCCTCCAGAACTACAGTAAAAGGCGGTTTGCCCGCTCTTGGATCCGGAATACAGATCAGCCTGCTTCCGGACAAGGCTGAAAAAAGCAGGGCACTTGTGATACCAAAACTGTGATACCAGGGTAAAACGCCAAGGTATGTATGATATCCGCCATGCCTCATTTTTTCCGGCTTACCCCCCTCTTCATGTACCAGTCTGAAATATTCTTCACACGCTTCCAGGTTGTAGGTGAAATTGGAATGGGTCAGTTCCGCCCCCTTGGGCACACCTGTTGTGCCGCCCGTATAGAGCATGACAGCAGTATCTTCATCAGGATTGATATCAAGGGAAGGAGGATTCGGGCTGGATGAGGCAACAATGTCGTCAAACATAAGATGGCCGGGTTCGTGTTTGTCAGCTTTGGGAATTTTACCTAAAAGCCCGCCAATAAAGGCTTTTATTTTTGGAAGATAGGATTTGATATTGCAGACAATGACAGTTTCTATTTGGGTGTCTTTTATGGCCTTGACCGTGTTTGGATAAAGCAGGGGGTGGTCCATGCAAAAGACCATTTTTGATTCAGAATCCTTGAGCTGGTAATTCAGTTCTGAAGGTGTATAGGCGGGATTACAGTTCACTGCCACTGCACCGGATTTAAGGATGCCAAAAAGAACTTCAGGAAAGTGGGGTATGTTGGGAAGAAAGATAGCAACCTTGTCTCCTTTTTTAATCCCTTTGCTCGCAAGAAAGGTTGCAATTCTGTCAGCAGTATCCTTGACCTGGGCATAGGTCCTGAATGCACCGTTAAAAATGGTATACACATTATCAGGATATTTTTTAGCAGTGTTGTCAAGGATTTGAGTAAGAGGGTAATGATAATTGGTTACATCGTGTGCTACTCCTTCAGGCCAGAAAGGGGTTTTCCATACTTGATCTGTCATTTATCTTCTCCTTTTGTTGGTGTGCTCTGCCAGGGATAAAGCATTCTTATCCTAAGCCGTGATTTGTTTAATTGAACAATGTTTATTTGTTTATATCAAAACTATATAATAAATCCAGATAATTTTTCATATTGATAAAGATAGGATGCAATGATAAGTGATGAGATAAAAAATAATCGCTAAATAATCTCGGGATTAAGAGGAGATGAGAATAGTATGAAAAAAAAATATCAATATCTGTTGATCATATTTTTATGGGTGGTGTTTTTTGTCAATCCATCATTTGCAGAAGACATATATGTGACAGGGATCACAAAAGTTACCATGCGTACGGGGCCGGGAATTGAAAATAAAATCATTGACATATTAACGTCCGGCGATAAACTTGAAATGATTGAATATCAAAAGGACTGGAGCCAGATAAAGACAGATAAGGGAAGGACGGGATGGGTTTTGTCAAGGTTTTTAACCCGGGATATTCCAGATGCTTTTTTGATTGAAAAATTGAAGAAAGACAATCAAGAGCTGATTTCGAAATTTGATGCTATTGAAAAGGAAAATAAGATACTTGCAGATAAAAATGCAGCATTGGTCCAAATCGAAGAAAAATATAATAAACTGAAACAGGAATCTGCTGATTTTTTAACACTCGAGGCAAATCATAAAAAAATAATGGAAGAGTTTGCAGCCCAAAAAGGACAGATTAAGACATTGGAAAACGATTTAAACAAAGAGCAAAAACTTTGGTTTCTCAGCGGTGCCGGTGTTTTTATTTTTGGTCTGCTTTTGGGTTTAATTACCCGTAAAAAGAAAAGAAGCGGCTTGTTATGATTAAAAAAACTGATTTTTTAGTGATTGGAAGCGGTATTGCCGGGCTAAGTTATGCCCTTAAAGTGGCCCAGTTGGGTAAAGTCACCATCATTACCAAAAAACAGATCCAGAAAACAAATACAGCCCTGGCCCAGGGGGGAGTAGCAGCCGTATTCGGTAAAATTGATTCATTTGACCTTCATATCAAGGATACGCTGGATGCAGGAGATGGCCTTTGCGACAGAGAAGTTGCAAAGATGATAGTCAAAGATGGGCCCGAAAGAATTAAAGAACTTGTAAAACAGGGGGCAAATTTTAATAAAGACGGCAATGGTGAGTATGATTTTTCTCTGGGTCAGGAAGGCGGACATTCTGCGAAAAGAATTGTATATGCCCATGATTTGACGGGTAAAGAGATTGAAGACACCCTGGTAAAAAATGTTGAACAAAATAAAAATATCACTATTTTAGAAGATCATATTGCTGTAAATTTAATTACCTTTTCCAGCAGTATCAGAAGCGGGCTTCTTGTCACCCAGAATGAAAATATCTGCTGCGGGGCCTATGTTCTGAATAATAAATCCGGAGAAATTGAAACCTTTTATGCGGGAATTACTCTCCTTGCAACGGGTGGCGCAAGCAAAGTGTATCTTTATACCTCCAATCCGGATATAGCAACGGGTGATGGAATTGCCATGGCATATCGGGCAGGCGCCTCTGTTGCAAACCTTGAGTTTGTACAATTTCATCCCACCTGTCTGTATCATCCTGAAGCAAAAAATTTCCTTATTTCAGAAGCAGTAAGAGGAGAAGGTGCTGTTTTAATAGACTCTGAAGGTCACCGGTTTATGGGAAAATATTCCCCGGACAAGGACCTTGCCTGTAGAGACATCGTTGCAAGGGCCATTGACACTGAATTAAAGAAAACAGGCGCAGACTCAGTCTTTTTGGATATCACACATAAAGATTCTGATTTTATCAAGAAAAGATTTCCTAATATTTATTCTAAATGCCTTGGGTATGGGATTGACATGACAAAAGAGCCTATTCCCGTTGTTCCGGCTGCCCATTATATGTGCGGTGGAGTGGCCACGGATTTGAATGGGAAAACCGATATTCAACGTCTTTATGCCGTTGGAGAAGCCGCATGTACAGGATTTCATGGTGCCAACAGGCTGGCATCAAATTCCCTGCTGGAAGCATTGGTTTATTCCCACAGGGCATATCAAGCATCTATTGAAGAGTTTAAGACCATTGAAAATAAAGTAAGCTCCACCCTTGAATTGTGGGATGAAGCCGACACAACAGACAGTGATGAGGCAATTGTTGTGACCCATAACTGGGATGAGATCAGACGTTTGATGTGGAATTATGTCGGTATCGTCAGATCAGACAAGCGCCTGGAACGGGCTCAAAGAAGAATCCAGAATATCCAGAAAGAAATCAATGAATATTATTGGAATTTTAAGGTAACAGCTGATTTAATTGAGCTTCGAAATCTTGCCACAGTGGCGGAACTGATCATTGAATCCGCTTTAATGAGAAAGGAAAGCCGGGGCCTTCATTATAATATTGGATATCCTGAAAAAGATGATCAAAACTGGCTGAAACCAACCATCCTGAAAAAATGCTTTTGAAGAATTGAATTTCAGGTTCCATTACTTGTCGATATGACTGTCTTATTTGCAAAAGTTAAGTACAACCATGTTTTTTATATTAAAAAATTGATTATCTGCGCGATGAATAAAATTTTCTTCAAACACAAGATGTTGTGTTTGATTATGATGCAGAAAACCCGTGACTGTTAATAATAGTCCGCCCCATTAAATTCAGCACCGGGGGAATTTCGTTATAGACATAGTCCGGGGTATTGATGATGTCTCATTTTCCTAAAATCGACATTATCCAATCCAAAAAATTTTAATGGAATCAATAGAATGAAATTTTTCAACTTAAGAAAAATTCATACCATATATAGGGGATTCAATAACCCTATAAATTTATCAATAGTAATAATAGTCAACGATTTTTAAGTTTGTAAACATGTGTAGCTTTTGATAAAAATTGTCCTCGGCATGAGTGACGGATTTTAACTTTAAAAAAATAGTTTGATGCTATGGAAGTTTTATATTGGCACATGGAAGTTTTTATGTTAACTTCCAAATCAAGTTGAACTTTTACCCGATTTGGAGCAATAATTTATGCCTCAGAAAAAATTAACCGAGGATTTCTCATTATCGTTTCCTGCAATAAGAGGGATTCAAGCTGAGAGAGAATACTACGTGTCAATGTGTCCTCTTAAACTATTAACGGTCATGTTTCGAGAAGATATCAAATATTTACCCCCTGAATTAAAAGCACAACGCGAGTTGAACAAGGGTAGAGCTCTTCCAATTAAAAGATATATTATTGAAAACAAAGATAATTATGTTTTTTCATCTATCACTGCATCTATTGATAGGGAGATTAAATTTGATGCATATGGCGAAAATCCAATCGGGCGAAAAATCGGGACACTAAGTGTGCCAATGGATGCAAAATTTATTATTAATGATGGGCAACATCGTTTAGCCGCAATTAAAGAAGCCCTCAAAGAAGATCCATCCCTTGAAAATGAGACTATATCTATTGTTCTTTTTATTGACTTAGGATTAACCAATAGCCAACAAATGTTTGCAGATTTGAACAGATATGCCGTTCGTCCTACTAAATCTTTAGGTATTTTATATGATCATCGTGATCCTTTATCACAGCTCACAAATAAATTAATAAACGAAGTTACTGTGTTTAAAGGAATGACAGAGAAAGCCAAAAGCTCAATTTCTAATCGATCACGCAAATTGTTTACACTAAGTGGTATTTATCAAGCAACCAAGCGTCTTCTTCAAAAGGGAGAAAGACAAGATCTTTCTCAAAAAGAAAAAAAATTAGCAATTGAATTTTGGAATACAGTGGGGAATAACATGCCTGATTGGATGGCCGCCGTGGACAAGAAGGTTGCTACTTGTGAGTTAAGAAGTGATTATATCCATGCACATGGCATTGCCTTACAAGCCTTAGCAATCGCAGGTAACTGCCTAATTAAAGCCCACCCAACCAGCTGGAAAACAAAGCTATCAAAAATCAAAAAAATTGATTGGGCTAGAGAAAATGCATTTCTTTGGGAAGGAAGAGCCCTAGTCGGAGGTAGCTTAAATAAATCTCAAAAAAATGTGACTTTAACCGCCAATTATATAAAACAGGAACTTGAGCTACCTTTGGACCCAAGAGAAGAAGAGGTGGAAAGGAACTATGTCAAAGGTCGAAGCGATATCTAAGATGAAAACTATTCAAAATGAAGTTGATGCTGAAGAATACTATGAAAAACTTTATCAAAAAGTCCAAAACATTTACCTTGCTGACAACAGGCCCTGGGTCATTGGCTACAGTGGAGGCAAAGATTCTACCGCTACATTACAATTGGTTTGGTCAAGTCTAAAAAAAATACCCAGAGAAAAACTCAAAAAAAAAATTTATATTATATCCTCTGATACTTTCGTTGAAACACCAGTTATAGTAGATTACATTGATCGTATTCATGACAGTATTAACGAAGCCGCAAGAGAACAAAATTTGCCATTTGAAGCGGTCAAAGTTACTCCAAAACTTGAAGACACTTTTTGGGTTAATTTGATTGGGAAAGGGTATCCAGCACCATACAGTAAATTTAGGTGGTGTACTGACAGATTAAAAATTAAACCTGCAAATCGATTTATAACAACAAAAATTGCCCACTATGGAGAAGTTATTGTTGTTTTAGGAGCAAGATTTTCAGAGAGTACTTCTCGTTCAGGATCAATGAAAAAACGAAGGAAAGTTAATAATGATTTAACACTGCACTCTTCCCTTGCAAATGCATGGGTGTACACCCCTATCGAAGATTGGTATACAGAGGAAGTCTGGGAATACCTTATTTCAGTTCCCTCCCCATGGGGAAGCAATAATAATGATCTATTGAACATGTACAAAAATGCACAAGAAGGCGAATGTCCATTGGTAATTGATAAAAGCAGCCCACCATGCGGAAATAGCCGATTTGGATGCTGGACATGTACTGTTGTGCAACGGGATGTCTCCATGGAGTCAATGATTAATAGTGGAGAGCAATGGTTAAAACCCCTACTTGATTACCGTAACTGGTTAGTATCGATAGGAGATCCAGACTTTAAAAAGAATATTCGATCGATCCAACGTAGAAATGGTAAAATACAATATATGGAAATTAACGGCAAAACTAAGCTTATTTGGGGACCATATACGCTTCAATTTCGTAGAAAAATTCTAAAAAAACTACTCGAAACTCAGCTCGCAATTCAAAAGAATAAACCAGAGGCTAATACTATTTTAATTTCAGAAAAAGAATTGTTAATAATCAGACAATTGTGGCTTTTTGAAGAAGGTGATTGGGAGGATTCACTACCATCAATTTACGAGAATGTAACAGGAAGTACCCTTGATTTACCAAAAGATGACTGGGCGGGTATGGGCGGACTTGAACTTAGTATACTCAAAAATATTTGCGAAGGAAATAATGTCCCGATAAAACTTTTAACCGAGTTATTTGATGCTGAGAGAAAACAACATGGCATGAGCAGAAGATCTGAAATATTTAATGACATCGACCGCATCTTAAAAAAAGACTGGCTTTCACAAGAAGAGGTTTTTAAAAAGATTGGGATCTGATTATAAATATAAGATAAAAATTTACCTTATTTCTGAACAAGGTTTTACTTAAATAAAATGTTAATTAAAAAAATTAGTCTTGAAAACTATGGTTTATATGCCGGAAAAGTCGATTTCGATTTAACCCCCAGATCGAAAAATGAACAGAAAAAAACAATTATACTTATGGGTGGTAAAAATGGCTCGGGAAAGACAACCCTTTTAGATGCACTGCGTTTAGCCTTTTATGGCAAATCAATTTTAGGAAACAGAGTCAGTAAAAATGATTATAAATCGTTTTTACAACAGCAAATACATCAAGGGAACAATTCTTTGCTCCTCAACACTTTTGCCAAAGTTGCCGTTGATTTTGATCACGTTTCTTTGGGGAAATATAACAATTATTTAGTAGAACGTTCTTGGACTTTTGATAATAATACCATAAGGGAATACCTAAAAATATATACAAATGGAAAGTTAAAAGAAAATGTAAATGATGAATTTTGGCGAGGTTTCATAGAGGAAATTATTCCTGAACGTCTTTCCCAACTTTTTTTCTTTGATGGTGAAAAAATCAAAGATATTGCTGAAGATGAAAAAGGGAATAAAGTATTAGCAGATTCTATTAAAATACTTTTAGGTCTTGATACCGTTGATAGGCTCAAAGCTGATTTATCAATTTATACAACAAAAGAAATTAAAAATTCATCTCTTACCGATTATAAAAAAGATTGGGATACAATAGAGGAAAAAATTAAAACCACTAAGGAAGAAATTTCAATAAAACTTGAAGATTTATCCCAAATCCGAACAAAAATTGATGGGAATATAGCAGACATAAAAGCATGGGAAGATCGTTTACATAGTGAAGGCGGGCACTTCGCTTTAAACCGAGATATTTTAAACGACAAAAAAACAAAACTCTCCGCCAGTATTAAAAAATTAGAAGAAAAAATTAAGGAAGAGTGTGGAGATATTTATCCATTCTCGTTATGCCCAAATGTGAATTTGTTGCTGAAAGATCGAATTAATAAAGAAATTGAGCTTAAACACCATTTAATTGTTCAAAAGGAAATCAAAGATTTTGAATTTGAAATTATTTCTGCTTTTGAGGCAAGCGGCGAGCTAATCGATTCAAGCAAGGTTAAGTTAAGCAAACTTGTTTCCTCAATAGCGAGCACAAGACGAAAAGAGCCAGAGCATCTTAAAGGAGTGACAGAAATTTTAGGATTCTCTGGAAACGCCTCAAAGCAACTTCTTTTAATATTAGAAAATGCAGAAACAACTACCAGAGAAAAAGTCAAACGGCATAGTTTTGATCTTGATAATTGTTATGCGCAACTGAGGACAACAACAAAAAAGATTGGAGAGAGCCCTAAAGACACCCAATTACAACCCATTTTCAAAGAATTATCATTATTAAATCAACGCAGTGGGGTGCTTCAGCAAAAAGAACACCGTCTGAAAGAAGAGATAAATCAAAAGGAATACAAATTAAGAGCATTGCAAAGAAGTTTGGCAAAATTAATTGATCAACAAAAAGTTCAAAATAAAACCCGTGATCGATTATCAATGATAAAAACTATTCAAACTATTCTGGATAAATATTACGATACTCTAAAGAAGGAAAAGATAAATCAACTAAACCTGAACTTTTCTGAAAGTTTTAACAGACTATCCCGGAAACAGAAAATTATTGATAGTATTGAAATAGACCCTGATACTTTTGCTGTAACTTTATTTGATATAGCAAACAATCCTATTCCGAAAGTGACGCTGTCATCAGGAGAGAAACAAATCTACGCCATAGCAATGCTATGGAGTCTTGCAAAAACTTCAGGCCGACCATTACCTGTAATTATAGATACTCCTTTAGGAAGATTAGATAGTGACCATAGAAACAATTTAATCACAAACTATTTCCCACTGGCTTCTCACCAAGTAATCTTGCTATCGACCGATACCGAAGTTGACCAACAATTGTATAAAAAATTGAGCTCTCATGTTTCGCATTGTTTTAAACTCGATTATAACCAACAAACACAGAGCACCACGTCAATAGAAGAATATTTTTGGAAGGAACCCAGTGTATGCCAGAGTTAGGACTTCACAGAATTCCCTTTACGATTGAAGCAGACAGCAGACTTCGATCATTAAAAGCGAAAACCGGAATGACCGCAAATATTCTTTGTCGGATAGGTTTTTGTCTGTCTCTTGAAGAACAAGGGATACCTTCAGAATTGCCTGAAAGGTTTACTCAGGATAAAGAAATCAATCGTTATACACTTCTTGGCAAGCATGACACTATTTATATTGCTTTACTCATAACTCGGATTTTAGAAGATAATTTATCTTTAAAATTGATTGATAATATGTTTTTAGCCCATCTTCATAGGGGAATTGAAATTTTATCGGTTCGTGTAAAAACAATTGGGGATTTTGGACAGCTAATATAGACATTCAATTACAGGTTTGCTTCAGTGAATGAGGGAAAGTATCTATAAATTCTTTTATAATTATTCGCATCCGAGGGTTTCACCGCTGGAGCAGAGATCTCTTCTCCATTTTTGGAAGGAAGCTGTTCATCTAAATGCCTAATCTCTTTAAACGTCAGATTTGGAACCTTAATTATATATTCTTCTTCATTTTCTCGAACAAAAGACAAGTCATTGAAAGAACATCGGGTCAAATGACTTTCGTGTCCTTCATCATAGATTATACCTCCGGTCGTAAGCATCTTAGCATTATCCGAATAATGGAAATTGAATAGTTGTCTATAGCACAATTTATTCTCTTTCTTATATTCAGCATTTCGTGTATTTAAAATTTGAGAGATTTCATTTAAAATAATTTTCCTACAAACCCTTGCGGTACCCCAACCAGGAAAACTTTTTTCGCTTGTATCATTAGGAACTTTATTGCTCCCAATTTCAACTTTGATTTTTTCGAGCCGAGATTCTGAGATTTCATCACTTAGAGTTTCAGGAGTTACATTAATAGAAACAATGATTACGCTTCCCGAAACAGCCTTTGAAAAAATATAATTTAAATCCAGTAAAATATCCTTTGTTAGTTTCCCGTCATAGTCAAGCCACACTATTTTTTTTGAATCCAAATTAAGTCGAGGAAGAACTTCTGTTGAATTGCCAAATTCTATTTTAATACAACTAAACGGTTTGTTGAATTCAAACCTCTTTTTGTTTGATGTATCTTTTTCTATGCTAGTCATATTACAAATATTTAAAGCTTTATGAAAAAGAGAAAAGTCTGTAAAATAATTAGAACCAAAGCCAATATAGCCGTATGATTCAATTTTCCCAAATACGGATAATCTCCCAAATGCTTCGCAAAGCATTTTGCGCTCTATACATTTTGCAGGACGTAAATTATAATTTATTTCTTCGTAACTACCCATTACTCTTCACACTCCATTTTGACGAAGTAATCGAACGTTTTTTCTCCTACGGCTTTATTAGAATAAACTTTTAATATTTTTTGTAGTTTTTTTATGTCTTCCAAGGGTCTATTATATTGTATTCGTCCTATTTGTGGTCTACTTTGAATTTTGATTTTTATCGGCGCAATAAAATTTCCTTTTTCATTTATATTACTATAACTAACCTCTTTTGTAGCTTGATATGATTTTTCCAGAGGACTATAATCAATCGCTTCTTTTTCAACAAGAGCTCTTTCAGTAGCGAGATTTCTAAGAAAATCCAGAATAGGTCTAATTATATTAATCATTTCTAAGCGAATTAATTTGTAAAAAGATGAATCTGCGTCAACTCCTGTTTTTGTAGTTGTCCAGGGTAGCAATTCGGCATCATCTGAATCAAAAAAAACGAAACCCTTAAAATAAGCAAAATCAGGATGATATTTGGGCATATTATTGCTAATCCCCCATGTTGTCAGGCTAGTTTGTTCTGCTTCGAGCACCATTCTACCATTACAAAAGATATACCATCCCCCTTTTTCATAATCTCTTTCTGAAATACCTGCATAAATTTTAGCATTTATTACTGAGTTACCAAAATTTTCAAAACTTTTTTCGTAAAATGCTGGTTTCAATTCATCTGAATTTAAAAAAGTAAGCGTCCGTTTGCCAAGTGGTTGGCCATTGAATGATATTGATAATCCTTTTTCAATGGTCAAAGCGTGGGCTTTCTCTATCTCAGATTTAATTTCTGTTATATAATTTTCAAGGCAAAAATTTTTTTTAACATTCTCAAATAGCTCTGCAACTTCAATCTTAGTGCCAATTTGGTTTTCACTTATATCAGTTTTTTTCTCATCTTTTTCCTTAAATTGAAAATGCCAGTTTTCTGTTTCCTCTAACCACTTTCTAACATCATGTTCAACTATAAATTTTGAACTGCTAGTAGTAGAATCTACTCTGAATCTGTTTCCAAGTTTAAAGAAAGATCTTTTCATGCCTACTCCAAACTTTCCAATTGAGCCTTTAGTCAACTCCATATCTTTTGGTCTACCAAACCTGAATGCATAGTCACGTGCAGTTTTTATTGATATTCCACCGCAGTTATCGGAAATACTAAATTTTTCTTCTGAAGCTTCAATCTGAATCCAAAAATTTGAATAATCACCATCGGTCACGATAGACGTTGCTCCATCAACAGAATTATCCACTAAATCTAATATTGCACGGATTAAGGGAATATCCCTTGTTAGCATAAAAATAAATAATTCTTTTGTAGGGGAGGCTTTAATTATATTGTTATCAATGTTTTCATTCATTGTGAGTTTCTCTTATTGGTAGTTGTAATAGTCTAAAACAGGCTTTGTTGTTGCCTAAGCCCTTCGATAATCTGGGCAAGATTGAACTCTATATCAAGCTTGTCAGGACGGAG
>ERZ889078.1085-NODE-1085-length-22450-cov-13.950793_pt1 | contig 22450 bp, 11 predicted proteins | sample MGYA00521266_ERZ889078 | MGnify/ENA primary metagenome ERZ889078 (study PRJEB32303, sample SAMEA104408618) | aquatic metagenome | biome: Brackish water; feature: Pelagic; material: water | place: Baltic Sea | collected 2014-06-16T06:34:00 | depth 76,534 m ...
TTTTCTAAAAGCACCGGCAGCACATTATAAGTTGCACCAAATGCCCCAGCGAATGCATCTACAAACTTAGTATATTTTTTCTGTTTAAATGCATCACTCACTAATAACTGCATTTTAATTTTATTCACACCTTGTTTTCCCCCTGCATAAGGAAAGAGCACAAACTTTTTTGTATCACTATCATCAGCAAAAGAATCAAAATTTAGAATGTTTAAATCTCTATTTTTTAAATATTGAGTTAACTCTATGTCTGTCATTTTTTCAATTGAATCAAAAATGTCTGGATCTTTTGAATAATTGATAAGTGCTTGATTTATGTACATATTTTTAGATAACAAAGCTCTGTCAATATGTTGCTCGATAATTTTTGCTGTTCTGTCTGTAGCTACTTTTCTTATACCTCTAATGTCTTTATCTATAATTTTGCAAAATGAATTATTTTTTGCTTTTATCATTGTCAGCAGACTCTTTGCTGTTGTGATGTTGTTTTGGGTATTGAATGTAAACATATGATTTCCTTTTTGGTTATATGGAAAAATCATATTATTGGCATACGGGTTGATACCCGTAATGATATTTGTATCATTCATATTGCACAACCCCTTTGCTGTATCTGCAACGGATGCAGATACAATATTTATTGGTTTTTTTGGTGCAGGAAGATATTGTGGAAGTAGATTTCTCAGAATTGCTTCTAGAACTGATACTGTTATAGAATTTCCAATCTGTCTCTTTTTCTTTGTGTTAGAAACAGGAAACTTAAAATCTGCTGGAAAACCCTGGATTGCGGCCATCTCATTTAGGGTTAGATAGCGAAAGATGCCACCGTTGACAAAATCTACTATTTTTGTTTTTGCGGAGCTTGCTACAATTGTTGGGATTATTCCATTAGAAGAACAAATCCTTTTGTCACTTGCAAATTTCACATGCGGGAGTTTATAGAGTTTAATAATGTCAGTATCTCTCTTAGCTCCAAAAGGCACTCTTCCACTGGCATCATATAAATGCTCAGAAAAATCAGCTCCTTTTTTTATGTAATCAGTGATTGACTTTGTTACAGGGTTTATTTCAGGAAAAAAGAATTCTTGGTCTATATCATCCCTAACACATATTATAAAAAGACGTTCCCTGTTCTGAGCAGAGTCAAAGTTCTTTGAATTTAAGACTTTGTATTTAACTTTGTAGTTTAATTCATTGAATGCAGCGAGGATAACTTTTAGTGTATTCCCACCGTCATGGTTGACTAAACCTTTAACGTTCTCATAAATGACGTACTTGGGCTGTTGTTCTTTAACAATTCTAAGCGCATCAAATGTCAATGTTCCTCTGGTATCATTAAAGCCTCTTCTCAGACCTTGGTTTGAGAAAGACTGACAGGGCATACTAAGTAATATCAAGTCTGCGTATTCAATAGTTTTTGGATTGACTTTTGTGAGATCATCATATACATGATTAACATTATGATTGGCTAAATATGTTTTTTGTGCATCTTTATCAATCTCAATCATGTACTCGTTTGTATGTGTTATCATTAAATTACTTAGTGATTTTTCAAATGCACCGATACCACTACATATAGATGCACACGTTAGTGCATTTTGGTGATTACTTGTATTATCTAATACAGACTCTGTTTGATTTTCTTTAGCAGTTGTGCTTGCTGGGCATAAGTTGAATGATTTCATTCGGCTATCCTTTTTTGTTGATAGCCTATTTATGACATCAGCTCACGGTAAAATTCCCGTGAGCATTTTCTCAATGCATAAAAATATTATTTAAAAAAACAGATAAAATACAAAGATAAAAACTAGAGATAAGGAAGAAGAATTGAGAGAAAAAGAAAAAGAAGAGATTGAAATAATTAAAGAGAAATGTAATTTAGCTCAAGATGAAAATACATCCGAAGATGTACTGCGGGAGCTGTCAAAAGAAGAAGATAAAAATATTAGGGCGTTAGTGGCTGCTAATAAAAACTCTCCTGAAGATGTTTTAAATGGCTTTTTAGATGATATAAACTTTGTTCAAGAGTTTTTAGCAATGAATACTAACTGTCCAGAGTTTATATTGAGAAGTTTGGCTAAATCTAATAATGGAATGACAAGAAATCTTGTAGCAGCTAATTTAAAGTGTCCAGTTGATGTTCTTGAAGAGTTTGCAAAAAGTAAAGATGCACTTATGGGAGTGTCGACTAATTCTTTTACTCCTACCATCATTCTGGAAGAACTATTTAATCAAGATGCCGGGGCATATAGAATATTTTTAGCTGCCAATCCATCTACTCCCATAAATATACTCGAAAAATTATCCAAGAGTTTTGATGAAGATATAAGAGCTAATGTCGCCAATAATCCATATATAAATGAAGATATATTGATTATTTTGTCAAAAGATAAAAATTTTATGATTAGAAGATCAATTTCAGCCCATCCAAAAATTACTAATAATCTTCTAGAAAAGCTTATGGAAGATGAAAATATTGAAGTTGTTAAGTCTGCTAAAGCAGCTTTAAATGGTAGAAAAACTCCAGACGAAAAACAGAGAGAAATTGAAAAAAAGATAGATATAAAGGAAAACTCACGTGAAATAGATGAGTTTTCCCTGATTACTTAATTCTTCTAATTATTTTTGCAGTCTAATCACATATAGATTTTATCATAGCTTTAAATTTATCATTTATTTCAGATGGCTCAAGTATTTTAGCCCCTGGGATACACCTTTTGACTACATGTAAAATCTCATCTGTCGTATCGTTAGCAGTGACATAAAATTTATTTTTCATATTCTTGATATTTTCTTCTTTACAGATATCAAGTTCACTGTATTCTTTTCTGAACTGCTCTTTTTCTGATTCAGTTTTATACATTATTTGATTTGTTAGAGGTTTTATATCAAAGAATTCAGAAAGATTAACATCTAACTCAAGAATAACCTTGTGTTTGTCTCCGTCTGGTATGTTATATTTTTGTTGATGACTCATAAACCCCTGCTGGATATTTGCTGGAGACCCACTATCTGTTTCTAACGCTTTTTCATCTTCTGTTTCTATTAAAATGTTATATATATCTTCTAATTTTTTTGCATGATAATGCGCATCCCAACTTATAGTTATTAAATCTTTATCATCAGGATTCAGAAGCTGTGCTTGTACATTTTTAAAGATAGTATATTCATCATACTCATCAATTTGGATAGTAAGTTTTTCATTATTTTGAATTGCATTTTTAAGCAGATTTTCTTTATGATGGACAGGCTTGCCTCCAGCTGAAATTCTATAAATTGATGAAAGTTTTCTTGTATATGTATGCTCTGCTGTCCAGTTTAGTATCTTATTAGAAAAATCATCAAATTCTATATAATAATCTTTCTCAACATTTGTAAAGAGTGTATCCTCGTCATCCTCATTAATATGTATTATTATTTTCTTTTGATTTTCACTATCTGCAATTGCCGTGAAAAGAGCGTTTTCCTTTCTATAGTTTTGAGAAAACTTTTTAGGTTCTGCAAAAAGATAATCTATAAGAACATCAATATGATCTAAAAAAGCATCTACTTTATATGAGTCATCATACTTAAGAAATGATATCAACAATGGCAAGATTTCACCATATATATCCCTATTATCTATTTTGTGTTTTTGAGGTGCAAAGCAAGCCTTTAAATTCAACTTGTATAGATTATATGTTTCTGTTTCAATATCTTCACGAGCAATTACATTATAAGATTGCAGATATTTTAAGGAATCAAATATTAAATCTGTTTTCTTTTTCTTTAGGTTTTTTACAGTCTTTTCATCTATACATAATATATCACTCTCTAATGGGTTATTCAAAATAAATTTTGCCATGTCAAATATTTCTTTCCCCTTAGGACATGTATACTTTAGTTTCTGTTCTTTAAATGTCTCTAATTGCTTTTTGCTTGCCTTCAACTCATCAAGTTTTTTTTGCAAATCCTTTGCATCAAGGTATCTTTTTTCTCCATCATATTCTTTGCCATTTTTACTTTTATATTCGGCTTGAAACTTTGTATTTTTTTCTTCCACCATACTTTTTATTGTTGTATTTTTTATTGCTTCTTCTAAGTCTTCTATCTTTTTATCTTTAATTGGAGCAGGTTCAGCTAATTTCTTAGTTTTTAATTCATCCATGGCTTTTAGTTTAATTTCATCCTGTCCTATCTCTGATTTCAACTTTGCTTCTAAAGCAATCCTTTCCTCTCCTTCCAAACCTTCAAGTTTTTTTAGCATATCTTCACGTGCACGTTTAATCTTATTTTTAAATGATGAAATTTCTTTATCTATTTTTTCAGAACTTTTTTTATACTCTTTCTTGATTTTAGTAATTTCCTTACGGATACTCTTTTTTTCATGCTCCAAATTATCATTAAGTACTTTCATTTTAGATTCATACTCAAGTTCTTTATTTTTGAAATAATATTCGTTCAAATCACCATTTATCTCCGTTGTGTCTAAATCATGAATATCTGCGCTGGTTATATCTTCCCGGTTTAAATCCTCTAATATTTTTAATAATAGTAAGTTTGTAGCTGTCACTTTAGTCCTTATTGAGATGTATTAAATTTTATATACAGCTATTATAGTTAAAATAATAAAGTAACGAAAAATTTATCTCTCTTTGTGCTTGATAAATAAGTATAATGTTTCACTATGGTGCAGAAATTCAATCACTACTAATCCTTAATTAAAAGTAACTCTTCATCATCGGCTACAATCACATCTGAAATAGTCATATTTTTATTACCTACACTTATAAAAATCAATAAATTATTTTCATTCTTTATCTACTTTTAGCATTATTTTATGTAAGTTTTCTCAAAAGTTAATGTGTATCATTAAATATGAAGTTTGCAAAATAAAGATAGGCCTATATAGTTTTTAAAAGTTAAAAACTAACTATATATGATATACTAACTGTCATTTAAAATATATGTGACAATTCTAAAAATTATCATTAATATCAATAAAAAATAAAGAAGTGAAATGGTTCATTACAACACGGACATCAACATAATTGGGAGTATTCCTGACTATAATTTAATTTACAAAGCTATCAAACTTCATGCTCAAATGCAAGATGCATTGGAAAATGCTATTATTAAAAATAATGAATTTGATTTTAGAACTGAAAAATCAAGAAAAAGATTCGTAGCAGCTTTATATTCTGCGTTTATAACTTTTAAAAACCCAAATCACAAAGAGCTGATTGAAAAAATATTCACTTCAAATACTTCTATTACAACAAATCAGTTAGTTTTATTTTGGCAGTTTTCAATTATAAATCCACTGTTTTATGAAATCAATACAGATGTTTTTATAAAAAACTATTTTTCAGGAAGGGTTTCATTTCCAAAAGATGATGTGGTTGCTTATATAAAAGAGCTCGTATCGAAAAACCCCGAGTTAAAAGATAAATGGTCAGATCTTACTATTAATACAATTGCTTCAAAATATCTCACTATTTTAAAAAAGCTTGACCTGTTAGAAGGTAGTGCCAAAAAAACATTCAAACATATTCAAATCTCAAATGAGGCATTACTTGTTTTTATCGAACTGGCATTGGCGGTAGAACCAGATCTTTCAGACTTTTTCAAATCAAAATATTTCCCTTTGGTGCTTATGTCAAAAGAGAGTTTTTTAGAGCGTGCGAAAGAGTTAGCCATGAAGGACTCTCTCCTGCTCAGTTACAACGGAGTTGCTTTAAAGTTAGAATCCAAAAATACTATTATCAAAGGTGATTAATGTCATTTCAAATAGATCATAGAAAAAAATTAGATAGCTTAATGTATCAATTGGATAATATTGATGAACTCAAAAGAAGTGCTAACGGTGGCAATACAGTGCTGTTTACATTCCCTCCAGATGAAGAACAAGAATATATACAGCTTTTGAAAAATCATTTCCAAGATAAGTCAGAATTTATCGACATAGGTTCATTGTTTGCAAAGTTTATTGATTCATTTGAAAGTATGGCTGAATTTGAAGAAGTATATAAAAGTTTAAATCCAAGCAGTAAAATCTTTAAATCAGACGATCCAGAAGATGACCTGTTTGATATGATAATTCAATCAATAAAACAAGCAAGTGACAATGAGAAAATACCTATCTTAATGCATACTGGCTCTATTTACGGCACAGGTATAGAAAACCAAAACATCATGGAAGATAAGTTGGTTATGTACGAACTTAACAAGCCACTAATCATTATGTACCCATCAACAATGAAAAATGACGAACTTTATTTCTTAGGCGTAAGAAAAGCAAATAAATATAGATGTACACTCGTAGAATAATCAAAGGAATTTTTATATGACAATAAAAGAAACACTCACACTCAATTTAAATGATGATATCAAAAATGTAATCGATTTGGAAGATAAAAATGAAGAGGCTATTTTACAAGAGATAGAAAGTTACATTGTTACAGAGGGAATCTCAAAGCATCTCCTTGATTTTACAGATAAATTCACTTCCAACATCAAAGAAACAGGTGTTTGGGTATCAGGATTTTATGGCTCTGGTAAATCATATTTTGGGAAGATGCTAGGCTACATCATTGATAATCCAACTATTTTAGGAACACCGGCAAGAGATAGATTTATCACTCGAATCAAAGGTGTTAAAAACGAAAGCTTTTTAGAGTCAAACATAAGAAGTTTAGGCGCTATCAACTCTCGTGTCATCTTTATGGATATTGCAAAGCAAAACACTTCTAATGGTCTTGCTTTTACACTCTTTGCAAACTTTTTAAAATCACTTGGATTCAGAGATGATAACTTCGGATATATGGAGTTCGATCTCTATTTAGACGGAAAACAAGAAGAAGTAAGGCAAAAATCATTAGAGCTTTCTGATGAGCCATGGGATATATTAAAATTAAGCAACCGTAAAATAGCAAAGACAATGAGAGAAATCCATCTTGCAATGGGTTACGGTGAGAGTGATTATGAGCAAACGCTAAAAGTTTATAATGATGCTATTGACAATTTTTCAGCAACAAAATTAAAAGAGGAATTAGAAAAATACCTCACGAAACATAAAAACGAAACAATAGTATTTGTCTTCGATGAAGCAAGTGAGGCTATTAGTCAAGGCAAGTTTTCCCTTTTAGATTTAGAAGGTATCAGCGAATCACTCTCAAGTATCTCGAACAAAGTGTGGACTATTGCAATAGCACAAGAAAAGCTAGATGATGTAATCAATAATGGTAACATAAGCAAATCTCAGCTCATAAAAGTTACCGATAGATTTAAAACAAAACTTCACCTAGAATCAACTGAAGTAGATGTCATTATAAAAAGCAGATTGCTTCATAAAAAAGATGAATACAAAGTAAAACTAGTAGAGTTCCATAAGCAAAATGATGGGCAAGTAAGTGAAGCGACAAATCTAAAATCATCATTCCCTACTAAAACAGCAGATGCAGAAGAGTTTGCGACATACTATCCGTTTCATAAGTACCATTTTTCTATGCTTCAAAAGTTTCTCTTTAGTTCAAATGCGCTTGTTGCTTCTCAAATAGCAGCAAGGGGAGTGATATTCACCACTTTTAATGTCCTTAAAAAACATCTCAAAGACAAAGAACTTTTTACCTTCTCAACCCTATTTGATCTGTGTGATGAGGCACAAGTGTCACCGCCAACAGAGCTGGTTCTAAAATACGACACAGCCAAAAAGATACTTGCCGATAAATCAGAGATTGATGGGCAAAGACTTTTAAAAGTAATCCATTTTTTAAATAATTCAGCAGATTTAGCCATTGCCACGGTTGAAAATATTACAAAAGGCTATATGAGTGATCTCAAATCTTATTATGATATAAAACCAAAAATAGAAGAAGCTCTTGCTATCTTACTTGAAGCAAAAGTTCTAATTCATTCAAACAATAACTATAAAATAACTTCAGACCTTGAGAGCAAACTGCTTGAAGAGATGAATAACTTTACAATCGAGTTATATTTAAAAAAACGAGACTATACAAGCTATCTTAAAAAACTTTCACTCTTTACTCAAATAGCAGCCATAAATGATGACGGTACATCGTACAATTTCAACATCTTGACAGATGCAGATGATGATATCAAGGCCTCTTCAAACAAAAATTTAAGACTAACTGTTTATAGCCTCTATAATATAGACACGAATGTAGAAGAGTTTGTAGAAAGTGTAAAATTAACAACTCAATACTCAAAAGAACTTATAACACTGATCCCTCAAAACAAAAGATTTGATGAGATAGATAGACTTTTAAGTGATGTAAAAAAATACAATCTAATAATAGAAAAATATGACAACGACACAGATGAAAAAGTAAAACAAATCATCAGAGAATTTGCTATTATTAAAGATGAAAAAGAGAAACATCTTATCTCTTTACTTGAAAATGCTCATGTTGAGGGCACTCTTATTTACATGTATGACACACAGATGCTTGACAAAGAGAGTTTTAAAAACGGTATAAACGATACCCAAAGAAAACTTATCAAAAATATCTATACTAAAAGGCTCCAAACTCAACTAAGCGAAACAATAATTCCAAAGCTTTTGAGTGAAAATAGCCTTGATAAATTGTATAGAAACTTCTTGGGAGATGATTTTAATTTTTTTGATACAAACGGCAATTTTGTCGGAGAACATCTCAAAGTAGTGGAAGAGATATCTGCAAAAATAAAAAAAGCCACTGATGGAAAATCCTTAGAAATGGACCTTAGTTCAGCACCATGGGGATATAATTTTGGCACAATAGCTACAACATTAGCAGTACTTTTTAAAGCTGGGAGAGTTATAGTAAGGTTTGACAATACAGACTATTTTTCAGCAAATGACAGAAATTCTCATGTAGCTTTTACTAATACAACCAAATTTAAATCTGCTTCATTTAAAGCTATTTCTAAAACACTAAGTTCTGCTCAAAAAACCAAAATGATTCAATCACTTCAAGATCTAGATTATGAGGAACATACAAGCAAAAAAATTGGCTATAACTCAAGTGATTTTGATTTAGCCGATGCTATTAAGATTTTAAGTGAGCATTTTATAATTGTTATTACTACACTCAAAGGGAGTGTAACAGATTTTGACAAGCTGTTTACGTCTACAGCAAATCAAAGACAACTCTTTCAAGAGTACACTTCAAAAACAACAGAGTCAAATTACATCGATAAAGTGGTGCAATTTTTAGATAATATCGAAAGTTTTAATACTTCAATTAATCAAGTACTCAAAACTCAAAAGTTCATCAAAAACAGTTTTGTGAAAATCAAAGAGCTCAAAGAGTTTTTAACACTTTTAGAAAATGAACTGGGCAAATGCCATAAACAAAATAGCAAAATCACAGATAATAAAGTAGAGTTTGAAACACTTTATAAAGAAGATATAGTTAAAAATCATGCCAAACTCGCACAACTTGCCCTTGAGTCAAAAGATGAATATTTTAAACTTCTTAAAAACAGTGTTGAGATGATGACAAATATTTATTCAGGACTTGAACGTAAAATAGAAACCGCACAAAATGAACTTAGTGCTTATCCAAAAGAGCCAAATATCCAAAATCAAAACAAGCTTAACACACTAAAAACCTATGTAAAAAGTAAAATAATAAAAGCAGATGATGTTGAACTTGAGTATCATACAGAGTGCAAAATATGCAGTTATTCGCTCTCAGATGTACTAAACTATATAGAGATTGCACCAACAAAAGATAGTGAACTTTTTATCTTACAAAGTAATTTTATAACTGTACTTCCAACACTACCAGAACCAAAACCAGAAGTTCCACATGCCAAAGCAGGTGAAGACACTCCACCATTGCCACCTAAGCCACAAGCACCTAAAAAAATTGCTTTTAAAATGAGTAAAAAAGTTATGAGCATACGAGAGTACAAAGAGTTACTTTCAAATCAACTTCGAGCTTTAGCAGGTCAAAATGATGATGATACTATCGAAATAACTTTGGAACAATAAAATGGATGAAAATATTTTTAATAACTACTTTAAAAGCTTGGGGGTTAAAGAGATAATATTTTTTATTGAATCTGCCCGTAATCAAATTGTCTTAGCAATTCCGTCGCTGGATGAGAATATTACAAATGCTCTAATACAAAGTAGTGTTAAAAACACTCATGTCATAGTTTCCAAAAATGATGTTTTGGGCAACAGAACCTCATTACATGCTAAAGGTTTAGAAGCTCTAGTTGCTAAAAATATAGTTGTGAGGTATGATGATAATCTCGGACTTGGCGTTTTGCTGGTGGATGATAATCTTATAATATTTTCTCCCCTCAATATCAACACAACAGCTATGAATGCCTTTCGACCATCAGCTCAGGAAGCAGCAAATATTATGAAGCTTATTAAAGCTCAAATAGTCCAAGAAGATGTACTCGAAAAGCATAAGCCTGAAATAGGAAAAAATGTCATTACAAAGCAAGATATTGAAGTAGCACAAAAAGAGTCTATTAAAGTTCAACAACAAGAATCATTCAAAAAAATTCAAACACTCAACATGGTTTTTGTTGAGCTAGAAGTTCGTGGAATAAACATAAAGAACAGAACCATAACAATACCAAAAGAGCTTATATATGATAAAGGAAAATCAGAAGAACTCAAAAAAATTCTAGAAAGTAAAGCTCATATTATTGGCAACAAAGAAAAAATAGAAAAATATACCTTCCAAATGGATACTATTGTAAAAGATTTAAGAAAAAACTTTTTAGTATCTATAAAAGGCTATGGAACTATTTTGAATACGACTCTTCAAGAACAGTTTGATGTAAAATTGAAAAGTTCGCAGGACAAAATAGATTCACTATACGAAAAAGTGAAAGAAATTCTGGAAATCGAACAGGAAAAAACTGTCAAAACTTTAACAAATTATTTTTTTAAGACACTCAAAAAGAACCCTCCAATGATTTTTTTAAAATATCAAAATCTATTTGATAATAATGAAGAAGCTTTAAAAGAGTGGATTGAAGAGAGATTAAACACAGAAATTGGAAAAGCATTTGAAGATGAAATAAAGATGAAAGTGATTTATAAAAATGTATCTGAACGATCACTAGATGATAAAGATTTTATAACTGCACTCCAAAATGCGAAACTCTTAGCTAAGGACCCTAGCAAATGAAACTAACCGATCATGTAAACCTCATACGAAACCTTATAGAAAAGTCATTTTACAAACAGTTTGCTGGGCTTGGTATAGGTGCTTTAAAAGAACTTGAACTTGAAAAAATCCCCTCACAGTTACATGTAAAAAGAGCCAAGCTTGACATAATCATTCAAAGCCACATTGGTGAAATGGGTTCTTACGAAGAGGCAAGAGTTAAAGTGCTTGATGAACTGACATTTACCCTTTTTAACCGTATAGCCTCCATAAAAGTGATGGAGGCTTTGGAACTTATACCTCCTATCATTACCAAAGAGGCCACTCATGGTGATCGCTCATTTGGGCATAAAGCTTACATTGAAGAAAATCCACATGCCAAGAGTTTGGAGCTAGAGGGACTCAGAGAGTACATTAAAGTTGCATTCAATATTTTAGGCGATGAATTTGCCATCTATCACAAAAATCACCCTTATGCACTTCTTCCACATGCCATAGAGTTGAATGAAATCATTGACGCTTTTAACGCCATAGAAAAAGACAAACAAGTAGAAGCAAATATTTGGCAAAGCGATGACATCCTCGGTTGGTTGTATGAAAGTTATAACACTGCAAAAAAACTAGAGTTCAAAGAGAGCAAAGCCAAAACAGAGTTTGACAAAGTCTCTCTTCAGTCGCAAGTCTATACTCCAAAATGGGTTGTGGAGTTTTTGGTCAACAACTCTCTTGGCAAACTCTACCTTGAGATGTATCCAAGCTCTGCCATAAAAGAGAAATATAAAATAGCCAATGCACCAAAAGAACAAACAAGAACTCCAAAACCTCTCACTGAGCTAAAACTCATAGACCCGGCATGTGGAAGTGGAAACTTCTTGTTGTATGCGTTTGACCTCTTTTATGAACTCTACACAGACCAGATAGACAACTTTGGTGCAGATATTGAGCCAAAAGATATAAGCAAACTCATTTTACAAAACAATCTCCACGGTATCGACCTTGATGACAGAGCCATCCAAATAGCGCAACTAGGACTTTACATCAAAGCTAAAAAGAAACGAAGAACAGTTAGAGACATCTCATTTTTTGTTGTATCGAGTGACTTCTATTTACCTGACTATCATGAGGTATCAGACATCTTTGAGAGCTCAAGTCTGGATTCAACACAGAAAAAATTAGTCCAAGAGATTTGGAGCGATCTGCAGCAAGCTTATAAGTTTGGTTCATTGGTCAAAATAGGTGAAAAGCTGCGAGCAAAAATAGAAGCTGTTGACAGCAAACCGCAGGATCTTTTTACGAACCAAACTGTTCAGGACCATTACGAATTTGAAAAGAATTTTTTTACAAACCTCAAAACTGCCGTAAAGCAATATGCAAAAGATGAAAATCATAGCTTTCTGTCTACGAAAACAGCCGATGCTATGACATTTTTGGAAATCATCACACAAAAATACGACATCGCCACAGCCAACCCGCCCTACACAGACAGTAGCGACTTTGGAGTCGACCTCAAAGAGTTTATAGAAGAAAATTATAAAAAGCCTTATAAATTTAACACAAATCTTTATGCTACTTTTATTAAGAGGTGTCATGAGCTAACAAATGAAAATGGGAAGATGGCTTTGATTCATCCACTAGGTTTTATGTATATCAAAACTTTTGAGGATGTAAGACAATTTATTTTAGATAAAGTTTCTATTGATTTATTTATAGAATTTGGACTTGGTGGAGTTTTTACTTCTAAAGTAGATGTTGATGTGGCTGCTTATATTTTTGCAAAAAATAATAATAAGTCAAATCAAGAAAGTTTTTTTATGAATCTTCAAAAATACAAAGGCTTAAAAGGGAAAAAAGTTATTTTCGAACAAGCACTTGAGGACTACATAGCCTCCAGACCAAACAAACACAACTACACACTGCCACAAAGCAAACTCAAAGTCATAAAAGCCACCCCATTTATCTACTGGATAAGTGATGAGTTTAGGGAGAAGTTTGGAAGTGAATCAGTGAAAGATTTATTGAAAAATTGTGTTGGATTACAAACTGGGAATAATGATAAATTTTTAAGATTTTGGTGGGAAATTGACAATCAAAATAAATGGTTTCCTTATGCAAAAGGTGGACCGTATAACAAATGGCATGGAAATTTATGGGCTGTAGTTAATTGGGAAAATAATGGTGAAGAGATTAGAAACTTTTGTGATGAAAATGGTAAGCAAAAATCAAGACCACAAAATGAATCAGTCTATTTTCAAGAAGGCATAACTTATTCGGCTTCTGGTTCAAAAGGTGCTTCTTACAGATTGTTGCCAAGAGGTTGTATTTTTGATGTTGGTGGTAGCTCAATATTTCCCGTCAAAGAGTTTAAAGATATAAATTACACAATGGCATTTTTTAATTCTAAAATTTCAAGTTATATAGTTGATTGCCTAAATCCAACAGTTAATAAGCAAGTCGGAGATATTGAAAGACTCCCTTTCGTAATCCCTCCAAAACACCAAGAAGAACTTATCTCAAACCTAGCCAAAACAAACATCGAAATCAAAAAACATCTCTGCTCTTTTAGCATCATCGAGACAAATTTCACCCAAAACCCACTTGTGCATAGCAGTCATACAAATCTCAAAGAACGAGTGTTAGAGTACCTAAACTACGAAAATTATCATCTTGCTCATGTACTATTAAACGAAGCCATCATCAACGAAGAGGTTTTTAAAGTGTATGAATTAAGTGAGTCAGACATTGCCATGGTGCTAGAAAAAGAGGGGGAAAGCATCAGCGGACTCAGCATTGAGCCTGAAGCGAAAGAGGCGTTTCTCTCCTCGTTCCCACGCTCCAGCGTGGGAATGCATACAAATGCCGATACCATCACAACATACATAAACTCCCTCCATGTAGAACCTTGTGAGAGCGACAAAAAAGCCCAAATCATCAAAGCCTTTGAAACCCTCTACCAAAGTAACAACGACCTAGAAGAGTTCTGCATCAAACATCAAGTAAACCCCATAAATGTCTGGCATTGGTTCAAAGAGTCCAAAACTCTGCCAAAACAGCGAACCGCCACCATCGCACTAGAATTTCTAACCGACATGGTGCGAGAACTCTTAAACGAAGATGAAGATGGCATCATCCCACTTGTACCAAACGCAGGAGAAAAAGTGCTATTTGAAAGGCTTCATGAAAAGTTCTACCAAAAAGGTTTTACAGACGCACAAACAAGCAGTTTTGATAATTTGCTAGGTAAAGAGCTAGAGAGCTACTTGCAAAATAACTTTTTTGAAAATTTATCCAATTTACTAAATGTTTTCAGACACTTGCCAATGACCCCATTTATCTGGCATTTGAGCAGTGGCGAATACAAAGGCTTTGAGTGCTACATAAGTATCTACAAATGGAGCCGTGACAATCTATTGCGAGTAAAATCAGTCTACATAGAAAACCGCCAAAGAGCCCTGCAAAACCGTCAACTAGACCTAAACAACGACAATTCAGCCTCAGCCCAAAACGAAAAAGATTTACTCTTCAAACAACTCCAAGAGATAGAAGAGTACAAAACAAAAATAGACACCCTTTTAGCAAACGGATACAATCCAGTGCTAGACAGCGGAGTAGGTAAAAACATAGCCCCACTCCAAAAAGCAAAAATGATAAGCTATGAAGTGCTAAATGCTGGACAGTTGAAGAAATATTTGGCGGCGGAGTGGTAATATGGGAAATAAAATAAATTTATTAAAAAATAATGTGCCAATTGAAATTGAATACGATAAGACTATGGTATTTATTGGAGCTAATGGTTCAGGAAAAAGTAGGCTAGGTGCATGGATTGAGGATAAAAACTCGAAAAAAGTGCATAGAATATCTGCGCAAAGAAATTTATCATTTAATGCTGAAATATCTCTAAGATCATATGAAAAGTCTCAAAAGTTTTTTTATTATGGCAATGATTTTCCAGGGCATCAACCTGACTATTTAGAAGCTTATACGTCACAAGCAAAATCAAGTCAAAGGTGGCAACAAGGGAAATTTACTACAGGATTACTTAACGATTATGACCATTTATTGTCTATGTTGTATTCTCAACAAAATTTACTAAATGAGGAATTATCAAGAAAGGTGACAAATAATATTGGTCAAACTATAACTGCTGACTTTAAGTCATCCTCAGATATAGAAAAATTAATTGAGTTATGGAATAGATTATTATCTCATAGACAAATTGACTTTATTGATCAAAAAATTGTAGTTAAAAAAGACCCTGAAAGTTATTTTGGTACTGAATTAAGTGATGGCGAAAGAGTAATAATTTATCTAATAGGTCAAGTGTTAAGCGTTGAACCAAACTATATTTTGATAGTGGATGAGCCAGAAATTCATATACATAAATCAATAATTAATCCTTTATGGGATGAGCTTGAAAAATTAAGAGATGATATAAGTATATTTTACATTACTCATGATTTAGATTTTGCAAAGGAAAGATTTTATAGTAAAAAAATATGGATAAAAAGCTTTGATGGGAAAGAAAGTTGGGATTTTCAAGAAATAAGTTTCGAAGATAATGAAGAGTTTAATCAAATTCACTTTGAAATCATGGGCTCAAGAAAACCTGTTTTGTTTATTGAAGGGGAAAAGGGGAGTCTTGATTATAAACTATATTCGAAGTTATATTCAAAACATACTGTCATCCCAGTTAAATCATGTAGTACAGTTATTGAAATGGTTAGCTCCTACAAAAAAGAGTGGACTTTGCATGATATAAATCCAGTTGGTATAATTGATAGAGACTTTAGGGAAGAAAGTGAAATATCTACTCTTAGAGAAAAAGGTATTTTTGTATTAGATGTTTTGGAAGTGGAAAATTTGTTTTGTTTGCCAGAAGTGGTCGCTTTTATTTATGATGTCATTAGCACATCGATATCTATTTTAAAAAGTAAAGAAGAAACTTTAAATGAAATTGATAGTGCCATTAAAATAATGTTTGATTCTGAGAAGGATAAGTTTATATTAAATGCTACTCATAAAAAAATTTCTAATTTATTAGGAAAATTTCCAAAACCAAAACATACTGACAATATGGATGAGAAATATAATGAATATTTAGCAAATATTAACTTAGAAAATATTCAAAATGAAATAAAAACTTACTATGAGGATGTAGGAACTCAACAGGCAATTAACAAAATGGTATGCTCAATAGATAATAAGGGATTAGTCGCAAGTATCTCCAAAATTCTTGAGATGACAAAAGATAAGTATCAAGCAACCGTTTTAAAGCATTTAGATAATAGCGATTTACGAACTATTATAAATGCATACATTGCTGTATTGGAGAATGACTAATGACAAAGCAAGAACTAATAACAGCAATTTTTCAAAACAAAGATGCGCTACAAATAGATAAAATAAAAGAGATATTTTTAAACCAACAATATAATGCAAGTTATAGCTTTGAAGCTGGTGCTGATGAACTTATCTTCATGTTGACAAAAGTTTCATTGATAGAGTCAGTAAGAGATAACGGAAAAATAGAAACACTTTCATTTTTTTCTTTACAGGAACTGAATACATCTCTAACAAATTTGGTTAGTCATGTACAAAATTTTATTGCAACCCCAAGTGATCCAACATATTCTCAAAATTTTTTTACACATTTTAAAAATTTGATAACTTTAATTGATAAGTATGGTTTTGAACTTTTGTCTAATAGTAGAATGCCTTCTTTCGCCCAAAGAGAAAGGCAAAGTCAAGAAATAGAAGAAATTTTAAATAGATTAAAACAGCAATATAACGATGATGCAGTAGATGCAAAAATGGAAGTTATGCAAAATTTAATAGAAAAAATAGAGGGAATTAATGCAATCGAACTTAATTCATTAATATCATCTGTGACTGATTTTGAAACTAAGAAAGTTGCAATTGATGAATTGTATTCCAATAGAAGTACTATTCAGGAAGAAATAGAGGCTTATCAAGTATCAAAAAATGAAGAGCTATTTAACAATAAAAAGGATATGGATGAATATCTTGCTCAACTTCAAGAAGTAGTTGAGCAAAAAAGTGAATTTTTCGATACTGATAGATTGGAATATCAAAAAGAAAAAAATTCATTAGTAGATGATTTAAAAAGTATTCAAGATGAAGCAAAAAAAACATTGGATTGGGCAACTAGCTCGGCTTTATCATCATCTTTTCAAGCTAAAGTCAGAAGAGCTAGAGCTGAATTTTGGAGTTATTTTGTAGGATTTTTATTTTTTGGACTCTTTATGATGGCTTTTGGATATATGATGTTCTTTGCCCCACAGCTTTTATCTAATATCGTTGCTAAACTTTTTGGTGTAGAAGCTGTAATTATGAATACAAATATAGACCCTATACTGTTGTTCTTCTTTAAAAGCATGACTATGGTTCCATTTGTAATAATTGTTTCATTTTTTTGGACTTCATATAAAAAATCTAAAGAGTTGTTTGAGGAATATGATTATAAAACTATTCTAGCTCAATCACTCATGACTTATTTTACATATTTAAAAGAAAAATCAATGCTTGATGATAAAGAAATTAAAGAGCACACAATTTTTGTTTCACTAAAAAGACTTCTTGAGAATCCTGTTGAATTAGTGTATAAGCGAACACAAAATGATGATAAAACATTTTTTGATAGAAATAAAGATGTTTTAGAAAAGATTATTGAAGAAGTTACAAAAAAGGTTAGTTCACAATGATAGATAAATGGTTTAAAAAAGATATAGATGATCTATTTAAAAAGCACAACATAGTCGTTGTAGTTGATGAATCTAAAAGTGCTTCTTTTTTGTTCAACACTATTCATGACATGAAAGTTTTTGAAGTTTATAACGAGATAGATGAGATAAAAGCAAAGTATGAGATAGAAAAACAAAAAGAGTCAACAGAACATTTTTTAATTTACACCCAAATACCAAAAGAAAAACTCAAGTTTATTAGAGAATATTGCGAGACAAATGGGGCGTTAGAGATAAAATTTTTGTACAACTATGTCAAAAATAAAGTACATGATTATTTGAGATTAAATTTGCCACTGAATGAAGAGGAAATAGTTACTGCTGCTAAAATCAGTGTTGGCAACGGTGAAGACTATTGGAAAAAGCTTGCAACTGGTACAGGTGAGATTTTTGACTTAGAGAGTCAAATGCTACCATTTTTACATGCACCAGAGAGTTATGTCAAAAACTATGATATTAAAACTGCTCAAATGTTTTTTGCAAAAATAAATGAGTATATTGGGCAAGAAAACATCGATAAACCGGCAATTACATTAGCAAATGAAGTTGTGAAATATATGTTTGATGGGCTTGTTGCAAATACGATAGATAAGACACTTTTGGATATTTATAAAAAATGGTTAGATTCAAGAGAATATAAAAACTCTTTTGATTTATATCTAAAAAATTATGAGTTACCTCAAGACATAGAGATAATGAGCGTACATGAATCGCACCCATTTTATGAAGTTGATTTAAAACTGCTTCAAGAGATATCTAAAGTACTTTTTGACAAAAATAAGCTGTTGAACTTTGTGCCAAAAATCAATCAAAGAGCACTTAATAAACAAGCAATAAATTTGGGAATATTGTTATGGAGGGATATAAAAACTATAGTTGAATTTGATGAAAGAACTATCAACCAACTCTCAAATATTGATGAGTGTATAAAATTTTATGTTGAAAGCTTTTTTAAAGTAGATGGTGCAATAAGACAAATATACACTGAGTTTTTGGATAAAAAGGAGTTGCTAGAGCCTTTTCAAGAATATTATAGAAATTTAGTAACGCTATTTCTAGATAAGTGGTTTCAATATTTTGGTGAATATAAGCAAACTCAAACTGGTACTTTGCAAAAAATCATTGACGAAAACAATTGTAAAACAGCGCTAATTGTAGGTGATGGCATCACTTATGAGATGTCGCAAAATATCGCAAATATGATATCAAAAGAGTATGAGTTTAGTAACAACACCATATTGACAAACTATCCAAGTATAACTGAGAACAATATGAGTCAAATCTATAGAGCAGATGGGCATGTGGAAAAACTTCTTCAAATGAGAGAAAAATATATCAAAGGACAAAATAGTGATAAGGATATAGGGTTTGTTTATTTAGAAAATGTGGATGAAAATACCCATTATCAATATTTGATTTCTCAATACAAAGATATTGATGAATTGGGTGACAAGATGAATAACAAAGCATTGAAGTATTTTGCAGATGGGGAGAGTTTCTTCGCCACAAAAATTGAGATGCTTTTAAAAAATGGGTATCAAAAAGTATATATGATTACTGATCATGGGTTTGTACTTACTGGGCAGCTTAAAGAGTCAGATAAAATTGATGTGAGTTTTGTTGGCAAAAAGTTTGTTGATGAGCGATTTGTTTTAACAGATGAAAAACAAACATATAATGTAGATTTATTGGTGGAAATGCAAAAACCTTATGATGGTTTCAACTACATCTACTTTGCAAAGTCTATGAGTCCATTTAAAAGTGTTGGCAGTTATGGTTTTAGCCATGGAGGGATTGCTCCACAAGAGTTGATTACTCCTTATCTGTCTTGGGAAAACAAAGTTTTTAATAACGATTTTCTGGTTCTATCTATCGCAAATAAAAAAGAGCTCTCTAGCGTTACTGGAAATCTTTTTAGAGTGAAAATTGAAGCAAAAGCTAAAAAAAGAGATGTGTTTTCAGTGAGTAGAAATATCGAACTATTGCTCATAGCAAATGGAAAAATAATCAATAAATTTGAAGATATTGCACTCAATGATGGCGATGTGCAAAATAAAGAGTTTAATTTTAATGGATATGATAAACTTGAGGTTCAAATATTAGATGCTCAAACAAAAGAGCAATTGGACAAGGTAACTGTTCTTCAAAATAAAGCAAGAGATTTAGGTGGATTGTAATGATAATATTAAATGATTTAGACAATAAGCTTTTAGAAAATTTTAGAGGTTTCGTAGTAAAAAAAGATTTGGTTTTAACGGTAAAAGTTGGGGCAAATGTACCAGTCTTTGTACTTGAATATTTGATAGCAAACTCTTGTTCGACAGATGATGAACAAAAAATCAAAGAAGGGATGGATAATGTTAAGAGAATTCTTTCTCAGCACTATGTAAACCCTGAAGAAAGCTCACTTATCCATTCAAAAATAAGAGAGCAGGGAAGTTATAAAATCATTGATAAAATTTCAGTAACACTTGAAGCAAAAAAAGATAAATATTGGGCATCGCTGCAAAATAGTAATATTAAAAATGCAAATATTCCAGATGAACTTATCAATGAGCATGATAAAATGCTAATGGGCGGTATATGGGCAATTATAGATGTTGAATATGATCCAAATATCAAAATAGGACAAAACATCTATCCATTTGTGATTACAAATGTGAAGCCTATTCAATTGTCTTCGTTTGATAACTCGGTTGTACTAGATAAGCGCCAAGATTTTACTCAAGATGAATGGTTGCATGTATTACTTAGAAGTTGTGGCTATGAGCCAGAAGCAGAGGGGATGACAAAGCGGGTGAAAATGCTACTGCTCTCAAGACTGCTTCCTTTAGTAGAATCTAATTTCAATTTTATAGAACTTGGTCCTAGATCAACTGGGAAATCATTTGTTTTTAAGGAACTCACTCCTTATGCTGTGTTAATCTCAGGAGGACAAGGAACTGTCGCAAAACTTTTTGTTCATGGTGGAAGCGGTAAAGTTGGAGCGGTTGGACAGTGGGATGCTATATGTTTTGATGAGGCTACTGACAAAATATTTAAAGAACATGATGCGATACCATTGATGAAAGATTACATGGAGTCTGGCTCATTTTCAAGAGCTGGTGCTGGTGGTGAAATAACAGGTGTTGCTTCTATTATCTTCAATGGAAATATTAACCAACCGGTAGAGACTGTTTTAAAAACATCTCATCTTTTTAGCCCATTATCTGATGAAGTAAATAGCGACACTGCATTTTTAGATAGGATTCATTTTTATTTGCCAGGTTGGGAGATGATAAAATTTGCTCCAAAACATTTCACAAGTAGTTTTGGATTTAGCACCGATTTCTTCTCTGAAACACTAAAATCACTTAGAAAAATAACATTTACGGATGCGCTAGATAGTTATTTCACACTAGGCTCACATCTGAAACAAAGAGATACTAAACCTGTACGAAAAACAGTGTCAGGCTTCTTAAAATTGATGCATCCAGATGGAAACTTCACTAAAGAGGATGTTAAAGAATATTTAGTGATTGCCTTAGAGATGAGAAGAAGAGTAAAAGAGCAGTTAAAAAGAATCGGTGGCATGGAGTTTTGGGATACTAACTTTTCATATATAGACAAAGAGACTCAAGAGGAGTTTTTTGTAGGTTTACCGGAGGAGAGAGGAACGCACTTAATAGAAAACTCACCTCTTAAATCTGGAACATGCTATACAGCTACAAGTGATGGAGACAATCTTGCCCTTGTTAAAATAGAAGTGGTAACAACGGCGGGAAATGGAAAAATCAATATTACAGGCACAAGCAATACATCTGTAAAAGAAAATATAAAAAACACCTATCAGTACATTAAAGCAAATGAAAAAACTATTTTAAATTCTCAGCACTCTTTATCAAATTTTGATTTGACTGTTCAGGTTTCAAATGTTCTTGGCTCATCCATCTCAAGCGGTATCGGTTCAGCAGTATATATTGCAATTATTTCATCAATATACAAAAAAAATCTCAAATCTGGACTAGCTGTATTGGGAAATATCTCAATCGGTGGAGCAGTTGAAAGAGTAACAAGTTTTGTGGATCAAGTGACTTTTTTAAGTGAAAATGGGGCTAAAATAATTGTTGTACCACTCGATAATTTATCTGAAATTTCAAGCTTGCCAGCAACAGTTTTAGGTGATACAGATGTACCGTTTTACCAAAATAATCAAATGCTAATGCAAAAGAGTATTTTGATAGACTAATAATTCCGGACATAGTAATTTAAAGTTTTGTTCTAATTTTAGTACATTGTCACTATATAAAGAAACTATTTCTTCAATCTATGCGGTAGCAAGAGAAAAGTTTTATAAATAAACACCCTGCTCTAACTAAAGAGCCAAAAGCCCTTTAATCTCATCTGATGAGTAATATTCCCTTATTGCTTGGTTCACAATAAAATCAAGCTTTTTCTTCTCATTCATGCCAAACATGCTATGTTCAAAAACCATTGTCAAGATTTTTACTTTCTTCAAATTAGAAGGCTCCAGATTGATTCTTTTGCCGATTATTTGTAATTCTTGCATATTAAACCTTTTTACATCAAATT